>Ga0114999_10009181_pt1 | contig 10891 bp, 14 predicted proteins | sample ArcticOcean_MG_C_3_FD_89820 | JGI IMG/M metagenome (GOLD analysis project Ga0114999, IMG submission 89820) | Marine microbial communities from western Arctic Ocean - ArcticOcean_MG_CB8_126 | ecosystem: Environmental > Aquatic > Marine > Oceanic | place: Arctic Ocean: Canada Basin | collected... | reverse complement strand
GCTCCTACACGCGGGGGAGATAACGGACGTCGTCGAGGGCATACGAGAGCTGCCCCGCGGAAAGCGGGCGCCGCGACCACTCGGTATACTGGGCACCCTTGTCGAGTTCGACCCCGGTCACGCGGTGCACCAGCGGGCCGTAGCCGATCTGGTCGCCCATTCCGAGGAACGCCGCCGCGATCTGCGTGTCAACGATGTGCTGCCCGCGAGCGTCGAACTGCTGGCCGAGCAACGCGAGGTCCGCCTGTGCAGAGTGGATGATCGTCTCAATCTCGCGATTCTCGAGTAGTTCGACGATCGGATCAACGTCGACCTTGAGCGGATCGATCGCGGCGACCTCGGGGTGCTCGATGTCACCCCAGCCGACCTGTACGAGCGACAGCTCGGCGACATAGCGACCTTCGGTCATGAACTCAAGATCGAGCGCGAAGCTACCGGCCTCGTCGATCGCGTCGGCGATATCGTCCACGTCACGCGCATCGGTGACGGGGTTCGGCGGGGCTTCGGAGGTGGTGTGGGAAGCGCTGGACACGACCCGACGATACCACGCGTCGCGCCTAGTTCCGCCCGGGCGCCGAGGGGACTCGCAGCTCGCTAACCGCCGCCGCGCTGCGCCTTCTTCATGAAATCATCGGTGACCTGCTGGAGCTCGTCACCAGCGAAGATCAGGTCGAACTGCGTCAGCTCGAGGTCGCGACTCCCGGCGATCTTGACGCGCTGGTGCATCCAACTGACTGACCAGCCATCAGCAGTCGCGCCCGTCGCCATCTCGGCATCCCCATCGAGCGTCGCGCCCATTTCCTCGAAGTAGGCGCGGATCAACCATTCGGGGAGACCGCGCAGCGAGAGTTTGACCTCCTCGCCGTCCTCGCTCACCAGCACCCGCCGGCCACCGGCGGGAAGATGTCGAGCGTTACGCCGTCCTCGATCGCGGTGTTCAGGCCATCGAGGTGACGGATGTCTCGCCCGTCGACCATCACCGCGACGAACGGACGGACCGCGCCGTCCTCATCGAGCAGCCCCGCCCGTAAATCGGGAAAGCGGTCGCTCAACTCCTCGAGCACCGCGCCGACAGTGTCGGGTTGGCGCTCGAGGGTCACGGTCTTGCTACCCGCGATCGCTCGGAGCGTCGCATAGAGCTTGGCCTCGATCATCGTAAACTCGCCTCGCGAGCTCGCTACTTGATGATCTGTAGCTCGCGGAGCTTGGCTTCCGGCACGACGCCGTCATCCCAGCCACGCGCGGCGTAGTACTCCGCCTTCATCTCGTCGAGCTCGACCACCGAGCCAGCGGCCGGGCCGGTGCCCGGCTCCTCGAGGTATCGCTGTGGCAGGGTGTCGTCCTTGCCGTCGAAGCCGTTGAGGTTGTTGAAGTACCGCTCGAGGTTGTAGATCCGCTCGCCGACCAGCATAACGCCGTCCGCAGTCATCGGCTCACCGACGATCACCTGGTACTGAGCGGCGTACTCCTCGGCGCCTTCGGCGAAGGCGGAGAACTTACAGAGGTCCAGCGAGTCGCTGAACGAGTGCAGGTCCTGGAAAATCTTGAGCAGCTCGCCCTTGCCCTTCCACTCCAGCGGGTCGGTCTTCACCGGTATCCCGAGCAGCTCCGAGGCCGGCGTGTAGCCGCGGAGGTGGCACGCGCCGCGGTTGCTCGTCGCGTAACCGATCGCCTCGCCCTTGATCGCGCGGGGATCGTAGGCAGCGACCGCCTGGCCCTTCACCGTCATCGCCAGTTCGGGATGGCCGATCTGCTCCGCCGCCCGCGCCGGCCCTTCCGCCAGCAGGTCGCCGAGACCCTCGCGCATCGCGATCTGGTCGACCACTTCAACCATCGCGCTGGTGTCGCCCCAGACAAGACCAGCGCCGGTGACGTATTCGTTCTGCGTCGCCTCCATGTACATGGAGATCGCGTTGCCGATCTCGATCGCATCCATGCCGTAGTCGTTGCACTGATCGATCAGCTTCGCGAGGACACGCGGGTCGTCAACGTCGCAATTCGCTCCGAGCGACCAGGCTGGCTCATATTCGAGCGATTCCATGTGCAGGCCGGCATACGGGCCGTCCTTCACCTCGACTTCGATCTTGCAGGCGACGGGACAGGCGTGGCAGGTCGGGTCCCCGACGAGCAGCTCCTCGCGCACGGTCTCGCCGCTGATCTTCTCGGCACCGTCGAACTGGGTGGTCTGGGAGTTGCGGGTCCCGATCCCGCCGAGGGCATTGACCGGGTTCATCAGCACGTTCGTGCCGTAGAGCGAGAGGCCACCGGCTTTCGGTGCGGTGACCTCGCTGTCGAGGATCGTCTTCAGCGCTCGCTGGTGTACGGGCCGCCAGGCGTCTCGGTCGGCGACCTTCGGCATCGTGCTGTCGTTCGCTTTGACCACGACGGCCTTGAGGTTCTTCCCACCGGCGACGGCTCCCATACCACCGCGACCGGCAGCCCGGTCGTGCTCATTGATGATCGAGGCGAACCGCACCCCGTTCTCGCCAGCCTGACCGATCGCCATCACCGACAGGTCGTCCCCGTAGCGGCTCTGGAAGTGCGGCACGGTGTCATGCACGCCCTTGCCCCAGACGTCGTCTGCAGGCCGCAGTTCGACTGTGCCGTCCTCGACGTACGCGTAGACAGGTGATGCCGCGCGCCCAGTGAACAGCAACGCATCGAAGCCGGCCCAGCGCAGCCGAGCGGCGCTCCAGCCACCCATGTGACTATCGGAGACGGTGCCCGTGAGCGGCGACTTCGTCACCACGGCCAGGCGCCCGCTCATCGTCGCCTCGGAGCCGGTCAGCGGGCCGTTCATGAACGCCAGCATGTTCTCCGGACTATCCGGATCGACCGTCGCCCCGTTGTCGAGGAGGTACTTCACCCCGAGGCCGCGTGCACCGATATAGAGCCGGGCATCCTCCTCGTTGATTTCCTCGTACGTGACCGTGCCTGCAGTCAGATCGATGCGAGCGACTCGGTTGGCGTATCCACGTAGTGCCATAGTGTTTCCCCCTGGGGCGGTGCGTACATGTTGGGATGCGAACGTGGACGAATCATAGACACTCGCGACAGAACAATGTGTGCACGCCTTCACGCGTGCGGATCGCGTCCGTGTTCCGCGCGTGCAATCGTCGTCGCGCTGAAGTGATCGCAGTCCGGCCGGTCGTCCCTTGTACGGCGATGAGGGGAGCGGGGTCCCACGGGCGCGGTGGCCCGCTATGAGCCGCAGGCGTCTGGATTCTCCGCCGCGGTCACGTCTCCGCTGTCGCCACCGACAAACTCGAGCGGCGTCCCGTCCGAGCCCTGGCCACCGATGACGGACCACTGGAACACTCCGAAAGCGAGGATCGGTACCTCGATCATCACTTTGCCGTTGGAATCGAAGACGCCGGTCAGCTCGAGGTCATTCAGTCCGCGCCGCCAAACAGGATGAACACTAGGGCACCAGCGACCTCACTCGGGCTGCGGTGAGACATACCAGGAGGACGCTTGCTCCGATGTTCGAATAGGGGCGAGCGAACGGCAGATGGTCCGTCGCCGATTCGCCCCGCAGGGTGATCGGTCCCGTCGAGGTCGATGCGGACGTTGACGTCGCGGTAACGACCGGGGTGGGTACTTCAGTCGGAACGGCGGTCAGGGACGCTGACGGAGGTCCGGTTGGCGCGACACTAGCGTTCGCCTCGGGGCTGGCGTCATCGTCCAACCAGAAGATCACCGTGGCGATGACCACGAAAATCGCCAGCAGAGAGGTTCCGAGGCACCCCAGCGGATAGAAGTAGCCACGCATGCAGCCGTCGTCGTCAATAGCCCGCCTTTGAGCGGCGGAGTCCCAAAGCTGAACCGCAGGCGACGGAAATAGCGGCCTCGGCCGCCGATCCGGTCCACCGGACTGTCCTCGGCATAGGCATTCCAGCCGAAACCCGGGCTCAGCTTCACGCCTCCTAGATCCAGACCGGCGTCACCGCCGGTAAACTCCCCAGTGAAGTCGTCATCCTCCTGGCGCTCAAACTGGGTTGGGCCATCCAGCGCGTCACTCAGCCGCCTGGCCGACTCGGTCAGATCGTCATCACCAGTTAGCGGCTCGCGCTCGTCAGGCATCGGTCGTCCTCGGCTCGTCGATTGGCCGGGAACATCCTCGCGGTCGGACCTGTTGAGCGCCGCATCACTTGCCGAGGTGCTTACAATGCGCGCCTAGCCACCGCCCGTGCGGCCGGCACCCCTCGGAAGGAATCCCAAAGATGACGAAGGCTGCCGTGTTCAACGCGGTCCAGGAACCACTGACAATCGAGAAGATCGACATCGCCGATCCGATCGACCGCGAGGTCCTCGTGCGCACCGCCGCGAGCGGGGTCTGCCACAGCGACCTGCACTTCATTGAGGGCCTCTATCCGATGCCGAACCGCGCGATCCTCGGCCACGAGGCCGCGGGCGTTGTTGAGGCCGTCGGCCCGAACGTGACCGAGGTGGAGGCAGGCGACCACGTGATCGCCTGCCTCTCGGTCTACTGCGGTCAGTGCGACTACTGCCTGACCGGCCGCACCCACCTCTGCGGCAATCGCCCGGCTCGCGCGGCCGACCAGACGCCTCGCCTGTCGCAGGACGGCAAAATGCTGACGCAGTTCGCCAGCATCGGCTCCTACGCGGAGCAGATGCTGCTGCACGAGAACGGCGTGGTGAAGATCGAGAAGGACTTCCCATTCGCCCAAGCGGCACTGATCGGCTGCGGCGTGACGACCGGCGTCGGTGCCGCGCTCAAGACCGCGAAGGTTACGCCGGGCTCAACGGTGGCGGTTTTCGGTGCTGGTGGCGTCGGGCTCTCCGCGATCCAGGGCGCGCGGATCGCCGGTGCGCGGAAGATCATTGCCGTTGACATGGTCGAGCACAAACTGCAGACGGCCCGCGAACTGGGCGCGACGGACGGCGTCGACGCCTCCCTCGGTGACCCGGTCGAGCAGATCCGCGAGTTGACCGACGGTCAGGGCGTGGACTTCGCCTTCGAGGCGATCGGCCTCAAAGTCGCGGCTGAACAGGCATGGCAGGCGCTTCGCCCCGGTGGTACCGCGACGGTAATCGGGATGATTCCGATCGGCCAGAACGTCGAGATCCCCGGCAACGAGTTCCTCCGCGAGAAGAAGATTCAGGGCTCCAGCATGGGCTCGAACAGCTTCAAGGTGGACATGCCGCAGTACATCGAGTTCTACAAGCAGGGCCGCCTGAAGTTGGACGAGATGATTACGAAGACCCGTCCGCTGGAGGAGATCAACGAGGCGTTCGCCGACATGAAGAGTGGCGAGGTCACCCGCTCCGTCATCATGTTCGACTAGCCCTCGACCGAAAGACCCGACACGAAGAGAGCCCCGCCTTCCGGCGGGGCTCTCTTCGTGTCGGGTCTTGGCGGCCTCGAGGGCTAGTCCCGCTGCTGCTCGATGCGACGAGGCTCTACCTAGTCGCGCGGTGCGGCCGAATAGTCCTGGTACGGGCCATCGCGCCACGCGAGAGCTTCCTTGAGCCCGCCCTCGCGCATCTTGTCGCTCCACTGGTACGACTGCGTCGTGAACGTCCCAGCAGCATCTAGGTCGGTACTGGAGTGCACCGAGCTGTAGATACCCATGTTCTCGTAGAAACGGTTCATGTGAATCTTCAGCATCGCGAGGTGGTCTGCCGGGAGATTCGCAATCCGATCCGCGAGGGCGATCGTCTTGTCCTCGAGCTCGTCAAACTCCCAAGCGTAGTTGATCAGGCCGATCTCCTTCGCCTCGGCACCAGAGATGTTCTCGCCGGTGTAGAACATCTCCTTCGCCTTCCGCATCCCAATAATCAGCGGAAGGATCATCGAGGTGCGCGTCCCGGCGAAACGTAACCCCGGGTGGCCAAACTTCGAGTTGACGTCGGCCGTCACTAGGTCGGACATCATCGACAGCTCAGCGCCACCGGCGATCGCGTAGCCGTGCACCTGCGCGATCGTGATCTTCTGGATGTTCCAGTAGTACATGTGGATGTCGGTGATGCGCTGCATGCCGGCACGCACGCCCTGCCACATCCGGCGGCCCTGGTCGTCCTGGGTGCGGAAGGAACGCACGACCGCGTCCGCGCCGGTGCCCTGGGCTGGGGTGAGGTCATAGCCCGCGCTGAAGGTGCGTCCCGCGCCCTTGAGGATGATGACCCGCGCGTCGTCATCCGTCTCGAGGTACTCGAGCGCATCGCGCAGCTCGAATAGCAGCTCCTGCGAGAGCGCGTTCATCTTCTCGGGTCGGTTGAGGGTGATGCGGGCGATCCGGTCGTCGGTACCGACACGGTCGATCAGCAGGTTATCGAAGGTGGGTTCGGCCATGGTTCTCCTCGCTCTGTGTTTCGCGGCGCGAATATAACCTGCGCCTTGCTTGCGAGCGGCCCTTCGGCGGACGGAGCCGTACGCTGAGTGAGCAATGACCAAGCCTTCAGCGACCCACCAGCCCTCGCCAGCAACCACCGAGCGCAAGGCGCGGCTCCGGCGTGAGCTCCGCGCGAACCGCGATGCCCTCGCAGCCAGTGATCGCCTCGCCGCTGCTCGATCGATCGAGGCCCGGCTCGCCTACCTGCCGCAAGTCGAGGCCGCCTCGGTCGTCCACTGCTACGTCGGGATCGGGAATGAGGTCGCGACGGAGCAGCTGATCCGCGGGATGCTCGAACGGCGTCAGCGCGTGCTCGCCCCGCGAGTGAAAGGTCAGGGGGAGCTCGAACATCTCGAGGTCACTGACACCGACGCCCTCGTCAGTGGGCCGAGGGGGCTTCGCCAGCCGGACATCACCGAGGCGACGCCCGTCGACCTTCGCGAGGTCGACGCGATATTCGTACCGGGGCTGGCGTTCGACAGGCACGGGTTCCGCCTCGGCTACGGCGGGGGCTACTACGACCGGACGCTCGAAGAGCTCCGCGGGCACGCACGCGCGATCGTCGTCGGACTCGCGTTCGATCAGCAGTTGGTGGACGAACTGCCTCGCGAGGCGCACGATCAACCGGTTGACGTCCTCGTCACCGAAACACAGATGATCTGGACCAGCGCCGAATGAACCTCGAAGTCCTGCTCTTGACCTGGTACGGCGGCATCGTCGCGATTCTGTCGGGGCTGACGCTCCCGCTCGGCCCGATCCGTCCCTGGATGTTTCGAGGCGGCGTGGCAGTGATCACCGCAGCCGCGGTCACGATGGGCGTCGAGTTCATCGCAACGACCGGCTAGCTTCCGACGCGCCCCAGCTCTCGCACGAGGAACTCCCGCACCAACCGCAATCCCTCGTCGGGCGTGTCGCCGTGGTCACCCGGGTAGACAATTATCCGCTTGTCAGCAGATCCAACCGCTTCGAACAGCGCGAGCTGTCCCGCCCGATCGAAGACCGTGTCGTCCCACTGCATCACCCACAGCACCGAGGCGGTGAATGTCTGTGCCAGTGACATCGCCTGCTCGCCGAGCCGATCGCCCGTTCCTGCGCCGAAGAGGCCCAGCACGGTAGTAGTCACACGTGGATTCGCGGCGATGAACGGGAGGGAGTAGTCCGTCCCCATCGAGAGCCCCCAGTAGCCGACGCGATCGGCGGCGACCTCAGACAGCGCGGTCAATGCTTCGAGGGCGGCAGTCCAGTCCGCAACCGCGAGGTCGCACCGCATGCGAGAGCACACTCGCCTCGCGGGGTCGGTCGCCGTGCCCCGACTGGCCGAGCAGCGCGACCGCCATACGCTCGCAGCGGGAGAGGCGACACGCGACCGCGAACGGCACCGGATGACGCTTGTCGATGGTCTGCCCGTGACCAAGGAGGACCAGCGGCAGCGGTCCCGCGTCACCCTGTGGGGTCGGCAGCACCCCCTACACTCGGCGGCCCCCGAGGTTGAGCACAAATCCTCGGTCGAGCACGCCATGCTCGGCGCTTGCGTCGTCGGTCCAGTGCAGAGTCAATGGGCCTCCTGACTAGTTGGTGCACATGTCACGCCATCACCCGTGTAGGCAGCGTATTCTGACGAGACACGGAGTGAGGTGACTCGATGACGACCGCCGAGCCAGACGCGCATACAACGATCACGGTGGTCAGCGACTTCATCTGACCGTGGTGTTATGTCGGCCTCGTGGAGGTCGAACGCATCCAGCAGAACTGGGACGTCGACGTGGAGTGGGTGCCGTTTCTGCTCGACCCGTCGATCCCACCGGAGGGCCGTGAGCGCGAGCCACGGACCACGCTGGACTCGCCCAAGTCCCAGCTCGAGGAACGCGGCGACAGCCTCGGTATCGAGTTTCGTCGCGGGCGGACCTTTACGCCCAACTCGATGCTGTCGCTGCAAGCGGCCGCATTCGCCCAGGAGCACGGGACGCGCGAGCAGCAGCATGAGTTCCACAAGGCGATGTTCGAGACTCACTTCACGTCGCTCGGAAACCTCGGCGAGCTCGACACGCTGAAGGAGCTTGCCTCCGGAGTCGGCCTGGACGCCGACGCGATGGCGGCAGCCCTCGCGGATGGTCGGTACCTCGAGCAGGTAGACAAGGAGATCGACTGGGCACGCTCCGTCGGTGTCACTGGCATTCCCACGTTCATCCTCAACGGCCAGTACGCCCTCGTTGGTGCGCAGCCCTACGAGGTCTTCGAGCAAGCGATGGAGCAGCTCGGCGCGGAGCGATTCAGCGAGAACGGCGCTTCCTCGGCGGAGGATGCCCCGGCCGAGAGCTAGACGCACCGCGCTAGTACTGCCCGAGCGCGGCGTCGAGGGAGAAGGTCCCAGCGCCGCCGAGGACCAGCGTCGCCGCAGCGGCGACCATCAGCACGTCCAACTCGTAACCCTGGACATCGCCGCCCTGGAACGGTGCGCGAAGCTTGAACTTCTGCACGTAGGTGGCGACGACCATGTTACCTGCGAGCGGAATCGCCACCCAATGCACTCCGAGCCCGAGAATCAAGAGGATCCCGCCCACGACCTCAAGCCCCGCAACCATCCGAGCGGTCGGCTGAGGGAACGGGAACCCCATGCTGCCGAACCAGTTCCCGGTGCCGGAGATGCCACGCCGCCACTTACCCAGACCGGCGTCGAGGAAGACGTAGCCGAGCACGATGCGCACGGGGACCAACCCCCACTCGAATGTGTTGGTGTCCAAAATTTCGTGCCAGGGGTTGGTCACGACCTCCACGTTGTCCTCCTCAGGTCTGATCTGAAGTTCCCACGGCATCCCGATTCCAAACGTAGTGATGCTCACCTGCGATAATCGCGACATGGCAGCACCATCCAGTCGCCCGGTCGACCCCGACGCCCTCCAGCACTGGATCAACGACGATCTGGGGATCGAGGGTAAGCGCCGCATTGTGCGGGACGATGGCCACGAGCTGCTCGTGTCGAAGTTCGCCGAGGGCTTCGCCGCCGGGGTCCACGACGTGATCGCCCAGATGCCCGAGCTCTTCGATGAACACCGTGTCGTCGAGGTCTACACGCGAACCGCCGAGGCTGGAACAACACGCCTCGATGTGTGGCACCAGGCGATGCACTCGATGCTGCGTGCAGCAGGCGAGCGAGAGGGCATCGCCGACCTACGCCAGGCCGAGGTGCGAACGGGCATCGATTCGGTGTATGCGATCCTCGGGACGGCGCTGTGGAGCGATCCCACGGTCGGCGATGACTTCGCGCCGGGGGCGGGTGAACGAACCGCCTACCTCGAAGCGCTCGCCTCGTTCTCTGACGGGCGCAACATCTTCACCCGCGTCTACGGTCGGTTCGAGGGGCGGACAGTGCTCAACCACTGCCCGGGAGCCTCGTTCGCTCGCGTCATGCTGGAACAAGGTTGGACCGCCTGCACTGGTGAGCGGCTACCCAGCGCCTGCTCGACCTAACGAGGCGACTCGTCAGTTCCGGAGAGCTGCTCGCGCACCAGATGGCGCTGCAGTTTCCCTGACGCGGTCCGCGGGAGTGGCTCGGCAGCAAACTCGAACCGCCGCGGCACCTTGTAACCCGCGAGGGTCGAACGCAGATGGTCGACGAGTTGCTCAGGTGCAGGCACCTCGTCTCCGACTGACACCACGAGGGCAGTGACTACCGCGCCCCACCGAGCATCAGCCACGCCAATCACTGCCGACTCGCCTACCTGCGGATGCATCGATAGCGCAGCCTCGACCTCCGCTGGGTACACGTTCTCGCCGCCGGTCACGATCAGGTCGTCCCGGCGGTCCGAGATCGTCAGATATCCCTCGTCATCAAGCGATCCCAGGTCTCCCGTGTGGAGCCAGCCATCGCGCAGGGCCTCGGCCGTTGCGTCCGGACGGTCGAGGTAGCCAAGCGTCACCGTCGGACCGGCAACGAGCACGTCGCCAATTTCTCCCGGTACAGCCCAGCGACCATCGACCTCGATCGCGATGGTCGTCGAGCTCAGCGGCCGCCCCGACGATCCTAGCTTCCATAGCGCATCCTCGGCTCCAAGAGTCGCGACCTGCGAGGTCGCCTCCGTCAGGCCGTAGGTCTGCAGCACCGGGAGCCCACGGTCCCGCGCCCGCACCAGTAGTTCCTCGGGCACCGGGCCACCGCCGACGAGGACCGCCCGCACTGAAGAGGGATATGGCTCCTCGTCAGCGTCGAGCATCCGACGCAGCATCGTCGCGACGACGGACAGCAGCGTGATGCCCTCCATGCGTACCGCAGCGTTCGCGCGATCCTCGTCGAATCCGTCGTGGATCACCGCGGTCGTCGCGTAGATCGCGGATCGCAAGATGATCGAGAGCCCGCCGACGTGGAACAGCGGCATGCAGGCGAGCCAGCGGTCTTCCGGCTCCACGCCGAGGTTCCCGGCTGAGGCGACCGCGCTCGCGTAGAAGTTTCCGAAAGTGAGGAGCGCGCCCTTCGGCGACCCCGTAGTCCCCGAGGTGTAGATAACGCTGTGCACAGCGTCAGGATCGAGAGCTTCCGG
>Ga0114999_10009179_pt1 | contig 10892 bp, 9 predicted proteins | sample ArcticOcean_MG_C_3_FD_89820 | JGI IMG/M metagenome (GOLD analysis project Ga0114999, IMG submission 89820) | Marine microbial communities from western Arctic Ocean - ArcticOcean_MG_CB8_126 | ecosystem: Environmental > Aquatic > Marine > Oceanic | place: Arctic Ocean: Canada Basin | collected... | reverse complement strand
CTGGACCGCGAAGTCCTGCGCAGAGATCGACTTGATGCCGGTGTAGGACGCGCCGCTCCCTTGTTTGCTCCGATCAATCAGGTAGTCGTTGCGCATGTTCTCGGCAGTCAAGAATGTTCCGGGGATCATATCGGGCATGATCACTCCGCCGGATTCCAATTCGTCGACCTCCAACTCCGTCAGCGGCCGCTCAGGGTGCCACCAGAGCCTGAAGTACATCGTCTCGGTGTCGCTAACAGGCACTCGGATGTTGATGTGGATGAGTGCCTCCGCCTCGGCGGCGATGATCGCGTAGGACGGCATGCACCACTGATTCACGCGCCAATAGTACGTATCAGGCTCCGCATCTCGCCGCGCCGCCAAGCGCACACCGTAGTCCGTGTTTTCAATCTCCCAATGGGGCTGCCTATTGAGGACCATGTAAGGGCTCGCTGCGCCCGCGATCTTCATGACGCCCTTCGGTGCAACGCCAGCGTGATGCAGAAACGAGACGTGGCTAGAGTCGACGTCGCCTTCCATGATCTGCAGGTAGTTCCCGGGGAGGAGCATCTTGCGAACGAACCGTTGGTTGTCAGCTACATGCGCGAACTCGAAATGTGGAAGCTGTGGCTCAAGCTCTGGGGGGCCGAGGTAGGCCCAGATCAATCCTCCATTGTCGACCGCAGGGTAGGCTGCGAAGGCGTGGATCTTTTCCTTGAACGATTCGCCCTCGATCGCGTTCGGGATGTCGACGCATCGCCCGGTCACGTCGAACTTCCAGCCGTGGTAGACGCACCGCAATCCACCGTCCTCGTTGCGCCCCCAAAAAAGGTTAGCGTGGCGATGCGGGCATCTCTGGTCGAGCAATCCAACTCTGCCATTGGTGTCGCGGAACGCCACCAGTTCTTCGTCCAGAACGCGCACTCGCACAGGCGGGCAATCTGGCGTCGGCAACTCGGCAGCCAACAGCACAGGAAGCCAGAACCGCCGAAACAAGTTGTTCATCGCGGTTCCCTTTGAGACCCGTGTGAGCAGGGAATTGTCCTCGGTTGACAACATGGTGCGTTGCTCCCTCCAGTATCCTGATACGTTCGTGCGACCAAGCATACGCGTAGCAGCACTGGCTGCTGTTCGACCTGATCGATCGGGGCGTCGTAGCCACCCCCCATTGACACAAGAACGACGCCATGCTATTTATCGGTTCGCGCGGGACATTGTTTCGCGCTAGGTTAGCGTCCTTAGATTTTCGCCGCAGGTCTATTAGACGCCCCTGAAATCATGAACAAATGGAGGAGTAGAGGAATGATACGAAAATTTGCTGCCATGGTGATCTTGTCAGTTGCTGTGGTCGCGCTTTTGGGCGCCTGCGGTGACGATGAGGCCGACGCCGGAGAGCCCGTAACCCTGAGGATGCTTTCTGCTTGGGGCACGAACAACACCTCTGTAGAGTCCGCATTAGAGATATACGGACCTGCGATCTCGGAAGCGACCGGTGGTCTTGTGTCCCTCGAGTTCGTGGCCGGGCCTGAGACAGTGCCGGTCTTTGAGCAGGTTGAACCCCTGAAACAAGGCTTGTTTGACATCGTCCTCCAGACCGATGGCTACAACCAGATCAACGCACTTGCGGCTGGCATGAACCTTAACCTTGCGCCGTACGCGATCCATAAAGAATGCGGTCTCATCGATGAGATCTCCCGTCTCTACGAAGAGCGCGGCAACGTCAAGTGGTTCCCTCAGGTCCACGGCTTCGGCAACGTCCTTTTCCTTCGCAATGACGTGGACCCTAGCAACCTCACAACCTTGGACGGTTTGACCCTCCGCACCTACCCGACCGTTGACGCGTTCGTGAAGAGCCGCGGTGGTGTCCCCACTGTGTTGGCTGGCGGCGACACGTACACGGCTCTCGACCGAGGTGTGGTTGACGGTGCCATCAGCGGTAGCACCGACTTCGGTGAATCCCTCAGCTGGAACGAGGTTGCCGGGCGCATCGTTGCCCCGGAGATCGGCGCGACTGTCGCGAACTTCCTCATCAATATTGATGTCTGGAACTCGTTCAGCGAGAAGACTCAGGAGCAGATCGAAGAGGGCATCGCCAAGGCATCAGCGGAGCACTTCATCGTCTCCGCAGCCGCGCAGAAGGATTCCCTCGAGCGCATGGTCGCGGATGGCCTTGAGGTCGTTCAATTGTCCGACAGCGCAGCGCAGGCCTGGGCAGATTCCTGGTTCGAGGCAACGTCGCAATCCACGGTGATCTCACGCGACGCGGAAGAGGGCCCTGGCATCGTTGAGAAGGCTCAATGCGTCAAGGACAAGCTGGAAGCGGCTTAGCTAACAATTTGTAACGGACACGGAGAGCCCGCAGAGGTGCGGGCTCTCCGTATGTTCGTGTCCCAGGGAGTCCTCACGATGGAACTGACCGCACTGAGCATCGGATTCTGGCGATGGTACGATCGGTTTTTGGAACTTGCGTTCAGAACAACCTGGGCACTCCTGATGTTCCTGGCGCTCTCCATCGGCTTCAACGTGCTGATGCGACGCGTGTTCGATAACCCCGTCGGCTGGGTGATTCAGGGCGGACAATATACGCTCGTGTACATCGCATTCTTAGCCGCACCCAGACTGCTGCAGATGAACGCGCACACGCGAATGACACTGCTTACAGATCGCCTCAATCCTCGAAACGCTCGCGCTATGAAGCTCTTTTCGGACCTCGTTTCATCAGCGATATGCATCGTTCTCTTATACCTTACCGCCGAGGCGACCATCACAAGCATCCAGGACAATGCCATCTACCGGGGCAACTTCGATATCAGTCGCGCCGCCATATGGTGGGTGATGCCTTTCGGGTTCTCGCTTCTACTGATCGAATTCCTGCGGGAGACCTGGCATGGCCTCCTTGATATCCGCGCACACCGCGGCGTCATCGAAACCGACCATCAAGAACCGCCTACCCCTTCTACAGCGGGCGGATATTGATTATTGAAATGGTCTCGATCTCCAACACGCACCGGCTCCGGGCCCTGCGGGATATGGCCTAGCTATGGAATGGTGGTTGATCCTCGTAGTCGTTTTTGCTGCCCTCCTGGGGTCGTTCCTCACGGGCATGCCTATCGCGTTCTCGTTCATGGCCGTCAACATCGTGGGCCTGATGATCGTCGCCGGGGGTACAAAAGGACTGTCCCTACTGACCGGGAGTATCTTCGAGTCCGTTTCGGGCTTCGAGCTGATTGCCATCCCGATGTTTTTCCTCCTCGGCGAGGTCTTGTTTCACTCCGGCGTCGTTGCGATGGTCATGGATGCTGTCGACCGCTGGATAGGACATCTTAGAGCGCGATTACTTCTCGTATCTCTGGGGGCGGGAACGGCGCTAGCGACGTTGTCAGGCGCAGGGATCGCGGATACCGCGCTCATCGGCTCTACGCTCTACCCAGAGATGGAGCGACGCAAGTACGATCGCAAGCTGTCACTTGGCACCATCACGTCGTCCGGACTGCTCGCGGCGCTGATTCCCCCGAGCGCGCTGGCGGTGTTGCTGGCAAGCATCGCGGAGAAATCCGCAGGTCGCATCCTGTTGGGTGGGGCGGTACCTGGATTCATGATTGCTGGGCTGTACACAGCTTTCGTTCTGATCCGTGTCCGCATGAACCCCGATCTTGCGCCGGCGTACAATTCCGCAACGATCCGGTTCGCGGAAAAAATGTGGGCGACGATCAAGCTCGCGCCTCTGCTACTCATCATCTTCGCGGTCATGGGCTTCATCCTCTTGGGGATAGCAACCCCTAGCGAAGCGGCTGCTACCGGCGCCCTATCAGCGATCGTGGTCACGGCGCTCTACGGCCGACTCACTCCGAGGGTGCTCACGAAATCTCTAGATGGGGTCGTCCGGATCACGGCGATGATCTTATTCATCATCGCGGGTGCTAAGGCCTTCAGCCAACTCCTGGCACTGAGTGGTGCCTCTCAGCAGTTCTTTGGGGCCATCACCGGTCTGGACGTCGATCCGTTTTGGGTGCTCGTTGCCATCCAGGCCACAGTTCTGCTCCTTGGTCTCTTCATGGATCCTGTCGCCATCATGTTGGTGGCGATCCCCATCGTCGACCCCGTGGTTGTGGGGTTCGGGTGGGACCCAACCTGGTTCTACGTGTTGTTCCTGATCAACATGACCATCGGCCTAGAAACGCCGCCGTTCGGGCTCGCGCTTTTCGTGCTGAAAGGGGTCGTGCCTCACGTGCCACTCTCGGACATCTTCAGAGCACAGATCCCGTTCATCATCATCGATATTTTCGCGATGTTGTTGATCATGTTCTTCCCCATCATCGTGACGTGGCTACCAGACAAAGTCCTTTAGCGAGTGCCTGGTCGTGTAACAAGAAAGAGGGCGCCTATTCGGCGCCCTCTTTTGGTCTCGCTTGATATCGCTTAGCGGTTACGCACGCGCCTTGGTCTGGATCGATACTTCGGGGTTCTCGTCGAACGGGATCTCAGCGTCAAGCAACGCCGTCCAAGACCGCACACCGCCCTTAGCGCTCTGGGCCGCCGATGGCTCGATTTGATGATCACGTAACGCTTTGGCGTCTTCGATAAGTCGACGCCGCATGGCGATGATCGGGATATCGCTTGTCCCCAGGTGCTCGCGCTCCCTATCGGCCAGAACGCCCATCCCTTCAACGACAGCGGTATCCTGCTCGCGCGTGCCCACGATACCGCTGTAGAGCCCCTCACGTTGTAGCTTACGACTCTGCAGGAAATGATTCTCTTTCTTCGCTCGGAGCCGTTTCGTCTCGGGGTCGATCGTCGCGATGTGCGGCAGCGGTCCATTGGTCACGAGCAACCGTTCACCCTGTGAAAGATTCTCTTCAGGCGCCCAGATCACACACCAGACATCGGTGCTCTCGTCATCCCTAGGAACCCACATGTGCCCGTGCGCTCGAGTCTGCTGGAGGTTCGGGGGAATCATCGTCACCCATGGCTCGATCCACTGATTGATGCGCCAGTAGTGCTTGTCCGGGTCTTTCGTCGTTCGATCGGCAGCAAGCATCACCCCGTAGTCGGTCTTGCCAACCACCCACCTCGGCGACGTGTCATACAGAAGGTGCTCGATGTCCTCGGTAGAAGCAGCAGACTCTTGCCCCAGCGCTCCACGGTGGAGGAAGGCCACGTGGCTGGAGTCGATGTCACCTTCTAACGCCTGCACCCAATTGCACTCTTGGTTGTAGCGAGTGAACTGCACCTGCCTCGGGTCTAGCCCCGCCCATTCGAGGTGAGGAAGATCGGGCATCTTGTCCTTCGGGCCCATGTAGGCCCACAGCGTCGCTCCCATCTCGCGAACGGGGTAAGACTTCGCGCTCACCTTATCTTTGAAATTCGATCTCGCTGGCTCCGACGGCATCTCCACACACTGACCATTCACATCGAATTTCCAACCGTGGTAGATACACCGCAGACCGCTCTCCTCATTGCGCCCGTAGTACAGAGGCGTTCCACGATGTGGACAGAAGTCCTCAAGCAAGCCGATCCTGCCTTGGGTATCTCTGAACGCCACGAGTTTCTCGCCCAGCAATCGAACCTCTATCGGATCGCAATCGGGTCCTGGTAACTCCGAGGTCTCAGCGAAGGGAATCCAGAAGCGGCGCAACATCTGTCCCATCGGCGTGCTGACGCCGGTCTGGGAAAGCAGTTCATTATCTGCTTTAGTAAGCATCGTGGTCTCCTCATCTACGGTTGCCCCGACATTACGCGCAGGCAAGGTGAAGGTCAAGGATTTCGCCTCGCGTCAACGCACGTACACCCACCCGTTCTCTATCGTCCACCCGTAACCCAACATGTGATCGTCAAACCCAATCTAGCCATGGTGTCTCCCGGTGTTGGTGTGTCTCGCTGGAGTACCACTTTGGTATGGCGATGCGCGGAAATGGTACCGGCATGGCCGCTATTGAGTCACGTTTGCGCGGTTTGATGCCCTTTGATCGCTTATGGTCAGGAGCGGATGCTCGTCGCCAGGAGTGGAAATCGGCCGCTCGTCCCGCAGGGCGGGTCCATTAAGGTCCATTTTGGCTCATTTCGCCTCTGAGAGCTGCGTCACACGGGGTGTGCATCTGCCGCCCCGGGGGCGGTTGTTCCTAAGGAATCAGCATAGCGATGGGGGGCGTATGGCGTAAGGGACAAGTGTCGCGGTGGGGGGGGGTACCCGAGTCGAGGTCTTTGTCATGCAAGCCACGATGCGAAGCTCGTGCTTATTCCGAAAATGTTCGAATAATTGACCCTTTCCTGATGTGAATCGGCACCGCCAACCAGTATGATGGAGCATTGCTTACTAATCGAGAACGATGCATCGTGCCAAGCCCTGACGTCGAAGCCAAGATTGCCTTAGAGACTTACTCCAACTACGTTCGTGCGTGGAGGTTAGCTGTAGGGCCCCCACCCGGCGGAGGCGCCGCGCTGGATACTTCGTACTTTCACGTTCAGGAAAATCTCATCAGCTTTCGCAGGCTGAAGTCCCAAGCCCGGGTAACAAAGGGGCTAAAGGAAGCGTTCCTCAGGGGTAAGCTGACGCTCAAGATGATGGAGTCTCTGCCCGTAGAGGGTCTCGATGATCTGGCGGCGACAGCGAATCTTTGGCTGCCAGTTCAGGCCTACTATGCGGTTGAGGGAATGGGCATTGCGGCGCTCATCGCGATGGGGCGTGAACCTCCGAAGACTCACGCCAAGTTTCTTGTCTTGTTCTCCGAAATCCTAGTCAATTACCTTCCTAAACCGTTCAATGCATTGTGCGCGGGTGGCCCCGAGCCTGGTGATTTCGATTACACCGGGATCAATGCGCGCCCGGCGCTCGTAACCGCACAGAATCAGTTAACCAGCCCACGCTTGGTAGAAGGAGATTTACTGCTCGCGAAAAGCCTGTCCATGACGAGGAGCCGACACCTTGATGAGTTGTTCCGAAGTGAGCGCAAGAATGGGCTCAAGCCGGGTCAGAAGCGTCGGAACTTGAAATTGGCAGAGAAGATCGAGAAGACAAACAGAGTTAAACCTACGTCCATCGCTCACCTCCTCTACCGAATGCGCTTACGATCCAACTATGACGATCCCAGCATGTTCGTTGCAGGGTTCGACGATGGGGATGGAGCGATTGAGCACTACCGATATCTAACTGAACTTACGGCGGCGATGATCGAGATGCTCGGCGCGATCGTAAGCCGCGGAGTGGGCGCTCCTGCCATGCAATCTCTTGAAGATAGCTTCAGCCTACAGCACAAGACTCGCAACAAGACCGCTGACGATCTCCCGTTCTAAGTTGACCGCAGCGAAAGTGGCGTTAACGTGAAAGAGGGCCGACATTTCTACCGACCCTCTTCACTGTCGTTATCTTGCGCCAACCCCTACTGCAGCGAACGCAGCAGGAAGATGTCCTCGTCCTTGATCGTGTTGTCCTTGAAGGGCCCACCTGTGCCCGGATAGCCAGGGTAGTGGGCCATCTCCGTCGGAAGCCAGATGATGTCCTTCTCTTCCCGATGAACGTTGACGGGGTCGCCACCGTCGGCAACGACGCGCATCTGCTCTTCGAGCATGTTGCGGTACATGATGATGCCAACGTCAGTCACGCCGAGCATCTCCGTCGAGCGATCCATGATGTCGCCCTGGATCAACCACGCGAGTTGATCCTGGCCTACCACGTAGTCGTCCTTGATGCGACCGTTCTCGAAGTAGAGCGGGCGTTCCTCGAAGGGAATCACGTCCTGCTTGGGAACGATCTCGCCCTCAGGGGGCACGATGACCGTGTACATGAGGTGACGCGTAGTCGTGTCATCGACGGGGATGCGGCACTGGAACTCGAACCAGTTCTCCTGGCCTACTCGTAGCGTGTAGGGGAACAGGATCGGGTGGCCGATGCGCCACCACTCGGAGTCCTCGGTTTCGCCTTCGATCAGGCGGCGCTTGATGATGCCGTACTCGAACTTGTCAAAGCCGATCTTGAGGTGAGCAGCGCCACGCATGCCGGAGATACGGTCGAAGTCCTCAATGGTGATGCTTTCCGAAAGCATAGGGTCGAGATTGTCCGCGCTCTCGTCCTTGGCCTTCATCGCCCCTTTCGAGGCACGCCACATACCGTAGTAGCGGTGGAGCCACTGGAAGTGGACAGGATCCAGGGAGTTCTCGTGGCACTGGAGCCAGTTGCACGGCAGGTTGACGGCGTAAACGCTGCGGTGGACGTTCTCCCACATGAATATGTCCCACTTGGGCAGAACCGGTACCGGTTGGGGCCCCATGTAGACGAAGATCAGCCCGGCCATCTCCTGAACGGGGTACGCCTTCAGCTTGACCTTGTCCTTGAACTTGCTACCGGCGGGCTCGGATGGTTGATCAACGCAAGCGCCGGTCTCGTCGAACAGCCAGCCGTGGTACGCACAGCGGATGCCTTCGGGCTCAGGGACGCCGTAGGACAGGTTGGCCTTACGGTGAGGGCAAGAGGGCTCGACGCAGCCGACCTTGCCAGCGGTGCTTCGGAACAGAACCAGATCCTCACCCAGGAGACGGATCTCCTTCGTCGGGTTCTCCTCGTCCAGCTCGGAGCTAGCGGCGATAGGGTGCCAGTAGCGGCGCATCAACTCACCCATGGGCGTGCCGGGGCCGACTCGCGTTAGCCGTTCGTTCTGTTCAACGGTAATCATGGGCGGAAACTCCTTGCTCGACTGACACTCTACTGGCGTCCGACCGGACGCACGTATCTTACTACGGGCGTGGACTTGGGATGCACGTGCTTTCACGCGTAGACGTTCCTGGATTTGCCCGTGGCTGAGGGCACGCCTACAATCCGGCGAACGCACCCAAACGCACCCCACCAAACGCGCATAGAGGAGAGCACAACCATGGCAGAAGACATCGGCCTGTTCGAAGCGATGTACTCGCAGCGAGCGATCAGGCACATCAAGCCGGACCCGATCCCCGACGAATTGATCGAGAAGATCATCGACGCTGGTATCCACGCGCCCAACGGCGGCAACCAGCAGGGCTGGGGCTTTGTCGTTATCAAGGACAAGGAAGTCATGCGCAAGATGGCGCCCCTCTACAGCGGTGTGGGTCGGCCGAACCACGGCCAGGCCGAAACGTGGTCTGAGCGGAACTCCGCCACGTCCGCAGAGTATCTGTCCGAGCATGTCGCCGACGTCCCTGTCTGGATCCTTGCGGTGACGAAGAACGCTGGCGACGACATCCACACGGGTGCGTCGGTGTACCCGGCCGTACAGAACATGCTGCTGGCTGCCCGGGCGCTTGGCCTAGCCAGCGTTCTGACGACGAGGGTGCGTCGCGGGTACGAGGCGGACATGCGTGAGTGGATCGGTTTGCCAGATGAGTTCGTGACAGCGGCGATGATCCCGCTGGGTTGGCCGCTCGATGGGTACACTTACGGTCCAACGACCCGCAAGCCCGGTTCCACCGTCACCCACTGGGACAAATGGGGCAACCACAAGGGCTAGCCCTTGACCCACATCGTGGCGTAAGCGCTCAGGAGAACGACCGCGATCAGGCCCTTCGCGCGGACGCTAGGAATAGCAGGCGTACGGAGGGCGACCTGGGTTCTTTTTGCGTTCAGGAAGCTACCATGGGGTGGGCCATCATCTGCAATCCCTAGGAACCGAGAGTAACACGGAACGTGATGGCGTTGGTGCCGCGGACGGCGGTGACGGTGACGATGTCGCCGATTTTGTAGTCGGTGAGAACCTTCCGGATAAGGTCGCTGGTCGTGTGCATAGCGACGCCATCAAGGTGAGTGATGACGTCGTTGGCGCGCATGCCAGCGAGCTCGGCAGGGCTACTTGAGATGACCGAAACGATGAGGACGCCGGTATCGATGACCAGATCGAATGAGGCTGCGTTGGACGGCGTAACGTCCACGATGGTGATACCGAACTTGGGGCGGATCACGGAGCCGTGCTCTATCAGATGCTCGATCACCGGGATTGCGGTTCCCATGCTGATGGAAAAGCCGATGCCTACGGCTTCCTGGTTGTTGCCGATGCTGCCTCGGATGATAACGGTGTTGATCCCGATCACCTCGCCATCCAGGTTCAGCAACGGGCCACCACTGTTGCCGGGATTGATCACCGCGTCGGTCTGCACCAGGTCGTAGAGAACCTCGTCGCCTAGGTCAAGGAATCGTCCTTTCGCGCTTACTACACCGACCGTCACAGAACCCTCATAGCCCAGCGGGCTTCCGATGGCGATGACCCAATCGCCTATCAACATCGCGTCCGTGTCACCCAGGGTCGCCACGGCGAGGCCCTCGATATCAGCAGGGGCCAGCTTGAGGACAGCTAGGTCAGTCACGGGGTCCGTACCGACCACCACAGCATCCACGGTTCTACGGTTCGCCAGCGCTACCTGAACGCCTGTGGTGTCTTCAACCACATGGTTGTTCGTCAGAACGTACCCTTCCTCGCTGAATATCACGCCTGAACCCTGGGAGCTACCGGTGGCCGTGGTAGACAGCACCTGCACGACGGCAGGGCCAACGCGAGCGACGACGCTCGCAACGTCCGGCAGGGCGTTGATCACGACGGGGGTCGGAGTGGGCGCAGGCGTTGGGGTGGCCGTCGGGACAGGCGTGGGAGTAGGGGTGGGAGTCGGTGTTGGGCGCGGCGTTGGTGTTGCCGTGGGCGTTGGCGTTGCGGTCAGCGTTGGCGTCGCGGTGGGCAGGGCCGTCGGTGTGGGCACAGCGGTAAGCGCCAACTCAACCCGATCGTCAACGATCTGGGTGATCTCCGCGTCGCTCGGTCCACAGGCCGCTAGGACCAGCGCGAACGTGTAAGCCAGTAGCCGGGTCTTTACGAGGAAGTGCGTAGCCATGCGTCAATGGTAAACCGCAATTGTGAAGGAAAGTTGCAGTAGGCGTTAAGACCTTGCGTTCTGAACCGCCG
>Ga0114999_10009176_pt1 | contig 10894 bp, 11 predicted proteins | sample ArcticOcean_MG_C_3_FD_89820 | JGI IMG/M metagenome (GOLD analysis project Ga0114999, IMG submission 89820) | Marine microbial communities from western Arctic Ocean - ArcticOcean_MG_CB8_126 | ecosystem: Environmental > Aquatic > Marine > Oceanic | place: Arctic Ocean: Canada Basin | collected... | reverse complement strand
CAACTCGTTTAATGAAGCTCTTCTCATACCTTATTTATCTAACACTGTGTATCTCGCTTTCCGCCCAAACACCCTCTGCTCAGAATTCAACTCCTCTAAACAAAGGTTCGGTCAAGAGTGTAGGGATGTCGGTAGAGCGCTTGGCTCGAATTGATACCATGGCGGAATCGGCCATTGCCGATAGCGACGTTCCGGGACTTGTGGCTCTGGTAGCACGGAACGGTAAAATTGTTTACCACAAAGCATTTGGTGTTGCTGATTCGGGGACCGGGCGAGAGCTCAAGGAAGACGATATCTTTCGCATCTTTTCTCAAACGAAGGCGATCACAGCCACAGCAGTAATGATGCTATGGGAAGAGGGATTGTTTAAACTTGATGATCCTATCTCCAAATGGATTCCGGAATTTAAAAACCCCCAGGTCCTAGATACCTATAATTACACAGCGGGGACCTACACAACGATTCCTGCCAAGCAAGAGATCACGATTCGCCACTTACTGACTCACTCATCGGGGGTAGGTTACGGTGCCATCGATCCAGATGAGCGTATACGGCTAATATACAAAGAAGCCGGAATTATTGAAGCAGTAACTCAAAAGCATGTTTTGATTGCCGACAACATCAAGAAGTTGGCGAAGCTGCCCCTTCACTTTCATCCAGGAGAAAAATACACCTACTCCATGGGGCTCGATGTGCTTGGTTATTTCGTAGAGATTCTCTCCGGAATGCCCTTGGACGAATTCTTTTACTCTCGAATATTTAAACCTCTCGGAATGAAGGACACCTATTTTTATTTGCCAGAAAATAAGGTCGATCGTCTAGTTCTGACGCATGGTCCAAAAGATGGGAAATGGGTGCCGTACCTCGGCGACGGTACCATTGATCCAGATTACGCGTTTAAAGGTGCAAAGAGTCTTTTTAGTGGCGGGGGTGGTTTATTAAGCACTGCTATTGATTACGCGAATTTCCTGCAAATGTACCTGAATGGTGGTGAGTTGAATGGTAAGCGCTTTCTCAGCCGGACAACGATTGAGACCATGATGGCTTCCCGAGTGGAAATGTATTCTGGAAGTGGCTACGGTCTGGCGTTTAGTGTTCTGGATGAAAAAGGAGTTAGCGTCGGTGGTCAGGGTAGCGAAGGAACTTTCAGTTGGGGCGGAGCGGCGAATACTCAATATTTCGCTGATCCTAATGAACAAGTAATCGGAGTCATATTGAAACAAACCTTCGGACAAAGAACGGACGATACGCGCTGGCAGTTTCGGCAGTTGGTGTTTCAGGCGATCGACGACTAAAAACAAATCTCAGAATTTCGGAAGGCCACAGAGAAATGAGGTGCCATTTCTCTGATTGAGGATTTGGTGAGGTTAAGGTTGCTGCCTTTGCGATCATGGCTAGAGTTCATTGAGTTTTGCGTGGCCGGAAACTGGATGGGTTTCCTGCCGATCAAACCCATCACCCTAAAGTTCTAAGTCTATGAAACCGGTTCTCCCACTAAGATCGTTTTTTGCGTTTTCCTTAATCATTAGTCTGTGCGGCCGAGTTTCGGCTCAGGAAACCTTTCAAACCCTGTTCGATGGAAACTCCCTGGATGGCTGGGAAGGATCCTCAGAATACTGGCGAGTTGAGGAGGGTACCATTGTTGGCGAAATTGCGGAAGGCGAGCGGCTCGAACAAAATCACTGCCTATCATGCGATGGAATTGAGTGTGCTTAATAGTCCGGAGGTGGATGAACGTCTTTCCTGGATTTGGGGCAAGGTAAATGATACACCCCAGGATGTAGCTGCCAAGATTGAGAAATTGGATGCCTTTTATACACAGGCTCCGTTGTGGGCCTTTAAGATGAAGGAAGGTAAATCTCATTCTCAATCCCTCTGTTCCACCTGTCATCAAACAAACACTAACGATGTTCTGCTTGGCCCCGACCTAACAGGATCTGGAGAAAATGGGGCACGTTATTTTCTGGAGAATATAATCGATCCCAATGCGGTGGTGGGAAGCGACTACGCATTAACCATAGTTGAGACCCATTCGGGGCAATCCGTTTCAGGCATGATTGAGAACGAGAATGATACAGCCGTTTCTATTCAGACCCTTACAAATTTGGTGACGCTTCCGAGAACGGATAAAAGATTACCAGAATGGCACAATCCATGATGCCGCCGGGTCTGATGGATACCCTGGATGAAACTCAGCAGGTTGAACTGCTAAAGTACCTGACAATTTTGTGAGTTGAAGGTTGAAGTAAATTAGGAGGAAATTCGTCCCTTGGGGACAATAGTGGCGACACCCACCAATAGGCTTCCGGCAATAAACCCTGCAAGGTAACCAGGGAACCCTGCTGACAAAATTGAATCCAACATACCCAGTTTGGATGCGGTTAAAATGATTAACCCGACAAGTCCGCTAGCCCCCGCCCATTTGGCTCCGATCCTGGGAAAGTAGAGTCCCGCGATCATGGCTGGGGCGAGCTGAAGCATTCCACCAAACGCATTGAAAGCCAGTTCCGAGACCAACTCGGGTTTAATGCTGGCGATAAAGGCAAAGATAGCGATCGAGAGAGTGAACCAACGGTTGAGGTTTAGTATGCCCGCCTTGGATACTGCCTTTTTTCTGTACCAGTGCTCGCTTACAATAAAGCCGATGCTTAGCAGGATGGAGTCTGCGGTCGACATGGTTGCGCAGATGACACCCACCAGAGCGAGGGCTCCGAGCATCGCCGGAACGGTAGACATTATCTCCCCGATAATTTGATCGCCGCTTGAAAGTCCAGGGAAGATAGCTGCTCCGCCCAACCCCAACGTTCCCGCAATGACGGTCAGCATGATACCCATAAATGGAAAAATAAACATCATAATGGTCAGGTAACGCTCTTCCTTTACAATCATGAAGCGTTGGGCGTTGTGAGCCATCGGCGTTGCACCTAAAGAAATGAGCAGGGCGAGGCCGATAATATTTACGGGCGAATAGAGACCCTTTGGACCCGGCAGACTGAGTAGGGAAGGTATTGAAACGCTATCAACGTCCGCTATGAATTGACTCAAGTCGAATGCCCAGTAGATCCCAAGAAAGACAACCGAAACCGCAATGCAACCTACGATCGTTAGTACCGCCTGGATGACATCGGTTTTAATGATGTTAGCCAATCCTCCTGACTCTGAATAAATGTAGATTACGACCAGCGCAAATGCGGCAGTGGGGACGTAAGGTAGTCCTAGAGAGCTTTCTAGCATTCGGGCAAATCCAGTGATTTGGGCAGCAAGGTAGGGGACCATGCAGGCGAGCGAAACGACTATAAATAGCAGTTCAAGTCTTGGGGAGTTGAACGGCCTTAAATAAAGCTGAATGGGAGACCTCGTGTCTGGAAACTTCCGTGACATTCGCCACATCCGTCGTCCAATTGTTCCAGCGATCACGGCCAGGATGACATAGCCCAGTGACGCAAATAAGAAATTCCCTACACCGTGAATATAATAATAACCGGCACCGCCAATGAGGGCTGCCGCGCTAAAATAGGTAGCCCAAAACGTGAGTAATGAAGGCAGGAATTTAACTGACTTGTTTGCCAAAAAGAATTCTCCCAGATCCTTGGATGGTTTTTTGAACGACTTGAAAGTTAAGTAAAGTAACCAGCCGAGGTAGAGGAGTAAGAAGGCGGATGCCCAAATCTGGAAGGAAGTCATATTGAGCCAAGTGAGGCTCAATTTTGACGGTCTGGCAATAACTTGCACCGCTGATTGACAATTGACCAAGCTCCTGAAGGTCCCATGCTAGGGAATATTCATGAACACTTCTCTAGAAAGACCAGTAACGCCTATCTCCTATCCGCTTGAATGCACTTTCTCTGAGAACGATTGGGAAATCCTTGCTAATATGTGGTACCCGTTGGCGCTCGAATCCGAAATTGGTGAATCGCCGATTATGAAGAAGCTTCTGGATGTCGATCTTGTGCTTTCTCGTTCGAACGATGGATATGTGGTCGCCAAAGATGTGTGTATTCATCGTGGTGCTCCATTGTCCAAGGGGTGGATTAAGGATGGTTGCCTGGTGTGCCCCTATCATGGCTACCGTTTCGATGGCGAAGGAAAGTGTGTGTTGGTCCCCAGCCATCCCGAGTGGAAAATTCCAGAAAAGCTTCGCTTGCAAACCGTGCTCTATGAAGAGCACTACGGAATTATTTGGGTGTGCTTGGGAGAGAGTCCGACAAATCAAATACCAGTCTGGGAGCCTGAGGAAAGTGATGGGAATTATCGCCGTTTTCACCTGGGGCCAGAAATTTGGGAATGCTCAGCGGGTCGCCTGATTGAGAACTTTATAGACAACGCGCATTTCTCATTCGTGCACCAAAGTAGTTTTGGTCAAGAAGACAGCGCTACGATGGGAGCGGAGTATGGTTTTTCGCAAAACGAATTTACCATGACGATGGAGTTCGATTACAAAGCTACCAACCCTGATGATTCTCCGATTGAGAATGCGGCTGAGTTAGATCGCCACATGCACCGAACGTTGTTTCTCCCATTTTGCACTCGGACGGTGATTAGTTACCAAGGTGATCGAGAGCATGTTATTCATTTCAACATCGCCCCGGTCTCAGCCAGGAAAGCTCAAATAATCGCTGTTTTTCATCGCAACTTTGATCATGATGTTCCGGTAGAAGATCTGTTAGCCTGGGAGAAAAAGATAATCTACGAGGATCGTGACATTGTGGAACTACAGAAGCCCGAGGAAATTCCAATGGATATAGCTCAAGAGGTCCATGCCAAGGCAGACAAGGCATCTCTGGCTCTAAGGCATTGGATGATTAAGCAGGGACTCGAAGGCGAGATGACAGCCTGACTCTCTTGAACTCAACCCGGATTGATCTTGGTTAAGTGGATTTACAATCTTCGCAGCCAATCGGGACACAAGTCTTTCCATCCAGAAACCGGGTACGAGGTTGGGCGAAGGCCATAGCCGCGACCACCCGGTAGCAAAGTTATGAAGCTCTGAAGATATACGCGCCTTTATGAGTGCAGTGTGGTAGGCAATGGAACTTGGTGTGTGTAATTAAAGAGTGCACTTATGTGAGGGAGGTAGAAAGAATTATGTTTTAGTCGATACTAGTGGGCATGTTGCGACCCCTTCCCAGAGGCATCGTCGAAAAAACGTTCGATACCAAGAAATTCAATGGGGTGACGCGTGCTTCCATTTGTTGCGAGATCTGCCAAAATTTCTCCTATGACACTAGCGAATTTGTAACCGTGTCCGCTGAAACCTCCTGCAATGGTTACCCGATTGTGTTCAGGATGTTTTCCAAGGATGAAGTGTTGATCTGGCGTGTTGGTGTATAGGCAGGTGCAGGACTTGAGTAATGCTCCTGCCGAATTTGGTATGTATTGAGCAAGTACATCTCTAAGGGCATCGAGCTCGGATTGCGTAGGCGGTTCGAGAGCCTTTCCTATTTTATCTATTGGGATTGGGATGCCGGGTTTGTGTTCGGCTATTTTTAGTCCTTTCTGTCCCGGAAGAATCGGGAAACCGTAGTGACCATAAGGTGGGTCAGTTTCTATAAACCAGCAGGGAAAGTTTTCAGGACTGAATTTCTCGGGATTCGTTTCAGGCTCAAACCATGCCTGTACCTGGCGTGTAACGGTAAGTTCAATCCCCAGGTCATTTTAAACGGTATTCATCCAGGCCCCGGCACTTATTATAAGTTGCTTTGCATAGAGTGTGCCTTCGGCTGTCTTTACTTCTACGCCTTGTGGATTTGCTTTCCACGCCTGAGCTGGGGTATTGGTCAAGATTTTCGCCCCTGCACTAGATGCTTGCCAGGCATGTTCTACGATTCCTTGTTCAGGTCGAACGTAGCCTCCATCGGGTTCAAATAATCCTACAAAGGAATCAGGAACTGAGAAGGCTGTGAATTGCTCCTTTATTTCTGGATTGTTTAAGAAACGGTGTGCCAATTGGTGTTGTTTGGCTGATTTTAATGAACCTGTTACCACCGAATCTTTTGCTCTATCCAGGTAAAGGGCTCCAGTCCGATTGATGACAGGTTCCGATGCTTTTTTCTGAAGCTCGTCCCACAATTCGTAGGCTCTTATGAGTAGGGGAACGTAATCGGGGTGTTCGTAATAGGCTTTCCGAATCATCCTGGATTTTCCATGGTGGGAACCCTGGTTGTGTGGAATTTCGAATTGATCCAAGCCCAGAACTTTGAAGCCACGTTTGGCGAGGTGGTAGCACGCAGCCGATCCCATAGAACCGACTCCTAAAACGATGACGTCGAAATAATTGTTAGTGGAGGACATGAATCGATGCAGAAGTATCAACGATGAAGAAAACAACGCGGTCGTCGAGTAAATCCACGATCAAACAATTGATAGGACACACTGCTCTTGTCAGGGAATTATATGGATTTTCTATCTGCTTGGGTATGAAAAAACCCGGCTGCGTTCGCAACCGGGTTTTGTATGGAGAATAAAAATACTTCCTTGATCAGGACGCGGCCTGATCTGAATTCTCTGACGGCGCTGGGAATAGATGTACGTCCGTTTGTGGATAAGGAATTGAAATACCTTCTTCACCAAAACGATTAAATACTGATTCTTGAGTGTCAAAGTTGACACCCCAATAATCTGCTGCATTCACCCAGGGGCGAACCACAAAATTCACGCTGCTATCACCAAGCTCTGATAAACCTATGGTGTAAGCCGGGTCTTTGAGAATGCGTTCGTCATTATCCAGGATTTCTTCAAGAACGCTGCGTACCTTTTTCAGGTCATCATCATATCCGCATCCAATTACCAAGTCGACTCGTCGAGTGGGTTTGGTTGAGAAATTTGTGATAGCGCCTCCCATGACTTGCGGGTTCGCTACGATGATAGACTTATTGTCCGGTGAGCGCAAAACAGTGGTAAGGATAGTGATTTCCTCAACAATGCCGAATACGCCTCCTCCATCAACTGCGTCACCTTTTTTGAACGGGCGGAACATGATGATGAGCACACCTGAAGCAAAATTTGCAAGTGAGCCTTGAAGAGCCAAGCCGGCGGCACCTAGTATAGCTATGAAGCCTGTCGTCTTAATCCCGATGAAGTCCAAAGCTGCCAGGACCACGCAGACCATAAGGACCATATAAACGCCATTCCCTAGAAATGATATTAGGGTTTCGTCCATTTTTCCTTTGGCCATCGCTTTTAAGCCAAGATGTTATTGATACGATATCCATAAGTGATGTTTTTAGGTTTCTTTGAAGAGAATGATTAAGTAATGTTGCCACTGGTAAAAACCATAAATTGGCTGATATTATGAGCGAAGCTTGGTAAAATAATATCAAAATTGCCATTTTTTTCTGACAATTTTAACTTACTTGAATTCGCTACGACTCTATCACTCTCTTGCTTTTCCTGCTATCCTTTTACGTAGTATCAAAAATCCTATCATTATGAAAAAGAGTATATTCTCTACAACGTTTGTACATTCATGGCTCCTGGTTAGCCTTTTTGGCGTCGTATCCGCTAACCTGTTATCGGCAGGTAGAATCGAAACAAGTGACGGTTCTATAATAAATGGCATAATCCTCTCCATTGAAGCTGGGGTGATCAAAGTGGAAACTTCCTATGCTGGTGATATTTCTATCAAGCAATCTGAAGTGGTCGTATTTTCATCAGATGAAACGATCAATGTGTCTACCGACGGTGGAAACACTTTTAAAGGTACAGTTGCAGGTGAAGGAGGGGCGATCAAGATTGCTTCAGAAGGTGGTACTTTCGAAACATCTGTGAACCATGTGACTGCCGTTTGGCAACCGGGAGAAGATAGTCCACAGAAAAAGGTCCTTAAGGCAGAGATCGCAGTTAACGAGCGTAAGTGGAAGTTTGATGCGAGTGTAGACATTAGTGGAAAATCAGGTAATTCTGACCGCACCTATACTGGAATTGGTGCTAGTGCCGTTCTTGAAAGCAAACAAGACAGGCTCGGCTTTTATCTATTAGTTGATACAGCCGAGGAAAATGGCAACACTACTGCCGATGAGTTAAAGGGTGGAATAGACTATTCATCTTTTATTTCCGATAGTTTCTCGTGGTACGCTAGAGGGGAATTGGAGAAAGACGATATCGAGTTGTTGGATATCAGAACTACCGCTGCCTTTGGTATTGGCAAGCATGTGATTCACAAGGATGACCAGAAACTCGAGTTTCGCGGTGGTCTCGCCTATCGGTTTGAAAGCTTTCAAAATGGTACAGATGTTGAGTCTCCTGGATTAGACTTTGCTTTAATTCATTTTAAAGATCTTGGGTGGGGATCGATGAATAATCTTGTTACCTACAATCCATCGTTTGAAGACTTTGGGAATTTCCGAGTTTATCATGATTCTTCACTGGATCTCCCGGTTGGTACTGGTGAATTCTGGAAGTTACGGATTGGTGTTAGTAATGATTACAATTCAGAGCCAGTCCCTGGTCTTAAGGAAATGGATACAACCTACTATACCAGATTACTTCTTAGCTGGAAATAGGTTCTCTCGGTAGCCGTGATCGATCCCAGCTAGATGCCTTGAGTCGTAAGCAGCACGTTTAAAGCGTGCCGGTAGGATGGGAAGGCCATTGCTTCAGGAGAGACAGCTTGTGGAACGCGCCAATAAACTGCGGCTACTTCATTGGGATCTATTTCGATGGTCTCAGTTAAGGCTTTTGCAGTATAAAAGATGTCCATGGTATTGTAATTAATTCCTCCGTAGAAATATTGGTTTGGGCAACTACACAGATATTTAAGCTCCGCAATTTCCAGGCCTACTTCTTCTTTGACTTCACGATGCACGCTTTCTTCGGCGGTTTCGTTGGCATCAATAAATCCGCCTGGAAGCCCCAGTTTTCCTATTCCTGGATCATGAGCCCGTTTGTTGAAAAGAACTTCATTGTTAGTGTTGAAAATAAAAACACCCGCAGCAGCGGCTACGTTTGGGTAAATTTTGAAATCACATGATTTACAAAACCACGGTTTGAAAGGACCGCTGTTAAACGTCTTTGCACCACATCGTGGACAAAAAGGGAGTTCGGTAGTATTACGCATGGTACAGAATCAATGTTACACCTAAAAAGCCCAAGGAAGCTCCTACAACTTTCATAGGTGAAAGCCGTTCTTTAAGAATAGGAACGGCAAGGATCAGAATGAAAAACACGGCAGTCTGGTTTAGGATGGATGCGACGGAGGCCGACGTATGTTTGAACCCAACTATCCATGTAAATAATGCAAGGTAGGTGCCGATAAAAGCCCCCAGGAACATGATCTTCCACGGTAAGGGGCCTTTGAAAATCCGGATGGAAGTTTTGATTCTTCCGCTTACGATGGCAAACAAAGCAACTCCCAATACTCCTCCGGCAAGGCGAAAACAAGACACGTAAACCGGAGGTGCCTCATTCAAAATGGGTTTAGTTATCACCATTCCACTTGCCATGCAAAACACGGCAGAAATTCCGACAATGGTTCCAATGATCCTATTTCTTTTAGAAAGCGAGTCAGAAGATTTTTGATACACTGCCAATAGGACGCCGCTCAAAATCAGTAGGAATCCGAGAGCCTGAAAAATGGAGAATTTCTCGTTTAGGAACAAGATAGACAAGAGGATAACAAACGGGCTAAATAGACAGCTTAAAATGGCATTCCTTCCGGCCCCCAAAGTATTCAGAGCATACATAAAGAGCGTATCACCCAATGCGATTCCAATACCGCCGGCAAAAATAAGAACCAGGTGATCCTGTGTGCTCAGATTTATTTCCACCTCTTGCCCTTGAAATAGAAGCCAGGTCGCAACGAAAAGAATGAGGGCAAAGGTGTTCTTAAAAAGACTCATTTCAATCGGAGGAATTCCCTTAACCGCTAGTCGAAACAATACAACGGCTATGGCCCATAAAACCGCACTAATTAACGACCAAGATTCACCCCAATATGGCATGGACGCATTAGGGTTATCCGGGTGTAGTGGGTCAATGGGATTTTTAAAACATTCTCTTGGTGGGTAACTGTGTTTTTATTGCCATGGTGAGTAATTGGAATTGGAGTGATTCCTCATTCAACGCTACACATTATGAACATCCATTTAGTAATTACTTTTATGGGAAGGGACCAGCCAGGGTTGGTGGAATCTATTGCATCCATTGTAACTCGAGAAGGTGGTAATTGGTTGGAAAGTAGAATGTCGCATCTTGGCGGACAATTTGCCGGGGTACTTCGGGTTGCCGTTACCGAGGACCGTGAAGCCGCTCTGATGAAATCGTTGCTTCAACTTCAAGAATCGGGACTGAGTGTTAACCTAAGGTCTGAACCTGCTGCTTCAGAGACCGTATCTCGGTCATTTGTCACGATGGAGCTTTTAGGTAGTGATCAGGTTGGGATTGTTAGTCGGATTAGTGGTTTACTCGCCAGTCTTGGGGTTAACGTGGAGGAGCTCGAAACTGAGCTAACCACAGCACCTATGTCTGCCGGATTACTCTTCAATGCCCGTGGCCTGCTTCAACTACCTTCAAACTTGGAACTCGAGCAGCTTAGAAAAGAACTGGAGTCGGTTGCTTCAGATTTGATGGTCGACTTGCAATTGCACAAAGAGATTTGAGGAAAGTTTTGGAGGGATAAGGCAATAACAGTTAAAGGATCGTAGATGATTGGAGCGTAGCGGAACATGATCTACGATCCTTTGTTGAACAAGTCCGAGCTACTGTAGGGGTCTTATGCGATTTGTAGTTTGAGCGTGGGTACGTATTGTGATGACCGGAGCGCTCGATACCGGTCAAGAGGGTTTCGATAGGTGATGGATGGCATCATGGATGTGTCAAGGGTGATTGGATCTGGCTCTGAGAAGGGTGGCTTTTGATGCGTTGCTGGCATAAAGGCATGTTGGTGGCTGTCGGTGAT
>Ga0114999_10009174_pt1 | contig 10894 bp, 8 predicted proteins | sample ArcticOcean_MG_C_3_FD_89820 | JGI IMG/M metagenome (GOLD analysis project Ga0114999, IMG submission 89820) | Marine microbial communities from western Arctic Ocean - ArcticOcean_MG_CB8_126 | ecosystem: Environmental > Aquatic > Marine > Oceanic | place: Arctic Ocean: Canada Basin | collected... | reverse complement strand
TGCCGTGACATCGCAGCGTCACCGGGCGGTCGGTTTTTTGCTGCTTCGCGCCGCGGCGCCGTCATTTGGCGACCCCCCCCTTGAGCGGCACGAAGCGAACATATTCGAGCACTTCTTGATCAAAGCCCTTTTCCGTTCGATCGATCACACGCAACTCTTGAACATCATGCGCACCGCCCACGGGTGCGATCAAGCGACCGCCCACACTCAACTGATCAAGCAATGCCTCCGGAATAGCCGGCGGTGCCGCCGTCACCAGTATCGCGTCAAAGGGCGCATTCACTTGCCATCCCTGGTAGCCGTCGGCCAGGTGCAGCCGCACGTTGCGTAGCTCAAGTGCCGCCAAGCGTTCAGCGACTCTATCCATCAATCCTGCAATCCGCTCGACGCTGTAAACACGGTCAAACAGTTTCGCAAGGATCGCGGTCTGGTAGCCTGAGCCGGTGCCGATTTCCAACACCCGCCGGGGCTTCTTGGCACAGAGCAATTCGCTCATACGCGCTACCACAAATGGTTGCGAGATCGTTTGATTGAATCCAATCGGCAGCGCGGTGTCCTCGTAGGCGCGGTGGGCCAAAGCTTCATCGATGAAAATATGTCGAGGGATCGAACCGATCTGCTGGAGTACGCGGGGCTCGCTGATACCGCGCTCGCGCAATCGTTTCACCAACCTATCGCGTGTCCGCTGCGAGGTCATGCCGATCCCATCTAGGTCGAATCGAGTCATCGGGTGTCGTCGATAAGGGTCAATGAGTTGCTCAACATCGAAGTGGCATAGGTGCCAGGGGGCAACAAAAAGCCAAGGTCGATCGAATTCGGCGCATCACAAGTTGTCATCTTGAGTGCCTGAGGCTGGCTGTAGAGCTTTCTTCTTGCTTGATTCACCCCGGCATATTCCAATGCTTCGCATACCGGCGCAAACTCGTCCAGCGCCCCACGCTCCATGCCAAGCGCCTCCCCGGTCGTTTGTGATCGCCCTCGACCCCATAGCGGCACGGTCGGTACGCCATCAACACAAAAGTCTCCCACCACAGGCTGGCACAGGTCAGTGCAGCGCAGCCGTGCTTCGACGATTTTGTTGAATAGAAAACTGCGCAGCACCGAAAGATGCCAGCCCCGCTGTTGCCGCGAAACCTGCCGCTGGCGACGATTGAGGACCCATTCGATCGCGTCTTCGACATTGTTGTTTTGCATCCGCTGCGGTCCGAATAGATTGGCAAACGGTTTTTCCAGGGACTCGTGCAGGCATCTAACTTGGCCCGCCAATTCAGTGACATCACGCAGCCGTATCTGGAATTCGTTTGCTCTGAGTTCGCCGATTCGGAGTTTCTTTACCGACCTCCCCGATCCCACCAGCGTCACACCGGCTACTTCGAACTCGTCCGGGTCAAGCGGTGCCGGCGTATGGACACTGAACCACTGATCCGTAACGGCGTGTTTGTCTTTGCGTCCCGCATAGCCGATGGCAATTCGGGGTAAGCGAAAATGATCGGCCAGCATAACGGCGACATCGGTCGTATTCAGTCCTCGCTTGCGCAAAAAAAGATAAAGATGTTCACCAACGCCAGCCTCGATACGTTCTAGCAGCGCGCAGTCTAAGTGCTCCACCACACGCCAATCTTCAGGCTGTCGCTTGATATGTGCTTGCACACTCAACATTTGGGAGGCTCTAAAATCGACTTTCTAGAATCGACTGGGCGCGATGAGGAAAAACACCTCGCCTTTGCGAACCATTCCAAGGTCATGTCGCGCCCGTGACTCCAACGCGTGCGGATCCCGTTTGAGCTCAATTACCTGGGCGGTCAATATGCGATTGCGTTGCTTGAGCACGGCCACTCGGTCGCCTTGATTGGACACCTCCCCGGCGAGCCGGCTTTGGGCAAAATAACCCGACTGGCCGAACCAGATTTGGTACTGCAACAAAGCCAATATCATTGTTGCAAGCAGAACCAGTCTTTTCAAATACTCACTCTCATAGGCATTTGATTGCCGTTCGTCCCGGATAAATGGCGGCGGCCCCCAAGTCATCCTCAATACGCAGAAGTTGATTGTACTTCGCCACGCGGTCGGAACGAGACAACGATCCGGTCTTGATCTGGCCAGCACCTGTGCCAACGGCCAGGTCGGCTATTGTGGTGTCCTCGGTCTCGCCAGAGCGGTGCGAGATGACGCTGGTGTAACCGGCCGCATTGGCCATTGCGATTGCGTCGAGCGTTTCGCTCAAGGTGCCAATCTGGTTCAACTTTATGAGGATCGAATTGGCGACATCGGTGTCGATGCCCTGTTGTAGCATGGCAGTATTGGTAACGAACAAATCATCACCGACCAGCTGAATTTTGTCGCCGAGCTCGCTCGTCAACAGCTGCCAGCCATCCCAGTCGCTTTCGTCTAATCCATCTTCTATCGACACAATTGGGTATTCATCGACAAGGCCGGACAAGTAGCGTACAAACGCTTGTGCATCATAGCTTGCACCCTCGCCTACCAGGTTGTACATGCCGTCGGCGTAGAACTCGGACGCAGCACAATCCAGCGCCAACGTCACGTCCACACCAAGTTCGTAGCTCGTGCGTGACACCGCGTCGGCAATCATCTCTAGCGCTTGCGCATTGGACTCCAAGTTAGGCGCGAACCCACCCTCATCGCCTACTGCGGTGGACAAGCCTTGCGCTTGCAGGACGGCTTTCAAGCTATGAAAAACCTCTGCACCACAACGCAATGCTTCGCGAAAGGAAGTCATCGACACCGGCTGAACCATGAACTCTTGAATGTCGACGTTGTTATCGGCGTGCTCACCGCCATTCAAGATATTCATCATCGGCACAGGCAAACACATTGCAGGCGAACCTGCCAATTCGTTTATGTGCCGATACAAGGGTTGGGCTTTGTGCAACGCCGCAGCCTTGCACGCGGCAAGCGAAACGGCGAGCATGCCGTTGGCGCCTAGGCGCGCTTTATTGGGCGTTCCGTCCAAAGCTAATAGCCTGCTATCCAGCGCCCGTTGATCGGCAACTTCCAAGCCGAGTAACGCGGCTGCAACTTCACCGTTTGCATGATCCACCGCAGTTGTGACGCCGCGGCCAAGGTAACGACTGGTATCTTGGTCTCGCAGCTCCAGGGCTTCGCGACTCCCGGTCGATGCACCAGACGGTGCCGCGGCACGTCCGCTGTGGCCGTCGGCCGTAACGACTGTGGCTTCCACGGTTGGGTTGCCTCGTGAGTCAAGGATCTCGTGCGCAAATACCGACTTGATTGCAGTCATACCTGTCCCACACGATCTTCAAGCGGTTGCTGCTGCTTAACGACACTATCGAGGTCTTTCAGTTGACTAAGTAGTTCACGCGCCAAGTGCAATGGCCAGGAATTGGGCCCATCGGATTTGGCATTAGCCGGATCCGGATGCGACTCCATGAATAACCCAGCCACCCCAACTGCCACCGCAGCCCGCGCAAGAACCGGCACCATTTCACGTTGTCCACCCGAGGATTCGCCTAGTCCCCCAGGCATCTGCACGGAATGGGTGGCATCAAACACCACGGGGCACCCAGTCTGGCGCAGCAATGCAAGGCTGCGCATGTCAGACACTAAATTATTGTAGCCAAAGCTTGCGCCCCGCTCACATACCATGATGTGCTCGTTGCCGGTCGACTGCGCTTTCTTTGCCACGTGGAGCATGTCGAGAGGAGCCAGGAATTGGCCCTTTTTGATATTAACCGGTCTGCCGTGGGAGCAGACATCCACAATAAAATTGGTTTGGCGACACAAAAATGCCGGGGTTTGCATCACATCCACAACGGATGCAACTTCGTCCATCGGCGTGTCCTCATGTACATCGGTCAATACCGGGACCCCAACTTCAGTTTTGACCTTTTCGAGTATTCTCAGCCCTTCCTCGACGCCCAAACCACGAAAACTGGCGATGGAGGAACGGTTAGCTTTGTCAAATGAACTCTTGTAGATGAATGGGATCTGCAGGTCATGACAAATTGACTTCAACTCGCTGGCAGTGCTCATGGCGAGCGCTTCGGATTCGATCACACACGGACCCGCGATTAAGAAGAATGGCCGTTGGCCGCCAATTTCAAACCCACATATTTGCATGATTAGTCTGACGTGCCATCTTTCAACAGCGTCAACTCGGCGTGTTCGAGACCAGCGTTGACGAAACCAGTAAACAGCGGATGTCCGTAGCGTGGCGATGATGTGAACTCAGGGTGAAATTGACATGCGAGGAACCAGGGATGGTCACGCAACTCAATCATCTCGACCAATTCGCCATCTTCGGAGCGACCTGCAACAACCAGACCGCCTTCCTCGAGTGCAGGCAAATAGTTGTTGTTCACCTCAAACCGATGGCGGTGGCGTTCGTTCACGATTGTGTCGCCATAGACCCGTTCGGCCAAGCATCCTTGGTTAACGACACAAACCTGAGCGCCCAATCGCATCGTCCCACCAAGGTTGCTTGCGTTGTCTCGGCGCTCTTGTGCGCCACCCTCGTTTGTCCATTCGGTGATCAAAGCGATCACTGGATGAGCTGGTTTGTCCTCGATTTCAGCGCTATGTGCACCCGCCAGGCCTGCGCAATTGCGCGCGACATCGATGACCGCTGCGTGCAGCCCATAGCAAATACCCAAATAGGGAACCTTGTTTTCGCGCGCAAAGCCGGCGGCCATAATCTTGCCTTCGAAGCCGCGGCGGCCGAAGCCACCCGGTACGAGAATACCATCGGTCTCGTTAAGCACATCTGTGCCATCGCGTTCTAAATCCTCGGCATCTATGTAATGCACGTTGATCTTCGTTCGGGTCTGGATACCGGCGTGAGTAACCGCCTCGACCAATGATTTGTAAGCATCCAATAGATCAAGATATTTGCCAACGAAAGCGATTTTCAGCTCGCGCTCCGGGTTGAACTCCGCATCCACCACCCGACGCCATTCTGAAAGGTCTGCCGGCGGGCATTCGAGGCCCAAACGGCCGCAGACGATATCGTCCAAACCTTCTTCGTGTAGCACTATGGGCGCTTGGTGCGTGGTTTTATAATCCAGCATGGAGATCACCGCACGCTCTTCAACGTTTGTGAACAGCGCAATCTTGCTGCGCGCGGATTGTGGCAATGGCTCTTCTGAACGGCATACCAAAATGTCGGGCTGCAAGCCTATAGAGCGAAGCTCTTTCACTGAATGTTGGGTCGGTTTCGTTTTAATCTCGCCAGCACTTCGAATCGTGGGCACGAAACTCAAGTGAATAAATAAGGTATGTTCGCGACCGATTTCAAGGCGTAGTTGGCGGATGGCTTCCAAAAACGGTTGTGACTCGATGTCGCCGACGGTGCCGCCGGTTTCGACGATGAGAACATCTACGTTATCGGTGACAATTCTAATGCGGCGTTTGATTTCATCGGTAATGTGCGGAATGACTTGCACCGTACCACCCAGATAGTCGCCACGTCGTTCGCGCCGAATTACTTCCGCATAGACGCTACCGGTTGTGAAGTTATTATTCTTCGTCATACGCATGTTGGAGAAGCGCTCATAGTGACCTAGGTCCAAATCGGTCTCCGCACCGTCTTCCGTGACGAACACTTCGCCATGTTGGAACGGGCTCATGGTGCCTGGATCGACGTTGATGTACGGATCCATCTTCAACAGGTTGACTTTGAGTTTACGGGCTTCGAGCTGCGCTGCGAGCGACGCGGTAAGTAGGCCTTTGCCTAACGACGACACCACCCCACCCGTTACAAAGATTATTCGTGTCATGCAATTCCATCTATTCGCGCACTATAGCGCCTTGAGTTCTGCTGTGTTTATGCCGTTTTATTTAGCCGTACTTTTTAGCCGCTTTTCGGAAAGAATTTGGCCCTCACAGGCCAAATCAAGATGGGATTAGACGATAGCAAAACGGCCACCCAAGCTCAAAGCAAAAGGCAGTTTATTTTCTTCAACCCAGTCATCAGCATCAACCATTGAGCCGAAGATGCGCCTTACACCACATGCCAACGCGCGGTCCTCGACCATCCTCTAAGCCAGTATTGGGGCCGGTATTGGGCTCATTTTCTGAGTCGGGCGTCAGATTCGGACGCGCGCTAGCGAGTCCAGGTATGGCAACTAAATCCTCACCGTCGAAGAGTAATGGGTAGGCATCGCGACGCCAAGGTGCAACGCGATGCTCGGCAAAGAGATTCTTCACCTTCTTGGAACCACCGTTTTCCAACCTAATTCGTTCGCCACCGCGCCGACTTCGAATCTGCAGCGCTCCCGGAAACCACAATGCTCCGTCGTCGTTACGATCAGCGGGCCGCAAAATCAACGCAGCCCAGCCTAGATCGATCGTTTCGTCTACCGTCGTGACTAGCATGCGCTCGCTTATTGGCGCGGGCGTTCGTGGTTCGTAGACAAGCTCCTCCTCATACGCACCTAGCATCGAATCACCAATGATCATTGTGGCGGCCGGGTTGTCCGCCAGCCGTCGGCAAAACTCGCTCAAGGCCTTGTCGCTTACCGAAAAGTGCCCGCGACATTGCAAGAATGCACGCAGCCATACGATCCGGTTCGTCGCCGCGACAGGCACAGCTGCCATCGAGATGGTATTGCCCTTCTGCGCCATCTCATGCCGCAATACCTCAACCAGCGCATCGACGTTCTTACCGACTCGCGCGAAATTGGTATCGAAGGACGGCCAACGATTGCGTAGTTTGGGGATGACCTCGTGGCGCAAATAATTGCGATCAAGCGCGGTGTCCATATTGCTCGTGTCTTCAATCCAGCTAATCCCGGATTCGGAGACGTATACCTGTAGCGCGTCCTTGCTGAACCCAAGCAAGGGTCGCAAAAACCAGCCAGCGCCTACATCTCCCCTACTCGCCATGGTGACAAACCCTCGACCCTGCACCAATCGCAACAACGCTGTCTCGACGTTGTCTTGAGCATGATGGCCTAGAAGCACGACATCGCCAGCCCCAAGGCAACGGGCATAGTAGTCGTAACGGGCAACTCGACTCTGCGCTTCCGTATTCCCGGGCGCCACGACTACGCGTGCATGTTCGATGATGGTCTCAAGTTCGCCACAAACGGTGACGCAGTGAGCCTCGAACTGTTCAGCGTCGATTTGCAGTTGGTGATTGACATGCAGCGCGGTTACGCCGTCTTTGCCAAAAACCCTGATTGCCGCCAACAACAACGCGGTTGAATCCAATCCTCCGCTATAGCCGACAAAGACTCGATCCAGCCCAGTTAGCTGGGATTGTAGCGCTCGCTCTATCGGATGCATGATATTGCGGCCGTGCCATACGCAGTTTGCTCACGTAAACTGCCAAAAAGAGACCTATCCGGTGTTCGCATAACGCAGATGCACACACTCTTTGCCAAATTCCTGCTTAAGCGTGCGCAAAAGGTCATCGCTAGCGGCCACTTGCCAATCACGACCCAATGAAATTTCTGCGAGGGCACTGGACGCCACATACCGAATCGCAATGTTGCAACCAGATTGCGCGGCCAGATACGGTTGTAGGACTTCCTTTAGCCGGGGGTTGAAGTCCGCAGGAAGTGCCTGTGCCGAAAAGTCCAACATGACGCCACGACTAAAGCGTTGTCGTGCTTCACCAATGTCATAGACCTTCTCAGCGCGCAGATTGAGCCCCCCGGTGAATTCATCAGCCTGGACTTCGCCTTCGATCACGAGCAACTCGTCTGGTGCGACCTTGCGTCCATACTTTTCGTAGGTGTCGGGAAACAGGGCAACTTCGATCCGCGCACTGCGGTCATCCAGCACGACGAATCCCATGGGGGCACCGCGACGACTCTTCATCATTCTGCTGCTGACAACCATGCCGGATACCCACTGGTTACCACGTTGTGCACGCAGATCGACGATGCGTTGCGGACAAAAGTTGATGAGTTCGCCAAGGTATTCTTCGATCGGGTGACCCGTAAGATAAAGACCAAGCGTCTCCTTCTCGCCTTGCAGTCGGTCACGTGTTGCCAGCGGTGTCACAGGTTTCCCCTCGGGCACAGCCGCAAGGACCGCGTCCGCCTCACCGAACATATCTGTCATACCAATTGCGCTATTGCGGGCTACCTGCTCGGCGCCATGCAAAGCCAACGGCAACTCTTGGCGCAATCGTGCGCGTGTGTAGTTGGTCTCTTCGGCGGGCAACGCAAACTCATCCATCGCGCCGGACATGATCAACGCTTCAAGCACACGCTTGTTGACCTTTTTGCCACCGACACGACGGCAAAAGTCACTCAGATCAGTAAACGAACTATCTGCACGCGCCGCGACAATAGCGTCGACCGGGCCCTCGCCCACGCCACGGACAGCACCTAGTCCATACACGATGGCATCATTCTGGACGGAGAATTTGAATGCCGATAAGTTGACACTCGGCGGCATCAGAGCGGTCTGCATACGTCGCACCTCGTCGACGAGCACAACGACACGATCGATATTCTGCATATCGGCCGAGAGGTTCGCGGCCATGAAGTAGGCAGGATGGTGCGCTTTTAACCATGCCGTCTGAAAACTAACCACGGCATAGGTCGCTGAATGCGATTTATTGAATGCATACCCAGCAAACTTTTCCATCAGATCGAAGATATCATTGGCGAGCTTGTGATCTACATCGCGCTCGTCCGTACCAGCCAAGAATTGCTCACGCACCAGGACCATCTCTTCGAGCTTCTTTTTGCCCATCGCACGGCGTAGTAAATCGGCCTGGCCCAGCGTAAAGCCCGCCAAAACTTGTGCAATTTGCATGACCTGCTCTTGATAGAGCACCACGCCATAGGTGTTTTCAAGTACCGTGTCGAGGGACGGGTGCGCAAATACGACAGGTTCCCTCTTATGCTTGCGATTGATGTAGTCGTCGACCGCCCCGGACTGCAACGGGCCGGGCCGAAACAAGGCGACGAGTGCAATGATGTCGTCGATCTCATCGGGCTGTAGCCGGAGGATGAGATCTTTCATTCCACGCGACTCGAGCTGAAAAATGCCGGTCGTTTCAGCGGCGCGCAACAAATCGAAAGTGGCTGGGTCGTTGAAGTCAAAATCATCGACACTGATTTGCTCTACATCGGGGTCACGCGCTTCGTTAATAGCACGCACCGCCCAATCGATGATGGTCAACGTCTTTAGTCCAAGGAAGTCGAACTTGACCAGCCCAGCGCGCTCGACATCATCTTTGTCGAATTGTGAGACCAAGCTGCCACCGACATCCTCAGTATACAGCGGCACAAAATCGGTCAACGTGGATGGCGCAATCACAACCCCGCCTGCATGTCGGCCAACATTGCGCACGATGCCTTCGAGTTTGTACGCCATATCCATGATCTCGCCAACTTCGTCGTTGGAGGCGACAAAATCGGCTAAGTCTGCACTCTCGTCCATCGCTTTGGTCAGGGTCATGCCGACTTCGAATGGAATCAGTTTCGATAGCTTATCCGCCAACCCATACGGTTTGCCTTGAACACGGGCGACATCGCGAACGACCGCCTTGGCTGCCATCGTGCCAAATGTAATGATCTGGCTCACCGCGTCCAAGCCGTACAGCTCGCTAACGTGTTGGATCACCCGGTCGCGGCCTTCCATGCAAAAGTCTACGTCAAAATCCGGCATGGACACGCGTTCGGGATTGAGGAAGCGCTCGAACAGCAGTTCGTATTCCAAAGGATCGACATCGGTGATGCCTAGGCTATAGGCCACAAGCGACCCGGCGCCGGAACCACGGCCAGGACCTACCGGAATTGAGTTGTCTCTGGCCCAAGCGATGAATTCCATAACGATCAGGAAATATCCTGCAAAGCCCATCTGATTGATCACACCGAGTTCAAAGTCGAGACGCGCCAAGTAATCTTCCTCGCCCCCTTCGGTTTTTGTGCCAAAACGTTCGAGGCGCTCTTGCAGGCCAGCGTGCGCAGTTTGCCCAAGAAAACCGTCTAGCGTCTGCTCCGCTGGAATTGGGTATTCCGGCAAGAAATAGGTGCCTAAGCTGATTTGCACGTTACAACGCTTGGCGATTTCGACTGAGTTTTCGCACGCTTGCGGGATGTCTGCGAACAGCGCCGTCATTTCGGCGGCTGTCTTCAAGTACTGTTCTTGGCTATGCCGCCGTTCACGCCGAGAGTCATCCAACATTCGGCCTTCGTGAATGCACACGCGCGTTTCGTGTGCCTCGAAGTCATCATCTGTCGCAAAACAAACGTCATTGGTTGCGACAACGCCAAGCTCCAACTCTGCGGCCAATTGCACGGCCCGACGCAGTACTATTTCTTCGTCACGGCGTCCGGCTCTGGTTAACTCAACGTAATAACGGTCGCCAAATTGCGCACGCCAGCGCTCCATACAAACGCGCGCGCCCTCCGAGTCACCTTTTACCAACGAAGACCAGATGTGGCCACCGACACCGCCGGACAAGATCAATAGTCCCGCGTTGTTTGCGAACATATCCGATTCACTCACAGTTGCACGCCTTGCACTTGCCGTGTAACTCATCGAGACCAAGGCGATGAGGTTCGCATACCCTTCGGCATTCATCGCGATCGCAACGACGCGCGCTGCCGGCGCGCTGTCCAATGCATCGTCCACAACCTGCAGGTCCGCGCCGATGATGGGTTTGACACCTTGCGCTGTACACGCTTCGTAGAACTTCAGCAGACCAAAGAGGTTGTTGTTGTCCGTCAGGGCGATCGCTGGCATGTCTTTCGCGATCGCATTCGCGACCAGTCCTTTAACTTTGAGTAGACCTTCGGCCAGCGAATACTCGCTATGGACATGCAGATGCACGTAACTAGGCATGTTGATTTCTCACGTCGCGCATCACTTGTTCAATGCAGGTTCGATATTATTTGTTGTAGATAGTGCAATTTCTGGCGAGTTCGTTGCCACGAAGTCCACTTAACTG
>Ga0114999_10009172_pt1 | contig 10894 bp, 12 predicted proteins | sample ArcticOcean_MG_C_3_FD_89820 | JGI IMG/M metagenome (GOLD analysis project Ga0114999, IMG submission 89820) | Marine microbial communities from western Arctic Ocean - ArcticOcean_MG_CB8_126 | ecosystem: Environmental > Aquatic > Marine > Oceanic | place: Arctic Ocean: Canada Basin | collected... | reverse complement strand
TAATATGTTGTACAATTGCATCATCAAATCGATCGCCAGCTATACGCACAGATTCACTAGCTACTATCCCAAACATTGAAATTACGGCTGCTTCAGTCCTACCACCACCAATGTCAACAACCATATGTCCTCGTGCAGAACCAACTGGAATTTCTGCACCAATCGCTGCAGCAAGTGGCTCAGGTATTAAATGAGCAGGTTTTCTTGCGCCAGCTGCTTCAGCTGCATCACGTACCGCACGACGCTCAACACCTGTTACTCCAACAGGTACACAAATCATAACTTCAGGTTTGACAATATTAAAGCGCCCTAAAACTCTAGAGATAAAATATCGCAGCATTGATTCTGTAATTACATAATCGGAAATAACACCATCACGCATAGGACGAATAACTTGAATAGTACCAGGATGTCTCCCAATCATTAATTTTGCATCATTCCCTACAGCAACGACATTTCCATCTCTTTCTGTTAAAGCAACAACAGCAGGTTCATCTAGAACAATTCCTCGATCAGGATCAAATACAAGCACATTAGCAGTTCCTAAATCAATGCCGATCCGTTTTGAGAACATTTCACCATCCATACTAACAATTAAACCTGGAATACTTGATTCTATTCATCAAAACATTCAAATACTAATTCCTGGCTATCTGTTCTTTACATCTTTTTACATCAGCGCCTAAACTGACTAAACGTTTTGTTAGGTGAGCATAACCTCTATCCAAGTGCTCAATACTTAAGATCTTTGTAGTGCCTGTAGCAGCTAATCCAGCAATCACTACTGAAGCGCCTGCACGAATGTCTAATGCATGAACTGTAGTTCCAGTCAATGGAACCCCTCCATCAATAATGACTGTTTGACCTCCATCAATAATTTTTGCACCCAACTGCCTTAACTGGCTAACATAAGCAGTTCTATTATCAAAAACTCTTTCATGTATTGTAGATACACCGATTGACTGAGTCAGAGCAGCGGCCATTGGAGCATGTAGATCTGTCGGAAAACCTGGGTATGGAACAGCTTGTAGTGCAATACCTTGAAAAGCTTTTTGTGCAGAAATTTTGATACCTTCTTTAGGTGAAAAAGTCTCGACTCTAACACCCATTTCATTGAATTTAGACAGTAAAGAATCAAGTTCGTTAGGTTGGCCGTTAATAACTGAAATATCCCCTCTGGTAGCAACACCAGCCAAAAGATAAGTCCCTGTTTCTATCCGATCGGGCTTAACTTCAAATTCAACACCGTGTAATTCTTTAACTCCTGTAATACTAATGAGTGAAGTACCATGGCCCTTAATATTAGCGCCCATTTGATTAAGCATCTCCGCTACCATAGCAACTTCTGGTTCAGCAGCAGCATTAATTATTGTAGTTGTTCCATCTGACAAAGTAGCAGCAAACATAACATTTACTGTTCCCAAGACAGAAGGATAGTCTAAAAAAATTCTATCACCCTTAAGTGATTTAGCTCGGGCAACCCAACTAGATTCTTCTTGAGTAATTTCAGCTCCTAAAGCACGGAAACCTGCTAAATGAACATCTAACGGTCTTACACCAATAACATCTCCACCAGGTGATGCACAGATAGCTTCACCGGTACGTGCCAATAATGGTCCCATCACCAAAAAAGATGCTCTCAGAGCAGCTACCAAATCAATGGGAGGTGAATTAGAAGAAATTGAAGGGGTATGTATTTGCAACGTAGTGCCATCGATTTCAACATACGAACCTATAGATCGACAAACAGCAGCCATTTCTGAGACGTCAACAATTTCAGGAATATTATGGATTATCACTGGAGAAGATGTTAATAGAGATGCAGCTATAGTATAAAGTCCACCATTTTTAGATCCAGAAACAACTAATTCACCTTTTAGAGGGTATCCACCATTAACCAAAAGATATTCATTCATCTATCGAGAGTACGCCGGTTATATCAGATAAGCGAGAAACTCAAAACTAAGAAACACCCCGGTAAATACTTATTCCTCAGAAGAAGTATCTCCAGCATTAACTTCTGAAATACTATCAGCCAAAACTTTTACTTCATCTTGAATAATTTGCAGAAAACCACCTGTAATTGATATAGGGATTAATCCATCGCCTGTGTGTGCAATTATTGTTCCAGCTGAAAGACTTGTCATTAATGCTGCATGACTAGGTAATAGTGTCAATTGACCATCTTCACTTGGCACCACAAGGCGTTGGACATCCTCACGTGACAAGACCATTTGATCTGCAGTAACTATGGATAATTTCAGTGACATCTGTGACCTATAGCCTCTCTAAGCAGATGTTGCTGCCATTTCTGCAGCTTTTTCTACAACCTGTTCAATAGCACCAACCATATAAAAAGCTTGTTCAGGTAGATCATCATGCTTACCTTCAAGAATTTCTTTAAATCCTCTGACTGTTTCAGCAACAGGAACATACTCACCAGCACGCCCAGTAAATTGCTCTGCAACGAACATAGGCTGAGCAAGGAATTTTTGCATTCTCCTAGCACGTCCTACCGTCAATTTATCTTCATCAGACAATTCTTCGATTCCAAGAATTGCAATAATATCTTGAAGATCCTTGTATCTTTGTAAAGTCTGCAAAACGCCTTGAGCCACATCATAATGATCTTGGCCGACAACTGCAGGGTCCAATATTCGACTGTTTGAAGTTAAGGGATTAATAGCAGGAAATAAACCTTGCTCAACCAAAGCTCTATCGAGAGTTACGGTGGCATCGAGATGGCCGAATGTAGTTGCAACACCTGGATCTGTATAGTCATCAGCAGGAACATAGATAGCCTGAAAAGATGTTATCGAACCGTTTTTAGTTGAAGTAATTCTCTCTTCCAGTCCACCAACTTCAGTGGCAAGTGTTGGCTGATATCCAACAGCAGAAGGCATACGGCCCAGCAAGGCTGAAACTTCCATTCCTGCCAATGTATAGCGATAAATATTATCTACAAATAAAAGTACATCTAAGCCTTTTTCATCTCGAAAATATTCTGCCATCGTAAGACCAGTTAGTGCGATACGTAATCTCACACCAGGAGGTTCGTTCATTTGTCCATATACAAGTGCGGTCTTATCTAGTACGCCATATTCCTGCATTTCATGCCAGAGGTCATTTCCTTCACGCGAACGTTCGCCTACTCCAGCAAAAACAGAGAGTCCACCATGTTCTGCTGCAAGGTTACGAATAAGTTCAGTATTAGTAACTGTTTTACCAGTTCCTGCACCGCCAAAAAGTCCAACTTTTCCTCCGCGAGGCAGTGGTGCTACTAAATCAATAACTTTCACTCCAGTTTCCAAAATTGCTGTCTGAGTTTCTTGCTCAGCATATGAAGGAGGAGGTCTGTGAATAGGCCATCGTAGCTGGTCGTCTTTGATTTCCTCGCCAGGATCTAATGGAGTACCGACAACGTTGAAAATTCTCCCAAGTGTTTCATCTCCTACCGGAACTGTAATGGGTCCCCCGGTATCTTCAGCTGGAGCACCTCGTCGTAGACCGTCAGTTGAATCCAGAGCCAAACATCTAACCCAATTGCTTCCTAAATGTTGCTGTACTTCAGTAACCAATAATTGACCGTTCATATCCACGTTAACAGCATTAAATATCGCAGGGAGATCGCCTGATGAAAATTCAATATCTACTACTGTTCCAATAACACGTCGAACATTACCTGTAGCTGCCATATTTACTCCTATCAAATCTCTAATCTTGCTCTAGAGCTGCTTTACCACCGACAATGTCTAATAACTCACCAGTAATTAATTCTTGTCGCGCTTTGTTATATGTAAGTGTCAAATCAGAAACCATTTCATTTGCTGCATCAGTAGCTTGTCGCATAGCGACCATACGTGCAGATTGTTCAGAAGCTTGAGCTTCAAGTATTGCTTCAAAAACTTGCATTTCTACATAACGTGGAAGCAAATTTTCTAAGATAGAAGCAGGTGAAGGCTCAAATAAAAAATCGACGGCTGGTTCATTATCATCATCTTCAGGTGGATTGATTGGTAGTATTTGACGTAAAGTAGGACGTTGAACGGCTGCATTCACAAAAGTTTGGAATCCAAGGAACACCTGATCCACTTGGCCAGAAATATAATCATCAATAACCTTACGCGCTATGGGAAAAATATCTGATGAATCAGGAAAATCACCGATATTCGTAAATTCACCCAGTTCTGGAAAACCAGAGCGACGAAAAAAATCTCTACCCTTACGGCCAACAGCTAAAACCGATGCACGATCAACTTCTGGTTGACGTTCAAGCATCATTGATGCACTAGCACGGTTCATATTGGCATTCAAACCACCGGCAAGACCTCGGTCAGCAGTGATATGAATAAGTGCAAAATTCTTAACTTCACGTTCTGAAAGTAAAGGATGCACTGAATCTGAGTTTCGGGATTGATTAGCATACGAAGAAAGTTTTGAAAGTATAGCGCGCATTTCAGTCGCATACGGACGTGCATTAAGAGCACGCTCTTGAGCACGGCGCATCTTTGAGGCAGCAACTAATTCCATTGCTCCCGTTACTTTTGCTGTATTTTCAACAGAGCTAATTCTCTGTTTAATCGCCCGAACACTTCCTGCTCCAGCCATCTATAAAACCACCTTATCAATAATCAGATAATCAATTAGTATGCAACAGAACCAAGAAATTCTTGGACGGCGCTCTTCAAACTCTCCTCTGTTGATTCATCAATATCACCTGAAGACATGATTGTATCTAAGACAGCAGAATAACTTGCTGCCATAAATTCATGGAATGCTTTTTCTAAATCCCCAATCTTTTCGACTGGTACATCGTCTAGATAACCATTGACACCTGCGTATAAAATAGAAACTTGTTGAGCAAGAGTTTGAGGTTGATATTGAGATTGCTTTAATAACTCAGTCAATCTTTCACCACGAATCAATTGTAGTCTAGTTGCTGCATCAAGATCATCAGTACCAAATTGAGCAAAAGCCTGTAATTCTCTGTACTGCGAAAGGTCAAGGCGTAAAGTACCAGCTACTTTCTTCATAGCTTTAGTTTGAGCATCTCCACCTACTCTAGAAACTGAAATCCCTGGATTAGTTGCAGGGCGTTGGCCAGAATTGAAAAGATCTAATTCCAGAAAGATTTGCCCATCCGTAATTGAAATCACATTCGTAGGAATATATGCAGAAACATCTCCAGCTTGAGTTTCGATAATAGGAAGTGCGGTAATAGAACCTCCTCCATACTTTTCTGTCACACGAGCAGATCTCTCCAAAAGTCTAGAGTGGAGGTAAAAAACATCACCTGGATAAGCTTCTCGTCCTGGCGGCCTTTTCAACAGCAAGGATACCTCTCTATATGCCCAAGCATGCTTAGAAAGATCGTCATAAACAATTAATACATCTTGACCTTTTGCCATAAAATATTCAGCCATTGCACAACCTGCGTATGGAGCTAAATATTGTAAAGCAGCTGAGTCAGCAGCAGATGAATTAACTACAATTGTATGCTCCATTGCACCATATTCTTCAAGTGTGGCAACCGTCTGAGCAGTTTTTGAGTCTTTTTGTCCTACAGCAACATATACACAGATAACACCACTACCTTTTTGATTAATAATAGCATCAACAGCAATAGCGCTCTTCCCAATAGAACGGTCGCCAATAATTAGCTCTCTTTGCCCTCGGCCAATTGGGATCATGGCATCGATAGCTTTAATGCCTGTTTGTAAAGGTTCGTCAACGTGAACACGACTTACAACATCTGGAGCTATACGTTCTACAGGATATTGTTCTGTACTAGCGATAGGGCCACGTTCGTCTATAGCATCACCCAAAGGGTTAACCACACGACCAATTAACGCTTCACCAACAGGGACGGAGGCAACTAATCCAGTAGTCCGAACTTCATCACCTTCTTTAACTTTCTGGTAATCACCTAAAATAATCGCACCAACAGTCTCTTCTTCCAGATTCAAAGCCAAACCACGAATTGGACGTCCTTCATCATCAGTAGCGCTAAATTCCAAAAGTTCTGATGCCATACATTCCCCAAGTCCATGTATTTGGGCAATGCCATCACCTGCAACTATGACTGTACCAACATTTGATTCAACTGATTCAGCATCGAATCCCTCTATCTGTTGTTTAAGTATAGAAGCTATTTCTTCAGCTCTAATTACCATCAGATCCTCCTAGGCAGAAAAACACATCCTGCTAATTGCGTACAGCATTTATCGCCCTGCACGCTCAAATTCTCTTCTCAAACTTTGCAACCGAGTACGAGTCGAAGCATCAATAAGTAAATCATCAATACGAATAGTCATCCCACCAAGTATAGATGAATCAACAATTGCAGATAGTTCTACTTTCTTACCGGTTTCTTTACTTAATTGTTGTCTTAATTTTACTTGCCTGTCATCATCTAATTCTATCGCTGTACGAACAGTAACTCGGACGATATTTTCATGTTCATCAAGAAGTTCTCGATAATATGAAGCAATTGATGGTCCTAAGTTCAATCTTCTCTTACTGCGAAGTAAACGAAACAAATTAATTTGTTTCGTTCCTATATCAAAAAAAATCTCACGTACAATAGTTGAAAAATGCTCATCAGTAATACCGTCAGACTGCAGCGCATCAATGTACTGAGATTCTTTAGTAATTCCTTCAAGCACGTCTATAGCCGATGACCAAGCTTCGTAGCTTGAGTCTTCATGAGCGATATCCATAATCGCTAAAGCATACCGACGACCTGCAATTTCACGAGCCAACATCACTAAAAAACCCCTATATCGTGCAAAAAATTCAACACTCTAATTCTCTTTATCTTGACCAAAATTACTTTCAGTTAAAACTTCATCTATCAATCTTTGATGAGCAGATTTATCAATAGATTGGCTAATCACTCGCTCAGCAGCACTAATAGTTAGATCAGCGAATTGAGATTGTAATTGTTGAACAATTTGCTCTTTTTCCAATCGTATTTCTTCACGAGCTCTTTCAATAATCTGACTAGCATCGTATCTAGCTTTTTCTTCCAACTCTTCACGTAACTTTGCAGCAGCCTCTTGAGAGCGAAGATTTTGAGCACGAGCCTCCGCTCTTGCTTCTTCAATAACTTTTCTAGCTTCTTCCTCTGTTACAAGTGCATCAGAAGCAGCCTGCTCAGCACGATTCAATCCTTCTTCAATACGACGTTTTCTTTCATCAAGGATTTTAAGAATTGGTCCCCATAAGAAAATCTTAAGTACCACAAGAAGAATAAAAAAGTTAACCAATTGAGCTATCAGCCCAGGAATATTAATACCGAGCTTAGCTATACCTTGAACTTCTTCTGAAGCCATAGCCATTGTAGGTATAGCAGCAAAAGTTAAAGCTGCTAATGACACAAGGAAATAACGACAAAAACCAACACCGAAATTTGGTCTCTCTCTATTTTTTTCTGATTTCATAATAGCCTCTCTCAGCCCTCACAAACGGAGCGTATGATTGCACGCTCAGCATATACGACTGAGATATTAGAAAACAAAGCCGATTAGGATTGCCACAACAAGTGCATAAATACCAATAGCTTCAGCAAACGCAATACCTAAAATCATGTTTGTCTGTATTACTCCAGCGGCTTCTGGGTTACGGCCAAGTGCTTCCATAGCTTTTCCACCAAGCCATCCAATACCAATCCCAGGACCAAAAGAACCAACACCCATAGCTATTCCTGCGGCCATAAACTTAGCAGCATTAGCTGTATTTTCGTTATCGGCAGCACCTTCAGCAGCGCCAGCCACACCAGTCGAAGCAAGAAATGCTGCTCCTAACATCAGCAACAAAACAAATCCTCGATTTAATATAGATCCAGCTGTCATCTTCAATACCTCTCTGATCACACGTATTCCCGTAATGATCCTGCAACACTTTTTTCACATTCAAAATCTAACAAACCACAACCTTTAGTGAGCCTCATCACCGTGGTGTGAAACCGCAGTAACTGCAAACACTAACGTTAACATTGCAAAAACAAACGCCTGAATTAGACCAACAAATAGTTCTAATGCATAAAAAACGTCAACTAAAACAAAGGGAACCAAAAATGTCATCATTAGCAATAATACTTCTCCAGCAAAAATATTCCCAAAAAGACGGAATGTAAACGATAACATCCTTGATAATTCTGAAACAAATTCTAACAGTCCCACAAAAACATCAATAATTCCGCCTAGTATATCTCCTTTTAGCAATTTACCGAAGCTAAAAAACTTAGACAAATAACTTAGACCTAAAGTTTGTAAGCCCCAAAATTCAACAAACAAAAAGGAAAAAATTGCTATTGCAAGCGGTGCATTCACATCAGTCATCACTGACCTGAAATATGGTGCTATCAAACCATTAAATCCGGTGATCTCTGCACCTTCATGACCATGTGTTTCTTTAGAAGATAGGTTTTTTTCGGAAACGGAATTCGAATGTCCGCTGTGATCATCTTGGGCAGCTTTATATTCACGGTTTCCGTCATATTCTAAGTAAGCTCTACCACCGTCGGATAAATCAACGGATTCTGGAGTAGTAGGGATGTAAGCAAAATTCAAACCAACTATTGGAATTTCAGACTGTGACATTTCTACATGTTTATCTGCGAAACTTGGATTAACTTCTGTCAGACCAATCACATTGTTTATGGGTAAAAGACCAAAATAATTGGAAGTCAAAATAAAAAAGAAAATCGTTGCAGCAAGAGGAAAGAATCGGCGACCATTTTTCTCACCTGCAACCTGAACAACAATATTATAAAAAGCTTCTACAGCAGCTTCTACTGCACCACTAAAACCACTAGGAACTACAGAAAGACGTCTTCCTACCGAAAAAGCTAGAATAATTAAGAAGATGACAACAAACCATGAGGTAAACATTGTATTGGTGACACTACCAATTAAAGGCCAATGGAAAACTTTCTCAGGTGCGACTATGATTGTTGGTGATACACCACCAACAAACTTTACACCTATACCTACCAATAGCAATAAAGAAACTGCAATAATTGCAGCCCGCATCCGCATTAACCTCGTTCACTATCAGTATCTCGAATTACATTTTGCAATTGACGATACGCACCAATAAATCCAACAAATAAACCTGCTACAAGACCAAATATAGTGATTAAAGGTTCTGTATTCAATCGATCATCAAAATAATGGCCAATTAACGTAGGAACCACAATAGACGTAGCTAGATATACTCCAACTCCAACCAAATTTATCACTGATGCCCTCCACATGATTCTCTCCTAAAGGATCAAAATCAGCGGAGTGTTAACACTCTCGAGCATCTCAATCAAATGAATTTTCATTTGTTGCTCAAATCACTATCTAAAAGTCCGCCTCTATAAGCAAATTAAGTTATCAAGATGTTCTCAAACTTCTGATTTTGGCTCTTGCCCAAGATTATCAAGATCAAGCTCATCTACAAAATCACGGAAAATTTCTAATTTTTCTAGTTCTTCATTACTAGCTGGGACCTGGTCAATTTCATTTGTATTTTTGGATAAACTAACTTTGTCATCTAACACCACAGCAGCTGTTTCTAAAACATGGTCAACAACGTAAATCGGAACTGTCGCTCTCACTGCAAGAGCTATAGCATCAGATGATCTTGCATCGACTCCCATAATTTCACCATCTTTTTCTATATTGATCAAAGCATAAAATGTATCTTCGCGTAGATCATTAATTACCACAGATTTAATTACACCACCCAAAGAATCAATCATATTCATTAATAAATCATGAGTCAGAGGACGTGGTGAACTGACTTCTTGCAAACGAAAAGCAATTGAATCAGCTATATCAGCACCAATCCAAATAGGTAGAAATCTTTCTGCATCTTTTTCTTTGAGCACAACTACTCTTCGATAATGGCGAAGACCTACGCGTATACTATCGATAATCACTTCATTCAAAGTCGGCTCCTTGTCGAGTAAATGTCTTTATACAGGATTACTAACTCTTGCAAATTACAATGCCTCATTAATTTGATCACGCAACTTAGACGCAGCTAATCGAGATGCCTCTGCCCAACCACCAACTGCACAACCATTATTATACGGTTGAGCATATAGAACGCCACGGGAAGCGTTAACCAATATACCACCACCTCCACTTTTCACAGCAGCTTGTACAGCAGTTTGTACGTCACCTTCTTGTGTACCTACTCCAGGAAGTAACAAAAGTTGGTCAGGGCAAATAGATCTCACTTTTCGTGCTTCTTCGGGGTATGTTGCACCAACTACCAATCCAACATTACCGAGCGTATTCCATGATTGAGCTAATTGAGCAACTTTTTCATATAATTTTAGTTCACCTACCGGCAAATCTTGTAAATCAACTGCTGATTGATTGGAAGTTCTACATAAAACAAATGAATGTCGATCTTTCCTAGATAAAAATGGCTCAAGTGAATCAAATCCTAAATATGGGTTTAATGTCACTGCATCAACTTGTAATTCATCAAAAATTGCCTTCGCATATGCATTAGCAGTATGGCCTATATCACCACGTTTGGCATCTAATAATACTGGGATTTCTTCAGGAATAGAATTGATCGTAGAAAAAAGAATATCCCAGCCATCACGACCAAATTGTTCAAAAAATGCAATGTTTGGTTTATAACAACAAACCAAATCTTTTGTAACTTCAATAATTGTTCCTAGGAATTCCTTAACATCAACACCTTGAGGAATTAATTCCGGAATTGGATCTAAACCTACACAAAGAAAAGACTGATTCGAATCACTTGTATCGAGATAACGTTCGCCAAAATTTCCACCGCGTCTAATTATTTTAGAAGATTGATTAGCCAACTATCCCTCCATTGAAATCAATCTTCTAAAATAATTAGACGCGGTGGAAATTTT
>Ga0114999_10009169_pt1 | contig 10898 bp, 22 predicted proteins | sample ArcticOcean_MG_C_3_FD_89820 | JGI IMG/M metagenome (GOLD analysis project Ga0114999, IMG submission 89820) | Marine microbial communities from western Arctic Ocean - ArcticOcean_MG_CB8_126 | ecosystem: Environmental > Aquatic > Marine > Oceanic | place: Arctic Ocean: Canada Basin | collected... | reverse complement strand
GTAGTGAAATTTGTCCATCCAGCTAATTCCATTAAATGTCCTTTGTAAACTTCAATGGGTGACTTTTCCCAACCAGGTAATCCATCCTTATACGGATGATAAAGTCTTTCTGAGAACTCTTGACCTTTATGTATTAATGAACATGCCCAATTCAATAGATCTCTAACTATAAGAATAGGAACGGGATTAGGTACTATAGCATCTAATACATGAGTATCTAAAATCTCTAGATCAAAATGTTCAAATGTATATATATTTATAATTTGCTGACCTTCTTTGGTATAGATATATAACTTTTTTCCTCTGATCTTATCATCGATTGTTTTTATACAATCATTGTGATGAGTTACAACGCCAGGCAATTGCTTTATCATCCAATTAACAATCGCATGATGTCCACTTCTACTCATAGTATAAACTAAGAATGATTTTTCCACGGGTTCCCTCTTCCTATTAGTTTGTTAAACTCTTTAATAGTCATGTTATGTTGATGTTTGAATATCTTGTCTCTTGCTTCAGAGTGTATAGTTCGATACATTAATTTATTAGTAGTAGTTGTAGCAAAGTGATATGCTAAACTGTCCGGAGCATTTACAAAGTTTCTTGTTCCTCTATCATATAATCTTTTTGCTAGTCCTTCTTCTGATCCTATTACAAAGAACGCTTGATCGTAACCTCCAATAGTCTTCCATGTATCTAATCCTATAGTAAGAGGAGTTACTTGCGTAGATACTCTCGGAACTACATTATAGAATTTATATACGTTAAGTAATTGTTGTTCTAAGAATGTGTCTCTCCCACCAAAACTACCTTGTACAGATCCAGAACAGCCTCCCTCTCTTTCTATAACAGTGGAGCATACCCATGCACTATCATTTAGATTATTTTGTATTCTAAACTCATATAGATTACTATCCCAGTCCGGACACAGATACATATCGTCATCTATCAAACATATAAATCTATTGAATGCTTTACTTGATGCGATATTAGCAGCTACCGATAATCCTGCATTATATGAAGTATGGGTATATTGGATATTTTGTTGATCTAACCATTCTATTGTCCCATCTGTTCCTTCATTCACATGTACTATTATGTTATTTAGGAATACACTATTCTTATTTATACTATCAATAGTGAGTTGTAGGAATTGAAGATTATTATAACTTACAATTATTATATCAAACATTATTCTATTCCTTTTCCCCATATAATTTTATCGCCAGTATAGGATTTGCAACCAAGTCCAAAATGTTCTAATCTGAGTGCAGTATCTGTTTCTCTACCTATATGGAAATCATCTAGAGTTTTTCTATTATCTGGAATCATACACATAGTTCTATAATCAAGATTCTCTATTCTTTTTTGATAATCCATAGCAACTTCAGAATGAATAGGATTATACCATATATCAGATAATATCTTCAATGTTCTTTTGTCCATAAAGTACCAATCAGCATGTAGGTGGGGAACTATCGTATTTTCGGATAGGTTCCATATTTCTGCCATATGAGAACACTGTCTTCCATTATTTACAAGTCCATCTGGGCCTAATACAATTGTTTCTAACTTTCTTCCTATTATTCCTCCTGTTTCTCTAAAGGATTCTTCATATTCTTCTATGACTTCTTTAGCCCAATTAGAATAACGAACATATACACTATCATCTGTGTGGAAGAGAAAGTAATCAAATTCATCCATAAGATTTGATTCAGCATGCATAACGTGCTTTATAGATGCGAATCCTCCTCCTACGTTCGGAATTTGTTTCCATGTTGCCCAATCTTCAGTTGGTATCCAATCTATGAATTCTTGTAGTGTAGATTCTGTATCCATTATATGTATGGTATCATCTTCTCCGGAATCTAGATTTTTATAATTGGATAACATTTTTTTAAATCTAGGAAGAGTATTTTGTCCAAATTCTGGACCATGTCTATAGTTTCCAAATTTAGAATCATGAATATGTGTCGTAATAAATACCCCTACTTTACTCATACTATAATTACTCCTATTCCGCCATAATGCTTATTGGAATTGAAGTCGAATTTAACCCCTTTTATATCTTCCCATACTAGATCTACCCTGCAATTAATATCTCTATGATTTTCTGTGTTATTGATATCATGGAAAGCAATGATCCCACCAGGTCTCACTAATGGCTTATACATGTCGTAATCCATCTTGCTCCCGTGATAACTATGGTCTCCATCTATAAATAATAGATCAACTTCGCTTACGATTCTTTTTACTTGCCATAGAGTACTCTCTTCATGAGAACTAGCATTTATAAAATGGTTATACGGAGAAGCGAAGTATTCGCTTCTCTTTTCAAATATATTACCTAAATAAGGATGATCATTAAGAATCCAGCCTCCATAATCTCCACCTTGTAGATCTACTGATATAGTATTACCTGTAGCAATAGATGAAAATATATGAAAGGTTCCTCCCATCTTAGTTCCTATCTCTAATACATTCACTATTTTCTGCCCTAATAAGAATTCAGTAAAGTCCGTTATTTCTAATTTATCTTGTGCCATTCCAATAGCATACGCTTCTTTAACTAACTTTTCTGCTGTCATTCTTTCCCCACAATTTTGAGTTCCTTTCCTGGAACTATGAATGTGATTCCTTTGTCTAATAGATCTTTATTGTTCTCAATTATAATATCAGAGAAATTCCAGGCGAGAATCAAGATATATTTCGTATCTTCTGGTATATCTTCTTTAGAAATTATAGGTACGTTAACTTTAGGAATTATTTTTCCTTGTTTCAATGGATTATCGTCTACAGTACAACTCAGTATAGAATTATCAATACCAAAATAGTTTAATAATGTAGTAGCCTTTGCTGGAGCACCATATCCTATAATCTTACCTTTAATATTATTTAACTTATCCACGAGTATAGATTTTCTAGTTTTTACATTATGTCGGAATTCTCTCCAGGTATAGACATTGTCTAATATCTTTCTTTCTTTTTTATAAAATTCTTTTACCTTATCATTTACTTTGTGTGCATGGTTTGATATGTATACTCTAATTGATCCACCATGTGTATTAATCTCTTCCACATTGAATATTTGGTATCCTAATCTTTGAAAGAATGTATGTAGTGATATTATTGACCAATAGTTAACATGTTCATGATATATATTGTCGAACGTTTCGTCTTCTATGGTTCTAAGTAGATAGTGTACCTCTATTATAAATACTCCATTTCTTTTCAATATTTTGAATACATTATGAGTCAATGATTCGATATCGTCTAAATGGGCAAATACATTTGACATGGTTACTAAATCTACTTTTTGTTTTATTTCACCTATTGCAATATTATCGAAGTACCCACAATATGTATCTATTCCGTTATCTACAGCTATATCACAAATATTTTGTGCTGGTTCGATACCTAATACTTTAATGCCTCTATCTTTTAGTGGTCTAAGTGCTATTCCATCATTGCTACCTATATCAACTACCATAGAATTGGAAGTTAAGTTAAATTCTTTTATATACAGTTTAGCTGCATCTTCGAAATGACGCTTGAATGATTCAGTAGTAGAAGACGCATACAGATAATCTTTAAACATTTCATCCGGATCTACCACATATGTTAATTGACAATTATAACAAGACATACATAGCATCATTTCTAATGGATATGTTACGCATTCTTGTACTTTATCTAATAGATTGTTTGCTAGTGGCGAGTCACCAAGATCTAATACTGGTAATAGATTTTTAGATAGGCAACTTCTACATTCATTCTTTAACATTTTGAAATTCCTCAAATTGTTTATCTATTGTATTTTTATTTATTGCTCTTCTTTCATTTGCTTTTCTTATTATTTTGTGATTCTTCTTGAAATTATCGAGAGATGGCTCATCAGATGTTGCTTCTTCTAGATTTGCTCTATCGTATTCGCCAGTAAGTAAATCACTTTCTATTAACTCTTCTACTGTTTCTATCACATCGTCAAATTTATATGTTCTAAGTTCTCCTTTGTATCTATACTTATCTTCGTATACTTCTATAAGTATTGTTTTTAATTCGTCTTTTATATGTAATATAACTTGACGTTGATGGATAGCCTTTTCTTTTTCTTTTTCTTTTTCAAAGAAAAATAATTTTATATTCTCGGTGATAAGTCTATCAAAGAGTGCACTGATTGTATTTATATTAGTTATTCTCATTATCTTTCGTGATCCATATGAATTATTTTATTTCCGATATATGCCAAGATATCCATATCAAAATGTCTTAACCTTAATGTTATATCTACCTCTCTACCTACATGATATTTTGGTTTATTCCATTCTTCTCCGTTTGCTAAATCAGTAAAATCCATTTCTTCCATATCTTTCTGTAAAATTTTTTCCGTGTCTATAGTTTCCACGATTAGAAGTAAAATGAGTTGTAATAAATGTGCCAACTTTAATCATTATTATTCTCCAATATATTTATGATTCCCTTGGCCCATTCTATTCTTGAATATTTCTGTACTGTATTAAATCCATGATCTCTAATAATCTGAGCTGCTGTATCATCATTAAGATATTTATCTATATTATACGCAAGATCCGTACCACTATTAAAGATAATCAAATCTTTTCCACTTTCAAAGCTTTCTTTTCTTCCTTCCCAATCATCAGTAAATAGTAATCCACCCGCACCAAGTATCTTGTACACTCTATCAGAGGCACAATTACCAGTACACAGATTTAAATTAATTTGTGATCTTGAAACTATCTTTGCGTGTTCCTCACCATATGTATTTTGGAATACCATTGCGCCTGTAACATCACACATAGCCCTTCGTTCTCCATATGGGTCACCTATAAAGGATACAGGTATGTCTCTCACAAGATTGTGGGGCTTATCTATGAGATCATCAAATCCTTCATACACTTGGTATGTATTGGGATTATGATGTAGTGCAGCAGATGTTGATTGAGATTTATCGCAACATACAAAAGTAGATGCTTCTATTTTCTGTATGAGTTCGGGGGACCAATGATTTGGGATAAATGCATCCATGAACCATAGGCATGTCTTTGCTAATTTGTTACATTCATGTATTACTTGTACGTTTACTCCATTGCACTTAGAAAAGACAACCAAGTCTATGTTCTCGTGCTTACACGTATGGGCTATATGATGATCTCTTTCTTCAAAGCCAAGCATATCCTTCATAATTCTGTAGTTGTATCTTACTACTTCACAACCATTTGCTTCGAATGCTCTAGCTTGAGAATCATTAGTAGATTTATTATTGTCTGTGAAGACACCTACAAATAATACTTTCACGTCCTATTCCTTAAATAGTTCATCTCTTAGTAAAGGCAAGATCTTTTCTGCGGGACCTTGTAGCTTGATATCTGTTTCTGGATGCATATGTTCTTCTTTCATGTTTATATCTATGAACAAGTTACCAGAAGCTATTGCAGTATCTGTAATAGTTACGGCAGGAAATACTAGATGTCTCGTACCGATACAAATATATACGCAGGGACCCAATACAGACTTTACTGCTTGTTCTAATATTTCTTGGTCTACACTTTCACCGAACTTAATAAAACTTCCATCAGCGTGCTTGTGTAGGCATATTGGTTCACTTCCAGCCTTTTCATGTAGACCATCTACATTTTGTGTGATTACTGCTACATTAAACTTAGTACTTATATCGTATATTGATTTATGTGCTTCATTTGGAAATGCATTCAATAATGTTAATTCATTATCTTCTAACCATTCTGCACTTACCGCATTAGGTCCTGTAAATGTTGGTAGACCACTTGCAACAGAGATACCGGCTCCTATCATAAATACTATCTTTCTAGATTCTCTGATACTTTCAAACATAAATTCAGAAAATATCTTTTATCCCGCACCATTTCTCTGTTTCTAATAGTGCTCTCTTTATTAATATTAATTGTTTATCTACACATAGATCTATAAATATACTTTCTGCTTCTTGACACAGTTCTTCATTATTAGAATTGGCTTCATTGATATAATACAATACCCACGACTTGGTAATATTATAAATGAACTGAGCATTACTTCCCATCTTACTAAACTTATCTATAATAGTCATTCTATCAACTATTATAAGTTGAGATTCGAATGGAGTATCTCTTAGTTCTCTAACTAATTTATTAATAACTTGTTTCATATTCAATCTGTTTATTACACGTAGGACATCTTTTATCTTCATCTTTCCATGCTTGAATACGTTCTATTCTTTTTTGTAGTAATGTTTCGGTTCTTTTAACTTTAGACTTAATATAGCCTAATTTTCCTGCTTCCGATCTATTCATCTCTACCTCCTTACAGGTAAAGGGACTATCCGATAGTAAGGTACCGGAAGAAGAGCAACCCTCGTTCATCCCAAGCTCCCAGAGAGAATCAAACTCTCGTCCTGTCATTACAGGTGACACATTCTATCATTGAACTATAGGAGCGTATTTATTTTAAGAGTGGTGCTCTATCCATTTGAGCTACTGTGGCATACTTAATTATTAAATCTCTTGCACTACCATTGTACTATAAGGGCATCTATCCTGAACACTGTATATTAATTCCATAATCAATATTGGCAAAATCTATGTCTGATGTAATATCGGACAGTTTATACGTATATGCTTTACTATCAATTTGAATAACTTCATCACCCATAGTAAATGTCATTGGTGATTTCATTTTAAATATAGGAGATTTCTCATGAGTAACATTATAAGTAATACCCATTAAGTTTCCTATACCTTTTCCTTCTAGTACAGAAGAAATGTCTATATCTTCGAAGGGTATTTCTTGTAGGAATTTAGTAGCCATTATTTTCTCATTGATTTTTCAGTCCACTCATCGTCAGGATCGAGTCTCCACTTACCATCTTTAGTAAAGGACCATACATTACTTACTTCTTTTGCAGTTGGTAAGTTTTCTATATCATCTGCATCTTGCATATGTAAAGTTTCCTTTACTACTCTTCGTAACTTTCTATTGGCTTTTCTCTTATCTTGCTTATCAGAGTCACCAGCTATCCCTATAAAGGGATTCTTTCTTCTGGATCTACTCATTATCATTCATCCATTTTTGTATCTTGATATTAAGTTTATTGTATATAAGTTTTATATCATATTGCATATTTGTCCAATCCATTATATATGGAACCACTACTTCAAGTAAAATTAAATAACAAGTTTCTAAAGACTTTACACTAAATAGAGGAAGTTCAGATACCTGCTCCGGAAGAAAGACCGTATATGTATCCGTCTCAGGAGTATGACATACTTGTATTTTAAATTCGCCTATTTCTATATTTCTTTCAAGTACTAACTTCATCTAATTGTTTTCCTTATCTGATCGAGTATTGCTTCGACACCTTTACCTGCTTCTTCAAAATGTATCTTATATATCTCAGATATTAGAACATCTTCTTCTTCAATTTCAATCAGAATTTCGTCCATTACTATTATCATATCTAATATTCCTTTACAGACCTAGTAAGAATCGAACCCACGATGTCAGGATTGGAAGCTGACGTGTTACCATTACACTATAGATCTATATTACTGCAACTTTCGTGCCATTAACCATCCATTCTGACACTCTTCATCATTTCTTGATAATTGTAATGCATGAGCATAATCTACAGATATTGCAGTCCAGTTGAATTCTTGTAAGTAATTAAAGTAATCTACTAAACTTTTATCTATAGTCTTATTATCTTCTGAGCTATCTTATTCCATATACCGCCCTTAGCTTCTAAGTAATAGTAAAGCTTCTCTCTTTTACTATACCATATTCTTCCAACCTCATGTAACGGAGATGAACCATATTTATTTAGAAACCAATCTAAAAATGTCTCCACTAACCATAAGGGAAACAATAATATAAGAAACTTACCAAAGATAAGCCGCAATGGGCCTATCCCTTGCTTAAAGTATGTGTGTTGGTATAGATCATCATATTGTACAAAAAGATTGAATAGGAACCACAGGATTCTCTCTATACCACTAAATAACGGGATAGATCCTGCTATACCTATTAATGCATGATGTGTCCACTTATAATGAGAGCTACCAGGATTATTAGACTTCATCCATTTTACTTTGATTCCATATAGAATCAAAAAGTAAATAGTTAGGAATATAGGAAATGTAACTAGGAAATATATCATTGGCCTGTTGCCTGCTTAGTTAGAAACTGTATTAAGAATAGAATTAAACTTCCTACAAGACTAATCACTGCTCCTATAAAGTAATTTCTATTCTGCGAACTTTGTTTCTTTAATTGTTCTACATATTCTCTTATTACTAGGAAGCTCATTGATGAGCCTTCAGGATAGAGATCTTTTTCTATTCTATCTATTTTTATTTGTAGTGCTTTAATCTGTAATTGTATTTCATTTACTACTTCTGGATTGGCAGCGTTATCTCCTATCTTCAATGCTAAATCCATAACCTGTCTTAATAGAATTTCACTATCTAACACACTTTCTCACCTCAACTTCCATCGTATCTGTTCCCTTTAGGGTTGTAAAATTTTATGAGACTTTAGTAGAGATTTGACAACAAACTCTGCTATACTGATACTTGCACATTCTCTATTTATATATTCTGTATTAAACCTTGGTATCTTTATTTCTGACAATAAAGCATTAGTTATATATATCATAAGATGAGATAAAGGAATAGGTTTAATTACATATTCTACTAAATCATAAGTTATTTTTGTTTGTTTCAAAACTTTATCGTCAATAATACTTCCTGTAATGACTACTATAGGTATATTAGGTTCAATCATTCTAATTCTAGCAATATTTTCTACTCCTTGAGAATCAGGCAATTCTAAATCTAATAGAATAGCATTAATATCTATTTCAGATAATAAATCAATAGAATCAAGCATTGTATGAGCAATATATAATTCTATATTACTGTTGCTCTGTTTAACCCATGTTTTAATTGCAAGTGCTTGATCTATAGAGGGCTCTATTATAAGTAGTCTATGTTTGTTCATTATACCTGTACCATTGCATAAGGGACGATTACGGGAACTGGGAATCGAACCCAGGACTTCGATTTAGAAAAACGATGTATTGCCATTTTACAATTCCCGCTAAACTCTTTCTTCCTGCCACGTTGATTAGCAACAGTGCTTACCTTCTTCAGCCGTACATATGGAATCAACTCATCTTACGATGTTGCACGATCAAATTCACAATTGCTGGAGTCGAACCAGCACTTAAGATGAATGAAATCCAAGTTTCCACAATTGTGAAGTATTGCAATTTCAATAATTGGCTTGAAACTCCCAATGAAGGGATACAAGTACAGGGTTATGATCCCTGGTCTTGTGAATGGCAATTACGCGCTCTACCATTGAGCTATACACATTTATGCCTACTTTACTGTCTTTACTGTCTTTACGGGTTTAGCAACTTTAGCAACTACTGGTACCACTATATTCTTTTCATTCTTCTCTATATAGTATTCTCTATATGCCTTGATGTATTCTCTTACTTCGCCTGGAAGATGTCTTCTAATCTCATCTGTAACTGCTAGTCCTGTATCATATTCGCCTTGTGTCATTTGTTTCTTTATCTGGGTCTTATTCTATTGAATGTTTTCTTGTCACCTAGTATCTCTGCTCTATCCTCAGGCCAAGTCCATTGTCTTGGGTTCTTATCTGTAATGCCTACTATGAACTCTTTAAAATCTTCTTTTGACATAAAGTCTTCAGTCGGTATCCAGATGACATGCCACCCAGCTTTAATTGCTTGTCGTAACTTGAGTCTGTCTCTTAGTTTCTGTTCTGTGAACTCTTTATTTGATCTATGCCATCCTTTAGTAAAGCGGTAATGGCCAGGTCCCTGTATTTCAATAAGTATCCTATGAGTGGGCATACATATATCAAATTCAAGTCTTACTCCTTTCTTACTTAGAGTCCACGGAGGAAATACTTCCTCTTTAGTTTTACTATCTACTTTCTTAGCCCAGTTAAAAAACTTACGTTGAGTTTTCCATTTCACACCTTTCAGTTGCTTCTTTCGTAGCCACTTGCTCTCACCTACAGAAAGCTCCTTATCAACTATGTGCGTTCCCCTATGTTGTGTACACAAGAGTCCACGTTTCACTTCACGGTTACATAAAATACACTTCATTCACCTTTCTCCAAATGAGTAAGTGCCCAACACGGCTGTGGGGAGGACTCCCATACGGACGTAATACTTAGCGGATTACGTGTAGGCAGGAAACACAAAACTCGGTCAAATAATGATATAGCCTAAACTTAGGATTTAGGGTACCTTTAAATAAAAATAATTTCATCGTCCATTGCAATTGATGCTTTAATTCTTTTTATATTCTCCTGTATCTATTATTATATGATCTGATTGTATTTCTATAATCTTTCCTAGTTTATATTCTTCTTCATCTTTATATAATACATTTTGTTTCACATGCCATACGAGCCACGGTACATAATCTTCAATATCAAGTTCAGCAGCATATACATATTGCTTTCTACTCATACTTGCTCCAGATTCCATTCGTAACTACAATCAATTCATCCATATAAAAACACATAGTATCTATGCATCGTATTTGTTTCATACTGAACCATTCTTTAGTATTATTAAAGTTACAGAGGAATTCTATTCCATCTGATCCTCCTCCTCGTATATCTTCTGCATAACCTAATCTCCACACTTCTGGATCATTTTGTATTCTTACATTAATCTGGTCGCCTGGTTCAAAGGGTATATTGTATTCTCTATATGTCATTGCAATAACCGTGCCGGAAGAGGTTTATAGATTGCAATATTCTTATAATATGTGGCAAGTACATCAGCTACACAATGATCTCTACATTCATCACAACAG
>Ga0114999_10009168_pt1 | contig 10898 bp, 7 predicted proteins | sample ArcticOcean_MG_C_3_FD_89820 | JGI IMG/M metagenome (GOLD analysis project Ga0114999, IMG submission 89820) | Marine microbial communities from western Arctic Ocean - ArcticOcean_MG_CB8_126 | ecosystem: Environmental > Aquatic > Marine > Oceanic | place: Arctic Ocean: Canada Basin | collected... | reverse complement strand
TGCGCGACCGTCCAACGATCCGATTAATGCATCCGATGTCGGTAACGGTTTTCTAATGCGACAAGGTTATCTCCTTGCATGGTGCGCCTGGCAAGGAGACCTTTGGCCGGGCGACGGCCGTTTGACCTTGGAGGTGCCGGAGGCGACAGAGAACGGGAAACAGATTAACGGTATTGTGCGCACAGAGATTATCGTCAACGAATTAGGCTGCTTGAGCGTCCCTTTAAGTGGCCACGCTTCGACTAAGAGTTATCCGACCGCGAATATGGATCCTAATTCCGCAAAGCTCACACGCCGGAGATACCCTGAAAACCAACGTCAAATTATTTCACCATCGGACTGGGCCTTCGCCCGGATTGAAGAGGGTGTAGGTTCTAGCGAACATCGTTCAGGTCAGGCAATTGTCCCATCTAATTCTCATATCTATCTCCCGGCGGGATTTGAAACTGGCTGGATTTACGAACTAGTATACCCAGCCCAGAATCCTCTAGTATTGGGGCTCGGTCATGTGGCTGTTAGGGATTTCGTGAGTTACCTTAAATACGGCGGCGATGATTCTAGCGGCCAACCCAATCCGGCTGGTTCTGAGATTGAGAAAGCGTACTGCTGGGGACGATCGCAGGCTGGCCGAGTCATTCGTGAGATGGTTTATACGGGTTTCAACGCTGATAGTAAACAACGAAAAGTTTTCGACGGCGTCTTACCACACGTATCTGGTGGCGGCCTGATGTGGATGAATCATCGGTTTGCTTGTATTACCAGTACGGCCGGGCAACAGTACGAAGAACACGAGAATATTGCTGACCGGTTTCCATTTTCTTATGCAAGTTCTACCGACCATGTGAGCGGGGACACGGATGCTATTCTTAAACGGTCAGAAACCGATCCGCTCGTTATTCATACCCAGACTGCTACTGAGTATTGGCAGCGTCATGGATCGTTGGTACACACTGATACGAAAGGGAATGATCTGCCTCAGCCTGATACAGTTCGAATTTACTTTTGGTCGAGTTCGCAGCACTTCGCCGATCCGAATCTCACGGTGCCTGTCCGGGGTGTTTGCAAGCAATACAACAACATAGTACGGACCACTATGCTATTTCGCGCCGTATTGATAGCTATGGACTGTTGGGCGACCGACGGTCGAGCTCCGCCTGCAAGTCAGATTCCGAGTTCGAAGGATCGTACTTTGGTTGAGTTTGAAGAGTGGCAGACCCAATTCCCTAAGATTCCCGGTGTCGTTATACCTTCTAATCCGAATAGACTTGTGCCCTATGACTTCGGACCAAAAGCTTCATCAGGTTTATTGACCCTGCAGCCTCCTGCTCGAGGACATGGTGACTACAAAATACTAGTGCCGGCCGTTGATCAAGATGGCAACGAGATTGCTGGTGTTCGTGCGCCTATGGTGCAAGCAGCTCTTGGGACGTATACCGGATGGAACGTCAGAGATCGAGGCCATGGTGAAGGTTATATGCACGAATTTACAGGTAGTTATTTCCCATTTCCAGAGAGCGAAGACATTAGACGTTCAATTCAGGATCCCCGACCCTCGGTGAGAAGCCGCTATATCGATATAGAAGACTATCTAAACGAAATTCGAGGCGCTGCCGAAAACCTTGTTCAGGAAGGCCTGATGCTCGAAGAAGATGTAGAGCGCTTTACTGCAGAAGTTAGTAACTGGCGTTGGTTGTTAAGGGAATCAGGAATTTAATTTACAGACCATGGAGTTGCCCTATATCTGGCACCGGGCGCCTAAGGTCCTCATTGGTGTCGAATAGGTCTTCAAGCGCTTTAGCTACACTGATCACGAATCGGTCGGCATGATAACGACCAACCACTTGAAGCCCAAATGGAGTCCCCGTGGGTTCGTAGCCACAGGGGATCGCCGTTATCGGATTTCCTGGAATGGTTAATCCCCAAGTTAGGGAGAACCACTCAATGTAGTTTTCCATCTTCTTTCCATTTATTTCAGAGGGATACCATTGGTCCTTGGAAAACGGAGGCACTCCAACGGTGGGGCAAATTAGAATGTCTACATCATCAAAGAATTCCTGCATACGTCTGTAAATGAGAGTTTGTTCTCTATGAGCCCAGGCAATTGTTTCCGCGGGCATACCTATAGCCGCTTCATAGTTTGAAACAATATTGGGACCAAGCTTTTCCTTGTGGTTCTCGTAATGCTTTTTATGTTGTGCGATGAAAAACTGGCACCGCAAAACCCAATTGACATCTTGAACGTTTGAGAGGTTCGGATTACCCCATTGAGCGGATTGAAATTCTGACTCGATGTAATTCATACGTTCTCGGAACAGGTCACGAATACCATTATCGACCGGACAAAACCCAAGATCCTCTGAAAACGCAACCCTCACTCTTCTGAGATCCACCGGTTCTATTCCACAGTAGTTTTCGGAGTTACGGGGAAAGGCCAGTGGATCATTTTTGTCGTACTCGACCATTACGCTGAGCATCATTGCCATATCCTGAACATTACGCCCCATCGGTCCTTCGACTCCATAGTTGCTATATCCAACCAGCCGATCAAGGGAAGGTACAAGTCCGGGAGTACTTCGATGCGCAACTACGCCGTTGATTGCCGCCGGAACTCGTAAACTTCCTCCTGAATCGCTACCGGTCGCAAGGGGCATCATATTGGTCGCGATGGCCACTGCTGAACCGCCAGAAGAACCTCCACACGTTCGGTCCGGATCAAAAGGGTTTCCTGTCGATCCGAAAACCGAATTTTTGGTGTTGGCCCCGGCGCCAAATTCGGGTGTGTTGGTCTTGCAGAAAATATTCGCACCTGACCTTCGCAGTTTTGATACGATATATGAGTCTTGCTTCGGGACATGGTCGGTGTAGACTTGGGAGCCAAAGGTCGTTCGTAGTCCTTGAGTTTCAAGTAAGTCTTTAACTCCAAGCGGTAGACCATGAAGTGGCTCGAGAGAGTGACCGTCCACCATGAACTTTTCCTGTCTTTTTGCAATGTCTCGAGCTCGATCAAAATCTGTTGAGACAACCGCGCCAAGACGAGAATTGATCAGTTCGATTCGACTAATACACGAATCCAGGAGTTCGACTGGTGACAAATCTTTATAGCCGATAAGTCTTCTCGCTTCGGTTGCGGTCAAGTCGCAGGGTTCACTCATTATCAATATTACCGCCCGGATTTATTCAGTTTCTGGAATCAAACTATAGATACAACTATGCTTTGGTGATCTGTCTTCCTTGTGGATCCAATAGATCCCTCAGGAAATCTCCGAGTAAATTAAAACTGAAAACTGACAGAAATATTGCAACACCGGGGAATGATGAAATCCACCAAGCTGTGCCTAGATAGCTGCGACCAAAAGCAATGTCCCAGCCCCACGAAAGCGTAGACCCTGTGATCCCAAAAAAACTGAGCCCACTCTCAAGTATGACCATGTAGCCGATTTGAATCGTTGCGGTGACCATAATAGGACCATAGAGATTGGGTAATAAGTGCAAAAAGACTATCTTGATCTTTGGTGTTCCCAGGTTAACTGCAGCGAGCACATATTGTTCTTCTCTGATTCGTAAGACGTTGCCGCGTACAATACGAGCGTGCCAGATCCACCCAGCTGCGCCCATCACAATTATGATGTTAATGAGATGGGCACCCAGAATGGCGACGACGATTAGAGCCATTAGTATTAGAGGGATAGACAGGAGCACATCAACCGCACGCATAATAGCACTGTCCCAAACTCCTCCAAGGTAGCCCGAGCATATCCCCAGGATAACTCCCAGAAAGACAGCTATTGAAACACCAGCGGTTGCTGTTCCCAATGAGACTCTCGCACCGTGAATTATTCGACTTAATACATCGCGGCCATGGGGGTCAGTTCCGAGAGGATACTTCCAGTCACCACCTATGAGAAATACCGGCGGTTTGTTGCGCTCCGGCAGGTTGAACTTGTTCGGATCATGGGGCGAGATGTAGGGTGCAAATAGAACCATCACCAACAAAACTATGACAATAACCAATGCCAACTGCCCTAGATAGTTCCCTTTCAAGGCTGACAAAAGTCGTTTTCGCGATAAATTCAACGTCCTAGTTTTCCTTGTTATCTAGACGGATTCGAGGATCCAGATAGACATAGAGAAGGTCGATCAAGATATTCACGAAAACGAAAATAAACGCCGTCATGAGAACACCCGCTTGGATAACAGGATAATCACGCCTATTAATAGATTCGATCAGTAAACGACCCATACCTGGCCAACCAAATACAGCCTCAGTCACAATCGCACCGCCGAGCAGTGCGCCGACCTCCAGCCCAATGATCGTTGTCACAGAAATCATCGAATTCGGAAGAATGTGATGCAGTATTACACCTCCACGGCTCATGCCTTTTGCTCTTGCAACCATGACATAGGGTCGTCCTAAATTTTCCAAAATGTCTGTCCGTGTAAGACGAGTGATTATTGCCATGAACCAGGTTCCAAGAGTGATTGCTGGCAGGACAATATGACGAGCCCATTGCAGGAATGTCTCTGGGTTACCATGAAACAAATCCTTGATAACCAGTGTGAAATCTGGGCCTCTGCCCATCGCAGGTAACCATCTCAACTCCACTGCAAACAATAGAATTAGCATCACACCGAGCCAGAAATTAGGCGTCGAGATGCCAAAGAGTGCAGAGAAATTAGCCATGTAATCTAAATAGGTGCCACGCCACACTGCAGAGAGAACTCCTAAAGCGATTGCTATGGGAATTCCGAATAAAGCAGCTGTAATGGTCAGCTCAAGCGTATCAGGTAGACGCTCAAGCAGCATGTCAACTGTGGATTGGCCGACAAACCATGATTTGCCCAGGTCTCCTCGAATCAAGTTGCCTAGATACGTGAGGTAGCGCTGATGGAGGGGTTGGTCTAGGCCTAGTGATTTACGGACGAGAGCAAATTGTTCTTCTGTTGCTGATTCTCCGACGAGGTTTACAGCCGGATCACCGGGCGAGAGGTGAAGAATAACAAATACCAGAGTCGCCGCACCCCATAAAACGATGACCGAATGAAAGAGGCGGCGACCGAGGTATTTGCCCATTTAGAGGGCCTAATTTAGACCTTTTTGGTATACCATAGCGGCATCATCTCGTCCGCTCTGGCTTGCCAGTTATGGTTTAGACTCACCCCGTAGGCGTTTGGCTGGAGATGAAGAAACACCCAAGGGGCATCTTCCCGGGCAACTTCTCCTGCTTTCTGAAATAACCCCAGTCGTTCCTGGCTGTTTGCTGTTGCCCGACTTTGGGCAACCAGTGCGTCAACCTCTGGCATGTCACTGGTAGACCATGCGCCTTTTCCCAGTAAAGCACCGATATAACTGTCTGAATCGAAAGTGCTATTCCCCCCCCAACTCAACATATACATCGGGCCAGCTTTACGAGACGTAATTCGGCCAGACAAAGTTCCCGCATCGCGGACTTCAATTTCAGCTTCTATACCGATTTCGCGAAGATAGTTCACGAGCGCCTGTGTAATCTCCATGCCAGAGATCATCCATTGTGGCACAACCTCAATTCGTGTCTTGAAGCCGTTAGGATAGCCAGCTTCGGCAAGCATTTTCTTTGCCAGGGTAGGGTTATACTCGTAAGGCTCAAGATCCGGATTGTGCCCGAATACAGTCGACGGAATTGGTCCTCCTAGTAGTTCACCTGATCCCTTGATATACACCTCGTTGATTTCCTGCTGATTTACTGCATGGTTGATTGCCTGACGAACTTTCCTATTATTGAAAGGCTCCATTTCATAGTTGAAGCAGCAAATAACGATACGGTTGCCCGGGATAGCAGTCATTTGTGCCACACCACTTGAATTAATCCTATCGAAGTCTTGGGCGTCACATTTGGTTAAACTGATATCACCTGCAAGAAGTGCAGCAACTCTGGTAGCCGACTCCCCAATGTAAGGCGCTTCAACCCGTTTAATCACAGGTTTTTGACCCCAGTAGTCGTCGTTACGAGCCACCTTGAGAACATCGTCTGGCTTGAACTCCTCCAGACGGAACGGACCTGATCCCATCGGATTTAGTGCCAAAAACTCTTTCGAGTTATCCGAATAGTAACCTTCCTCAAAAATCGACAGAATTGGCATATAGGCCGTAATCGTTGGAAAAGGAGAATTACAGATAATATCCACTGTGTATTTGTCAACGACATTTACGTCGACAACGGGACCCCATTGCTTTCGATGGGGAGAGCCGATCTCTTCATTGATACGCCTAAGAATACTGAAGCGTACGGAATGAGCAGTAAGGTCCTTACCATTGTGAAATTTGATCCCTTCCCGAATCCTGAAACGCCAAGTGTTATTCGCAATAAATGAATATTCTTCTGCTAAATAGGGCTTAAGCTCATTGGTGCTGCCATCTCGAAAGACCAGTGGGTCGAATATCCAGTTCTGAGCAATGATGGAAGTCCTAATCGCATTTTGTTCCGGATCCAGATTTGGCATTCCGCTCCACATCGCTATTCTAAAAAGGTCGATCTCGTGGCTACCGGCCAAGGCTATAGTGGGATTGATCGCAGCTGAGCCTGCCAACCCAGTGAATCCGGCTGCGGCAGACGCTTTAAGAAGTTGACGTCGTTTCAGATCGGGTGTTGGTTGGTTGTTCACCAGTATTTTCCCCTCATCGTGTTTTGACATTGTTTATCCTCCAATGTAGGTTTAAATATAGTTTTATAATAAACTTGTACACCTGTGAATAATCATGATAATTGAGTTGGATGCACATTTTTCCAGCAACTTAGCATAGTTTGACCGAGACTAGTATATCTCGCATGAGATTGCAAGAAGCGGCTTAGGATCACTGATGAAAGCAGGTACCAAGTCTGGACAATCATTGGGTTCCAACACGAATATTACAGGTGTTAAAGGGAGCCAAGATATCTTAATTGAAGTCGCAGATATCACTGTTTCGTTCCGAGCGAACGGGAGTGCTTTAAAACCAGTCGACGATATTTCGTTTCACATTAAGCGTGGCGAAATTCTTGGGATGGTGGGTGAATCCGGTAGTGGAAAAACAATTACAGCATTATCAATGATGCGGCTTATCGAACCGCCCGGGAGAATTAATGGAGGGCACATCATCTATCGTGGGGAGGATCTTTTGCAAAAAACCGAATCCGAGATGCGCAAGATTCGAGGAAAAGAAATTGCGATGATCTGGCAGGACCCGATGGCATCTCTGAATCCTGTCAAACGGATTGGTGACCAAATTGAGGAGGTTCTGAGAATACACAGGCGACAAATTATCGCGGGGAACAAAGAATCATCGGCACTGAAATCTATGGCTACCAGAACTGAAGTGACCCTGGCAGCTCTTGAGGAGGTCAACATCGCCGAGCCTGCAATCAGAATGAAAGAGTACCCGCATCAACTCAGTGGTGGTATGCAGCAGCGCGTGATGATCGCTATGGCGCTAGTCGGTGAACCGTCACTTCTTATTGCCGATGAACCTACAACTGCTCTGGATGTCACGATTCAGCTACAAATCTTGGAGCTACTTAAAAGTCTTCAGAAGGGTAAGGCGATGAGCATCTTGCTCATTACCCACGATCTCGGGGTGGTCGCTGAGATGTGCCATCGAGTTCAGGTGATGTATTGTGGGAGGATCGTAGAAAGTGCAGATAAAAACGATCTCTTTGACAATCCGGCACACCCATATACTCAAGGCCTTTTGAAATCCATACCTAGGCACGATGTCAAAAAAGGTGAGCTCGATTCTATAAGTGGTGTTGTGCCTGACCTAACGGCGATACCGCAGGGGTGCGCATTTCATACGCGCTGTCCGATGGTAATGGATAAATGCCGGCAGCAGCTTCCTGATTTTATTTCTTTATCGCCTTCACACCAGGTGCGATGCCATTTGTATTGCGATTGACACAGGGAATTTAACAGTGGATGGCGATTACTTATTGAGGGTGCAAAACCTCACAAAATATTTTTCTGTAAATACTGGGGTGTTTGCCCAGATATTCTCTGCTGGGTCAGACCATGTCAAAGCGGTGGATGGCATAAGTTTTGATGTTAGAAAAGGTGAGACTCTAGGAATCGTTGGCGAAAGTGGTTGTGGAAAGTCCACTGCTGGGTTAACTATTCTACAGCTCCTTTCGCCGACCGCCGGGGATGTAATTTTCAATGGAGAGAGTATCGTCGATTTACCATCAAGAAGAAAAAGATTGCTTCGGAAGAATCTGCAGATGATTCTTCAGAATCCCTATTCTTCATTGAATCCCCGAATGCGAATTCGCGATATTCTTGCAGAACCGCTAAATAACTTTGAGTCGAATAAGCGTGAGCAACAAGCCCACCGAATTGCTGAACTGCTCGATTATGTTGGCCTGACTTGGGCCCACAGTGAAAGATTCCCTCATGAATTAAGCGGAGGACAACGGCAGAGAATCGGAATCGCGCGGGCGCTCGCTTTGCAGCCAAAGCTGATTGTCGCAGATGAACCAGTATCTGCATTGGATGTAAGTGTGCAGTCTCAGATATTGAATCTGCTACTGAAGCTCAAGGAGCAATTTGGGCTTACTTATTTGTTCATTTCTCATGACCTTGCTGTTGTTCGTTATATCAGCGATCGGATTGCGGTTATGTATCTGGGGCAGATCATAGAGTTAGGGTTACCTGACTCTATCTATCGCGAGCCATTACACCCTTACACAAGAGCTCTGATTTCGGCGATACCAGAGCCTGATCCCCATTATCAACGAGAACGTATCGTGTTATCCGGAGGTGTACCCAGTCCGATCAATCCACCATCTGGTTGCCGGTTTCACACTCGTTGCCCCATCGCAGTAAAACGCTGTAGTCAGGAGGCCCCAACACTCAGACTGGTTGCGCCCGATAGACAGGTCATGTGTCATCTAATCCAATAGGTGCAGAGTTGGGCGTTTTTCAGTTGTGTCTTTTCATTTTAAATTCGGCTGTTGATGATGCATGAGTTATTTGAGTTAGCTGCCGTCGATGTAGTCGGCCGAATACGCGAGCGTCAGATTTCTGCCAAGGAGTACGCCCAGGAACTTATAAAAAAATGCAAGGATCAAGCGTATCTCAATGCTTTCATTCACTTCGAACCAGATGATGTTCTTCAGCAATCTCGCGATGCTGACCGCAAACAGGACAGTGGTCAGATACTGGGACCACTTCACGGAATACCAATTGCGGTAAAGGATAATTTTGATATAGCGGGTTATTGCACTACGGCAGGTACGCCTGGCTTAAGAGGCCATAGGGTTACCCGTACGGCCCCGGTAGTTCAGGCATTGATTGATGCCGGAGCGGTTATCTTGGGCAAAACGAATATGCATGAAATGGCATTTGGCCCGACCAGTAACAATATTACTTTTGGGGCGGTCAGAAACCCTGTAGACAGAAATAGGATTGCTGGTGGGAGTAGCGGCGGAACGGCTGCTGCAATTGCATCGGATATGACGCCTCTGGGCATCGGGACAGATACCGCGGGCTCTGTACGGGTACCCGCTGCATTGTGTGGATTGGTCGGCCTGCGACCGACTATGAATAGTTACTCGCGTTCCGGTATCGTTCCACTTTCGAAAACCCGTGATACTGCGGGGCCCATGGCTAGAAACGTCGTCGATCTGGTGTTGTTACACGGGGTTATGTCGGGTAGGAATATATCTATTGTTCCAGCGAATCTTGAGGGACTCCGTATTGGAGTAAGAAGAAACGACAACTTCCTTACGGATCCTACCGTGAGTTCCGTAGTAAATGAGGAACTGCACCGGTTACGTGTACTTGGCGTTGAGTGCATCGACGTTGAAGTTAGCGATATTGAAGATAATTTCATTAATGTAGCCAGGCCAATCACGATCTGGGAGGCTCCTGAAGGAATCGAGAGGTATCTAAAAGAAAGTGGATCGAGCTTAGCATTTGAAGATCTTGTCGATCAGATAGTTAGCCCGGATGTAAAACCTTATTTCCAGGCAATGAAGACCCAAAGGGAGGACCTTCATCCTATTTATCGTCAGGCATTAGACAGGTCGGTACCAAAAATACGCTCAACTTACACTCGATATTTTCAAACGGGTGGAATAGATGTGATGGTCTATCCGACTACCCCAATCCCAGCGGGAGTCGTAGGAGAGAACAAGTTAGAAATTGTGGGGGGCCGAGAAGTCTGGAATGGTCACTACCTTCTGAACACGACGCCAATTACCCTGACCGGGATGCCGGGATTGACACTGCCAATTGGGCGCACGACCCTCGGATTACCAGTCGGTTTGGAGATTGTAGGCCCGGTCCATTCAGATAATCGGTTGTTGTCGATTGGGTTAGCCTTGGAAGATTCTCGTGGAATTTATTAATTCCCCTCATCATAGTTTGCGCTGTTGACCACGATTGTGATTGACTGTTCAACTGAATTCGCTTGGTCTCTCCGCTGCAATTCCGGATTTTTGTTCGAGTTGATCAGCCAAGACAATCAGTCGTTCTTCCTCAAACATCCTGCCTATTAAACTGATGCCTTGGGGTACACGATAAACATCTGAAGAATCGATGACCGGAGGTTCAAATCTACCGCCTAAAATCGTGCCGCGTCCACGAGTGCCTGATTGGATAAATCCAGATCTCAGACAGATTGAAGGATGCCCTGTGAAATTTGTCAGCATAAGCATTGGTCCAGTCAATATCGGGGCAACAATGATATCTACCTGTGCGAACACTCTCCTCATCTCATCCATGGCCTTTCGCCGAATACGATCACCCTGAACATAATCAATTGCAGATATAAATCTCGCGCAACGAAATATATTGGGCCACGCCCACTGATCCTGTCTCCTGAGAGAATCATCGATGTCGTTCAAAGTGATATTTTCAAATGCTGAGGCCGCCTCGGCGTACATGCAGAC
>Ga0114999_10009166_pt1 | contig 10899 bp, 2 predicted proteins | sample ArcticOcean_MG_C_3_FD_89820 | JGI IMG/M metagenome (GOLD analysis project Ga0114999, IMG submission 89820) | Marine microbial communities from western Arctic Ocean - ArcticOcean_MG_CB8_126 | ecosystem: Environmental > Aquatic > Marine > Oceanic | place: Arctic Ocean: Canada Basin | collected... | reverse complement strand
TTCGTAGTGCTCATAGGCGACAGCCTCCGCGATCTCGGAGATGAGACGCGGTACCTGGGCTGCCACCGGATCATCAGGAAAACGCTCTTGAACCAGGCGATAACCCTCCATGGCTTCTTCATAGGATCGGCGATTGTAGGCGTCGTCGGCGAGCGTAAACATGGCTGAGGAAGCGAACTCACTCTGCGGATAGCGCTCCAGCAATGTGCGGAAAGCCATCATGGATTCTTCTTCGCGCTTGAGCTCGATCAGACACCACGCCATGTTGTATTGGGAGTGATCTGCCGTGGTGTCACGGGGGTAATCAGCGAGAATCCGCTCGTAATGGTCGATAGCCGATTCGAATTCTCCCAATTGATAGTGGCTTTCGGCAAGACCAAATAAAATGTCCGGGAGGGCGTCCGCCCGCGGATATTCGCCTAGCAGGTATTCGAACGAGGCCTGAGCATCATTGAACTCCCTCAGGCTGTAGTCCGTATTGGCCAGATAGAAGCGCACCATCATGTCGTGATCCCGATCGAGCTGCATCGTCGACAGATCCGCGAATTCCTGCCTAGCTCGATCAAGTTCGCCCTGATCGAAGTAGTGAACACCGAGGGTCAGCCGCATATCCGTAGCGAAAAATGACTCGGGAAACCGCTGTAGGGCTTTTTCGTAGACCTGCGCCGCTTCTGCACTGCGCTCCAACCTGACCAGGGCATCACCGAGGAGAAAATAGGCCTTCTCTTTGCGCCGGTATGTCTGACCCAAACTCAGCTCATCGTTGAACTCCAAGTCGATCAGCTGCCTGGCGACGACGATCGTCTCGGCGTAGTTATCCTCCTCGAAGTGCAAATCCATCACCTGGCTCAGAATTGCTGCTCGTTCCCACTCATTTTCCGTGTCGGCTGCCAGGTCAGCGAGGGTCCGCACCGCCTCATGGCCCCTATTCTGCTGGCGATATATTCGGGACAAAGCATCTTTGGCAGACCGCACCTTACCTGGATCGCTCACGTGTTCGACGATCCAGCTGAAATCCTCTTCGGCCAATCCGTACGCCTCCACCATGAACGCGGCGTTCCCCCGGCTGAACCGTAGTGCCTCGTTCAGCTGGGCAGCCATCGGATATTCGAATGCGGTGGTGAAGTGGGTTACGGCATTTGAAAAGTCACCCTGCCCGCTGTAGGCCTGGCCTATCAGGAAATTGAAACTGGCACGCTCGGTGCCCTCATCACTCGCCTTCAGCAGACCTGCTTCCAGTACCTGGCCGGCGTCCCTGGGCTTGCCTCCGTTCAACAGAATGTGCCCAGCTCGCAGGCGCGCTCTTGCGTATAGTGGCGAAAAGTCGGGAACCCCGAGAAAGGCGGATATGGCGCTGTCCGGATCAGCCACGGCTTGGTACGAGAGAGCCAGCCGCATGTACGCCTTATCCAGGTACTCACTATCGGGATAGGTGTCTAAAAACTGCTGTGACATCTGAGCTGCCCGGTCGTACTGGGCGCTGTCGAAATAGAGCTCGCCCAACTGCACCAGGGCGCGCTGAGCGTAGCCTTCGTCTTCGCCTTCCTGAATGGCTCCGAACTCTGCCTCCGCAAAGGCCGTGGCGCTATCCATACCCAGGCTCTGATAGGCAAGCGCCCGGTTAAAGCGCGCGTCCTGGAAATAGGATGAGGTTTCGTCCGCACACAGCGTATCGTACTGGGCGATAGCCAGATTCAACCATTCTCGATTGCTCGAACTGCCACCCTCGGCCGTTTCGGCCAGCTGCTGATAGGCGCTGCCGATGCGGTAGCGGACCCTCCCCTGCGAGAATCCAGCGCCGGTGGCGATATCACCATAGCCGTCGAGGTATGTCCGATACTCTCGAATCGCCTGGGCGTACCGGGTGTGCGAGAAGAAACTCTCAGCCAGCGCGTATTGAATTCGTGCCCTCAACGTTCGGTTGGTGGATTGATCGATGGCTTCGCGATAGGTGCTGACGCTGGCCTCAAAATCTCCCCGCTCCTGGTGCAGATCGGCCATGCGCAGATAAGCCTCTTCGACCAACTTGCGCTCCGAAGCGAACAGTGTGATGACCTGTCGGTAGGCGTCCAGTCCCTCATCGTAGCGTCCCAACCGCGAATAGCAGGTGCCGACCCGGATCTGGGCCTTGGCTGCCAATTCCAATGCGGTTTCATCCACGAGGCCGGCGATCTTTTCCCGCTGAATGCGGCGTAGTTCGACCTCGGTCAGATCTTCAATCTGCTGGCGATCTATCAATTCACGATAGGTGTCGATGGCGAGCTCGTAGCTGCCGGTTTCGAGGTAGCACTCGCCAATCTGAAAAAGAGATCGGTCCGCCTGGTAACCACTCGGGAAGCGAACCAGCAGAGCACGAAAAGAAGCGATCGCCCCGTCGTAGTCCTTCATCTCGTACAGCGCCCACCCGGTGTTGTAGTAACCGACGACGAGCTGGGGCGCATCGGGGTAGGCAGCCGCCAGTGCATCGGACGCCTCGATCACTTCGGGAAACTTCTTTGCCTTGAAGTTGAGGTCTATGAGTCTGCCGTAGGCCTGGATTATCAACACCTCGTTGGTCGAGTGCGAGATAACTTGCACAAAAGCCCGTACGGTGGCCGCGAAGGCGCTGTCTGCTTGCGCGGCAAGGTGCGCCCGTCGGACTCCATCGGACTCGTCACCAGCTTGTTGGGCGAGCTCTTCGTACACCTTGCCGTGGGAGTTGCCAATCTGGTAGTCAGCGGCTTCCTGCAGCGGGAACTCATCCTCCCCAACGCTCACCAAAATACCGCTGGCGTCCAGAGCCCGGCTGCGCACTTGCGCGACGGCCTCGTACTGGGCGATCGCCTGATCGTAGGCGCCTTCGGCGTAAAACCGCTGTGCCTCCTGAAAGGAGTTCGCCATATCCTCCTGATTGGGCACACGGGAGGCTATGTAGGTCCCTCCGGCGGTCAGGACGGTCAATATGAGGAATAGGTTCATGCTGCCTCAGTCTGCCTCAAAACCCAGAATGGCGTTGATAAACACGGCGGTGAAGCGCTCGCCTCGGAGCTGATCCTCGGCGCTGTCATCGAACTTCTTGATCCGATGGCGAATGCCGGCGTTGGTGGAAATAATGTAGCCGAAGTAGCGCGACAGATTCGTCATCATGAATACGGTGTCGCGCTGATCGAAACTGTCCTGCGGCAACGCCAGGTCGGTCAATCGGTAGGGCAGCTTGGAGGTAATGCCCTGGGCGCCCAGCTGGAAACGGGTGCGGCTGGTCAGCCGGTATTCCAGTTTCATCAATGGTATCAGGTGGCGCTGGTGCGTGACCGGCAGTTCCCGACTCCGCCACCAGGCCTTGTGGTAGCGGAGCTTGAATCCCGAAAACAGGGTCAGGTTAGGTCTGAGCTGCCAATCGTAGTCGATCTTGTGCGCCATCGTCCAGCGGGTCCGACGGTCACTTGCCTGCGAGGTCCCGTCGAAAATCTCTCCTCCATGCTGATGGTTGATCTCCAGCTTGGCCTTGTTTTGCATCTTCAGGTGCGGCACCACCTGCCAATGAGCTTCGGTGAAAAACCGCGTGAAGGTGCTGTTTTTATAATTCAGCGAGTCGAGGCGAATCTCCTCGCGAAAGGGAACGACCTCCTGGTTGCGGCCCTGTTCATGTATCGCTCGCTGCTCGGCCTCGGTGAGCACGCGGTCACTGTACACACTCAGCGGGTCCGCCACCCCGTCCCGTATCCGTTCCAACGACAGCTCGCTGAAGAAGCGCCCGATGGTCGGCACCCGCTGGAGGTAGCCCAGGCGGCTGTAGCGTGTCTCACTGGGCAAGTCCCCCGCGGTCTGTTCGGCGTCCATGGACCCCACCGTCAGCTTGAGGCCGGGTAGTGGCTTGTAGCTTCCGTAAAGGTGCAGACCGGCAAGATCCGGGTCATACGGCAAATCCGCCTCCCAATCGTTTTCACGAGAGTCGATGACGTCGTTGTGGTTGAAATCCACCCCGTAATCGAACTCCTGAGGATCGGCGTCGTACATGAGGAAGGGTTCCAGGTAGTCGGGCTCCTGATTCAGATTGCGGTTGGTGTCCGGAACACCATCATGGTCGTCGTCCAGGCCCGGGAAGACACCGTCGATATCCATTTGGGCCTGTTTCTTGTCGAAGTAAATGTACCAGCTGTCCGGGTAGCGGTCGTTGTCGTCGTTGTCTTCGACCATCCGATGGAGCAGCGTGTTGTTATAGGCAACCGGCGCACCATTCAGATTGAACTCGTCAGCAGCAATGTAGCTGCGGAACTCGGTGGTGTACAGAGCTCCCATCGAGAACAACTCACCGCCCACGTCGAAACGCTCGAAATCCCGCTGCACGGTAAGGAAGTAGGCGTGGTCATTGATGGCACTGCGCGCCCCGGGCTTCTGCTCGCGTTCGAGTGCGTTGACGGCCAGGGCATCCTGCGGCAGGCGGGGTCCCGGGTTGCCGCTGACGTACTGCTGGAACTGAGTGCTGCGGGCGAATTCAGCATTGATCTGGAATCCCTTGACCACCCCATTGACGTTGGCGCTCGCCAGACGCAGGCCGGTCGTCGTTCCGACATTGACCCTGACCCTCTTCGGCACCCCGTCCTGAGGATTGCCCTTAGCGCGCGCCACCGTGCGGTAGAAGGAGGCATAACGATAGCGCCTTGCGTAATCGGCGGGAGGCGTAAAGTCAGGCGAGCCCGACATCGGGATTTCCGACATCTCGACCTGGTAGTCATTCGCCAGGGTCAGCTCAATCTCCACGGAGGTGATGTACTCCTGCACCGATTCCAGGTTGACGTAGAGCACGCCGTAGGTCTCACCGTCGAAGGCCTGCGGTAGGTCGGCCATGGTGCTGAGGCCAAGGAAATCTCCGGAGGACTCAGCCACTTCATCGGCGAACGCATCGTGTACCGTGACACCGCTTTCCTCATCCACCACATGGTCAGGACCGAAAAGTTTGAAGTCACGATAGTAGTGATGGTCGATGAACCGGGGAAACTCGTAGCCCCGGTACCACACTGCCGGATCGAGGCCGGTGTTGTTGATGTAGAGCTCGTAGCCGCTGGAGGACTGGCCTTTGTTGACCCCCACGTAATCATCCCTGGTGGTCAGGGCGAAGCGGCTGCCGTCGTTCTTGAGCTGCGCCATGTAGACCTGTCGGTGATCACGACGTTGGAGGCGGACGACGAACGGCTCGAGCTCGGGATGCAGCTCGCCGTTCACGTAGACGTCCACCCCATGCAGCACCGGCCCCCCGCGGCCGTCTTGAGGGGAATCGTCCGAGATCCGCAGGGCGATCAGCGACGGCGCCGTTTGCACCGCTCCCGGCACCCCTTCGAGCGATTCGAAGGGGCTCGCCATCAGCGGCTCATACTGGTGTATGTTGAGAAAGGTGCCGCCAAAATTGAGGAAGCCGACCTTGCGCTGGTAATGAGAGGCCAGCATCATCGTTGGCACCCTGGGGTTCGGACTGCCGTCCGGGCTCACACCCTGGCCGGATTGCCCTCCATACGACAGGGTCGAAAACATCGCCGTGAAGTTGTCCAGCTCCGTACCGATGTCGAATCGCAGTCCGTTCATGTTGGACAGCTTCATGGTCAGAGGCGTGAGCGACGAACGGATTTCTTCCCCATAGATGGCCTTGGCCTGCCAGGCATCGGTGCCATCGGTGCCGACGATGACCTTACCAAAGAGGGATTGGTAGGCATTCGCCGTCTCGCCGTGACCGCCACCAGCGCTTCTGGAGGAAAACCCCCGCTGCACACCAAGCCCCCGGCGTTCGACCCAGTTGACCGACTGGGTGCCGTACATCAGGGGATCACCGAAGCTGTTGTAGTGGTGCGTCAGGTTACTGCTCGATTCCGTTTGCCGGGAATAGTTCCTGAGGCCGAAGTTGGTGTAGGAATCGTCGTCGAAGCGGCCGACAAAAGGCTGTTGCTGCAGGATCCGCGAGGGCAGGTGCGCGACCAGTTCCGGTCCTGGCACCTCCTCTCCTTCCTGACCGCACACAGACGCAGGAAGCAAGGGCAGCAACGCCGTGATCAGGCCGAGCCGCAACCGGCTCGATAAAGCGAATGGGCTATTGCGTGTTGTCACCGTTGCCATGACCCTAGAATGCCGGCCGCAAGCCGGCGATCGCCCGTAAGAAAATGCGTGAATACTCAATATCCTGCTCGCTCCGCGATCGATCGCGGAACGTTCTTGTCTGTTGTTCGAAGCCGGCGTTGATGTTGACCTGATAGCCCACGTAGGACGAGGTATTGCTCACCATGGCTACGTAGACCTCCGAGTCGAAGTCGGTGCCCGGTGCGACCTCGCTGCGGTAGGTGCTCTCTAGAAAAGGGAATCCCTGCGCCCCCAGCTTGACGATCGTGCGCGAGGAGAGAGGATATTCCAACTTCAGAATGGGATAGAAATAACGCTCGTGAATCTCCAGCACCTGCTGCTCGTCATCGCTGAGTCGTTGACGGAGCCACTTGACCTGGGGGATTACACGCAATTGCTTCCAGGGGCGCCAGTCGTAGTCTGCCTTGATGACCATGGCCAGATCGCTGATCCTGTTGTCCGGTTGAAAGACCGTGCTTCGCTGAAAATTATTGTCGTATTTCAGGGTCACTTCCACATTCAGTTGCGGCACTCGGATGTAACCGGCACTTAGAAAGGCCGTGTTCACCCAACTGCGGCGCATGAGCAGGGGATCGCGCAGCAGTACCGGCGCCCCCAGGGGATTGAGCAGTTCCTCCTCGCTCAGAAAGTTGAGCGGGATGATGTCCGGTTCGAAGTAGACCGGGTTGCGGGCGACGCCAAAAATGTCATCCCGGATCTCATCCCGTACTCGCTTGAGCCGTTCCACGGCGTAGAGGTCGACGAGGAAAGGCAACCGGCGCCTGTACTCGTAACGGCCGTAGATCATCTCGGAGCGAGTGCCGGCGTAAGTGGCCTTCGTCCTGACATAACCGACGGTAGCCGACATACCCTTACGCGGTTTGAACAGGCCGAACAGGTGACCGCCTCGCCGATCCGGATCGTAGGGATAATCCGGCTTCTGGTCATCTTCACGCTCGTCGATCGCCCCGTTGTTGTTCATGTCCTCACCGTATTCGTAGGCGTCCGGATCGACACGGTAGAGCAGGAACGGCTCGTAATAATCGGGAATTCGGTTGTTGTTCTCGTTGATGTCCGGGCGTCCGTTCTGGTCCGCGTCCAGGCCTGGGAATATGCCGTTTGGATCCTGGATGTAACGAGCGGAGGGGGCTGGTTTCTTGAGAAAATAGACGTCGGGGTACTGATCCTTGTCGTCGTTGTCGTCCACCGTGTCAAACTCGAGGGTGTAGGTCGCATCGGCCTGATGGGGACCGATCCTGTCGGGCAAACGCGGTTCGTATCTTTGGAAGTTGCCGCCGAAAACGCCCACCCAAGAGCTGTATGACCGGTCCTGGACGGACAGGGTGGTCGAGTAGTCCTTGTCCATGTCGAACAGTTCCCCGCCCAGGCTGAAACGATCCCAGTCCCGCCGGCCTATGGCATACCAGGCGGGGCTCTGGCTTTTGAAGCGCCCCCCCTTCGATCCACTCAGCGCCGGGTAGGCCCGATAGTCGACGTTCCTCACGTACTCTGTGTGGAAGAGGAAACCCTTGATGTCCACGTTCATGTGCAGGCTGGTCAGGGTGCGGGCGGTCTGACGGCCATAGCGCACCCGCACCCGGCGGTAGTCGTTCAGGTCCGAGGGCCTGCCTTCGGCCTGAGCCGCGGTGTAAAAATACGTCGCCGGATTGTTGGTTTGGGGAGTGGGCGGGTACACTTCGGACAGCTCCACCACATAGTCACCCGACACATCCAAGTCCACCTGGGCCTGATTGACGACGAGCGAATCCAACCCCGCCGCTCTGAAATGGGCCGGCACCCTGAACCAGAACAGCAGGCTGCCTTCGCCCCGCGTCTCGTAGTACCCCTGAGGCGTTGGATCCAGGTGCGGATATTCGATGACCAGGTTGCCCTGGCTACTCCAGACCGGCGGGATGATGGTCCGATCCGCATGCTCGGTGACCGTGAGTGTCAAGGCGTCTGGCGCAAACCTGTCGTACGGTCCGGGAGTATATACCACCTCGCGTCCGTTGAGGACCACGGTGGCCCGTCGCACCCGCACCCCGGCATTGTCATCGGGATCCTCGTCGGCAACGCGGACCACGAGAAACTCGGGCGGGCTGTCGATAACGGGCAGCACCCCCCTCAGACTGCTTTCTCCCATGTCTTTGAAGGTGTCCGTGCGGAACTGATTGACCCAGCTCACCCCCAGGTCCAGACCCGGCCACCGGGTGCGCAAGTCCGCGCCCGTCAACCAGGTGGCGAGGCGTGGGCGAGACGTGGCGAGAACTGAACCGTGAATCAGCTGATCCCTGTCTCCGGCGGATTCGTATATCGGCCGATCGACCCGCGATCCCACCAGGATCAGGGACATTCTGTCGGAACGGGTATCCATGCGGATCCCGTTCATGGCGGCCATGTCCAGGGTCAAAGACGTGAACTTGGTGCGGATGCGGTCGCCGATCATCAAACGGGAGTTCAACCCCTTGTAGCTGTCGTCCGCCACGACCAGGCGGTTCAGGTAGGTGCGGTACAACCTCGGTTTGCTGATAATGCTGCCAGGCGCCGGTGCGATGGAGTGGAATTGCTGCAGTTCGAACACATTCGTCCCGCTCATGACGAACTGTCCCAGGTGGTCGAACTGCGGCCTGCGATCCTTGCCGTAGAGCAGCGACTCGTAGGGCCAGTAGCCCTCGCGGGCGTAGTTGACGTAGGGCTCGCCGGCACGGAACAGCAGTTGCGCCACCAGGGGCTGGCTCCCCAGCCAGCTCAGTAGCAAGGCAACGAGAATGCGGACGATGTGACGGTGCTCCCTCGACATAATCAGCCTATGAACACCTTGAAAAAGTATTCCACGTACCCTAGAGACGGTCTCTGCGAATTGGTATATTGGGTGAAGGTGCGATAACCGCCCAACAGGATGGTCAGATCGTAGCCGCGGTGGTTGCTTCTATTCTGCAGAAAGGCCGTGTAGGTGCGGCGGCTGAAATCCCGTTCGGGACTGGTCGGATCGAACGATTTCTCTGCCAAGAACGGCAACCCCTGCATGCCGGTTTTCAAATCGGTGTTGGGACCCACCTGGTAGTCCATCCGCAAAATCGGGATGATCCAACGTGTCTGTCGGTCGGCGATCTCGCGGTCGGGAAATTTGCTGCGCTGAAAAATATGCTTGAACTGTGGCGTGATCTTGAATCGCTGCCATCGCCAGGTATAATCGGCCTTGTTGACCATCGAAAAGTGGGTGATGGTGCCGGGCGTCGCCATCAGCGGATCATCCAGGGCCGGGGCGCGCAGGTCGATGTGGTTGAAGGAGAACACGTTGGCAATATTCAGATCGGGTACGGTCGACAGTTCGGTCTCGATATGGGTCAAGTTGTCGACGCTGTCCCGGCTCTGAAGCACGTCGCGCTGCAAGTCGTAGCGGCTGCTGCGGATGAGACCGTTCGGCAGCGTTTCCTCCTCGACATATTGGTAGACGGTATTGGGAATGTTGTCTTTCACGCGTTTGATCCGGTGGGCTAGGCGGATGGCCCCCAGCCCTTGCCAGGCGCGGGCGTACTCGCCTTCAAGATAGCCCGCCTTGCTGGACGGGCCCACGGTTGGCTGGCGCATACGATATGCGCCCAGACGCAGCTGCGAGCGCGGCGTCGGCTTCACCTCGACGAAGGCGTGCAGGCCCCTGTCGTCCAACGGATAACTATAGTCCGGCAGGTTATCGTTTTCCCTGAGATCGACGATGCCGTTGTTGTTGAAGTCGTCGCCGTAAACCAGCTCAGGCGGGTCGACGTAGTAACCGAGGAAGGGCGTAAAGGCATTGCCGCCCACGTTCAGGTCCAGGCGTCCATCCTGGTCCAGATCCAATCCGGGAAAAACGCCGTAGCCCTCGTTGGTAGAGCGCGTAAAAAAGGCCAGTGGATCTCTCTGTTCCATCCAGTCCGGCCAGCCGTCCAGATCGTCGTTGTCCTCGACCAGGGCAAAGCGCTCGTAGGCTTTGCCGCCCACCGGAAATCCCAGCGACGAGCTCCGGAACACGGAAAAATCCGTGGTGTAATCGGACGGCACGTCAAACCATTCCACACCGACATCGACATACGAGGTCACTGGCTTCTGAAAATTCACCGAAAACATCGAACTGTTACGAGAATGACGGGCACCGTCGGCGGTCGGGATCTTGAGAAATCGTGTGCTGCGGGCGAACTCCCCCGTCAGACTGCTTCCCAGAATCTTGGCCTCGAAGTTGAGACCCAGTATGCCCAAACCGGTCGGAAAACCGTAGCGGAATCGCACCCGCTGCAGGTTCGCGTCGTTGCCCGGGGTGCCGCTGGCTCGCAGCGTGTTGTTCCAGTCGTAAAAAATGTCGCCGTAGTCGGTGCCCGAATCGAACAGCGGCACCTGCACGCCTCCAACCACGTCGACGCTGTAATCGTTGGACAGCACCGACTCGAAGCGAACGTCGCGAGTCCCCTCCGGTACTTCATACTCGTAAAACACCACGTCGGTGCCATTGGCCACCAGCGGAACTCGACTCGAGGCCGGTGCCACGGGCCGCGCCATCGTCGGCAGCAGAACGGTAAAGAAGTTGGTGTTGCTGGCTTCGACCACCGCCTGCAACCAGGGACCGTTGCGGCGCAGGAACTGTACGTCGCCCGGGCCGAGGGGAACGGTGTTGCTGCGATCGGCGGTGACGGGTATGCGCTCGATCATGCGGTCGATGATCGCCACCCGCAGCGGCTCCACCACCTCGTCATCCGCGTACATCGTCAACTCGCGAACGGTCGCTCCGGGGGACGCATCGTGGGGCGCGTCGTCGGTGAAGAAAACGAACATTCGCCGCAG
>Ga0114999_10009165_pt1 | contig 10899 bp, 7 predicted proteins | sample ArcticOcean_MG_C_3_FD_89820 | JGI IMG/M metagenome (GOLD analysis project Ga0114999, IMG submission 89820) | Marine microbial communities from western Arctic Ocean - ArcticOcean_MG_CB8_126 | ecosystem: Environmental > Aquatic > Marine > Oceanic | place: Arctic Ocean: Canada Basin | collected... | reverse complement strand
GGAGGGGGTGGCAGGGGTGGCAGGGGTGGCAGGGGGGTTGTTCGAGCGGTTTTTGACCAAATCCTCATCGATAAAGGGTTGATAGGGAGGAAGGGAAGTATCGTGGGTGCACGTTTTGTGGAGGTGCTGCGCCAGCGCAAAAACCGGAAGGAAAACGAGCAAATCAAGGAAGGGGAAAGGCAGGAAGGAATTGATCGAACTTCTGGCTTTTTTAGAGCTGGTTAGAAATTTTGTATGCCAATCACACCAGTTTACAAAAAACTCTGATTTTCAGAAGTGCCGTTTTGTGATGAAAAACCTGAATTGAGAAATATTTGATGCTCTATTAGTAACTTATGTTGTTTATACAGAGTGATTTAGATCTATTTTCATTTACGTGTTTTACGTGACATCTAATATACATACTGTAATTAGATTGTTTTTAAATTGTAGTTATTAATGATTTATACTTTGATTTTCTTGATTTAACGCTGATTTGAGAACATATTTCGGCGTGGATATTAATAGAATAATCATTCAAACATTCAAATCACAAAATACTAGTGATCAAGCTTTGGTTAAAAAAATACGATACTATTTGAGTAATATGAAGAAGCTTATTGGGTTATTTATAATACTATTTTCCATTAGTAATTTATCTTTTGCAGGTGATTGGCCGAGATGGAGAGGTGTAGAGTATGACGGAAAAAGTCAAGAGAGGGGGTTGCTGCAAGAATGGCCAAAAGAAGGACCGGCACAAGTATGGATTAAGGATGATATTGGATTAGGTTATTCCGGACCTACAATATCTAATGGAAACATTTTCATAATGGGTACTAATTTAGGTTTGACTAGAGGTTTTAGCCCTGATGGTAAAAGTTCTCTCCCTACTGTCAAAGAATTATTATTTGCAAAAAAAGTAAGCAATGGGGAGAATGAATGGCAAATAGAAGTTGGGGAAGTGTTTAACAACCATTGGGGGCATGGGCCGAGGGGGTCCGTTACTGTTGATGGAGAACATATTTATGCATTAGGAACAAATGGAAATCTAATATGCGCAAATGCTAAAACCGGAAAAGTTATATGGAAAAGGAATCTTGTAATTGACTATAGTGGAGCTGTACCCAAATGGGGGTATACTGAGTCGCCTTTAATATACAAGGATTTACTAATATGCACACCAGGTGGCAATGACGGGACGTTAGCTGCATTGGATAAAAATTCAGGTGAATTAAAGTGGCGTAGTACAGGGTGGCAAGATGCAGCACAATATTCGTCATGTATTCCAGCTAAAATCAATAACAAATATCAAATTGTTCAATTGACTCAAAAATCATTTGCTGGAGTTTCAGCAGATACCGGCGAATTACTTTGGAGAAGCATTTGGCCGGGGCGTGTTGCAGTTATACCCACACCAATAGTAAAGGGAAACCAAGTTTACATTAGTTCGGGTTATGGTGTCGGTTGTCGAAGAGTTACAATTAAAAACGGTGATGTAGTGGTAGATTATTCAAATAAGAATATGAAGAACCATCATGGTGGGGTTTTGCTTTTAGACGATAATCATCTATATGGATATTCAGATCAAATAGGCTGGGTTTGCCAGGATTTTGATACGGGAGAAATAGTATGGGAATCAAAAGAATTAGGAAAGGGAAGTGTTTTTTATGCTGATAATCGCTTATATTGCGTGCAAGAAAAGACTGGTATGGTAGTTCTTTTGGATGCATCAAATGAAGGTTATAAGGAGCATGGTAAATTTGCTTTGAATCCTAAAAGTGAACAGAGGCAAAAAGCGGGTGGAATTTGGACTCATCCAGTTATTTCTGATGGAAAGTTGTATTTGAGAGATCAAGAGAAGTTGTTTTCATTTGACATAAGAAAAAATAACTAACGAATCATCCCCAGTTCAGTTTTAATATAAATATTTTAAAAGATGAAAATCAAAACAAAATTAATTGTTGGGTTTGGCTTGATTACCATTTTATTGATAGCCGCTCAAATGCTCGGCTACCGGCATTTAAAGGTAATCCAAACTAAATCAACCATAAATGTAGAATCTGAAAAATTAATTCTAATAGCTAATTCTTTGATCAGCGATATTGAAAATATAAGGAAGAAGGATAATATATTATTTGTTAAATCTGAGCAGAGCAAAACAAGCAGCAATCAAGAAATTCTGCTTAATATGAATAGCGAAAATTTGAGTGTTCTTAAAAGAGAGCTTCCAAAGTTAGAATTAATTCAATTGGTTGAGTCTGGAATGCTGAAGAATCAATTAAAGACAGTTTTAACTCAATCTATCTTAATTGCTGATTTGGAATTAGAACACACAAAATTATCGCAGGGTTCCGATAGTAGTTTTGTAGGATTTACCGACACTCTAGACAACTTTATATACAACGCTAAGCCTATGGTGAAAGAACCGTTAGATACCCTCTCTAATCAAATCGGAGATAAACTTATGGTGCTCTCGACTATAGACTTAGTATATAAAGTGCTCACAACAATTAATAATACAACAATTAGCGATAGTGAGCGGCAGATGATTTCCAGGGAAATTGAAAGCTATAAAAATAATTTAGACGTTATAGTGCATTTTGAAGAGAATTTAATTACTGTAGATGGGGTTGATATGGCTCTCGATCTCAGTCGGCAGTCTGATTTATTAATTAAATCGGTTGCTCATATAATTGAGGGGTTTGATGAACAAATAGTTAAATTAGTTAGTGTAGATGTTGATGTGTTCAATAGTGTGATTAACATTCTAAGATCAATTAATTTAAATCAAGAAGCCAATTATGGCAAGCTGTCTAAGAATAGAACGGCATTTGATGGGTGTCTGTCTGATCTGAATGCTTTAGTGGAATATGGAGGTCGTTTTAAGGAGGAGCGTGCAATTATCTTAAAAGTGGTAAGCAATGTTGAGGATAACGCAGAGCGACAAGTATATAATACAAATAAAGATAATACAGATGAACATTATAATGAGATAAAGAAGCAGTTCGACTTGGCGCAGAAAAACTATTTAGATTATTTAAATAATATTATATTGCGCGTTAACGAGGTTGCTGGAGTCACATCAGAAGTTTCTGAACTCTTAAGAAATGAAAATATAATGGGCTATAGTGATGAAATGATTAAGGCATTAGCTGATTATGGATCAATCAGAAGTGACTTTCATCAATCTATTGTAAATAAAATTGAGGCGTATAGAAAACATGATCTAACTCATACCCAATTAGAAGCAACACTAGGCTTGATAGAAGGTAATATATCAAAAATAAAAGACCACTCAAGGGCTTTAGTTGCCAATCGTGTCAAAGAGATTGAGAGTGAAGTTAAGATAAGTAGGTATGAAATGCTGATAGTAACTATAGTAGCTGCTTTAATTTCTCTAATACTTGCTTGGTGGGTGCAAAACTACATTTCTAAGTCATTAGATAGTGCTAGTTTAACTTTGAAGGCAGTTGCAAAAGGAAACTTAGATCTGAAGATTGGCGAGACTAAGAATGATGAAATAGGCTCATTGTTAAGAGCTATGAAAGAAATGGTAGAGGATCTTACGGTAGCGGATGGTGTGCTGAAGAAGGTTGCTTCTGGTGACTTAAGGGATTCGAAGGATTTTAATAATCGTGGATTAATGCTTTTGACAGTCAACAAAATGTCTAGGGATTTGAGGGATATTGTGGTCGACGTAAATAAAAGTGCGCAAATGATGGAAGATGGCGGAAAAGATTTAAATGATGCATGTCAATTAGTGGCAAAAAATAATGAATCGCAAGCGGCATCAGCTGAGGAATGTGCAGCTGCCATCGAAGAAATGAACGCCAGTATTCATGAGAATTCTGACAATGCAAATACTACAAACAATATTGCAGGAAAAGTACTTCATAAAGCGGAGCAGAGTAGAATTGCAGTTAAAAGTTCTACCGACTCAATGAAGGAAATAGCAAATAAGGTCGAAATCATTGAAGAATTTGCTAGAAAGACTGATTTGTTAGCATTAAATGCAGCCGTTGAAGCCGCGCGCGCTGGTACACATGGAAGGGGTTTTGCTATTGTAGCAAAAGAAGTGAGAAGTTTAGCAGAGAAATGCGCTAATTCAGCTAAGGATATATTGACGGCTACTAATCAAGGCGTAGAGAGGGCCAATATAGCTGCAGACAATCTCGACAATTTACTACCGGAAGTACAAAAGACAACTGATTTAGTTGGGCAGATTTCGGTAGCAAGTTCAGAACAAGCAACTAATGCAGGGCAATTAAGCCAGTCAATCCATGACTTAGATCAAGTAATAAGTGGCAATACGGTCGCTGCGAACAACATGACGCAGATGGCTCAAACATTTTCAGCACAGGCGAGTGATCTTAGAAAAGCTATCGATTTCTTTACAATTAATAATGAGGATTTTAGCAGTGCAAATGATATGGATAAAGCTGATAACAAAATTTTAAATGGTTCAGTTAATTACAAAGAAGGATTTGATATAAAAATGGATGAAAAAATCGATCGATCAAATTTGTGCGAAAAAGATAAAAATTCAACTAGCTTAGGTGATAATTCCAATTCCGGACGTGAATATAACGAATTCGAACCATGGCCTGATAATAAAAGTAGTTCTGGTGATTCACTGAATTAATTGTAATTGCATTTATTTAAAGGTTTGTCGGTTGTATTGTAATTAAGTATATGCCTGTACAGAATATCATATTGATTACAGACAATAATCTTATAAATCATTTAATCCGAGAACACTTCAATCATTCTCAATACAACATTATAGATCTAGAATCTAATGTAAATAATTTAATAGATGAAATAGAGTTACATAGTCCCGATTTAGTTATTCTTGGGAGAACACTTAAATACGCAGACGGCTTAAAGATTTGTAATAAAATCAATAGAAGCAAAAATTCTAATTTAACAAAAATCCTATTAATTGCTACTGATAAAAGCGTTGGTGTATTTGCGATTGATGAAGGTGCAAATGGGTTTCTTCATATTCCGTTCACAGGTGACGATTTAAAACTGATAGTTGATGAATTGCTGTACAGAGCATTTAATGTTCTGATAGTAGATGACAGCAAAAGCATACACGCTGTTTTAGGCGTAGCGTTAATTTCAAAAGGTTATAATATACTTAAGGCGTACGACGGGGTAGAGGCATTAAAGATAATTAACGGCCTAAAAGATAAAATTGATATTGTAATAAGTGATATAGAAATGCCATTGATGGATGGCTTCACTTTGTGTGAAAAGATAAGAGAAAATGAATCTACGAGCAAATTACCGATAATATTAGCTACAAGTCATGACGGTCAAGATGCTATTAATAGAGGATTTAAGCTAGGCGCAAATGATTATTTAACTAAGCCTATTGTCATTTCTGAACTGACTGAGAGAATATCAAATATATTACTCCCGAAAAGTTTAACTAGAGAAGAAATTGTTTTACTGATTGAAGATAATAGGTTTATTAAGGATATGATGGCGCAGTCATTAATGACGCATGGTTTTAACGTGGTAGAAGTAAATGATGGTAGATCTGCATTAGACTTAATTAGAGTCAGAAAATTTAATTTGGTTATAATAGATCTAGATATTAAAGGAGGTTTTGCTAATGAAATAGCTAGAACCGTTAGAAATAGTGACAGTTATGACACGCCGATAATTGTGACTACAGAAAGCACTAAAAGTAGCGCAGAACTGGTGTCAATAAGGTCAGTAGGGATTCAGGCGATTATAAATAAGCCATTTAAACCCGAACAAATTATTTCTGAAGTCGAACGTGTAATCGCTCAGTATAAACATCATAAGCAAAGAATGGCTTTTAGTTCTTACTTGTCTAATGAAACTTTAGAGGCTATCGATAAAAGAGGAAAAATTGATAATAACGAACCGCGTGCTGTAGATCAGCATCGTACAATCTTATTTTGCGATTTAGTTGGTTTTACCGGTTTGACAGAATCTCTAGGTGCCAGACAGATTGTTGATATGTTAAATATATATTTTGATCATATGATCTCTATTTTAATGAATCATGGGGCAAATATAGATAAATTGATTGGTGATTGTATAATGGCTATATTTTCAGAAAGGGAGGAAGGTGCTAAATCTGCAGTTAAAGCAGGACTAGAAATGGTATCATCTCTAGCAGTTCTTAATAAAAGAAACAATGCTAACTACCATATAAGGATTGGTATTAACTCTGGTCATGTGATAACTGGAGATATAGGTAGTGTCTTACATAGAAGAGATTTCACCTGTATTGGTGACACAGTTAATGTTGCAAGCAGGTTAGAGTCGATAGCGGGTAGAGATCAAATTTTTGTTAGTGAGAGCACGAAATCACTTTTAGATAAGGAACTAACAACAAAGCAAGAGGGTGAGATTAATGTAAAAGGAAGAGCCGAAGCGGTGAAAGTGCACAAAGTTCTAGGAGAATAATAAATGCTAAATTAGCACTATGACATTAAATGGTACAATTTGATCTAGCCCGCTTAATTTAATATAATTGTGAATATCTTCATTAGTAATTTTCATTTCAATATTTTCCACTTTGCCTTTTATTTCATGGAAGAAGGACACAATAAGTTGTAAACCTATGATATCACACTTAGTTAAATTAGATAAGTCAAAAACGATAGAATCATTTTCAATGTTGCTAATTAGCTTAGCTAGTAATTGCTTAGCCTGGTTGGCGTGGTCAACTGTAAGTTCACCTTCGAAATATAAAATATTATTTCCTGCATAGATATTTACTTTATCCTTCATAAACCGTTATTTCCGCATGCCTTAAAGTGAAAGTCAATTAATTAGTGGTGTTAATTATTCAGTAATACTATCTCGTGCTATTTAAGATACATTAACGTAAATGCAGCCACCCAAAGATATATTTTGTATGGAAGCAGATGAGCTTCTGGATATTATAGAACAATCTATCCTTGATATTGAAACCGGTAAACTAATTCCCGATGCAATAAATAATACATTTAGGGCCCTCCATACAATAAAAGGAAGCGCGGAAATCTTGAGTTTTCAAGAAATATCAAACTTTAGTCATGAAATGGAAAGCTTACTTGAAATGGCAAGAAGGGGTGAAATAAAATCAGAGGTATTAAAAAATGATTTCACGCAAATTATACTGTCATCGAAAGATCATCTAAGGGAATGTTTACAATGTATTAAATCCGACCAAAAAATAACAATTGACTGTGTTTTATTAGTTGAAATAGATAAGCTAAAAAATGATAATGTAGAAAATCAACACGATACAGTTTCTGAAAAAGAATCTAGTAACTGTTACTACATTGAATTAAAGCCAAACAAAGACATAGTCAAAATAGGGTTAGATCCTGTAAGCGTTTTAAAAGACCTATCTAAAATGGGGAAATGTGATGTTAAAGTAAACACTAATAGTGTTCCAGGATTAGGTGATCTAAATGCGATCGATTTGTATATAATATGGGGTATAACTATACAAACGCCTAATGATATAGATACTGTGAAGCAAGCTTTTATATTTTATGAGGGTATGGGAGCATATGATGTAAAAGAGACAAATAATACATTTAATGCAAATTGTGATATGTCAGACACCGGTAAACCGTTGCAAGAAGACGATACAAATGTTAGGGATGTAAAAGATGAAAAGGCTCTTGGTGCTAGCAACAAAAAAGTTGTAGATGTTAAGGTGTCATCACTTCGATTAGATACATTGGTGAATTTAGTAGGTGAATTAGTAGTTAATTATACACAATTATATAAGAATATTATAAAATCTAAAGACGTAGAGACATGCATTGTGTTGGAAGAACACAATCGTATAATAGAGAGTTTGAAGGAGAGCGTCCTTGAAATTAGAATGGTGCCTGTAAGTGTAGTCTTTAATAGATTTCGTAGAGTTATACGAGATTTAAATAAGGAATTAAATAAGAATGTAGAGTTATTAATCGAGGGTGAAGACACTGAATTAGATAAAACTATAGTCGATAAATTATATGATCCACTACTGCATCTAGTTAGAAATAGCATGGATCATGGTATTGAGGATAACCAAAATAGAAAAATAAGTGATAAGTCACCCAACGGCAAAATAACCCTAAAAGCTATCAATGAAGGTTCTCAAATTAAAATAATAATAAAAGATGACGGTGTAGGCATAAATTATCAGTATATACGGAACAATGCGTTAAAATTGGGACTCATTGATCAAAATTCTAAACTTACGAATGATGAATTATCTGACCTAATATTTAAACCAGGATTTTCGACCAAAGAAAACTTAACGCAAATATCAGGGAGGGGAATGGGGATGAGTGTGGTTAAAGAAGAAATACATGATTTAAGAGGTACTATTGCTCTTAACTCAGATCATAATCGTGGCACTGTCATAACAATTAGATTGCCATTAACTCTTTCGATAATTGAGGGGTTGTTAACAGTAGTGGATCAGCGAGAGTATATTTTCCCGATGTCCTCTGTAAGAGAAAATATAAATTACAGTAACTCATTAGAATACAATAATAAATGGGAATTATTAGATATTAGAGGTGATTTAATTCCTCATATTTCCCTAAGAGAAATTTTTAAAGCCAAGCAACTTCGAAATAAAGATAGTCAAATAGTTGTAGTTCGTATCGGTAACGAAAAATTTGGAATAGAAGTTGATAAGATAATTGGGCCATACCAAACTGTAATACAGCCTTTTAATGGTCTTTTGAAAGGGATTAATGTTTTTTCAGGTGCTTCGATCATGGGGGACGGTGGGGTATCTTTAATAATTAATTTAATGGGTATATTAGAATACACACAATTAAAGAAATATGAATGAATCTGAACCAACAGACTTAGAAATTTATGAGAGGGAGATAAGCGTAGAAAATAAATATTTAATACTAAAATTAGGAAATCAAAATTTTGCTATTAATGTATCTTCAGTTTCAGAGGTTTTAGATTCAAGTCAGGAAATAACAGTAATACCAAGCGGTCCTGAGTACTTATTAGGGGTTATAAATATAAGAGGTATCGCAATCCCGGTAATAGATCTTAGAATTAGGTTTGGTTTAGATGAGAATATTTTTGATGATGAAACAAGAATTATTATATTGGAATATTATGAAAAGGATCAACTGTGTAAAATTGGAGGAATTACGAATAGCGTGCAAGATGTTATATATATCGATAAGGAACAAATTACTGAGGCACCAAAAATTGCAGTAAAATGGAATGAAAACTTTATTGAGGGGATAGTCAGAATCAATGAAGAGTTTATAATAATATTAGACCTAAATGAAGTATTAAGCTGTGATAAAGAAGTGTACAAGGGTGTAGGAAATGATAATTGATTAATTTCAATAACAAGTATGGAATTATTAATGTCAGTAGAATCGTTTAAAAAATTCCGTACATTAATTATTAATAATATGGGTTTTTATTTTCCTGAATCCAAAAAGAATTTATTGTTGGCCAGATTGTCCAAAAGAATAACTAAATTGGAATTGGGGTCGATTTGTGAATATGAAGAATATTTATTTAAGAATGATACGGAGTTATCGCATTTCTTAAATCTTATAACTACTAATAAAACTAGTTTTTATCGAGAGAGAGAACATTTTAACTGGATTAAGGAGCATTTACTTCCAACTTATTTTTCGCAAAGCAAGGGTATATTCAAAATATGGTGTGCAGGCTGTTCATCAGGCCAGGAGGCATATTCACTGTCAATGGAGATGCTGAACTTTAAAAAAAATAACAAAGGTTTTGATTTTAGAATATATGCAACTGATATAAACACAGAGATGCTAGGTAAAGCAAGGGAAGGGGTGTACCCAATTAAACTATCTAGTGAAATACCTTTAATCAGAAGAAGTGAGTATTTGTTAAAGGGCACATTAAAAAAGAAGGATTATTTTAAGTTTAATGAAAAAGTAACATCAAAAATAAAATTTAGTTATTGTAATTTGGCAGATTTACAAAAGTATTCTAATAACACTTTTGATTTAATTATGTGTCGCAATGTTTTAATTTATTTTCCTAGGGCGATTCAGTCAGAAATAATAAATAACTTCAATAAATACATAGCATTTAATGGATACTTAGTCATTGGGCATTCTGAGTCGTTGCCAAAAGATATTATGTACTTAGAAAGTTTAAAATCCGGAGTGCATAAGATGCTATCGTATTAATGCCTCGAAAGAAATACATAAAAATATTAATTGTAGAGGATTCTGCAGTTGTGCAAAATATTCTAGCTAATATTATAAGAGAATCTAAATATTTATATCTACTTGATGCAGTATCTAATCCATATGAGGCTGCTGAATCCATTAAGCGCGAATTACCTGATGTTGTAATCTTAGATTTAATAATGCCTGAAATGTCAGGCATAACATTTCTTCAAATTTTAATGAATCAATGCCCGTTGCCAGTAATAATATTCTCTGCATACGCAAATAAAAACACAGAGTTAGGTAAGAAGGCATTACAGATGGGGGCATGCGGTATTATAGAAAAACCTAAATGCGCAATAGGAAAATTAGAAGACAATATAAGAGAAAGATTTATTAACTTGGTTAATGATTCAGTGGCTAAATTTGATAAAATAAGCTTAAATAATATACATACAAATACAAATTTAGAGTACAGTGCAAATGAGGAAGTTGATAGTGAGACTTTAGAGCCAGGCGTAATCACTAAAAAAACAACAAATAATATACGCGTACTCATTGTTGATGATTCTGCAGTTGTAAGGATAATTTTGAGAGCAATTATAGGTGATCAGCAAGATATGCAGGTAATGGCCACTGCTGTGGACCCTTTTATGGCAGCTGATATAATGCGTAAAGAAACGCCAGATGTAATTATATTAGATATAGAAATGCCAAGAATGGATGGCTTAACATTCTTAAAAAAAAT
>Ga0114999_10009156_pt1 | contig 10905 bp, 7 predicted proteins | sample ArcticOcean_MG_C_3_FD_89820 | JGI IMG/M metagenome (GOLD analysis project Ga0114999, IMG submission 89820) | Marine microbial communities from western Arctic Ocean - ArcticOcean_MG_CB8_126 | ecosystem: Environmental > Aquatic > Marine > Oceanic | place: Arctic Ocean: Canada Basin | collected... | reverse complement strand
GTTTGACGATCGAGTCGGCCGGACACTTCGAGTAAGGAGTCTCGAATGACCTCGGCTTCCAGCCGCCGGCGTGGATATTCCCAGTAAATAACGTTTTCGGGATCGATGTTCTCTGCATCGGTTTCCAATTTGGTCGCCGGCATCGCCGATCCCATCTGCCAGGTCTGGCTGTTGAGAATCTCGCGGTGCATCGCCTTGATCGACCAGTTTTGTTCGACGAACCGGCGAGCGAGATAGTCGAGCAATTCCGGATGGCTGGGGCGAGCTCCCTTTGTTCCGAAGTTGTCAGGCGTGGCGACAATGCCGCGTCCGAAATGCCAGCGCCACAGTCGGTTGACCATGACTCGGCTGGTGAGTGGATGGTCAGGCCGAGACATCCATTCGGCCAGTTGAAGTCGCCCACTTTCGTCATTGGGTAACGGCTTGTGAGCTGTCGATGCAACCTGAAGGAATCCTCTCGGAACCTGGTCGGACGGCTTGTTGGCGTTGCCGCGGACAAGAATGTGAGCATCGGCGATGTCCCCCTCCCGCACGGCCATAACCTGGAGTGCCGGTTTGATGCGGTGTTCCAGTTCGATGATCTCGGCTGTCAGAGCGGTTTGTCGATCGACCAACCCTGCGAGTCCGGATCCCGGTTCAATCCTCAGCAGCCGCAACTTGTCGATGTGCGACATCAACGGTTCCGACTCCAGGCGGAACGTATTGAGACCTGACTTCAGCGGATGGATTCCCTCGAAACACCATTTCTGATTGGCGGGGTGCCAGTCGCCCGTCGTTTGTGTGATGGCCGGTTCGCGAACCACTTTGCCACCGAGCAGAATTCGTCCCGGCCGGGCTGTCTTCGCGGCGTAACGCAATTGCAGCACGTAGTTCCCGTCGGTTGGGATTTTGATATCGAACTCGGCGAAGTTCTTCTGCGATCCCTTGTCCCCGATGATGCCAATGCCCTTGCCATAATTCTCCGTGTCGATCACCACGTTTCCGCGGGCGAATGATTCGGCTTCGAGTTCGATAGTTGTCGCGCTGGCAAGCGACCGCTCCACTTCATCGGTGATGCTCTTCAGTTCGCTTTGCAACGGAGCGAGTTTCGGCCCCAGACGCTGCAATGCCATCCACGACTGGCGAGTGTGAGCCGGTCGTTCAACCCATTTCCCGTAGCTGACCAGGGTCGTCGTGCTGCGGAGAATTCCCGCGAGGGCGTAGTAGTCGGCCGTTGGAATCGGGTCGAACTTATGGTCGTGACACCGGGCACAGGCAATCGTCATACCGAGGAATGTTCGGCTGAAGACATCGATCTGTTCGTCTACGAGATCGGCGATTCGTTTCTTCGCATCGAGTTGGGTCAGAATCTTCGTGCCGAGTGCCAGGAAGCCGGTCCCGACGACCGGGTGGTATTCTCCGGAATCATCAAAGTCGAGCAGATCGCCAGCGAGATGTTCAGCGATCATGCGATCGTACGGGAGGTCGCGATTGAACGATTCGATGATGTAATTGCGAAAGTGCCAGGCGTTCGGGAAAGCGCGACTTTCGTCCGCGCCGTTGCAGTCGCCATAACGCACGACGTCCAGCCAGTGCCGTCCCCATCGCTCACCGTAATCGGGAGACGCGAGCAATCTGTCGACCAGCGTTGCAAACGCATCGGGTGCAGAGTCCGCGACGAAGTCGTCGACCGCTTGCGGGGTTGGAGGAACGCCAAGCAGCACGAGCGTCGCGCGGCGGATCAAGGTCCGGCGATCCGCCCGTGGAGCAGGACTCAGCTTGGCGGATGTTAGCTTCTTCAGGACGAACGCATCGATGGGCGATCGAACCCAGTCGTCGTCAAGGTCCGGCGGCGGGAGACGGCGTACCGGTCGAAACGACCAGAAGTCGCGTCCCGCTTCGAGGTTTATCGTACTGCCGGAGCCGACGGAAGTTGCGTCAGGTTTCCTTCTCGGATCCACAGCACCGTTGCTGACCCACGTTTCGAAGTCCGCGATTACGTCAGGAGGCATGCGTCCGGACGGCGGCATTTGAAGATCAGAACTTTTGTACCGAATGGCTTCAATCAGCAAACTCTCGTTCGGCTTGCCAGGCACGATCAGCGAATCGTCATCCGTCAGTTTTCGATTCAGCAGCAAATCAGTTTCAGGGTTCGGACTCTTCGCACTGTGGCACTCGAAGCAGTGCTTGACCAAAGCCGGACGAATCTTCGTCTCGAAGAACGTGACATCTGCATCATCGTCGGCGGACACCGGCCTAGCTGTTTCACCGAACATCGCCAGCATGGCGAGCACGAAGACAAATGCCCGAGCATCGGTTGATTGCTGGCTTGTCATGTCTCGGTGAGTCCTCGTGATCCTTGCCGTTCCCGTGATTGACAAAACGAATGGTACTGTAACGGATGGTCCCCGACTGGAGCATTCCACACCGCCGATGATCGTGTGCCATTTTGCGGCACCGATACCAAACGTATCAAGCAAGAGACTGCGGACCTGAAATCCGGTGAAGCTGAAGAGTCATCCAACACCAGGGACAGCGAGTAGGACGCGGCTGGAAGCCGCCTGACCTACCTGGCGAAGGTCGAAATGGCGATGATTACGGCCAAGTATGGGCAGCAGTAGGCGGCGGATCCACGTCCATAAATGGATTGAGCCGCGCCACTCAGGCCGGCGAGAGCAGCACTTTAGCAACTCCTTTTCTGTATTGTCTGTGACCGTATGATGTGTTGCGGAATTCCTCGAAACCTCGTAAAAGGAGGCCCTTCGAGTCTGTTTTCCCCGATAGCTCAATTGGTAGAGCGAGCGGCTGTTAACCGCTAGGTTGTAGGTTCAAGTCCTACTCGGGGAGCTTGCCGTTCTGGCACCTTCTTGCAATCCGCCGCATCCCGTGGAAAAACAGGGGTTTGGGCGCTGAGAGCGAATTCGCTTTGCGAGCCCGGGCGAGGCAAAACGGCGGGTTGCGGCAGCGCTTTTTGCGGCGCTTTGGTGAAGTGATCATCGGCCGGGCGACGGCGGGGGCGCCGCTTGTGAATCAGGGAGAGTGAAGGGGGAGCGGTCATCTTGTTGAGGAATGTGAGTTATCTCGCAGGATCTGATTCTGCATGGACAATGAGATGGTTGTTTTTGATGCGTATCACAAGTGGATGGGTATTCCGGCGGCGGAGCAACCTGCGGATTTTTATCGTCTCCTTGGGTTGGCTCGTTTCGAATCCGATCCGGATGTGATTGATGCGGCCGCGAACAAGCAGATGGCCTATTTGCGTGGATGTGCAAAGGGCGACCACGCGGACCAGGCGGAGGAGATGCTCAACGAGGTGGCAAGGGCACGGCTGTGCCTTCTGAGTGAGAGGAAGAAGAGTGTCTATGACGCGGACCTGAAGCGTCGCGTTCAGGCCCCGGTTCTCCCACATCGATCGCCGGTGAGTCTCAATGCACCGCCGGTATCTCAACGAGCGGGCGGCAATGCAGACCAGGCGTCCGATTGGTGGTCACCTTCTGCGCTACCAACACTCCCGGGCGATGCAATTGGCCGAGTGCGATCGGTGTGGATCTGGTTTTCACTCGGAGCGTTGACCGGAACACTGATAACCGTTGCGTTGGTCTCGAATCCGGGCGATCCAGATCGCAGGCCCGTTGATCAGCCGGCTTCAGCAGATAGTCATGCAGATGATTTGTTGCCGCAATTCACCAATTCGATCGAGATGAAGATGATGCTGATTCCAGCCGGCGACTTCATGATGGGCTCCAGCGAAAACTCGGGTTATGCCGACGAGCAACCACAACACTTGGTCAGTTTCTCAAAACGGTTCTACATGGGTTGCTTCGAGGTTACACAAGGGCAATACCAGGTCGTGATGGGCGAGAATCCGTCAGAGTTGGTTGATGCAGACAAGCCCGTCGACAGGGTGAGTTGGCTCAAAGCCACTGAATTCTGTCGCAAGCTCAGCGACAAGGAGACCGCCCTGTACCGATTGCCTACCGAGGCAGAATGGGAGTATGCCTGTCGGGCCGGCACGACGGGCCACAACCACTTCAGTGGATCTCCCGCCGATTATGCCCATTACGATAGGACGTCAGATCATTTCGTCCGGCAAGGTGGCCGGCTCAAGCCCAATGCGTTTGGCCTTTTCGACATGAACGGCAACGTCAAGGAGTGGTGTCACGACCATTACGGCAGATCGTTCTATGAGACGAGTACACATGTCGTAGACCCAATCGGGCCGCTAGGAACCTCCTACCTACCGTCGCGTGTCATGCGAGGTGGGAGCTGCGAAGACGTAATTGAAATGTGCAACAACACCTATCGCTTCTCTGAACTCACGTACACGCGATCGAGGAAGAACGGGTTTCGCGTCATCAAGGTCATTGACGGCCGTCCCGATGACTACGACGACTGGGCCGGCATGACACGCGACCGGGAGGGAGGCCAATCGCCACGATGAGCCTCACATACGACGGCAGGACCCGGCGAGGCCGGCGTGCCGGCCGATTGACCGGCTTCGAGTTGGCTTGCCAAGCTGCGGTCGCTTGCCCTGGAGATCATTCCCGTACGGTCGCCGCAAATGGCGGGTTGCACGCCGGGGCTGGGGTGGCCACAAAGAAAGGCGGGGAGGAGACGCTTGCCTCGGCACCTCACTCCCCGTTCAAGGCGAAAGTGTCAGCCCACGTGCGACGTTACGAAGCCGTGGGGGGCAGACGCCATGGCGCGGTATGCGGCGTTTCCGTGACCTCGCGATAACGCTGACGCCCCCCCCGCCCGACGCCGTTGGCCGTGATTCGGATATGGCGGTCAGAGGCCAGGTGTTACCCCAAAAGTGTTACCTCCCCCATGCTCTGCCCGTGTTGTCTCGGGGTTTGCTGCACTCTCAAACCCGGCGTTTACAGGCTATCCGAAGGACCATGAGGGTCGACATCGGATTGCAAAACCGCCATCCCGGTTTCGAATCCCGGCGGCGCCTCTCGCGAAAGATCCGATACGTAAGCGTCAAAACAGAGGCAACGGATTGCCACTGCAAATCTGAAACGGCCTTCCCAGTTGGTCGTGCTGTTCGGTGCGTGGATTGATCCCCAAGGCTGTATAAACGGTGGCATGAAAATCGGCCGGCGTGCATGAATCCGAGGATGGTTTTGCGCCATCGGTGTCGCTGCTGCCGTAAACTTGGCCGCCTCGTATCCCTCCACCAGCCAAGATCTGCGAATAGACTGCGGGAAAGTGATCGCGACCGCCATTCTTGTTGATTTTGGGCGTGCGGCCGAAGTCGGTTAAGACCACGACAAGCGTTTCTTCCAACAATCCGCGTTGCTCGAGGTCGGTTAGCAGAGTGGATATCGAGCGATCGAACACCGGCAACAGGCGTTTTTTCATTTTGGAGAAGTGGTCGCGATGCGTGTCCCAGTTATCCCCGTTGCCGCCCGCCAAATCGCCGGCTCCGGCGTTGACTTGCACAACGGGAACGCCGGCTTCGACCAGTCGTCGGGCCAGCAGCATGCTTTGTCCGCCGATGTGATCGCCGTACATCGCGCGGATTCTGGGATCTTCGCGATCCAGGTCGTAGGCATCTTTGACCGGCGAGCTGAGCAGCATGTCTGCCGCCATTTTGCGGAAGCGGTCGAATCGGTCGTATTCGGCTTTCGAGCCGATTGTTCGTTCGAGCTGCTGGCGCAATGAATTCCGGGTGATGATTCGCTCGCGGTGCAAGTTGAGCTTTAGATCCAACTCGTGAGCCGTATAGCGAGAAACGCCGCCGTACGGTTTGCCCGTCGGGGTCTTCATCATGATCGGATCATATTCGGAACCGAGCCAACCCCCAAACTGTCCCTGGATCAAGGCACTGTTATCGTAATTTAAGTACGGCATACAAATTGCGCGCGGCGTACCTTCTTCAGCTTTGCAAAACTTGGAAATCATCGCCGCCAGCGACGGCCAGTTGTTGCGATCCTTGGCCTTTCCAGCCGGTTTCTCCTGTCCGGTAATGCTCGTGTAAAGGGCTCCGCCGTGCCCGCCGACAGAGTGATGAAGCGAGCGAACGACGGCAAGTTTCTCGGAGTGCTTTCCCATCAAGGGGATATGTTCGCAGAAATGAATTCCTGGCGTCGCGGTGGAAGTCGCCGAGAACTCGCCCCGCAAGTCCGAAAGCGCATTCGGCTTTGGGTCCCACGACTCCTGGTGAGCGATGCCGCCCCACAGATAGATGACAATGCACGACTTTGCTCGCGGGGCGATGGCAGCTTGAGCGCGTGCCTGGAAAAACGTTGGGATTGTCAGTCCGGCGAGTCCGACGCTCGAATGAAGAACATCGCGTCGTGAGTAATGAAGATTGATCATCGTGCGGACCGTATATTCAGTTTGATGGCGTCGTTTCGCATTTCTCAAATACCGATGGACATAAATTGGCCGATGGGCTCAGCCAAAAAAGGCGCCACGTTTTCGCGATAGAAGTTTGCCGCGGCCGGCGTGATGTTGACATCGGTGCGCGGCGTCCAAGGAAATAGCAGAATGTCAATGAGAACACCCATGATCGCGTGTTGTTTCGAATTCGTTTCGTCAGTCCTTATCGGAGTACGCGGTTACCTACTTATTCAGGTAGCTGAGAAAACTGTCCGCGCTGGGAACGAGCGAATCGGTCAGGTGCTCAAGAACACCAGCGATCGCGCCTTGGCTCTTGCTCCGCCGAGTTCGCACGATCTGACAATCTGCTAATGCGGGCGCCAGCGTATACTGCTCCGTTTCTTCAAGCAGCCGGTCGAATGAGTCCTCACAAAGCTCGAAGAGCCGCCCGTATATGAACAACGTGGATGGATTAAATAGGTTGATAACGGTCGTCAAAGCGAAACTAATACTCGACAGAACTCGTTGTAATTCCGGTTCGGGGGATAATTCGTTCGCGTCTGTCAGAGATAAGACTTCTTCAATGCCGACGTCGCGCCCGATGCGTTGCGAGATCATCCAGGCGAGTGCCGAGTCGCTGGCCACGGTTTCGAGACAGCCGCGATTCCCGCATCCACAAAAGCGGCCGTTGGGATCGTGCGGAATGTGACCGATCTCGCCCGCTAAACCCTTGTGTCCCGTTATCACACGACCGCCCGAAACGACACCCAAACCGAGTCCAGTGCTGACGTCAAGGATCGCGAAATCTGCCAACTTTTGAATGTCTCCGTAGTGACGTTCTGCAGCGCAAAGTGCGTGTGCCTCCTGCAATATCACGCATTCGCATCCCAATGCATTTCGAAGGTCTCGCGCTGGCGATTGGCCGTTGGTGAACGGCAAGTTCGGAGACAACAATCCTTTTTGATCGCGATAATCAAACAAACCTGGGATGCTGATCCCCAGCCCTAACGTCGTGACCCCTTTGCGCCTCAGGAACTGCTGGGCTCGTTCTGTCGCTGTGGAGAGTAATTCGCCATATGTCTGCGGGGTCTCGAATCGCATCAAACTATCGCGATGCACTTCGCCGTCGATACCCGCCGAAACTAAACGGCACTCACTCGCATCGAGCACGAGTCCCAAAACCTGCGCCGTTTGCGTTGCTAGTCGCAGGCGTTTTGCCGGACGTCCTATCGCGTTGTCTTTGCATTCGAATTCCTCGACGAACTTTTTCTGCATCAACGCCGCGACGGCTTTGGAAACGGTTGGAGCCGTCACGTTCAACCGTCGAGTAACATCGGCCCGCGAACACGGACCATGTTGTTGAAGCACTCGAATCACCGAACGCTTGCTCATGTGACGAAGCAAATTCGGGCTGCCAGTAGATTGGACAGACACGTTCCGAGACACTCATTTTAGATTTGGTTTGGGACGGGATCCATGGTCGGACATTCAAATAATGGTAATCAGGCCACGATCGTTTGTAAACCGTGTTTACAAAAGAGTGTATTGAAAGTCTCAATTTCAGGTCAAAACCGCGATGGCGAGAACGGCGTGGCGTCGATGTGTGTTTGGTTCCCGGTTACCATTTCGGCAATCAATCTGCCGGTCGACGGCGCGAGACTCAAGCCCAGCATATTGTGGCCGGTCGCGAGGAAGGCGTTTGTGAGCCGCGGCGTGGCGCCGATGATTGGCAGGCTATCCCATGTCATCGGCCGCCAGCCGAACCAAGATTCCTGGGCTTCGCCATCCACCGAAGCCATGAGGTACGGACGAGCGGATTCCCTGAGTAATTGAATACGGTGCGACGGGATCGATTCGTCGTAACCCGTGAACTCCATCATCGAGCCGAGTCGGAATCCGTCTTCAAATGGAGAGACACCGACATTGTGCTCCGGGAACAAGATCGGATGGCGGGGACAAGACTCTGGGCGAAACATGGTAATGGAATAGCCTTTGCCCGGTTGAATGGGGACGCGGCATTGAAGTTCCGATGACCAGCGAGCGCTCCAGGCGCCCATCGCAAAGACGAATCGATTGGCTTCCAGTTCTCCTTCTGACGTCTTGAGTGCCGTGACTCGGCCAGCGGATTTCTTGACAGCTTGCAGCTCACAGTTTTCGAAGAATCGGACTCCGACATCTCGCAGATGAGCTGCCCATTCCTTGTTCAGCAAGTCGGGCCGGACGGAGGTGTCTCCTGGATAGTGGAAAGCTCCCGCAAGACCGGGCTTCAAACCCGGATCGAACTCCGGAAGTTCCGCACCTGCGATTCGTCGAGCCGTGACGCCGAAGTGATCGGTCAGCATTCGGTCCGTTTTCGCAAACCGCTCCATGCCGCGTTCTGTCTGCAAAACGTAAAGCAGTCCATCTTCCTTCCACTCGCAGTTCAACGAGTGCTCCGGAATCAACTGACGGTACTCATGCATTGACGCATCGAGTATTGACTGCAAATGGTTTGCAGCCGTCAGCATCTGACGGTGATTGCATCGTCTGGCGAACTGCCACATCCAGTTCCAGAGCGAGGGACTGAGGCTCGGTGTCACACGAAAAGGAGCACGAGGATTAAACAACGACTTGATCGCCATGCCGATCGCACCGGGTTCGGTCAGCGGGGGCACGTGGCTCGGACAAATATATCCACAGTTGGCGTGCGAGCAGGCTCCGGCAATGGTTCCTTTGTCAATCACGGTGACACTTAATCCGGCCTTCGTCAGATAGTGAGCGCAGGCGATTCCAACAACCCCGGCGCCTACAACGATGACAGTGTCATTTCGTCCGCGGGAATTCACGTCGACCTCCCGATTCCATTCTTAAACGGATCGTCCGGCTGTTGGATCAGCGTTCCTTCGCTGCAGAGGTACGCGGTTCCCGTAATCGTAGAAATGATCTGGCCGGCACCTGCAATCATGTAACTCGCATCAAAGCGGCTCCCAATGATGCTCTCTTGGATCCAGGAATCGCCGGGTTGCAGCTTTCCGTCCGCTGCAAGGCAGGCGAGTTTAGCGCTGGTGCCCGTTCCGCAGGGCGAGCGATCGTAGGCTCCTCCGGGGCAATAAACAAAGTTGCGGCTGTGGGCATCCGGGGCCTCGGGTGGGCCGAAGAACTCGATGTGGTCGATCTCAGCTCCGTCGGCACCGGTAATTCCCTCTCGCTTCAACGCATCCCGAGTGCGCTGCGCCGCGTCAGACAAGACCGCGAAATGGTCCAGCGTCAACGGCGCGGGCGATCCATCGACGAGAAAGAACCAGTTACCACCCCAGGCGACGTCGCCGGTGATGGTTCCGAGTCCGTCAACCTCCACGTCCACTTTAGAATGCAGCCGATAGCTGGGGACATTGAAAATCGCGACTTGATTGGGACTGAGCAGATTGATTTCCACAATCCCCACCGGAGTCTCCAGCCGCTGGACACCCAGGCCGACTCTGCCAAGGTGGTAGAGCGTCACGGCGACTCCGATCGCGCCGTGACCACACATCCCCAGGTATCCGGTGTTATTAAAAAAGATAACGCCGGCCGCGCACGACGAATCGGTTGGCTCGCACAAGAGCGCTCCAACCAAAGCTTCCCAGCCGCGTGGCTCGTTGATGACGCATTGGCGAAAGTGGTCCGCCGTTTCCCGAAAACGTCTTCGTCGCTCGCTCAACGAACCGGACTCCAACTCGGGTCCGCCATCGACGATGACCCGAGTGGGTTCACCCGCGGTGTGGGAGTCGATAAAGCGGATTCCCGTCAACTGCCCGTTCATGACTCTTTCCCCTGCCAAGCTTCCCACCATGTGCGAAAGGCCTTCCACTGTACTTCAAGAAAACCTCGCCGCAGATCGAAGAACAGATGGGGTTTTGTTTCGAAGCCGTAGTACGGACTGTCGTAGATCACTGCTGGCAGATCGACGGCGGCCTTGCGATACCATTTCACCGCCTTCCGGCTGTCGCTTGCGATGCCGATCCCGAACCAGAATCGGTCCCTGAGTAAGGCCTGGGCCTCCGAATCCCCTCTCTCGGCCTCCGCCTTCAATGTCGCGATGTCGTTAGCAGTAGCTACTGAAGAGACCGAGAGGCCACATATCACGACAATCAGTAGGAAGCAGTAGCGAGCGGCCACACGGTGCACGGTGGTAACCTCTGTGTGTGCCACAGATTGACGAAGACAGCCTTCCACCATTATCGTCGCGGATTCGAAAGTGCCTTGAGTGTCTCTGCCACGTCCCTCTCATCTCCACTCTCGCCCACGCCGCCCCACGCCGGGGGGCGTGGTTCGGATCTGGCGGTTACCGCCCCTGAGCGGCCGCGACGATGGCCAGGATCGTCGTGCGGGTGTCTGGCGGTAGCGAGTGCCAGGCGTCGATCACGCTGGCCAAGTCGGGGTCGATTGGGCCATTTTCGCGGACAACTGCACCGGATTTCGCACCGGTCATCTCCGAAACTCGGACACGTCTCGGGGAATCCTCTGACTGTTCAAGTTCTACTCGGGGAGCTTGCCGTTCTGGCACCATCTCGCAATCCGCCGCATCCCGTTGCAAAACAGGGGTTTGGGTGTTGAGAGCGAATTCGCTTTGGGACCCCG
>Ga0114999_10009155_pt1 | contig 10905 bp, 10 predicted proteins | sample ArcticOcean_MG_C_3_FD_89820 | JGI IMG/M metagenome (GOLD analysis project Ga0114999, IMG submission 89820) | Marine microbial communities from western Arctic Ocean - ArcticOcean_MG_CB8_126 | ecosystem: Environmental > Aquatic > Marine > Oceanic | place: Arctic Ocean: Canada Basin | collected... | reverse complement strand
TTTCGCGACTGAGACACCGGCCATCATAGTCGTGACAAACGCAAAAATCGCTTTCTGGCTAAAGCCGCACGAACACCACACGACGGCATCAGCCCACTTGGGCGCAGGCGTCAGCTGCCACTGCTGACTGATGCGTCGGCACAGTCTTTCGATACCATTTTTGTCAGTGCCCTTAGACGGGGCCTTGAAACCGAACTGGCGGCACATGACCTGGCTGGCTTGACCGGCGCTCGTTTTACCGATCTTAAAATGACACATCATGGCGTGTACCCCATCGCCAGAAATTCAGCTCCACTGGCAATAGACGCATTCCACGACCGACTGGTTAGTCGCTTGATCCAATCTCTTATCGACCACCTGTCTATTGCATTGTTGGTGCCCGAGGTCGGAGTCGAACCGACACGGGGTTGCCCCCACTGGATTTTGAATCCAGCACGTCTACCAGTTTCATCACTCGGGCAATGATCAAGCCATTTGGCAACCAACATTCTACCTCTAAACTTTCCTCATCACGTTTCGTGCCCATTGCTTTCGACCCAACCTTTTCTGAGTCTAACGAAACCCTCTTCTAAGCAGTCCAGCCTTAACGGATCGTTCCTGTCGCTCGAACGACATTCAAGAACATCACAACCATTACCAGCCCCAAGCAGATCTCTGATGTTATCAACACGGCCATATCCTTGGCATCAGAGGACAATCAATCGGCGCATCCACTTTCTGTCCTTGATTAATTACATACCGGGAAGTCTCCTCAGTCCACGGTCCCCGTGGCTTAAAAAGCACCGTCTCAGAACCAAAACGAAGCGACAAGCGATGCTGGGTGGATAACGCGGGGGACGATTTCCCAGTAATCGAATGCAGGGTACGAAAATCGAACACCAAACAATCACCCAGCCCTACTGCCCAGGAAAGCAATTCATACGAAGTCAATTCGGTGTCGATATCTGGCACCGGGCTATACGCATCCCCGGCACAGACGAACGGTACATTCGCGCTGAATTCGGGCGCAACAAACAACTGATTCCAACGATGGGAGCCCCGGACAAACGTCAACCCTTCCGATTTAGGTGCTGTCTCAAGCGGAAGCCAAACCACACACAGTCGTCCAGTAAAATCAAAATACGGCTCATCATGGTGCCAAGGGGCTGCCGTAGTCGCCCCGATTTCGCGCATAAACCAGTTATCCATGACGAGATTAACGTACTGTGCCCCCATCAGTTTTCCCGATATTTCCGCCAGCGGTGAGTCGAAGATCACCTCTCGAAACTCTGGAATATCGGGCCAAGTCCAATAATCAAACACGTAGCGACCCGGCGACCCTGGAGGGGTGTGGTCCCTAAAGAATCGTCCGGGCTGAGACAGATTCCGGAACACACCGGAACGTGCTTTCTCTACCCACTTCGGTGCGACCAAACCACGCAGACACACCACCCCGTCGCGCCGATAACTGGCAATGGCGTTGGGTGACACAGATGAAAAGGAGATTGGGTCCGGAACCAAGCTCATGTGTTAAACCTCTCACACAAAAAGTGTTTTACGACTCATCAGGTTAAAGATCTATATCACACCTGAATGAAATTGCCTGACCCCGCCGATCATTGCCGCGGGAAACTGCCGCTAAGCGGAATGGTGCCATCGTGGGTCAAACCACTAACTTTTCGTCGACTTCACTTCGATGATCTCCAAGTCGGGGCTGATGCCACTTTGCTTCAGATTGACCACTTTAACCGCCTCGATACCGGTCGCCTCACAGACAAGATCGGCGAACCAATCCTTATTCTTTCGAAAGGTTCGTTTCCACTGGGCAACAAATAACTCCCTCGCCTCCTCTTCTGTCGATGTCCAACGACAAACACTACCGCGTACCGCGACTTCAACTGCTTCATCCAGCAGACAAACTTCAAAAGAAATCTCCCATTCCTGAACTTCCATCAAAAACCCTCCCTGTACCCGGTCGCTCTAAAAGTGAACTACTTAAGGCGCTCTTTTCCCGCCTTATAAGTGGCGACATGTTTACCAACACGGTTGCGTCGTGTGCCTGACCAAGGCTTCCCTGCCTTAAAAACTCCTTCAAACGAACGGCCATCCGCCCAGGTAAATTTACCGCGCCCTGCCCGCTGCCCATCGACAAAATCACCGACATACTTACCCACTGACTTACCTTTGTCACGGTAGATTTGAGTGCCAGAACCTTGGATTTTCCCTTGGCTGTAATTTCCCTTCTGTGAGCTTCCGTTCGGCCAGGTAAATAAACCTTTGCCTGAAAAAACCCCGTCCTTGAATCCTCCGACGTACACACCCCCATCGGAATTGGTTAGCTTGCCGTTACCCTGGATTTCTTCTTGTCTCCATGACCCTTCATACACCGCCCCATTGGCCCACTGGAACCGGCCTTGGCCATGCCGTTGACCCTTTTGAAATTGACCCTGATAGTGAGACTTATCCGGCCAAGTATAGGTACCTTTTCCGTGATAGCGGTCAACTTTGAATTGCCCAACGTAAAGGGCCCCGCTGTCGAACCGTGTGGTACCCAATCCTTCGTAGTGGGCATTGCGCACCACTCCCACATAGGTTGCGCCATCCATAGTCACCTTCACTTTGGAATACCACTTGCCTGTACCACACTCGCCCTTGTATCGCCGCCCCTCGTAAACCCCGTCGCACACTTTTCCATCGGCATAAATATAAAATACGTCCGCTGCCGACTCCGTCGCAGCGCCCTTACTTTTGCCTTTGACATTCTTCCTCGTCCCGCCGGTAGCAACTGTAGATTGGCCACCAGCCTTCTTCTGCTCGGTCGTTTCCGCATCACCCGGTTGGGGCGCCCGGCACACGACGTTCTTACCGCACAATTCAGATTGTTCACCGGCAACACTCACCCCCATCGGCAAGATCAACAGGATCACGGACCACCCGAAAGGAACCCCGCGAAGGCAGGTCGACGATAGGGTTTTACGAAACCAGTACGGCGCCCACCAGCGCTCGGCTCTTGCATTCCCTCCGGCACGACCCATGCAAACTGAACTGTCATCCATAGCATCGCCTCATGTTAGGCTTTTGATTTCCCGTCGCTATCAGTTATGACCATTATCGCTTCATTACGATTTAACAACAGCGGCGATACTCCCTTTTCTGCGCCTCACGCACCTAACCGATAAGCGTGTGGATCTTGTATAATCCACCGGCCTTAAATTATTGAAAACAGTGAATTTTCGTGCAACTACTGTTCGATTTATTTCCCCTGATCCTCTTCTTTGCCGCCTACAAGTGGTACGGGATTTTCGTCGCAACCGGCGTTGCGATTGCCGCGTGCATCATTCAGGTGGCGGTGCACTGGCTACGAAATCGCCGTTTCGAGACGTCGCACTTGACCACCCTCGGCGTAATTGTCGTCTTTGGGGGGCTGACCCTGATTTTTCGAGACGACACGTTCATTAAGTGGAAACCAACAATCGTCAACTGGATCTTCGCCGCTATCGTCCTCGCCAGCCTCATGGGCCAACGGCGCACCGTGCTCGAATTCCTTCTCGGCAAGAAAATTCATCTGCCGGTCACCATATGGCGCAAAGTCAACCTCGCCTGGGGTCTTTTTTTTCTGGTAGCAGGTGCACTCAATTACTATGTCGCCTTCGTGTTTCGATCCGAACTCGACCCACAGGTACGCACCGATCTCTGGGTCAATTTCAAGGTCTTTGGGTTAATGGGCCTGACGCTGGTTTTTGCCGTGATTCAGATGATGCTGGTCGCGCGCTACATTGTTACTGACAACGGTGACAATGATGGCTGAAACGCCAACTCCGTGTGAGCAAATGATCGACCAACGCCTGCGCTCAGAACTCGCGGCTGAAAGTGTCGATGTTGAGGATCAGAGCCATCTTCATGTGGGTCACGCCGGCGCGCGTTCCGGCGGTGGCCACTACGCGGTGACAGTCGTTTCTTCGCGCTTCCGGGGCCTCAATTTACTGGCCCGCCATCGACTGATCTACCAAACACTGGGGCAAGCGATGCAGGGTGACATTCATGCACTCAGCATCAGCGCTTACACCCCGGAGGAACTCTGACGGCCTCGTTGTCGGTAACGCACTTCTAAAACCCGGTGACGCAGGTTAGACCAATGGCTTCGCCGGCGGCGTTGTAAAGCGTCGGCTGACCCAGGGCCAGCAATTTCGCGACACCGTCTTCTTCAAGCCCCGCGAAACGGGACAATAATTCTGACATCAACGCCTCCGCCGCCCGAGCAGCGCCATCATCAATTTTAAGTGCAATCCCAAGGCCTAACGAGGGCACAATGGCACAACATACGCCCTCCGCGCCGGTCTTCACCACAAAACGACCCCCGCCAATTTCGATAGCGCTCGTAGTCCAGCGTCCTGTCCCCGCCACCATGAAAGGCTCACGCACCATGGCCTGGTAAAGGCGTTGGGTGGCCCGCCGTCTCTTTGCTTCAAGTCCGGAGCCCGTTCCAAAACGCGCCATACTGCGGGCCAATGCCTGCAGCGGTAATCCGATCACCGGGATTCCGCAACCATCCACCCCAACGGGTGCACGAACAAGCTCCGCACCGCTCACCTGTGAAATCACGCTGGCCACACGCCGTTGCACAGGGTGCTCACGTTGTCTATAACCGCGCGTCACCTCTGCGCGATAAACGGCTGTCGATAACAGGCCAGCATGCTTGCCAGAACAGTTATTGTGAATGCCCCTCGGTGATGCTGCATCCTCGCGTAACCGCGACGCCGAGAGATCGGAAATAGGGAAATGTGGACCGCACTCCAGATTCTCTTCGCTAAGTCCTACTTTCGCCAACCACTCACGAATCACCTTGAGGTGGCGCCCTTCACCGCTGTGTGAGCCACACGCCACCGCCAGTTCAGCGTCACCTAGATGCCAGTGGTCCGCTGCCCCCGTTTCCACCAAGGGCAGTGCCTGCAGCGGCTTAACTGCCGAACGGGGATAAATCGGGCGCATCACATCACCAACGGATAGGCGTGTATCCCCACTGTCATCAACCAAGGCGAACGCACCCCGGTGAACTGATTCGGTTATTGCGCCACGAGTCAACGTGACAAGTATCGGGTTATGTGTGTATTGCATGACGAATACCCTCTTTTTCCTGTCGTTGGCCCCGATCCCAGCCTACCGGTATTATCAACGCATCGTTAGCACCGTGGGCAACCGGAGGTGTCTTCATATTGGACGACCCAGCAGAGCAGTTACAACAAACCGCCCTTTACGAATGGCATCAGTCATTGGGCGCCCGGATAGTGCCCTTTGCCGGTTACCAAATGCCGCTCAATTACCCCACCGGCATTATCAAAGAACACCTGCATACCCGAGCGTCAGCGAGTCTGTTCGACGTGTCGCATATGGGACAAATCCGCATCCATGGTGTGGGAGCCATTGAAACGCTCGAATCGCTGATGCCGATCGATCTATCCACGCTGAAACCTGGACAACAGCGTTACAGCTTCCTCACCAACAATAACGGCGGCATTGTCGATGATCTGATGGTCTCGAGATTTGAAGATCACTGGCAACTCATTGTCAACGCCGCCAACAAAATGAAAGATCTTGAGTTAATCACCACCGCCAGCGGATCGCGAACAACTGTTGACTACCGCCACGACGCTGCGTTGATAGCCTTGCAAGGTCCCGCAGCCAGCACAATACTCTCCCGCCACTCGAGCGGGACTGCATCTCTACCGTTTATGCAGCAGGGACAATTTGAAATTGCCGGGATCCCGTGCTTGGTATCGCGTAGCGGCTACACTGGCGAAGACGGATTTGAGATTTCCGTTTCTAACTCGCATGCGATAACACTGGCAGAAAGTCTGCTCGCCCATCCTGAGGTCGAAGCCGCAGGACTCGGTTGCCGCGATTCTCTGCGGCTCGAGGCCGGGCTGTGCCTGCACGGTAACGACATCAATGAACAAACAACCCCACTCGAAGCCAATCTGCTGTGGGCGATCTCCCCTGAACGACGGGCCGACGGGAAACGAGCTGGAAACTTTCCCGGTGACGCCAGAATTCTCGAGGAAATGAGAAGCCTCCCCATTCAATCCCGGGTTGGCCTACGCCCTGACGGAAAGATTCCTGTGCGTCCACCGGGCGCACTGTTTACCGAAACGGGTGTCGAAAGCGGCCGGGTGACCAGCGGCAGTTTTGGGCCCTCAGTTGGGGGGCCCATTGCAATGGGCTACGTCAATCGCGCCTTTTCTGCGCACGGGACCCGTCATCACACGACAGTACGCGGCAAAACAATCACTCTCACAGTGGTCAAACTGCCATTCGTTGCACATAACTACTACCGACGGCCATAACGCACGGAGAAACTCATGAGTGAGACCAGATTTACCGACGACCATGAATGGGCTCGGCTCGATGGGGACTTGATCGTGGTCGGCATCACGAACTATGCACAGGAACAGCTCGGTGACATCGTTTTTATCGAACTCCCCAATGTCGGCAGTACCGTCGAGCAAGGCCAGGAAGCTGCGGTGATCGAGTCAGTGAAAGCCGCTGGAGATGTGAAATCACCTGTAACCGGCAGCATCGCAGAAATTAATGAATCGCTGGTGGACCATCCCGAAACTGTTAATCAAGATCCTGCCGGCGAAGGCTGGTTTTACAAAGTCGCCCCTGCAGATCCTGCCGAGATGGACGATCTCCTCGATGAGGCTGCCTATAACAGCATGCTGGCCGGTCTCGAATGATTAATGTACGGATCTTTGAACTTGGAACCCATCATGAGTGAACCAAAACAGTCTTTAGCCCAACTTGAAATGCGCGAAGATTTTGTTCGGCGCCACATCGGGCCCGATGACAAAAGCATTCAAAAAATGCTCGCTACCCTGGACCTTAGCTCTCTGGATGACTTGGTGAATAAAACAGTTCCCGCGTCGATCCTGAGCAAACGACCGCTCGACCTAGCACCCCCGCGGGGCGAACGAGCAACCGGCACCTACCTTCGACACATGCGCCATCGAAACCAGGTATTCACCTCAATGATCGGCTGTGGATACCACGGAACGGTGATGCCACCGGTAATTAAACGCAACGTATTCGAAAATCCCGACTGGTATACCGCCTATACCCCCTATCAGGCCGAAGTCAGCCAGGGGCGACTTGAGGTGTTATTGGCATTTCAACAGCTGATTGTCGATCTCACCGGTATGGATATCGCTAATGCGTCGTTACTCGATGAGGCGACCGCCGCAGCCGAAGCGGTTGCCATGTCTAAACGGATTGCCAAGACCGAATCGAATCGATATTTCGTTGACCATAACGTACATCCCCAAACGCTGGCCGTTATACAAACCCGTGCGACATCAGCGGGCTATGAGATATTCGTCGGCGATCCGTGGACGGAATTTACCGGGCAAGATTGCTTTGGTTTACTCCTCGCCTACCCCGCAAGTACTGGCGCCATCTGCGACCCCACCTCGCCAATTGAGTCCGCTCACCGGCACGGGGCCTTGGTAACGGTGACCACAGACCCGTTAGCACTGTTGCTGCTGAAAGCCCCAGCAGAGTTCGGTGCGGACATTGTTATCGGCAGTGCTCAACGATTCGGTGTCCCCATGGGCTACGGCGGGCCCCACGCGGCATTTTTTGCTACCCGTGACGCCTACAAACGATCGATGCCAGGCCGTATCATCGGGGTTTCTGTGGATGCCCAAAACCGTCCGGCACTGCGTATGGCGCTCCAGACTAGGGAGCAACATATTCGGCGTGAGAAAGCGACCAGTAACATCTGCACAGCGCAGGTACTGTTGGCCAACATCGCCGCGCTCTACGCTATGTATCACGGCCCCCAAGGGCTTAACACGATCGCTCAGCGGGTTCATCGATTCAGTCAAATTCTCGCATCGAGCCTCGCGACATTCGGCTACACCGTCATCGATGAGGTCTACTTCGATACCTTAAAGGTTTATGCCCCTGGCGTCGCCGGAAAACTTGCGGCGCGGGCGCGCGAATCGCGCATCAATCTTCGCGTGATAGATTCGGACCACCTCGGCATCGCACTCGATGAAACCACCAAGCGCGAAAATATCGAAGCGCTATGGCAGGTATTCCGCCCGCACGCGGCCGCACGTATAGATATTGAGCATCTCGATCAATCCGTAACCGAAAATATCCCCGCCGCGTTACGCCGCAACTCCCCTTTACTCGAACACAAAATCTTTCACCGCTACCATTCGGAAACGGAAATGATGCGCTACCTGCGACGTACCGCAGGAAAAGATGTAAGTCTCGGTCGATCAATGATCCCGTTGGGTTCATGCACCATGAAACTGAACGCCACATCTGCACTATTGCCGGTTTCTATTCGCGATTTCGCCAACCTTCATCCTTTTGCGCCACTGGATCAAACACAGGGCTATCAGCAACTATTTGAAGAACTCGAAGCCATGTTGTGCGAAATCACGGGTTTTAACGCGATTTCGCTGCAGCCAAACGCCGGTTCCCAAGGTGAATATGCCGGCCTTCTTTGCATTCGCCGATACCACGAAGAAAACAACCAGGCACACCGTGATGTCTGCCTTATTCCATCTTCCGCACATGGAACCAACCCAGCGAGCGCCATTATGGCCGGCTTCTCTGTCGTCATTGTTGGCTGTGATGACAACGGTAATGTCGACCTCGTTGACCTTGTCCAAAAAGCCGAACAACATCATGATCGCCTAGCGGCCCTGATGATCACCTACCCTTCAACCCATGGGGTGTTCGAAGAGAGCATTCGAGACATATGCACTGTCGTCCATGAGCACGGCGGCCAAGTCTATATGGATGGCGCTAACCTGAACGCAATGGTAGGTCTGTGCCGTCCGGGCGAAATTGGTGCTGATGTCGCACACCTTAATCTGCATAAAACTTTTGCTATTCCACACGGCGGTGGTGGACCCGGCATGGGCCCCATCGGTGTGCTCTCCCATCTGGCCCCATTTCTCCCAGGCCATCCACTGGTTGAAGGCGTCAACCCTGCCGGCGGTGGAAAATCTAGTATCGGGCCGGTTTCCGCCGCGCCGTGGGGTTCCGCCAGCATCCTACCCATCTCATGGGCTTACATTTCGATGTTGGGTCCGGCCGGCCTTCGCCGGGCTACGCAAGTTGCCATTTTGAACGCGAATTATGTAGCCAAGCGATTGGGACAGGATTACCCCGTCGTTTACACTGGCACCAATGGGCTGGTCGCGCACGAATGCATCGTTAATCTGGCTGACATCCGCCAAGAAACGGGTATCACGGCGGAAGATATTGCCAAGCGACTGATTGACTACGGCTTTCATGCCCCGACCATGTCCTGGCCGGTTCCAGACACCTTCATGATCGAGCCGACAGAAAGCGAATCCAAAGAGGAACTTGATCGCTTTTGCGATGCTATGCTGTCAATCCGTGATGAAATCAGAGAAATCCACACAGGCAAAGTGACCGTTGAAAAAAGTGTTCTCAGAAACGCGCCGCATGGCTATCACCTGCTAACGGATGAATCGTGGCCCTTTGACTACGGGCGTGATCGTGCGTTCTTTCCCTCGGAGGCAACCCGTCGGGACAAGTACTGGCCACCGGTCGGTCGAGTCGATAATGTCCACGGCGATCGCCATCTAATGTGCACCTATCCACCGATCGACGCCTACATCGACGACGCCGCCTGACCTATATCAATCATCGCTCACCCAACATGAACCCACCAACCAAGTTAACGCCGGGCGTTAAACAGACTGCGGCCGAAAAAATGGCCCGCGTGCCGGTCCGTTTCCCGGTGACCACTCCTACAACCCGGACGCGCAAGCCCCCTTGGATTCGTGCCAAATTTCCTGGCGGCCCGGAAGTCGAACGACTTAAACGTATCTTACGGGAAAATCACCTGCACACCGTGTGCGAAGAAGCCAGCTGCCCTAACCTTGGTGAGTGCTTTGGGCAAGGTACGGCAACTTTTATGATTCTCGGCGATATCTGCACCCGTCGTTGCCCGTTCTGTGATGTCGCGCATGGACGTCCACAAGCAATCGACTCGCGTGAACCTGACAATTTGGCCAACACCATTGCGCAGATGCAACTTCGCTATGTGGTCATCACTTCCGTTGACCGGGATGATCTCCGTGACGGGGGAGCCCGCCACTTTACTAACTGCATCAGCGCCGTGCGCGAAAAGAGCCCGGACATTCGGATCGAAACACTAACCCCAGATTTCAGGGGTCGACTCGACACGGCTGTTGCATTGTTATCTGCTTGCCCACCAGATGTTCTCAATCACAATCTAGAAACCGTTCCCCGCCTCTATCGACGCGTGCGCCCCGGTGCCGATTACGGGCATTCGCTGCAGTTGCTTGCGCGCTTTTCCGAGGCCTGCCCCGACGTCCCCACCAAATCCGGTCTGATGCTCGGGCTGGGCGAAACCCTTGAGGAAGTAGAAGCCGTCATGCGTGACCTGCGAAGTCACGGAGTGCGCATGCTGACGCTAGGCCAATACCTCCAACCCACCGTCCACCACCTCCCTGTAGAACGTTACGCAACTCCAGAAGAGTTCGACCTACTTAAGGATCGGGGAGAAGCGCTCGGATTCGAGCAGGTCGCTTCCGGGCCACTGGTTCGATCCTCGTACCATGCCGACCAGCAGGCGGTCAGCGTATTACCCATAGACCCAGCACCCCGTTCCGTTTGAATGGTGGCAATTCCCCCGCCGTTGGGGGTACTATCAACTGGTTAAGCGGAATAGCGCCCATTTTCGTATGGTTTTTTCGCTGTTCCGAGACAACTTCATATAATTCACACCAAATAAGAGGAAAAGTCATGAGACTTAAATCTACTTTGATTGCGTCAGCCGCCGTCGTGGCGATGGGCGTAGTCAGCGGTGCCCAAGCGGGTACCTTAGAAGACGTACAGGCGCGCGGTTCGCTCCGC
>Ga0114999_10009153_pt1 | contig 10906 bp, 8 predicted proteins | sample ArcticOcean_MG_C_3_FD_89820 | JGI IMG/M metagenome (GOLD analysis project Ga0114999, IMG submission 89820) | Marine microbial communities from western Arctic Ocean - ArcticOcean_MG_CB8_126 | ecosystem: Environmental > Aquatic > Marine > Oceanic | place: Arctic Ocean: Canada Basin | collected... | reverse complement strand
TTATTAACAAAATGTATAAACATAAAAATCTTGATTTATTTCAGCCTATTCAAAAAAAACAAATACTGACACCGGTGTTTCTTGATTCTGTATCAGCTGGATTCCCTTCCCCAGCAACAGATTATATGGAGAATAAATTAGATCTTAATGAATATTTAATTAAGCGTCCAGCAGCAACTTTTATTGTTAAAGCTAAAGGACTTTCCATGACAGATGCAGGTATACTTTCAGGGGATTTATTAATTGTTGATCGTAGTATTGTTCCTAAAAATAATAATATTGTGATTGCTTCTATTTTTGGCGATTTAACAGTTAAAAAGCTACATAAAAAAGAGAATTCACTTTTTCTAATTCCTGCTAATAGCGACTATCCTAGTATTGAGGTTAAAGAAGAGATGGAATGCTTCGTTTGGGGCGTTGTAACTTATATCATTCATGAATCAAATTCCTGAAAGTCATACGGCTTTAAACCGTTCTTTTGCATTGGTTGATTGTAATAATTTTTACGCCTCATGTGAGAGAATATTTAATCCAAAGCTAATTGGTAAACCAATAGTTGTTTTATCAAATAACGATGGTTGCATAATCACACGCTCTGCTGAAGCAAAGGCACTAGGCATTAAAATGGGAGAACCATATTTTAAAGCAAAAAAAATTATTCAGAAAAACAACGTAAAAGTTTTTTCTTCTAATTATGTTTTATACGGAGATATCTCTCAACGCGTTATGGAAACTTTATCTAGTTTTTCCCCAGAAGTTGAAATTTATTCCATAGATGAAGCTTTTTTAGGTTTTAATGGTTTTAAAAATTATGAATTAAATACTTATTGTAGACATATGCGAGAAAAAATTAAAAAATGGGTAGGCATACCTGTTAGTATAGGATTATCTGGAACAAAGACTTTAGCAAAGATGGCTAATCATTTAGCAAAAAAAAATCCTAATTATCAAGGTGTTTGCATTATTAAAAATAAAATTTCTATTGAGAAGGCTTTAAGAGAAATGGAAATTAATGATATTTGGGGAATTGGAAATCGCTCATCAACTTTTTTAAAAAGATATAATGTCAAGACAGCAAAAGATTTTACACTTCTTGATCGACAATGGATTAGAAAAAATATGGGTGTTGTGGGAGAAAGAATTTATTTTGAATTGCAAGGCATATCTTGCCTTGATTTAGATTTAATTCCTAGCAATAAAAAAAGCTGTTGTGTTTCTAGATCATTTAGCAATCCTATAGAAAAATTAAATGATTTAGAGGAATCAATTTCGAACTACGGAACAAGAGTAGCTGAAAAAATAAGAGATGAGAAATTAGTTACTCAATCAATGAGTGTTTTTGTTTTAACCAATCATTTTAATAAGAGGGAAAAACAATATTCAAATTCAATAAAATTACAATTACCATTTCCCACTAACGATAGTATTAAGATTGTAAAAAGAGCTCTTGAGGGATTGAGGCGAATATATCGTGATGGATATCGTTATAAAAAAGCAGGGATAATTCTATATGAATTAAATGAAGCATCACAAATAAGAGGTTTACTTGATATTGATAGAGATCAATCGGACTCTGTAATGAGAACAATTGATCAAATTAATTATAGGCATGGAAATTCAACAATTAAATTAGCTTCGGAGGGAGTTGAAAAAAAATGGGAGATGAAAAGAGAGAGGGTATCCCCATGTTATACGACACGTTTTGATGAATTAATTGAGGTGAATTGTTGATTATGATTATTATTAAAAGTTAATATTAAAAACTAAAAAAATAGATATAAGCATTTAATAAAATGAAAAAATTGAGTCTGTGTAATGAAGATTTAAAAATATATAATCAGGAAAAATTAGCTACCTATATTGCTATTTTTATACCGCTTTTTATGTGGGTGTTCTTACTAGGACACATACCAATAATATATGAAAAATTAGAATTAACAGAGACTAGCTGGGGAGTTTTTTTATTAATTTTTGGATCATCACAAATATTATCAGGTCAGTTTTTTTCAAGATTTATAACCCCAAAACAAGGGACAAGAAAATTGATTGTCTATGGGCTGATCTTATTCTCAATAACATTTTTTTTTATAATTTTTGTAAAAAATTATTATGTATTTTTATTTATGGCAAGTGCATTAGGCGCTTCTATGGGATTAATAATGCCGTCTAGTAATTCTCATCTCTCACTTATAGAAGAAAAAACAGGTGATTTTCTGCAACCAGTTTTCTGGGCATTTATGAGTATAGGTGGTGTAGTTGGGGCTATCTTAGCAATTTTATTGATAAAGATGAATGTCAATATTAGGTGGTCATTTTTTTTGTTTTTTTAGTGGGTATTGTTGTTTCCTTTTTTGTATATTTTTTTGCTCTACCTAAAAAAAATGATTTTTTTGGTAGGGCGGAAAATTTTAAATTGCCAGATAAAAAGGTAATATTATTTGGAATTATATTATTTTGTGAGTTTTCAACAGTAGGAATTATAATGGAGTGGTCTCCATTGTGGATGATTGGTGATTTAAATGCACCATTATATTTAGGGGCATTAATATTAGTTGCTTTTCATGGTGGTGAAACTCCTTCAAGATTAATTGGCGCTAAATTAATTAATTATTTCGGGGAAATAAAGATGGGTTTTCATTTAGTGATACTAGGATGCGCTGCTTTATTTATTTCAATAGCAACAATGAATTATTTAATAATTACTATCGCAGCATTTATTTTTGGTTTTGCAACTGGCAACACTAATCCTATTGTAATCAAGCAAGCAATCAGATCTACTGATGAAAATATTCCTACCACAATAGCAAATTTAATGACTCTGGCTTTTTCAGGTTTAATGATTGGACCAGGGTTAGTTGGCCTGTCAGCTAAATATATAGGCATGACTTTTAATATGTATTTACTTCCAGTTATATGGGGTATGTGTGCTTTTATTTTTTATTTGAATTACGTAAAAGAAAAATAGAATTTTTATTGTTTATTAGGAAAATAAGTTATTTTTTTAAATTATTTATAATATTTTTTTTGGCTCCCCGGGCCGGGCTCGAACCAGCGACCGATCGGTTAACAGCCGATTGCTCTACCACTGAGCTACCGAGGAACACAATTGTGCTGATAATAAAAAAAAGGATAAAAAACAAGTTAAATATGGAGGCTCGGAGCGGAATCGAACCGCTGTGCAAGGCTTTGCAGGCCCCTACATAACCACTCTGCCACCGAGCCTATTTCGATGGACAAATAATGATTATTTGTCTTTAAGTCAATTAACGCATTCATATCGTGTATAAATGAACTAATTTTTACTCTTAAGTGTTTAAATGTATGAAAATAATATTATAAGTACATTCACTATATTCTAAAAAAATGAATTTAAATTATCAGAAAGCACGAAATTTAATGGTCGAAAATCAATTGAGACCTAGCAAGATAAAAGACCTTAAGATTTTATCTCTTTTTAAAAGTATTCCAAAAGAAGATTTTTTTACAGGGGATGTAAATTCAATTCCATATTCAGATTTAGATGTAGATATAAGGGATAACAGAGGCTATTTGAAAAATCTTCATACAGCTCAAATAATTGATCATTCAGAAATTGACCAAAAACATAAAGTTCTACATATCGGCGCTTTAACTGGATATGTTACTGTATTAATATCAAATCTTTGTTCAGAGGTCGTGGCGATTGAAGAAAATAGCGATCTTCGGTCAATATTAAAAAAAAATATTGATAAAAAAAATATTAAAAATATAAGGATTGTTGATGGATATCTAAAAACGGGTTTCAGTGATGAATCTTCTTACGATAGAATAATTATTGATAACCCTGTTAAAAAAATTGATAAAGCAATTTATGATCAATTAAGCGATCGTAATGGAAAAATTATAATGGTTAAAAAAATTAAAGATCGATTAAACCAAGCTTATAGGATTACAAAAAATGATGGCAATTTAAATAAAGAGTATTTATTTGATGTATTTTCAAAATATGAACTATATCAAGAAAAGGAGGAGTTTATATTTTGAGGAATTTAATTAAAATTTTATTGATAATATTGTTTGCTGGAAAAATTTATGCACTTGATACTGAGGAAGCTATTAAAAGCACGATTGAAAAGAATTCTAAAGTTAAAATAGCTATTGAAAAATTAAATGAATCAAAAGAACTTATAGTATTCTCTAGAGGTGCCAAATTACCATCAATAAAAGGCACTATATCAGGAACATATAAAAACTCTGATACCACCACAAAGACTACTTCTACTACAACTGAAACATTATCTGATAGCTATAAATTAACAATAACGCAAAATTTATATGATGCTGGAGTAAATAATCTTGAAAATGAGAGATCAGAAATTTTATTTAATAATGAGATAATTAAATTTAAATCAACCATCCAAGATTTAATTTTAGACGCAATAGAAGGGTATCTTGTTGTATTAAATTATGAAAAATCTTTAGAAGTCACTAAAAAAAATTATGATTCTATAGAGAAGGCATATGAAGAAAGTAAAACTAGATTTGATCTAGGGTCAGCTACTTTATATGACTTGCAAAATGCTGAAGCTTCATACGCAATAGTTTCAACTAATTTATTTGCTGCAGAGCAGAATGTGGAAATAAGTAAAAAAAGCTTTTTTAGAGTAGTAGGTTTAAAGGCAATTAACTTAGAAGATGTCTTGGAAATTGATACTTTGATTAATTTAGAAAAGGTTTTAGTAAATTCCCTTACCGATAATTTAAATTTACTTTTATTGACTAACGATATTAAGAATAAAAAAATACTTATTTTAAAAAAAAGAAAATCTAAAAAACCAAGCTTGGATTTAACTGGTATCGGATCTTATTCAGATGGAGGCAGGCTAGAAGCGGGAACGGAATCAACTAGTGCATCAATTGCACTAACCTTGAACATACCTATTTTTCAAAAAGGTCAGGATGATTCGGATATTAGAAAATTTCATTCACAAATGTTACAAAATGAAATGAATTTAATAGATTACCAGAATGAATTAGAAATATTGATAGCTAATACTTTTAAAGATTTTAAAATTAACCAATCTCAGATGAAATCAAACAAAATTGTAATAAAATCTATAGAAACTTCTTTAAGCAGTTTACAAGAGGAATACAACATAGGAACTAAAACTATTACAGATTTAGTAGATGAGGAAGAAAAACTTTTAAATGCCAAGGTTAATTATTTTAATTCAAAAAAAGATTTTCTACTTAATTATTTTAAATTAAAATCATTAGATGGAAGCTTAATAAAATTATTTGATAATTATTTGCCTTCGATAAATTAATCATTTATATTTCTAACTCTATAAGATATAAAAGTTTTCTACAAATGCCTGAACAACAATCAATCAAAGATACCTTGGATGTAATTAGAAAGGCATTAGAGAGTGATAACGTTTTATCGACCGAGAATATTAGTGACAATGTTTTAATTTTAAATAAACTTGTAAGTAATGATGGTACCATCAATAATATTAAAGATAAATATTTAGATAAAGATGAAGTGCATACATTATTAAATAATAAACTTGATTCAGTTTTTGATAAATATTTTACTAAGTGGCTAGATAATAATTTACCCAAATACTTAGAAAAATATTTTAAAAATAAAGATCTTTAAAAAAATGTCATTTAGTAAACATTTTGATTTCATAAAAGAAGAAAAATTAATATACAATAATTGGGAAAGTTCAGGTGCTTTTAAATCTGTTAAAAGTAAAGATCCTTATTGCATTATGATGCCGCCTCCCAATGTCACTGGTAGCTTGCATATGGGGCATGCTTTAACTTTTACCATACAAGATATTTTAATCCGTTTTCACAGAATGCAAGGTAGAGAAGTTTTGTGGCAAGCAGGGACTGATCATGCTGGTATAGCAACACAGATGGTTGTAGAGAGACAATTAAATTCTAATAAAATTGATCGACGAACTCTTGGAAGAGACAAATTTATTGAGAAAGTCTGGCAATGGAAAAAGGAATCTGGAGGACAAATTAACAATCAGCTTCGAAGACTTGGATCTTCAACTGATTGGTCGCGTGAACGTTTCACAATGGATGAAGGATTGTCTAAAGCTGTTAAGAAAGTATTTGTAGAACTATATGAAAAAAAAATAATTTATAAAGATAAAAGGCTTGTTAACTGGGACCCCAAGCTATTAACAGCTATTTCAGATTTAGAAGTTGAGCAAAAAGTCATAGAGGGTTCCTTATGGCATATAAAATACCCTATAGATGACAAAGATTATATTATAGTTGCAACCACAAGACCTGAAACAATGTTAGGTGATGTTGCTGTTGCCGTCCATCCTGAGGATAAGCGATATTCTCATTTAGTAGGAAAAGAATGTCATCTACCTTTGGCAGATAGAAAAATAAAAATTATTACTGATGAGTATGCCGATCCTGATAAAGGTTCTGGCGCTGTTAAAATAACACCTGCTCATGATTTTAATGATTTTGAAGTAGGCAAAAGACATAGTTTAGAAACTATTAATATTTTTGATGAATTTGCTAAATGCAATGAATCTGTCCCAAGTCGATTTCAAGGAATGGATCGATATGTAGCTCGAGAAGCAGTTTTAAAAGAATTAATTAAACTAAATTTACTTGTAAAAGAAGAAAAGCAAAATATGGTTATTCCTTATGGTGATAGATCAGGTGTAGTCATTGAGCCTTGGCTAACAGACCAATGGTTCTGCGATGCAAAAAAACTTTCAATTGATCCTATCGATTCAGTAAAAAATGGTGACACTTTATTTGTTCCAAAACAATGGGAAAAAACTTTTTTTAATTGGATGGAAAATATACAGCCTTGGTGTATTTCACGTCAATTATGGTGGGGTCATCAAATACCCGCTTGGTATGGGCCGGATAATAAATTCTTTGTTGCTGAAAATCTTCAAGACGCTTCTGCACAAGCATTTATTTATTATGGTAAAAAAGTAGAGTTAGTTCAAGATGAAGATGTTCTTGATACTTGGTTTTCTTCCGCCCTTTGGCCTTTCTCTACATTGGATTGGCCAGAAAAAAGTTACGAACTTCAAAGATTTTATCCTAGCAATGTTCTTGTTACAGGATTCGATATTATTTTCTTTTGGGTTGCTAGAATGATGATGATGGGATCCCACTTTATTGGAAAAACTCCTTTCAAGCATGTTTATATTCATCCATTAATTCGTGATGAAAAAGGTAATAAAATGTCTAAATCTAAAGGCAATATCATTAACCCTTTAGATTTATTAGACAAATATGGAGCTGATACATTAAGATTTACATTAACTGCTTTATTGAATCCTGGAAGGGATGTAAAATTATCTGAAGCAAGAGTTAAAGGTTACAAGTCGTTTACTAATAAAATTTGGAATGCTTCTAACTTTTTACAAATAAATAATTGCTCAATTGATAGTGACTTTGATTATTTAAGTATTGATTTCCCAATAAATCAATGGATTGTTAATGAATTAGCATCTACCAAAATTAAAATTGAGAAATATATGTTTAAATATTTATTTCATGAAATAGCAAATGAACTTTATCATTTTATTTGGCATACTTATTGTGATTGGTACATTGAATTTTCTAAATCATTATTATCGAAAGATAAACTTGAATCTAAGGAAACTAAAAACGTATCATTCTGGGTTTTTAGAGAAATTTTAAAAATATCTCATCCTATAATGCCCTTTATAACTGAAAAGTTATGGTTATCTTTGTTTAATAAAAAATCTTTCTTAATGAATGAAATTCTATTTGATATTAAAATTCAAGATAGTTTTATTGTCTCACAAAACAACTTTAAAAATTTAATAAACATAATTAAATCAATAAGAAATTTACGTTCAGAGTTAAATATACCCTATACTAATAAAATTAAACTTAATATAAATAACAAAGATAACAATTTTTGTAATTTTATTAAAACTTTAGAAAATGAAATTATTAGATTACTGAAATTAAGTGAATTAAAACTAAATGATTCGTCGTTTAAAAATGAAGGTTCTGCGAATGTAGTTGTAGATAATTCTACATTAATAGTTCCACTAAATAATGTAATTGATGCCAGTACAGAAATAAAAAAACTATCTGATAAAAAAAATAAAGAGTTAATAAATCTTAATAATATTCAAAATAAATTAGAAAATGAAAAATTTATTGAAAAAGCCCCTGAGCAGGTTATTATGCAATTTAAAATTCAGAAACAACAAATTCAATCTTCTATTGAAAAAATTCAAAAAATCATTGATACTATTAAATAATTAATTTTTTATGTCCGAAAAAGGTTCCAATATAAAATCAAAGCTACCCAGTAGGCATGTTAGCGTTGGTCCTAAAAGTGCCCCTCATAGATCTATGTATTATGCTATGGGACTAACAGAAGAAGAAATTTATCAGCCTTTTATAGGTGTAGCTACTACTTGGAATGAATCTGCTCCCTGTAATATCACACTTGGCAGACAGGCTCAGGCTGTTAAAGTTGGTGTAAAAGAAAAGCTGGGAACTCCTAGAGAATTTACTACCATTACTGTTACAGATGGAATTGCTATGGGTCATGAGGCAATGAAATCCTCTTTAGTTAGCAGAGAGGTAATTGCTGATAGCGTAGAACTATCTGTTCGGGGACACTGCTATGATGGTTTAGTTGGTTTAGCTGGTTGTGATAAATCACTTCCTGGACTTATGATGGCTATGGTTCGTTTAAATATACCATCTGTTTTTATTTATGGGGGATCTATTTTACCTGGTCGTCACAAAGGTAAAGATTTAACAATTATAGATGTTTTTGAAGCTGTTGGTAAACATGCTGCAGGAACTATTGATGATAAAGAGTTGAAAACTATAGAGCAAGTTGCTTGCCCTTCTGCTGGATCTTGTGGAGGTCAATTTACTGCTAACACTATGGCTTGTATTTCTGAAGCATTGGGTTTAGCCTTGACAAATTCAGCCATGACTCCCGCTACATACTTGGAAAGGGATACCTACGGGGTAGAGAGTGGTAAAGCAGTTATGAACTTGATAGAAAAAAATATTAGGCCAAGAGATATAGTTACACTAGATTCACTCCGAAATGCGGCAGTAGTTGTCGCTGCAACAGGTGGCTCGACCAATGCTGCGCTTCATTTACCAGCTATTGCCAATGAAGCTGGAATTAATTTCACACTTCGAGATGTTGTGGAAATTTATAAGTCTACACCGTACATAGGAGATATGTCCCCTGGAGGAAAATATGTTGCTAAAGATTTATATGATGTAGGAGGAGTTCCAATTGTTATAAAATCGCTATTGGATGGAGGTTTCATTAATGGAGATTGCATGACTGTTACAGGAAAAACTATAGGTGAAAATCATAAAGAAATAATTTTTCCATCAAACCAAGATGTTGTCTATCCTTGTGATAAACCGATTAGTAATCACAGTTCCGTCGTTGGTTTATGGGGTAATTTAGCTGAAGATGGAAGTATTTCAAAAATTGCAGGTCTTACTAATCTAAATTTTAAAGGAAAAGCTAAATGTTTTGATTGTGAAGAAGATGCTTTGACCTCTGTATTAAAGAATGAAATTAAAGCTGGGGACGCTGTTATTATTAGATACGAGGGGCCAAAAGGCGGTCCAGGTATGCGTGAAATGCTTTCAACTACCGGAGCAATTTATGGTCAAGGATTAGGGGAAACCGTAGCCTTAATAACTGACGGTCGTTTTTCTGGAGGAACGAGAGGTTTCTGCATTGGACATGTAGGTCCTGAAGCTGCCGTAGGAGGAATGATTGGTTTATTAAAAGATGGTGATGAGATTATTATTGATGCAATTAAGGGAGAAATAAACGTAACCTTATCAGATGAAGAAGTTGAAAAAAGAAAGAAAAAATGGAAGCCTAGAAAAACAAATCATAATTCAGGCTCTATATGGAAATATGCTCAAACTGTTGGACCTGCATATGAAGGGGCAGTAACACAGCCAGGCGCTAAGGAAGAGACTCACACATACGCTGACATTTAGTCTTCAAAAAAAATATTTAAAAAATTATTTTTAATAATATTAAAAATAATAAATACTCTTTTAGAAATATTTTTAGATTCTGTTTGCAGTTATGTTACAAATTAACATTTAAAGTAAAATAATTTTCTAACTATATTTCCAACACTACAGGTGTATGATCCGAAGCCTTCTCCCAACCTCTTGGATTTCTGTCAATTTTAACTGATTTTATTAAATCTGTTATATCTGGAGTAGTAAGAAAGTGATCAATTCTTAATCCATTTCCTTTTTGCCAACCTCCACCTCTATAACCCCAAAAAGTCCAATTTGTCTTTCCTCCTATAAAATATTTTACTGCATCTGTTAATCCGACATTTGTTAATATTCTATATTGTTCTCTTGTTAATGGATGCGTACAAGCATCATTTTTAAAATTTTGAGGTGAATACACATCATCATCTGTAGGTATAACATTAAAATCACCACCGATTATTAAGGGGACATTATTTTTATAATTATTTAATATATATTCATTAAATTTTTTCATCCAATTGATTTTATATTTGAATTTTTCAGTATCTATTGGATTTCCATTGGGTAAATATATATTAATCAATTTAATTTTTTTTTTGACAGATGGAATTTTGATTTCTGCTTCTATAAATCTAGCATTTTCATCTTGAATATAAGTAGGTATCTTATAATGAGATATTTTTAATGGATCTTTACTTATGAATGCTACGCCATTCCAGGCTTTTTGACCATTTACAGAGCTATGATAGCCTATATTTTTAATTTCCTCATGTGGAAATTTTTCGTTTGTACACTTTAATTATTGAACAAGATAAACATCGGCTTGATCATTTTTAATAAAATTAATTAAGTGAATAATTCTAGCATTAATTGAATT
>Ga0114999_10009148_pt1 | contig 10910 bp, 10 predicted proteins | sample ArcticOcean_MG_C_3_FD_89820 | JGI IMG/M metagenome (GOLD analysis project Ga0114999, IMG submission 89820) | Marine microbial communities from western Arctic Ocean - ArcticOcean_MG_CB8_126 | ecosystem: Environmental > Aquatic > Marine > Oceanic | place: Arctic Ocean: Canada Basin | collected... | reverse complement strand
TTAACATCGACTAAGGCGATGTAGTCGAGGTCTTGCAGGCGGCCATCGAGATAGTTGATGTCGGCGCGACAAGTGCTATAGCCGCGCGCTTCAAAAAGCGCGGTGATATTGAGTTGCCGAGTGGGATTGCGTGGACCGCGAATAAGACCGTTCAGCGAAAACGAAGTCGCTCTCGCCGCGCGTCAGCCCGGCAAAGCGGGTAATAGAAGGCGACCACTAGGGCGAACAGCAATAAGAAAAGACGGTAATTAAGGGGCATTAGCTATCATTTGCCAGGGTCGATCTTTGTTTTAAATTGGGCTGAACATAAAGTAAGTAATTTTCTCGTTAAAAGGAGGGATTGTGTCCGCAGTACCCGCCATTGCCGTTCGCGATCTGAGCAAGACCTACGAAGTGCCCGTGCGCGAAGGGGGGTTGGCCGCGGCGCTCAAAAGCCTGGTGCATCGCCAGACGCGCCAAGTTGAGGCGGTCAAGGAGATCATCTTTGAAGTGGCTCCCGGTGAGATCGTTGGTTTCCTCGGCCCGAATGGCGCCGGCAAGACCACCACGCTCAAAATGCTCTCGGGTCTTTTGTATCCTTCCGGCGGACAATGCCGGGTCTTGGGTTTCGAACCCTTTAAAAGACAGCGCGATTATCTGCGCCAGATTACGCTGGTGATGGGTAATCGCAACCAGCTGATCTGGGATATTCCGGTGCTCGATTCCTTTGAGCGCAATCGCGCGATTTACCGAATTGAGCGGACCGCGTACCAACGGACCGTGGACGAATTGACCGAACTATTGGATCTGGGGCCTCTCCTCGACAAGCCGGTGCGCAACCTCTCCTTGGGCGAACGGATGAAGTGCGAAGTCGCTGCCGCGCTACTGCACAAGCCGCAGATCTTATTTCTAGACGAACCGACCATCGGTCTCGATGTGACGATGCAGCGCCGGATTCGCTCTTTCTTGGCCGAATACAACCAACGCTATGGCGCAACCGTGCTCTTGACCAGCCACTATATGGCCGATGTCGAGGCTTTGTGCAAGCGGGTCGTAGTCATTCACCACGGCCAATTGCTCTTCGATGGCCAGTTGTCTGAGCTTGTGCAGCGCTTTTCACCGCACAAAACCATCGTCGTCGAGCTGGAGAACGAGGGCAGCGATCTCAGTGTCTATGGCGAGGTCGTCGATGGGGTCGATGGGCGGGTGTCGTTGCGGGTGCCGAAGGCCGAGACGGCACAGGTGACCGGCCGGCTATTGAGCGAGCAGGCGGTGCTCGACCTGACGGTGGAGGATCCGCCGATCGAGGACGTGATCGAACAGGTATTCGCCGGCGTATGACAGGCTTATTCGATATTTACACGACGCTTTTCCGCACCGACCTGGCGGTGCAATTCCAGTACCGGGCGGCGATGGTGATTTGGCTGATCGGCCGTGTTATCGAAGCACTGGTCTTCCTCTCGGTGTGGACGGCGGTGGCCGAATCGCAAGGTGGGCAGGTGGGCGGCTTCTCGGCCGGAGATTTCGCTGCCTATTATATCATCATGATGATGATGGGCCATCTGACCTTTACCTGGTTTATGTATGAATTCGAATTCCGGGTGCGATCGGGGTCCTTTTCGCCGCTCTTATTGCAACCCCTGCACCCGATCCACCGCGATATTGCCATGAATATCTCCTACAAGTTTCTGACCTTGGTGGTGATGTTGCCAACGATGTTTCTGATGGTCGGGCTTTTTGATCCGACCTTCAATACACCCACTTGGGCCGTCTGGGCCGCGGTACCGGTGGTGCTATTGGCCTTTCTGATGCGCTTTTTCGTTGAATGGGCGCTGGCATTGGTCGCGTTGTGGACTACGCGTACGGAGGCGGCCAACCAAGTGTATTTCGCGGCCCTGCTATTTTTTTCCGGCCAGATGGCGCCGCTGGCTTTGATGCCCGAGTGGGTGCAAAGCCTGTCTGCGCTATTGCCCTTTCGTTGGATGCTGGCTTTCCCGACCGAACTCTTGCTCGGCCGCTTGGAGCCCGAAGAGGTGCTGCAGGGCCTGGCTGCACAGGTGATTTGGTTGGGGTTGGCTTGGGGCATGATGGGCTTGGTGTGGTCGCGCGGCGTACGCCGTTACTCGGCGGTGGGCTCATGAGCTATTTGCGATTGTTATGGATTTTCTTGCGCATCGGCGTGATGAACGAGCTGGCCTATCGGGCCAACTTCTGGGTGCAATTGCTGCAGAGCCTAGTCAGTATGGGGGTCGCGCTGGCGGGCTTGGCGGTAATCTTTTCGCATACTGAGGAACTGGGCGGTTGGCAGCCGGCCGAGTTGGTTGCGTTATTGGGGGTTTTCTTTTTGATGAGCGGGCTGATCGGTGCGTTGGTACAGCCCTCGATGCAGCGCTTTATGGAGGATGTGCGCCAAGGCACGCTAGACTTTACGCTGACTAAACCGGAAGATTCGCAAGTGCTGGTGAGTATCAGCGAAGTGCGCGTGTGGAAATTCCTGGATGTGGTGCAGGGTGCGGCGTTGATCGGATGGGCTCTTGCTGAGATCGGGTTGCAAACCGGTTTTATGCATGCGGCTAGTTTTGCGATTACTCTAGTGGCTGGTGCGGCGATCGTCTACAGTTTTTGGCTGGTGCTGGCGACCTTCTCCTTTTGGTTTATCAAGGCGGAGAATATCCTGGTGATCTTTCAGGCCGTCTATAGCGCGGGCAAGTATCCGGTGGCGATCTATCCGCGTTGGCTCAAGATGGCGATGACCTTTTTGGTGCCGGTGGCCTTTGCGGTGACGGTGCCGTCGGAGGCGTTGCTGGGGCGCCTTTCGACGGAGGTGTTTTGGGGGGCATTGGTGATGGCGGTGGTGATGGTGGTGGGCGCGCGGGTGTTTTGGTTGTGGGGCGTGCGGCACTATTCGGGGGCTTCGGCGTAGGGCTGTGGGGCGGCGGTCTGTCCGGGAAAGCGTTCTGCGGGGGCAAATATTTCGCGCCTAGGTTGGTGGCTAGGCTACGTAGGGGAGGGGTATTTCACACAATAGAAAAGCGGCGTTACCCACGGTTTGGGTAACGCCGCTTTTCTATTGTTCTGATGTGTCGAAGGTTATTGGCAGCGGGCGATTTCGTTGGCTTTTTCGTGGTCGTCGATGGCCAACACCAGCAGCCTGGCCGCGTGCAGTAGGTCGAGTCGTCCGGCGTCGCCGTAGAAGACCTTTATACCGAAGCGTCGCACCCCCTCGATCTGGTCGGAGTCGAGAATGTAATGTAGGTTGCAGTTTAGTTCGGATAGATCAGCGAACCTTTGCGTTCGGTGCGTGCGCGCCAGAGGCGGCCGCCGGCGGTTACGTAGAGGCTTTGTAGGTCTTCGTCGCCGAAGGTGCAGTTGCTGGGCAGGAAGGGCATGGGGTGGGTTTCTAGTACTCGGCCGCTGGGGGCGAAGACGTAGATCATTGGGCCGGGGCCGCCTTCGTGGTACCCGGCGGTGGCGACGATATTGCCCTCGGTGTCGAAGACCATGCCGTCAACGCCGCGGTAGGGGTGGAAATTGTGCAGGATTTGGTATTCGCTGGCGATGCCGTCGTCATTGATTGCATAGGCGCGCAGTTCGGTGGCTTCGTCGGCAGCGTAGGCGCTCTGGGCTACATAGAGTGTTTTCATGTCCTCGCTGATCAGCAGGCCATTCGGTTTCGTGGTGTCGTAGGTAATCCGGTGCAGGTCCCAAGTGCCGTCGGTTTGCGGGTCGGCGCGGTAAACGGATTGGTGGTCGAGTTCGAGATCGTCCGATTTATTGCCGTAGCGCGGGTCGGTAAACCACATGCGGCCCAGGGCGTCGAAGGCCAGGTCGTTGGGGCTGTTGAAACGCTGGCCCTCAAATTGGACTAAGATCACAGTGGTTGAACCGTCTTTTTCGTAGCGGACCATGCGGCGGCCGTCTGTCGTGTAGTTCTGCCCCTCCTTGGGGAACGTGACTCCGTCGCCGCCCTCGCAGGCGTAGAGCTGGCCGCCTTTGTCGAACATCAGTCCATTGGCTTCGTTGGTGCCAGTGCGGAATACGGAGGTTTCGCCGTTTTGTGGGTCGTAGCGGAGAATGCGGCTGGTGGGAATATCCGTAAAGAAAAGAGCCTCGCCGTTCCAGGCGGGACCTTCGGTAAAATCAAAAGGGCCGGCGACTTGTGCAAAATTCCACGGCATGGTTGGGTCCTTTTATAATGGGGTTTTGAGTGTGGCCGAAGATGGAGAATGGGTGTGGGGGCGTCAAGAGTAGTGGAGTTGGGTGCGTTTCGCGCTGCGGTGTGTTGACCCAGACGGTAATAGGTCGATATTGGGAAGCGCTGACCCATCCACAAAAATAGACCCCAAAAACGGGGTGAGAGAGGAAGCAAGCGATATGCCTTGCGCGTTCGAGCATCCTGCAGCGAATAACGAGGGTTGTACATTCGCTGTCGCAGAAGGCGACCTGGTCGCTTTGGCTGGACAAACATGGTGTATCTATCACTTGCCGATGAGCGGGCGGGATGGGACGCCGAGCCCGAAAGCGGATTATGGCGCCGCGCCGATCGCTGGTTTTAACGCGAAGATCTTCGCGTTAATAGATGAAAGCGCCGGCGAGCCGGGGCATGACACGCTCGATCTATCGGGCGTGGTTTTCCCAGGCCCCGTTAATTTTACGGGCCGGACAATGCCCGCCGTGCTCTTTAGCCATGCTTATTTTCACGGCGGGGCTTATTTCAGCGATGCCCAGTTTCTCGGCGCTGCATCCTTCGCCGCTACGCACTTCGCCGACTTAGCCTACTTTAGCGAAGCATCGTTTGTTGGTGAAGTTGATTTTACTGATACTCGCTTTGGTGGGGTGACTTCCTTTGTTCATGCACACTTCGCGCAACATACTCGTTTTACCGGAGCGCAATTTGCCGATGTCGTTTCTTTTAGCGAAGCCCGTTTTGCTGGAATTGTTGATTTGGCAGGTGTTCGTTCGGCAGACGATGTTTCTTTTACAGCGGTTCGGTTTGGTGGACGGGCCTCTTTCGCCGATGTGCATTTTGGCGAGGACGCGCTTTTCGAACACGCTCGTTTTGGCGCAGAGGCCTTTTTCGCCAATGCTTATTTTGGCCGCGATGCAGTTTTTGCGAATACGCAATTTAGCGCCTACGCCGATTTTACGGATGCCTGCTATTACGGCAATGCCGACTTCTCCGTAACACCCTTTGATCGGTCGGCGCAGCCTCCTATGGAAAACTGCGCTTTCCAGCGCGTCTCTTTTGTCGGGGCGGATTTCGGTCGGACGACGACGTTCAGCCATCGGCCTTTTCAGGCGGCGAGCGATTTTACGCGTTGTGCCTTTGTTGTCGCGCCGGTGTTGCAGGGTTGTACGTTTTACGAGGCCACTGCCTTGCCTGAGGGCGCGGCCTAGTCTGCTGATTTTATAAGAGGGCGCGGATCATGCTTATTCGTTACTTGATTGCTACAATGGCGTTTCTTCAGGCGTACACTAGCGACGGTCCTGCGATAAGTACTTTGTCGGTATCTACTGCAACAGTCCCCGCTGCGAGATCATAGATCCGTTGACTTGCGCTCGTCCACCCCACCGGCTCCTCCGGCAGCAACAATTCCAACACATGTTCTTCAGACCGCAACGCTAAAATCCGCACGCCTTTTTCCTCTCGCTCTTCCGGCACCCACGCCTTACGATGCGTATAGAGCAGCGTATTTAGGCAGCGCAACGCATGAAAGATCGGGCGCGGGTTGCACAGTCCATCGAGTACGCCGTGCGCGATATCCATGGTGCGGTCTAGGTCGAGTATCGGATCGACATAGAGCTGTGCGTCGGGCAAGAGCGCGGTAGCAAAGAGCGCTTCGGTCGCCAATCGGGCATGCGCGTTATCGTCGCGGCTGGTCAAGGTCAACAGCCAGTCGACGCGGCGGACATGGCTGAGCGGCGGTAGGGCGCGAAAGCGCTGGACTGTAGTCCATGGATCGTCTTCCGCATCGATGCGGCACAGCGCCGAGTCGAGTATCAGCTCTCTATCTGTGAGCAGCTCATTTAACGTGGCCAATTCTTGTAGGCGAAACCCGAGCCGGGTGCGCGGATGCTGCTTGTCGGCGATGCGCTCACCCGGCACGATCGTCGAGAGGCTAAGTGGCGTGCGCCGGCTGCAATCGGCTAAGAGATCGAGGCAGGTCGTGTCGGGCATAGGCTCGCCGGCGGTTTGCACTTCCCAACGGTCGGCACAATCGGGATAGTGGTCGAGCAGGTGGTGCAGGTCGAGCGCGTCGTCGAAGGGCACAAAGGCCTGCACCGCGATGCCTTCGGCGCGCAAATATTGCAACCTTTCGCGCTGTAACGTGTCTTCGATATCGGTCCAGGGTACGCGCACAGAAGTCGCGCCGATCTCCTGCACGGCGAGCAGCGGGTAGTCGTTGCGCACACGCTGGCGGATAACCGAGGGCCAAGCTAGAGGCACTTCGGCGGTGGGGCAGAGGGGGTGGGTTAGTGTTAGCGCGAGCGCGGCGCCCTGTAGTGCGACGGGGGTGCGGGTGATCAGCTGGGTGGCGGTGAAGTTGGTCTCGCCCGCGGTACGAATCAGGTGCAGATCGCTGCGCTTGTCGAAGACTCGGCATAGGTAAAAACCGAGTTTTGGCGCGTCGTCGCGGCCTTGCTCGGGCGCTGGTGCGCTGGTAAAGAGATGGCCGAAGCCTGGGCGTGTAAAAGACGTCGAGGGCACGATGGTATACTGCAGCGAACCCAAGCGATCGCAAAAGGCGAAGTGGACATGACCGGCAAATAGACGTTCGACACGATGTAGGCTTAATAGCTGCAACAACCAAGTGCGGTCGGGCTGGCCGAGATTGTCGTAGTGGCCCCGGTGCGGCTCGGCAGGGTCGCACAAATAGGGCGGCAGGTGCAGAAAAACGAAGAGACGTTTGGCGTCGTGCTTTTGCAGTTCGGTTTCCAACCAGGCACGTTGTTCTACGCCCAATGGGGTATTCATAATCTGGGTGTTGAGAATGATGTAGTGGCTCGGGCCGTTGCTGAAGCTGTACCAGGAAGGACCGAAGCGCCGGTGGTATTGCGCGAGGATTTCTGCGGTGACGGGGTGGGTCGGCATCGTCGGGTCGGCTTTGTCGCCGACATCGTGGTTACCGGCTACCAGGTGCGGTTTTAGGCCGCTGGCTTCGAGCTGGTGTAGCGCCTCGTCGAGGGCGCGTTCGAAGTCTGGCGTGTCGGGATATTCTTGGATCAGGTCGCCGAGGTGCACCGTGAAGTCGCTGTCGATTTGCGCGGCTAGGTGTAGAGCGGCGCCGGCGCGCTGGCTTTGCTTGCGGCGCGAAGCGAATTCCAAGGGGGCGTCGCCGCAGTCGAGCATATAGTGCGTGTCGGAGAGGATGGTGAATTGTTGTTGCGCTGGCGGGAGTAGGGTGAGGTCGAAAGATGGGGTGTGGTTGGGTTTGTTGGGCATTGCGCCAAACCGCTTGCAGGAAATGGGGTGTGGTTGTATATATCGTGTTGCATATAATAGAGAAAGGTAGTAAGTCGATCAATTTTTTTTCGGGGTGCAATGGCTGCTGTTGCTCGGTTTGCTCTGCGCGGATGCGATTTGGGGGCAGGGGCTTGCAGAGGTAGAAGAAAATCGGCTGGTGATAGAAGAGTTCCTCGCTTAATTTGAGCGACAGGAGCGTGCGGTCTATTGGGTGGTTATGGCCAGCGGTATGGCGCTGTTGATCTCGTTGGGGTTGCTCGTTTTGCGCTGGCGGCTTGGCACGGTACAGGCGCGGCGCTTTGTTTTGCGGGATGCGAATCGACGGTTGGTGGCGCAGTTGACGGCGGGTTATAATGGTGGGGAATTAGAGTTAAGGGATGCCAGCGGCGAAATTGCGTTGGTGTTGGGTGATGGGCTGAGGCTGCGCGAAAAGACGGCCGGTCGCGCTTGGACCTCTACGACGAGGAGGGCGAGACGCGGGCTTCGTTGCACTTGGATGACAAGGGGCGGCCCCAATTTGAACTAGAGGAATAGACGGGATATATGGATAAGGTAGTTATACTGGCGCGGGGGTTAGGTACGCGCATGCGGGCGGGCAACACCGAGGCCGATCTCGACGCGGGGCAGGAGGCGGTAGCCGCCACCGGCGTTAAGGCGCTGATGCCGATTGACCGGCCTTTTCTCGATTACGTGCTCGGCGACCTCGCCGAAGCCGGCTATCGGCGCGTTTGTCTGGTGATTGGTCCCGAGCACGATGCGGTGCGCCGCTATTTTGGCGAGGAACTGGTTTGCGAACGTTTGCAGATCGACTTTGTCGAGCAGCAGATGCCGGAGGGAACGGCCGATGCGTTAGCTGCGGCTGAGGATTGGGTCGGTGATGAGCCTTTTCTGATGCTTAACTCGGACAATTATTATCCCCGCTCGGCGCTGGCGTCGTTACGCCGGCTTACAGGGCCGGGTGTGGCGGTCTTTGGCTGGGACAGTATGCTGCGTGAGGGTAATGTGTCCGAGGAGCGCCTGTTGCGCTTTGCGATTATTGAGAGCGGTCTGGACGGGCAGCTTAGTCGTATCGTCGAAAAACCGAATGCGGACGAATTGAGAACGTTTGGCGAGTCCTGGGGTTTGGGCATGAACTGCTGGCGTTTTGACCAGCGGATCTTTGCCGCCTGTCGCGCGATAGAACGCTCGCCGCGCGGCGAGTTTGAATTGCCCGACGCGGTCGCTTGGGCACGGGAAACGGGCGTTGCTTTTGCAGTGCTGCATATAGACGAGGCGGTGCTGGATATGTCGAGCCGGGCGGATGTGGCCTCGGTGAAGACGCTATTGGCGGGCCGCGCGGTGCGTTTGTGAACCTCGCGTCGCTATTGGACGCGGAAGCCGTCGCGTCGCTGTTGGTGGGGCGTTTCGCGGATGTGGAAACAGCAGAGCAGAAGGCGTCGCTTTTTGCACGCGGGGCACGGGCGTTAGCGGACGCGGGTGTTGATGGACAAGGGGAAGCGTGCGCTTTTTTTGTACCGGGGCGTGTCGAGGTGCTAGGCAAACACACCGACTATGCCGGTGGGCGCAGCATGGTCGCGGCGCTTGAGCTAGGCTTCTGCATCGTGGCGCACCCGCGCACCGATGCGCGTGTGCGGGTGTTGGCCGTGGAGCTGGACGAAACCGTCGATTGTGAATGCGTGCCCGAACTGGAAGTACCGCACGGCACGTGGAGCAACTATCCGATTACGGTCGTCCGTCGTCTGTCGCGCAATTTCGGCGCGGGCCTACAAGGCGCCGATATCGCTTTTCTTAGCGACTTACCTCCAGCGGCCGGAATGAGCTCTTCTAGCGCACTGATGGTCGGGACCTATTTAGCATTGGCCGAGCACAATCGACTGGCGGAGCGCGAAGTGTATCGTCGTCATATAAACGAACCGCTAGCATTGGCGGCGTATCTCGGTACGATTGAAAACGGCCAGAACTTTGGCGCGCTAGAGGGCGACCGAGGGGTGGGTACTTTCGGTGGCAGCGAAGACCACACGGCGATGCTCTGTTCGCGCGCGGGTCAGTTCGGTCAATTTTCTTATTGCCCCGCTCGTTTCGAGCGCCACATCGCCTTGCCCGAAGGTTATATGCTGGCATTGGGGTTTAGCGGGGTAGTAGCGGAGAAGACGGGTGCGGCGCAGGCGCAGTACAATAGAGCGTCGGGGTTGGTGTCGGCTATCGTCGAACACTGGTGTGAGACGACTGGGCGCGATGAAATTTATCTGGCCGATGTGCTGGCCAGCAGTCCGCAAGCCGCAGACCAACTGCGCGATATTTTGGCGCAGGTGCAAGACGGGCCTTTTCCGGCGGCAGATCTCTTGACGAGACTAGAGCACTTCGTCTGTGAAAACGGGGAGATCGTCGGGCCGGCCGGCGACGCGCTTGCGGTTGGTGACCTTGCGGCCTTTGGTCGGTTGGTGGATCGCTCGCAGGCGTTAACGACGGATCTGCTGCAGAACCAGGTGCCGCAGACGGTAGCCCTGGCCCAATTGGCGCGCGAAGTGGGTGCGGAGGCGGCGTCGGCTTTCGGCGCGGGTTTTGGCGGTAGCGTTTGGGCATTGGTAGAGATGGGGGAAGCCGACCGTTTTTTAGTTGACTGGGCAGCAGTCTATGGGCGGGCTTTTGCTCCTGAAGCGCAGCGGGCTGGTTTTTATTTGAGCCAAGCCGGCCCGGCGGCTTTCGCCTTGGAGGCTATTTGAGAACACCTAATCTGGCCGTCGCTTTACACGCGAAGCGATTCCCAGACACGTCTCTACGGAATGATAAAGGACTTGTAGCTGGCCAGGCCTAACGCTATTATATGTTCCAGGTTTACACACAAAAAAGAAAGTGAGATGGTTCGTGTTGAGAGGGTTAGTAAGCAAAATATTCGGCTTCGAGGGTGAAATTCAGGAGTTGCGCCGTCAGGTCCACGAATTGAGCTGGGACTCCTCTTTTGGCATGTGGACGCGCAATGCCTTTCTGCAGTTTTGCCACGTTATGCCGCGCGATGTGCGCTGGGTCGCTTTTATCGACATGAACAAGATACACGAGCTCAACGAGGAACTGGGTTATACCGAGGTCGATCGTCGTATCAAGGAGACCTTCTCGGTGCCGTTCCGCCGCAGCGATGTAGTCGCCCGTTGGTATTCGGGCGACGAAATCGTGATCCTCTTCGATGCCGACGGAAGTGGCGCCGGGCACAAGATCAAACAGCTCGTCGAATCGGCCACAAAACAGGGTCTGACGTTTTTTGCCGCGCAAGGTCGGTGGGAAGTCGGCAAGACGACGATCGAGGATATCGTCGATGAACTGGTCAACGAAGTTGTGAAAAAGAAGAAGTATGACGCGCGTTGAGCGGTTTGTTGACTAACGCAGAAATTGAGGCGGTCGTCGTACGGCTTTTTTTATGGGGAAACGCAATGCATATAGCGGGGAAAAGCCTGGTTTCACTAAGGGATCA
>Ga0114999_10009143_pt1 | contig 10913 bp, 7 predicted proteins | sample ArcticOcean_MG_C_3_FD_89820 | JGI IMG/M metagenome (GOLD analysis project Ga0114999, IMG submission 89820) | Marine microbial communities from western Arctic Ocean - ArcticOcean_MG_CB8_126 | ecosystem: Environmental > Aquatic > Marine > Oceanic | place: Arctic Ocean: Canada Basin | collected... | reverse complement strand
TTTACTCTCTACGCTCTGTCTCTATCGGGCTGGCTACGACTTTAAGCGACTCTTCACCATCAGTGAATACTACGATCGCGACCGCACGGTTTTCTATCAGATAATCCAGAGCGTCCGTGAACACGGCATGGATATGACCGCTTGGTTGGAGTACTTCATAGAGGGTCTGGCCATCCAGCTGAACGAAGTAAAGCAACGCGGCGAGCAGGCGATGTATCGGGAAATATTGACGCAAGAATTTAGTTTGTCGACGCGTCAGGTGCTGGCGCTTGGGCAGGTGCTCGAACACGGCAGTATGGCCATACAGGACTATGAGCGCCTCTGTCCTGGGGCGCATCGGCGGACGCTGCAGCGCGATCTTAAAGACATGGTGGAAAAGGAGTTGTTAGTTGTTGATGGGGCTACCAACCAACTGCGGTATCGCCTGGGAAGAAAGTTATTCGCTGAACTTGCGACATAACTTGCGACTTGAATAGGGTGCCAGGTGGGCAAATAGCATTCATGTTCTAGTCGGCCGCACAAGCTTCGGGCTGTTCTACACAGTCTATGCGCGCTACCAATTTTCCCTCTGCCCATACATCTTGTCGTATTTCTTCGCCGTTAACATCAAAGGCGGTGAAGATGCCCTCCGGTCTGCCGTCTGTGTAATGGCCTCGCCATTTCTTGTTGCCGTTGGCGTAGTAGAGCGTTTGGGGTCCCTGTGTCTTTTCTCCAGATTTATTGTAGTGGGTCCAGACGCTGTCTTCTCGGCCATTTTTATAAAATCCCTCCGCCCATTTCTGGCCGTTGCGGTAGTATTCGGTATAGGGGCCGTTCCACTTGCCGTTGGCGAAGGTGATCTGTGATTTAAGCTGCTCGTTCTCGTAGTAGGTGATGTAGGGACCGGAAAATGCTCCGTTTGCGTACGCACCTGCTGTTTTTTTGCCGCCCGCTTCGTAGTAGTCGGCAAAGGGGCCATGCAGTTTGCCGGCGCGGTAATTCTCTCCTGTTTTTTTGTTGCCGTTGCGGTAATACCTGACAAAAAGTCCCTCTTTGCGGCCCTCTACATAACGACCCTCTTCTGAAATGGGGCCGTCGGCGTAGTAGCGTTTATAAGAACCGTGTCTGATCGGCTTGCCGCTTTTGCTGGTATAATACTGGTATTCTGTCTTGACGCGGCCGTCGGTGTGTTTTTCGACTTCGATATGTACATCTGAACTGCAGTTCCAGTAGCACGCTGTGGCAGCTAGGATTGACAGGGTCAAAATCCGTTTTATGGCAGTTTTATCCATTTTGTGGACTGTGGCTATACAAGCGCATTTGTGACCGTGGGAGCGTATTAATAAATTCAATAGGATCAGATTATTATAAAATAAAAAATAGAGCAAATAGAAAAAACTTGACAACTAATATGACAAATTGTTAGGATATACGCTATTAAGGGTGTAAGACATTAGGGTGCATAGAGTAACGGCTGTCGGTAATTATCGATTAGCAGCAGCGGAAAAGCCCTAACCGTCGGCCCCCGAACACACCAGATTTTTTTGCTGCGGGAGTTGCTGTATGCGTACAAATAGTAGGCCGTCCAAATATGCGCTGGCCCTGCTATTGGCCGCCCTCGTCGGGGGGGTAGCCGCCTGCGGCTACAGGTATTACGCCGGCCCCCTGCGCCCGGCCTCCGATGCGCGCCAGGTGGACGGCATGCGCATTGACGACGACGGCTCGATCACCTTTGTGCTCGATCGTTTGGAAGTGGGGGTGCGGCCCCAGACCGACGAGGAGTTGAACCGCCTCTACGCCCTCTTTTCGCAGGGCGGCGTGGATGCCATCAATCCATTTACTTATGGAGATTGGCAGGACCCCGAAACCCACTCGACGCCGCAGCGTTTCACCGTCTTTAGATTAAAAGTCAAGAATTACACCTATCCCAAAGTGATAATCGATCCGACCAAAGTCGTGCTCGTCTCGGCTAGCGGCCGCGAATACCGCGCCCTGGATCCGCTCGAATTTGCCGAGTACTTTCGCCCCTACGCCACCGCCTACGCCGGCAATGTCTACAAGGCCTACGAGGAGCGCAAGGATATGTTTACGCGCGTGCGCTATACGGGCGACCCAGTCTTCAGCGGCCAGGAGAACGATGGTTTCCTAGTTTTTCCCGTGCTCCATCCCGAAGTTCAAACCATACGCTTTAAAATAGAAGACGTGGCCGTCCGCTTCGATTTTCGCGGCGAGCCGACCGAGATCCTGCAACTCGAGTACGTCTTCCACCGGGAAGTAGGCCGCATCTACCCCGGTGGGCAAGAACCTGTACTCGAATCCTCAGAGCCTGCGAGCACTGCAGATGAACCAACGCCGTCAAAAGAGTCGTTGCAACTGTAACGCCGAGCAGAGGCGCAAAGAAACCAAGTACCGACGTGCGGGAAGAAATGAGCAGTCGCTCCACTGCCGCGAGCGCTACCTTCAGAGCCTTTGTCATTGGTGCGCTGCTGTCGTTTTTCATTGGGGTGGCGGCACCGTACGGCAATATGATTATTCGCGGCTCGTACATGGCGCTCAATATCAGTACGCCGATCGCTTTATTTCTCTTTTTTCTGCTGGTGGGGGTGGTCAACGTCGCCCTGCGTTTGGTGTGGGCGCGCGCGGCGCTGCGACCGGGAGAATTGGCGCTGGTGTACATCATGATGATCATCGCCGCCACCGTGCCCACCAAAGGGTTTACCGAAGCGTGGCTGCCCAAGATCGCCGGGCCCTATTATTACGCCACCCCGGAAAACGAATGGGACCTCTGGGTGCTGCCGCACGTCAGGGAGTGGCTGGTGCCGCAGGATCAGGAGGCGATTCGCTATTTCTTCGAGGGGCTGCCCGCCGGCATGGCCATTCCCTGGGGCACCTGGATGGGCCCGCTCCTGTACTGGAGCGCCCTCTTTGTCGCCCTTTGCTTTGCGATGATGTGCGTCTCGGTCATTCTGCACCGCCAGTGGGCGCACCACGAGCGCCTCATCTATCCGCTGATCCAGGTGCCGCTGGACATGGTGCGGGAAGATACAAACGGTGCGCGCATCAATCCGTTCTTCAAAAATATCGCCATGTGGATTGGTTTTGCCATACCGGCGTTTATCACCAGCGTCAACGGCCTGCACAGCTATTACGAAGTGGTGCCCTCCATCGAACTCAACACCAGCCTGACCGCCTTTCGCGAGACCATTTCAATTCCAGTGCACCTGAGTTTCTCTATGGTCGGTTTTTCTTATCTCATCAATCTCGATATTGCGTTGGGGATCTGGTTTTTCTATTTGCTGGCCACGGTGGAGGAGGGTCTGTTCAATATCCTGGGCATCTCCAGCATGGAGACCCTGGATATATACGCCACGGCCTCGCCCATTATTGCCCACCAGGGCATGGGCGCCGTCATCGTTCTAGTCCTGAGCAGTATGTGGGTGGCGCGCCGCCATCTGGCAAATGTGTTGCGCAAGGCGTTTATCGGCGATCCCTGCATCGACGATTCCCAGGAGATGTTGTCCTACCGCACCGCCGTGCTGGGTTTGTTGGGCGGTCTCGCCTTCATGGCTCTCTGGTTGTACCGGGCGGGATTGCCGCTCTGGGCGGTGCCGCTATTCCTGCTGGCCGTCTTCGCCCTCTTCACGGCGCTGACCCGCGTGGTGGCCGAAGTGGGACTGGCCGCCGTGCGGGCGCCTTTGACGCCGGTGTCGTTCCTGACTTCGGGTTTTGGCTCGAGCGCCATTGGCGCCAGCGGCATGGCGCTTTTGGGGCTCAGCTTTTCTTGGGCGGTCAATTTCAGGACCTTCGTCCAAGCCTCGGCAATGAACGGCTTGAAACTGAGCGACGAAGTGGGCATAGCAGAGAAAAAGCCGCTGTTCTGGGCCATGATGCTGGCGCTGCTGCTCAGCCTGGCTGGATCGACCTGGATCATTCTGACGCTGGCCTATACCCACGGCGGCATCAATCTCAATCAGTGGTTTTTCATCGGCGGCGCCAATACGCCGTTCCAATTTGTGGCGCCGCACATCACCTCGCCCATCGAGGCCGATGCCAGTGGCTGGGCGTGGACTGGTGCCGGCGCCGGCATTATGGCGCTGCTGATGTTAGCGCGGCAGCAATTGTTGTGGTGGCCGGTGCATCCGCTCGGCTTTTTCATCAGTACCACGTGGATGGCCCAATTTGTCTGGTTCAGTATTTTTGTGGCCTGGCTGATCAAATTTGTGGTGCTGCGCTACGGCGGCCCGCGGCTCTACCGCGCCAGCCGGCCTTTTTTTTTGGGGCTGATTCTGGGCCATTTCAGCGTGGCGGGCGTCTGGTTGATCATCGACCAGTGCGCCGGCATGACCGACAATTCACTGATGTGGTTGTAGTGAGATGGGACGGGTAAATCTAGTGCGCAACTCCGGCCCCAGGCCGCGGAGCGTGCAAGAGAAAGGAGGTGATAGCCCCAAGCAGATCGCCGCTTGCTACACTGTTGCAAAATGATCACTCACTCAATTGACTAGAAGGAGTATAAGCAATGAAATTCGGCAAAATCATTCTCGCTCTGGCGCTGACCGGCGTCCTGGCCACTAGCGCCTGGGCCCACAAGCCGGAAGGGGTCGAGTTTTTCGCGCCCCACATTCCCGATGCCCTGCTTCCGGACATCGATGGAAACGATAACGATTGGTCCTGGTATCCCCAGGATCTGGTCATCACCCACGACATGCTCTTGTCGCGCGCCGGTAACGACCCGCGCGACATCGCCGACATCGACGTGAGCATGCGCATAGCGTGGAACGAGAGCACTAACAAGCTCTATTTTGCGCTCGAAGCGTTCGACAACTTCATCCACCGCGACACCGAAAACGCCCAGGACATCTACACCGAAGACGGCTGGACGATCAGCACTGATCCCGATCACAGCGGCGGTTTTTTCCACGCCGGCGACCTCGAACAGAATGTGATGGGCACCCAGGGCCAGCAGTGGGTGGTGCACCCGCCCGGCCCGGCCGCCACCATGTGGGTCTATGACTTTGGCGAGGATTTCTTCAGCAAGGTCGAGCGCCGCGGTGGGTACGACGGCATGTGGTTCTCTTTCCCGCCGTGGGGCGACATCGCCGTGGGCCCGCCGAGCGCCGTACCGGTCTCGGAAGGGGACACCGACGTGACGCTGTTCTACGAGTTCGCCTGGACCCTGTTCGATCACCTCGATTACGGCGGTCCCGACTCCAGCATCGAACACGTCTTAGCGGAAGAGCAGATCATCCATTTGGGCATTCACTACCAGGACCACGACGAAGCCGGCGACGACTGGGACTCGCAGTGGGGTCTCAACGACGAGACGCACGCCACGCGCGACGGCTCTGCCCAGCCCGACTGGGTCATGGTGAAGATCGACATCGACGTGCCGACCGCGGTGCAAACCAGCACCTGGGGCCGGATCAAGTCCTCGGTTGGCGAGTAGGCAGTTAGCAGTCCTTTGGCGGGCTGTATCTAGACCTGGAAGGGATGGGAACTCACCCCCATCCCTTCTGGTCTGCAAGTGGAGGTTAGCATGAGAACATGTCTACTTATTTTTGGTGCCGCGCTGCTGGCGCTGGCCTGTGAAGACGTCGATCTGTCGACCGGTCCCTCGGGCGACAGCGGCACGACCACGCTGGTCAAGATGGACAATAAGTCGGCCTACGAAATTCAGATCACCATCGCCGCCTGCTTTCAGGATTTCACCATCGCGTCCAAGAGCGTCAAGACCATCGAGCGCAGCCCCGAAGACGGCGCCAGCGACTTTACGGTCGACATGGTGCGGCCCGATTTTGCCGATGCCAGTTGGTCCGATACGGTGACGCAGGGCCAGACCGTCACCATTCTCACCGACCCGTGGAACAGCCGCTTCTTTGATGTAGAGGTGGACGATTGATGCAAAAGCGGGACGTTGTGGTCGCCGAGAAAGTGCAATGAGGCCGCTGCGGTCTCCTACCCAACGCGGTCTGCTGGCCTGTGTGCTGGCCCTGGCGCTGCTCTTGTGCGCCGCGGCACCGGCGACAGAGGTCTACGTCATCGGCAACGAGCAACATCCGTGGCAGGATATAGGCACCCTGATCAGCATCGACCCGACCACGGATCCGGGGTGGATCCAGCCGCGGCGCACCGAGCCGACGGAAAACCTGAGCCTGGACGCGCTGCTGCGCAGCGGCGGCATGTCGACGCCCCAGCCTTCGGTGCGCCAGGCCGGCGACCTCAACACCATGATAGACGGCGATGCCAACACGGTCTTTGACGGCAGCAAGGCGCGCCAGGTGGGCGGCAATATGGACCTGGATCTAGGCGAGACCTTTGGCGGGGTGGAGCGCATCGTGTTCTATCCCAGCCCGACGTTTGACGACAAGTTTTTGCGCGGCTACGAGGTCTACATAAACGACGGCAGCGTCGAGAGCCGGGTTGGCGGCACCCTGCAGTGGCAGCTGGTGGAGAAGGTAGAGAAAAATGGCGACAGCACGGTGCGCGTGCGCATCTCATCGCAGTACGTGCGCCATATCCGGGTGGTCTTCACCACGCCCCTGCCCTGGGAAATCGCCGAGCTGGAAGTCTACAGCCGTGGTTTTGTGCCGCGGGCGACCTACACCTCGGAAATAATCGACCTGGGCGATCTGGCCAATTTCGGCCACCTGCGCTGGGCCGCCCAGGAGCAGGAGCAGGCCGAGGTGCGCATCTTCACCCGCAGCGGCGCCACCGAGGAACCCGACCTCTACTACCAGCTCGACAGAGGGTCACGCATCCCCGTATCGCAGAGTGATTACGAGCGCTTGGAAGACTCCGAGCGCGAAAAGGTATTGGACGCTGAAAATTGGAACGCCTGGTCATCGCAGTACACCGTGGCTTCTGGCGAGCCTATCGTCGCTGGCGAACCGCGGCGCTATTTCCAGTTTAAATGCGAATTTTTCAGCAACTTCTTCACCCAGGGCGCGCGGGTCGACTCATTGGCCTTCGAGTATTCCACCCCGCCGGTAGCGCGTTTCATCTTCGGCGAAATTTCACCCACCGAAGTTTTGCCGGGCCAGCGCACCACCTTCCGCTACGCGGTGCGGGCCCGGGTCGATGCGCAGGACACAGGTTTTGACGCGTTGGAAATTGCCACGCCTTCACGCGCCGAAGTTAGCCAGTTGAAGATTGGCGACACCGTGGTGGAAAACTTCACCCAGGAGGCGGAGGACAATCGCCTGATCGTCCGTTTTCCCGACCACCGCGTCGTCGATACTACGCCGGTGGAGCTGATGTTTGATACCGCCGTACTGGTGTTCGGCACCCGTTTTGAAGGCTGGGCCTTCGACACCCTGAGCGACGAATTGCCGCAGCCCGTTCTGGCGGGCAATGCTTCGCAGCTACTGGAAAGCGACGATCTTTCAGTGGCCGTAACGCTGGGAGACAAGGTCGTGCGGGGCGTGCAAGCTGCGCCCAATCCCTTTACCCCCAACGGCGACGGTATCAACGATCGGGCCCGCATCCAATACCAGATTCTCAAATTGACCAAGGGTGTGCCGGTTTCGGTGGCGATCTACGATCTGGCCGGCGGCCTGGTGCGCAATTTACATCAGGGCGTCGAGGAGAGCGGCATCTACGCGGTAGATTGGGACGGTCTGGACGCCGCCGGCCAGATGGTGGTGCCGGGACTCTACCTGGGCCGCGTCGAGATCAACGCCGATACCGGCGCGGGAGACCGCGTCGCGCTCATTGCGGTGGCCTATTGACCGCCCCGTCAGGAGAGGTATAAAAAAATGGCAAAAATGCGATGCTTTTGCGGCCTCGTCAGCGCTTTGCTACTGGCGAGCTCTCCCCTGCTCGGGCAGGGCACGGTGGAATTCGACAGCAAGAGGGATTGGGAAAAATGGACCTTCCCCGTCGGCACGGTGGAATTGACAGACGACGGTCTTGTTTTGCCCCAGTTAATTCGCAAGAACATCAACGCCAGCCTCGATGCCGGCAATTTTGTGGTCGAGCTCGAGGATAGCACGCCGGTGCGCTGGGGCGGCTTGGCGGGCGTTGGTTCCAACCCGGGTCCGGCGGCCAATGTCATCGACGGCGACCCCACCACGGGATGGGCCCCAAACCCGCAGGACGACATGGAGGATTGGTGGATTGAGATCGATCTGGGGCGCGTGGTCTCGGCCACCAAGATCGTGCTCAAATTCGCTCCCGACGCGGTACCGCTGGAAATGTTTAAAGTCTACGCCTCCAACGGCGAGGAGGCCCTGTACTCGGGCTCGGGGGTCAGGGACTACACCCTGGTCGGCCAGACGACGCGGGCCAATAGCGCCTACGAGGTGGAATATCCGCTGGGTTTGTTGCAGGCCAAATTGAGCACGGCAGAAGAGCCCAGGCAATTGGTTACCTTTGTTCTGGTTCAGGTCACCGCCCCCCCCGGCGACGCGCGCCTGGCCGAGGTCGAAGTGCATGCTCTGGGCGACAATGTGATATTGGGCACGGTGAAGCGCGGCGGCCAGGCCCAGCAATTCAGTCCCGGCGGCGATCGGCGCTCGCTGACCAATAACGAGATTCTCGACGGCAAATACGACACCTACTGGAATTCGAGCGCCGGTTTCCTCGACTGGACAGAAAAAGGCTGGGTCCACATCGATCTGGGCGCGCTGTTCTGGGTTGATACCATTCGCATTGTCTCGGCCAAGAGCCACCAGGGATCGCGGGTGGACCCGCTCTTCGGCTACAAACTCTTCGTCTCCGACGGTACCCTGGGACCGACGGTCCAGGGTGCCGAGAACATCATGGGCAGTTTTGTCTGGGAAGAGGTCGGCTCAGTAAACGATAATTCTGAGTCCTTCATCACCTTTGAGGACGTCTTTGCGGCGCAGCGGGTGCAGCGCATCTTCTTTTCCCACCGCAACAATGTGCGCGACACGGGCACCTATGGCCAGTTTAAGACCCTGGAAATCGAAGCCTATGGCCAGGGTTACATCCCCGGCGTGACCATGACCTCGGACCTGCAGGATCTGAGCCGTTCAAAAAATATAACCACCATCGAGTGGGAGGCGGACATCGCACCAGGCACCGCGCTGGCCATTAGCAGCCGGACCGGCGACCGCCTGACCGAGGAACTGCACTACTTCGACAAGAAGGGCAACGAACTCACTTTCGAGCGCTGGGAGGCGCTGCCTAACTTTCGCAAGGATACAGAACCCACGGTGGAACTAGTGCCCGATCCCCAGGACTTCAGCCCGTGGAGCCAGCCCTACGCCCAATCCGGCGCCCGCTTTGCCTCGCCCAATCCACGGCGCTACGTGCAAGTGCGGGCGACCCTGCTGAGCACGGCGCCCGAGCGCGCCCTGGCGCTCGCCAAGATCGTGCTCAATTTTGGCGATCCGCTGGCCCGCACCCTGCTCGCCGAAGTATGGCCCAACCAGGTGCTGGCGGCTGAGTCGCAGGAATTCTCCTACTACATCATGCCTTCCTTCAGCAGTGGCGACCGGGGTTTTGACCGCATCCTCATCAAGACGCCTTCAAGCGCCGAATTGCTGGGCGTGAAAGTCGATGACCAGCTGGTGGAAGCTTCTGCCGCAGCGGCGGCGGATTCCTTGCTGATCCAGCTCGACTCGCCTGTCACTACCTCCAGATTGGTAGAGGTGCAGTTCAAAACCAAGGTCTTTTTAAACGGTACGCTCTTCGAAGGCTCCGTGAGCAATTCCGCCAATCCCGATCAGTGGCAGCGCCTAGATCCCGGCGACGCCAGCGCTGTGGGCGACGCCGACCAGCTCACCGTATTTGTTCCGGTGGCGGACCGCCTGATCGACAAGGTGGACATTGCGCCCATTTTCACCCCCAATGGCGACGGCGTCAACGACGAATTAGCTATTGGTTTTTCCGTGCTTCAGGTGGACAAAGCCCAGCCCATAATAATAACAGTGCACGATCTGACGGGTAGGGCGGTGCGGCAATTGCGCGAATTGCCCGGGCTCGGCGGCGATTATCGAATTTTGTGGGACGGCACCGACGCGGTCGGCGACGTCGTACCCCCGGGCCTGTACATCTGCCGCATTGAGTTGGAGACCAGCCGCGACGAGCAAGTGGTCATGCGCACCATCGCGGTCGCCTTTTAAGTTGGGCACAGTCGAGTTGAGATGGACCGGCCCGCAAGGGGATTGCAACTCGAGTGAATTTATAGTTTAGAGTCGAAAGGGAGCGACATGGGGATGCGAAGCAGGTATATATTCGCTCTGGCACTTCTCCTGGGGTGTTGGCCGAATTTTGGCAGCGCCGCCCAGGAATTCCGTCCGAGCGGCGTGACAGAGGTGTTCGAGTCCTTCGATCCGACCATCATGAAGTGGTACCGGCCCCAGGACCTGTACAACCAGTACCGCTGGTCGTGGTGGCGCTACAGCAATTACGCCCGCGATACCTACCAGCGCTACGTCAATGTCGGCTTGGAAGGCACGCGCTGGTACGATCTCTACGGCAATTACCTCACCCGGGGTTGGAAGATCTACGAGTGGACCCAGGAGCAACCTACATCGTTTGGCAGCGATATCTTCAAGAGCAGTCGCTACCAGGCCTGGTTCAACGAGGTGGTAATTGGTCACACGTCCAAGGGCCAGTACAATCTGTCGGTCACCATCGGCGACGAGATCCGCACCACCCTGACGCCCATGACGTTCTCCAAGCCGGCCTTCAACGGGGTGCAGATCGATTTCCTCTCCGACAAATACGCTCTCACCCTGCTGAGTTCGCGCGTCAATTTTCCCACCCGCGGCCAGAGCGTCGACATTCCCGAATCGCGCATGACCGACTACAATAACCTCTTCGGTTTTAGAGGCACGGTGCAGGTGGGCGATTTTGTCAATGTCGGGGCGACCTATGTCAATTCCCACTTCAGCCGCACTTCCACGGATTTGCCGATCAGCGGCTTCCAGGAGGGCCAGCTGACCTCGGTGCAAAACCAGGATGTC
>Ga0114999_10009142_pt1 | contig 10913 bp, 10 predicted proteins | sample ArcticOcean_MG_C_3_FD_89820 | JGI IMG/M metagenome (GOLD analysis project Ga0114999, IMG submission 89820) | Marine microbial communities from western Arctic Ocean - ArcticOcean_MG_CB8_126 | ecosystem: Environmental > Aquatic > Marine > Oceanic | place: Arctic Ocean: Canada Basin | collected... | reverse complement strand
CAGGTCATCGAGTTGCATGGAGAACGGCTCGTCCTGCCGCGAATAGATCTCCATCAGCTTAGCTCCGGCATAGACCGCATCGTCGTGTCCGAAGAAATTCTCGCCGAAGAACAGGTGGCCGCTCATCTCGCCTGCCAACAGCGCACCCTCCTCGCGGATCTTCTGCTTGATGAACGAGTGTCCCGTCTTCCACATCAGCGGCTGGCCGCCGTGCTCGGTAATGTCGTCGGCGAGAAGCTTCGAGCACTTCACGTCGAAGATCACCGTCGCGCCCGGGTTACGGGAAAGCATGTCGCGCGCCAGCAGAATGGTGAGGCGATCACCCCCGACGATGTCTCCGCACTCGTCGATCACTCCGACGCGATCTCCATCGCCGTCGAAGCCGAGGCCGAGGTCGAATCCGCCCTCCAGAACTCGGGCCCGTAGATCCTCCACCGCCTCCGGTACCGTGGGGTCCGGATGGTGGTTGGGGAAGTTCCCGTCCACGTCGCAGTACATCTCTTCAACTTCGCAGCCCAACTCGCGATAGAGCCGCGGTGCGATCATGCCCGCAATGCCGTTGCCGGCATCGATGACCACCTTGACCGGGCGATCGAGCTTGATCCGTTCCTTGACCATCGCCACGTACGGCTCGATCAAGTCGACCTGTTCTACGGTGCCTTCACCGTGCTCAAAGTCCTCTGCCTCGATCATCGCGCGGATCTGCTGGATGTCTTCGCCGAACAGAGTGCGCTTGCCGAGAACCGCTTTCACACCGTTGTACTCGCCCGGGTTGTGGCTAGCCGTGATCACGACGCCACCGTCGGCGTTCAGATGGCGATTGCCGAAGTACACCGTCGGCGTTGGGACCGGGCCCGCATCGAGCACGTCGCAACCGGCTGAGGTCGCGCCGCGGGCGAAGGCCTGCGCCATCTCCGGGCTCGTCAGACGGCCATCGCGCCCCACCAGTACGCGCTTGCCGCCCTCGCGGCGAACCAGCGTGCCGAATGCCTTGCCAATACTCTCTACGATTGCGGCATCGAGGTCTTTTCCGACCACGCCGCGAATGTCGTACGCACGAAAAATCCCTGCCGGGACAGTCATGTGGAGTGCTCCTTGGAAGAACGATCGTAGCGGTCATTCTTCCACACCTTAGAGGTCGTGGCCTGCTCGCAGGTGCGCCTCCGGCACGCGGCCGTTGAGCTACAGCGCCCAGTCGGGAACGCCACCCGCGAGGTCGATTCCGAAGACGATCGGAGCCAACCAGCGGCAGGCCAGCGTGAGCAGGATGATGCCTACGAGGTTCAGCCAGAACCCCTGCCGCACCATCTCGCGCATCGGGACCGCTCCCGAGCCGAAGACGACCGCGTTGGGCGGTGTCGCAACCGGCAGCATGAAGGCGAACGAGGCGGCGACCGTTACCGGAAGCATCACCAGCAGTGGGTTGACGCCGATCATGTTGACGGCCAGGGCCGCGGCCAACGGCAACATGACCTGCGCTGTCGCCGTGTTCGACGTGATCTCGGTCATGAACGTCAGCAGCGTCGCGCTGAGCAGAATGAGAAGCAGCGGCCCCATCCCGGCCATGAATCCCATCTGTCCCCCGACCCAGCCGGCGAGGCCCGAACCTCCGATGGCGTCGGCGAGCGCGTAGCCGCCGCCAAACAGCAGCAGAATCCCCCACGGCATCTTGCGCCGGGCTTGCTGCCAGTCGAGAACGGCTGTTCGCCCGTCGCTCCCGCCCGCGGGGAGAACAAATAGCAACAGCCCCATGCCCATCGCGATCACGCCGTCATTGATTGCGGCCCCCGGGACCAGTGCACCCCATCCCGGGATCGTGACGAAAGGCAGCGCGATCGGTTGGCGGAACACCCACAGAAGAGCTGTGCTGACAAAGACCACAAACACGCGGCGCTCGACGGGCCGCGCGACGCCGACGTTTCGGATCTCGGCTTCCAGCACCTCGCTGGCGTCACCACCGTCGTTTTCTACGTTGCGTACGAGGAAGAGCCACGCAATGGGCAGGAACAGCAGAACCAGCGGCAGGGCGAACGCCATCCACTGGCCGAACTGAATCGGTGGCGCGGTCGGGTACAGGCTCGAATAGATGCCGAGAAAGGCGATGTTCGGCGGGGTTCCGATCGGGGTGGCGACGCCACCGATGCTGGCGCCGTACGCGATACCCAGCATCAACGCCACGGCGAAACGTGGCTTGTTCTTGAACTGGCCGATCACAGCCAGGCCGATCGGCAACATCATCAGGGCGGTGGCCGTGTTGGAGATCCAGGCCGACAATCCGGCCGTCGCCACCATGAAGCCCAGGACAATCCGGCGCGGCTCGGTGCCGATCGCCCGCACCGTGTAGAGGGCGATCCGGCGATGCAGCCCGCTCGTCTCCATCGCGATCGCGATCAGGAATCCACCGAAGTACAGAAAAACGCGCCAGTTGGCATAGTTGGCGGCGACCCGTGCCAGTCGAACGACGGGCCGGCGAGCAGCGGCAGGAGTACCAACGGTAGGAGACTCGTAACCGGAATCGGCACCGCTTCGCTGATCCACCACGTCGCCATCAGGACCGCCATCGCGGCAACCGCCGCCACCTGCACCGGATCACCCGGCGCCGGAACATCGGGACGCCAGAGCAAGAGCACGGCGAGCGCAGCCAACACACCACCCCAGAACGGCCGCGAATGCGTGGTCGAGAGGGCGCGCACCTCAGACATCGATCAGGCCGTGATGGTTTCGCGCGTCACCAGATACCGCTCCACCAGGTCGTCGCGTACGGCATACCCGATACCCGGCCCGGTCGGAACGGCGACATACCCATCGCTGTCGAGCTCTACTTCGGGGTCGATGATGTCGCGCTCCCAGTACCGCCGCGACGCCGACAGATCGTTCGACATCGTGAAGTTGGGCAGAGTTGCAACGGCGATGTTGTGCAGGCGCCCGATGCCTGCCTCGAGCATCCCGCCACACCAGACCGGTACCCCACGGGCCTCACACAGATCGTGGACAGCGATTCCGGCGGCGCGACCGCCGAGACGCGAACATTTGATGTTGATGATCCGCGCTGCATCCATTTCAAGCGCGCGGGCCGTGATCTCCGGCGTCTTTGCAGACTCGTCAAGACAGATCGGCGTCTTGATCTGCGACTGAAGCCGGGCATGAAGCTCGAGCTCGTCGTACTCGAAAGGCTGCTCGATCATGACCAGGTCGAAGTCGTCGAGTTGCTTCAGTAGGTCGATGTCGCCGGCATCGTATGCACAGTTCGCATCGACCATCAGGGGGATGTCGCCGAAACGCGAGCGGACTTTGGCCAGAACATCAATGTCGTGGTCGCGGGTGATCTTCAGCTTCACGCGGCAGTAGCCGTCGGCGATCGCCTTGTCGATCTGACTCGCGAGCACCTCGAAGTCGTCCTGGATCCCGAGCGAGATTCCGGCCTCGACACGGTCCCGCGTGGGGCGACCATCCGCGTAGAGGACGTGAACGGGGACGCCCTTACGGCGCGCCTCAAGATCCCAGAAAGCCTCCTCGATTGCGGCCTTGGCCATCGGATGCCAGGGCCACTTTCGATGGTGTTCTGCTGACGCCAGTGCCGCGCCGTCCTCGGGCCATTCGCGTGACAGGATCTCGTCGGCGAACAGGTCCGCGATCACGTGACGCACCGTACCCACCGTCTCGTAGGTATACAGCGGCAGGAGATCGGCACCGGCTTCCGCCCAGCCGTGAACGCCGCCCGCATGCAGGCGCACCAACAGCATGTGCCGGTGCGTGACCACACCACGCGAGATTCTGAACGGACCTACGAGCGGAATACTGATGTGGATTAGGTCAATCGCTTCGACTCGCACGCTGGTCCCCTTTCTGTTGTGAAGTATCGCTAGGTGTCGAGATCCGGCGCGCCGCGCCGCATCAGATAGTAGGTACGGCCGTCCAGACGAGTGCATTCGGCAACGTAGAAGCCCGCCGCGAGCGCCCGCGTGAGGGCAGTGCGCGTCGCAGTCCGCCAGTCGGCCGCCAGTTCGACGTCATCGCCCTTGATCGTTTGAATGTTCGCCGGTATCTCGATCCGCGCGGTGTCGTCGTCCGGTATCGCCGCCACCTCCTGTGGAACCAGTCTCCCGTCGCCGTCACGGTCCGCCAGGAGGATGCTCGGGGCCGCGAGCAGCTCGCTGGCGTCGAAGGCCTTGGCTCCGCTCGAAGCTGCGGCCGACCGACGCTGATCCACTCGCGGTGAGTCCAGCATCCACTCGGCGAGCACCCGGTCGGTCGCTATCCCCTGATGCAGGCCACTACTGGTCTGGCCATACAGGTCCTCAAAGTACGTCCGGGCGACGACTCCCAGCTTCGAGAAGTTGAGGTAACCGTTCTTGGACTCGAGCGGATCGTAGGTCCACACCATGTGTCGGATGCCCTGCGCCAGCACGGCATCGCGCTGCGCCCACTTCAGAGCCGCGCCCACGCCCGCTGTCTGAGATTCACCGCGGACCGCGAGCATGTGGGAGTAGTGCAGAAATTCGCCGTCGCTGCGCTGGCCTACGAAGCCGTAGCAGAACCCCAGCAAACGCCCCTCGGGTTCGAATGCGCCCAGAACCACTCCGCCCGCTTTCTGGGCCGCCAGCATCTGGGTTAGCGGGATGATGTCGAGATCGCCTGTAAAGCCCCAGGCGTCGCGCTGCAGTTCCTCGCACGCGTGAAACTCCGCGATCTGCTCCACGGATCGGATCGACCAGCTACTGCCGAGATTCGCGGCAGCCATCAGATCCCCGTCGGCAGATGCAGCCACTCCGTCTCGACACCGAACTGCTCGGCCAGCCGCGCGCCGAGCGCGCGGACCCCGAAGGTTTCTGTCGCGTAGTGGCCGGCAAAGATGCAATTGATTCCCGCCTCACGCGCCGCGTGGTAGGCGGAGTGCTTGGCCTCGCCAGTGATGAAGCAGTCGGCACCCGACGCGATGGCCTCGTCGAGAAAACTACAACCACTCCCCGTCAGCACCGCTAGACGGCGCACCGGGTCGGGCCCGAAGGCCCACATGGTCTGATCGTCGCACCCTGTGGCAGCGAGACGTCCGGCCAGCTCCGCCAGTGGCATCGACTCGGGCAAGTCCGCTACCGTTCCCAGCGGCACGCTCCCTAGCAGTCCAAAACCGCCGATCGGGTCGGCGCCCAGCGCACGACTCAGTAGCGCGTTGTTGCCGACCTCGGCATGGACATCGAGCGGCAGATGCGAAGCGTAAACGGAGATTCCCGATTCAAAACAACAGGCGACCCGGCGGCCCAGCGCGCCGCGTAGCGGCTGATCGCTGCCCCAGAACAGGCCATGATGAACGATCAGAAGCTGGCAGTCAGCGTCGCGCGCCATCTCGAGGGTCGGTAACGCTGCGTCAACCGCCAATCCGACCGTCACTACATCCTCGCTGGCCTCCACCTGGAGCCCGTTCAACGAGGCGTCGGTCAGTCCAGTGCACTCGAGAAGAGCATCCAGACTCGCAGTGATTTCGTGCAGAGAAGCGCCCACGGTTCCTCCGAAGCGGGAAAGCGTTACCTTAGCAGTCTGGCCTAGTCGGTCGACTCCGACTGCAGGGGCCCGGCGACGGAAAGCGAAAGCGCCTCCGGATGCAACAAGTCGCGCGCCGCATCGTTCGCGGCATCAAGTTCGACCGCCTCCATGACCGCCGGGTAGCGGCCCGGATAGTCCCATCCCAGGTCGTACAGCTCGATCTGATGCAACAGCCCCGCCATGCCCTCGTTGCTCTCCAGGGTTCGTGGCAAGCCACCGATCGCCGCGGCGCGCGCGTCGTCGAGCTCAGCGGCCTCGATACCGTGTTCGCGCACCCGCGCGATCTGCTCGTGAATCGCGGCCACCGCAGCGTCGACATGCTGCGGCTGCACGCCGGCTCGGACGGTGAAAGGTCCGGCGCCAAGCCCAGCGCCGAAGTCGCTGTAGGTGTAATACGCCATCCCTTCTTCTTCGCGAACCACGCGTCCTAGCCGTCCGCCCATCGCGAATCGACCCAGGACCGAATTCATCAGCGCTGCGGCATAGAAGCGCGGGTCAGCACGTCGGATTCCCGCATGGCCCATGAGCAAACTGACCTGAGCCTTGTCAGGCATCTCGTGTCGATGCTCTGTCGCCGGGCTCACCGGCACGTCCGGGACTTCGTCCTGGGCCGCCCGATACCCGCCGCGATCTGGACCCTGCCATTCGCCTAAGTGCTCATTGGCCAGCGCCAGTGCGTCGTCCCATGACAGCGCGCCCGCGATCACCAACAACGCGGCCGAGGGGTGATAGTGGGCGGCATGAAATTCGTGCAACTGGTCCACGTCGATGGCCTCGATCGTCTCGGCTGTACCGCGAACGGATGCGCGATAGGGATGGCCCACCGGGAACACCAGCTCGCGGAAGCCGCGCCCAGCCATCGTGTCGGGGTCGTCGAGTTCCTCGCGAAGCGAGGTCAGTCGATTGCCGCGGAGCTGTTCGAACTCTGCGGCTGGAAACGACGGATGCAGGGCGCAGTCGGCGAGTAGTTCGAGAACGTCAGCGGCGTCGACCGCGCGCATCTTGGCTACAAGCGAGGCCCCGTGACGCGACGCCGAACAGCGCAAATGGGCGCCGCGAAAGTCGAGGGTCTCGCCGATCTCGTGCTTGCGACGCGACTGTGTGCCGCGCCGCAGAGCCGCTGCTGCGAAGGTGGCGAGCCCGGCATGCTCGGCCGGCTCGCGCATCGCGCCTGCAACGATCGAAAGGCTGGCCACCACGGCCGGCGATGCCGGGTTGTGCTGGTGGAGAACCGTGAGCCCATTGTCGAGTACGGCGCGTTGGGGTGCGAATGCCGACGTCATACGTCACCTCGCGGAACGACCCAGCCGATCGTTCGGCTATCGACGCGCAAGACGGCGGCCGCTGCGCTGCGCACATCGTCGGCATTTGTCGCAGCCACCCTGGCCGGCAACTCGTCGAGCGCCCCGAGTGAGGCGATCGTGGCGTAGTAACCGAGCTGGTGGGCGATCTGCGTGATCTGCTCCGACTCGAAGGCAAGCGATGCCAGTACCTGGTTCTTGGCCTTCTGCAGGGCGTGATCGTCCGGCCCCTCGGCAACCAGCGCGTCGAGACTGGCGAATAGCGCCGCCTCGACCCGGCTATGTTCGACCCCGTCACGCAGCGTGGCCGAGAAGCTGTAGAGGTACGGCTCTTCGGTCGGCAGCAATGCGGACCCTACCGAAACCACGAGCTCGGGCTCGATCAGTGCGGCGTAGAGGGGCGAGGTGGTGCGCGCGTTGCGCCCAAAGCCGCCGCTCCAGAGATTCACGCCCTTGCCGCCAGACAATACGGCGTCTGCAAGCAGCAACGGCACGAAGTCGGAGTCAGTAAAGGCCGGCGCGCGAAACGCCACCTCCAGGTACCCGGTCGTGCCCGGACGCTCGAGCACAACGCGGCGTTCCCCGTTCTGTGTCGGCTCCACGATCTGCGGCTGGACGACCGGCTCACCGGCCGGGATGTCACCGAAACGCGCAGCGACCGCATCCACCGCCGCATTGGTTTCCACGTCGCCCGACACCACCACGATCGCGTTGTTGGGAACGTAGAAGCTGCGATAGTGGTCCAGCAGTGCCTGCCGATCCATGGTCTCGACGTCGCTCTGCCAGCCGATCGTCGGCCACCGGTAACCGTGCATCCGGAAGGCGGCGGCGGTCACGTCGATATCGAGCTCGTACTGCGGGTCGTTGCGGTTGCCATGCATCTCCGCAAGAACGACCGTGCGTTCCGATTCGAACTCGTCGGCTTCGTAGAGACAGGCGTTCATACGCTCCGCCTCGATCCGCAGCGCCAGGTCCATCGAGTCCGCAGCGAGAGTCTCGAAGTACGTCGTCTGGTCGATCCACGTATAGCCGTTCCACGACCCGCCGGCGCGCTCGATCCAGACCTTGAGGTCCTCTCGTGAGATGCCCTCGGTACCCTTGAAGTTCATATGCTCGACGAAGTGCGATATTCCGGTTGTCCCGGGCCCTTCGTTCTTCGAGCCGACGTGATACCAGCACCAGACCGAAACCAACGGGGCGCTGTGTATCGATCGCACGAGCACCTGGAGCCCGTTGTCGAGGCGGCTCGTGTGCAGGTCGGAAAGAATCGAATCGGTCACTGACTGCTCCCTGCTTCGGTACCGAATGTATCTGGGGCGTAGGCCTGCATCAGGCCGAGTGTCTGGTCGTCGGCGGGAGCGAACGCCCGCTGCCCAACGTGGACCCTCCACGTGAACGTATTGCCCTGCTCTAGGCTGGTGCACGAGACGTCGAGCGTGCCGTAGAACCGAGAAATCAGAACGGCGCTGCAGTTGACCGGCCCCTCCCGCGACTCCAAGAAGTCACCAAACACCGGCTGCCCATCGACAACATAGGTCGTGACCACCTCAATCGAACGGCGGATGTCGCCTGCCCGGTACATCTGACTCACGGTAAGCAACGCCACGACACCAAGGATCGCTGCCGGGATCACCAGGAACCAGTTGTCCTTGCCGATATGCCAGCCCGGCATTGACTACAGCACCAGTCCGGCGACGAAGTAGAGAATTGTGGCGCCAACGCCGCCCACGAGGGCGTACGGAATCTGCGTGGTCACGTGCTCGATGTGGTCGCAGCCGGCCGAGAGCGACGAGACGACCGTCGTGTCGGAGATCGGCGAGCAGTGGTCCCCGAAGATGCCGCCGCCCATCACCGCGCCCAAGACCAACGGAATCGAGGCTCCGCTCTCGATAGCGAGCGGCATTGCGATCGGCATCAAAATGGCGAAAGTGCCCCACGAGCTTCCGGTCGAGAACGCAATGACGCAGCCAGCGAGAAATACGAGCGGTGCCACCGTCGCCGGGGTGAGCAGTGGCGCCACCGCGTCGGCCACGAAGGGGCCTGTCCCGAGCGCCTTGGTGATCGCACCGATCCCCAGCGCCAGGCCAAGGATCACCGCCACCGGCAGGAGTTGCTGGAATCCCTTCATCGAGATCTCCGCCATCTCGATAACGCTGAATAGTCCCTGGATTCGATACAGGATCATCGCCACCACAACCGCGCCCGAGACGGCCCAGAAAACCGACGTTGATCCTGATCCCTGGGTCCAGTCGCCGTCGCCTGTGGCGATCAGAGCGAAGGGCACGATCGCCACCATGGTCAGCACCGGGGCCAGCAGATTGCGCGCCTTCTTGCCGGCCTCGGGGACGTCGTCGTCCAGATCCTCGGTCGCACCAACTTTCCCGTGACCGGCGCGGGCCGCCTGCTCCGCGGCCAGCATCGGGCCGTAATCCCGACCCGACACGGCAATGAAGAAGACCGTGCCCAGCGCTAGCCAGGCGTAGAAGTTGTACGGGATCGAGGACACCAGCACGCCCAGAGGATCTTCGATCCCCTCCGCCGCAAGGAGGCTGAGTAGCATCGCGCCCCACGCGTTGATCGGAATCAGTACGCAGATCGGCGCCGAGGTCGAGTCGCAGACATACGCGAGCTTCGCGCGCGACAGTCCGAACTTGTCGTATAGCGGCCGTGAAACCGTGCCCGTAACGAGGCAGGTAATGTTCGATTCGATGAAGATCGAGACGCCCAGCAGTCCTGAAACCAGCTGAGCTGACACCCTCCCCCGCACCCATCCACGAGACACCATCCATTCAGCGAAGCCGGTAACGCCCCCCGATCTCTGCATTAGCAGGATCATGGCCCCAACGACCAGGGTGAACAGGAGGGTCGGCGTGTTGCCCGGATCGCTGACCACCGCACTGAGCTGATCGAGGCTGCCAATGAGACCGCTCACCGGGTTGAAGCCGGCGATGATCGTCGCGCCCACCCAGATCCCGGCAAACAGCGATAGATGCACCTGTTTCGTCCGCAGCGCCAGCACGATCGCTACCGCGGGAGGAAGTACAGAGAGCCAGCCGTAGTCAGGTGTCATGGGTTCCTTTGCACCGGGGATCGGCGCCCATGTTACTCCGCTCGCCGAGCCGGCGTGGGAGCCCTAAACGGCAGGCCAGCGACTGCTAAACTTTCCCCACCATGCCAACAACCCCGGGGCGACTCCACTACTACTACGGGCTCGAGCAGATTCGTTGCCTGGCCAGTTGGATCGTCACCGTGGCAGCCACGGTGATCTTTGGAACCATCGGCATCGCGGTTTCCTTCGCCGACTTCACCGGCAACGTCACTCATGCCTGCGCGCGGTATTGGGCCCGTACGTTCCTGTGGATCCATGGCGTCAATCTCACTGTGCAGGGCCTCGAGCACCTCGACCCCGAGCACAGCTACGTATTCGTTGCGAACCACAACTCGGCGCTCGACATTCCGGCACTCCTCGTCGCCCTTCCCCTACGGTTCCGCATGGTCGCCAAGGCGTCGCTATTCCGGATCCCTTTCCTGGGCTGGTATATGCGGCGAGTGGGCTACGTCCCGGTGCCGTGGAACGGCGGGAGCACTGATCTCGAGGCGGCGGCACGCCGACTGCGGGGCGGCTCTTCGGTGCTGGTGTTCCCGGAAGGTACCCGTACCGACGAGAGTGAACTCGCGCGCTTCCGCAAGGGCGGCTTCTACCTGGCGCGCGGCGCCGGCATCCCCCTGGTGCCGGTCGCTGTGATTAACACCGGCCGCCTGCTGCCGCGGGGCAAGATCTGGGTGAACCTCGGAGTGGTCGAAGTTCGCGTTGGCGAACCGATTTCGGCTACCGGCGATGAGTCGCTCGCCAAGCTGGCGGCCCGTTGCCGCCAGCGAGTGGCGGAACTTCCGCTTTGATACCGCTTCGCGACGAGAACCCGAGTCGTCACACACCGTGGATGACCTGGCTACTGCTTGCGGCCAATCTGGCGGTATTCGCCTACCAGATGCGCGTTCGAATGCTCGGTGGTGACGAGGCCTACACAGCGCTTTTCTTCAATCTCGGCGTGATCCCCGACGAGCTCACCT
>Ga0114999_10009141_pt1 | contig 10913 bp, 14 predicted proteins | sample ArcticOcean_MG_C_3_FD_89820 | JGI IMG/M metagenome (GOLD analysis project Ga0114999, IMG submission 89820) | Marine microbial communities from western Arctic Ocean - ArcticOcean_MG_CB8_126 | ecosystem: Environmental > Aquatic > Marine > Oceanic | place: Arctic Ocean: Canada Basin | collected... | reverse complement strand
CGTTAGACAAAAACATGGGTTCCTTAGCTGCGAAGCCTGTGGATTTCGTTTTGATACGTTCTACGGAGATCGCGGCTCGTCTTTCATAGAATGTCATCATACGAAGCCCGTTCATGAAATGAAGAGTGGAGAAAAGACTAAGTTGTTCGACTTGGTGCTTCTTTGCTCAAACTGCCATCGTATGGTCCATGCAAAACGTCCGTGGTTAAGTCTTGAGGAGTTGCGACAGCTTCCCGGTTTGAAGGCTAAAAACACCTCATGAGGCAAGTACCAATTCTGGTCGTATATACTATCGTATCAGCAATGCTAGGAAACTTCAGCTTTGCCGCGGAGCCTGCGATACTCACCGGCACCGTCACCCATGTCCGCGACGGTGACACCATCGAGGTAGGCAAGGTGCCGATCAGGCTGAACGGCGTGTCTGCACCCGAACTGAAGGAACCGCTGGGCAAAGCCTCTAAGAAATTCATGCGCGACCTCGTCCTCGGTAAGCCCGTCCGTTGCGAATTGAACGGCAAGAAGACTTATGACCGTCTCGTCGGCACCTGTTACCTCGGTGACATCGATATTGGCGTCGCCGTCATCAAGGCCGGGCTGGCGTTGGACTGCCCCCGATACTCAGGTGGGCGTTATAGGGCTGCTGAGACTGTGGCGGGGCGGGATCGGATTAAGTTGCCGAAGTATTGCCGCAAATAGCCAATTTCTCGATCACAGTGTGGGACTAAGTGTGGGACTGAATTAGATGCAACTAATTTAAATCATTAATTACAACAGCTTACGATGGGTGGCTGGCGGAGAGGGAGGGATTCGAACCCTCGGTACCCCTGTAGGAGTACGGCGGATTAGCAATCCACTGGTTTAAGCCACTCACCCACCTCTCCGCTGCGCCATCATTACGAAATGGCGAGCGAATTCGCAAGCCGAGAAATGGATTTAATCGGCTGGTGCGGCAATTGCGTACGAAATTATGCCGCCGGTTAAGCGATTCAGAGTCTTACAATCGGATGTAAAGACTGCATGAGGGTCGCCACCTGGCACGTAGAGCGTCTCAAAACGTTTAAGGCTCACATCTATCACCGTGGGCAGATCAATCATCATGGGGGCAATACCGCCTCTCTCGTAGCCTGTATATTTTCTATCTTCATATTTAGAAGCCCGACGAACTTCTCCGGCATCATCCAAGGCAAGACACCGAGGCAGAGCATCGGCCAAACATTTGTGATCCCCGGCGACCAATACCAACACTGGCTGCTCGCCGATAAAATACAAATTGCTTTGAACAACAGCCCCCGGTTCGACTTTCAGCGCCCGCGCAGCGGTTTTTACCCCTGAGGCCGGGCTTTTAAGCTCGCGGAACCGCACCTTCACTTTAGCGTCTTTGAGGGCTTGCCTCACCTTCTTGACAGAAGCTCGGTTGAGAACAGCCATGGATCACTCTCCTTCCAATCTGAATCATACGCAAATTTTCTCGTCAGACAAGAGGCGTACAAACAGATATGACCTTACTTGCATATTTTTTTAAACATATTTTTATTTTAGCTATTAACTATATATTTACATGTATATATAGTCATTTTCATCGGCGGACGAGAACATCCCCGATTGAACCGAGAATAAACCACGGACCAGACATATAAATGGAGGCCACGATGAAAAAAATTATCACTGCATTGATTTTCACATTGGTTGTCGGAATTTCTGCAACCCCTGCTTCTGCCGAGAGACTTCACGCACCTGAGCCGCGTTTTGATTGGGTTATCGACAACTTTTTCAATGTCCTGCTGGACCCACGTGGTCGCTATGGCAATCCCCAACGATGGAACCAGCGCGGGAACCAAAGGAGGAATTACCCCAGGGTTGAGCAAAATGGTTAGCGGTATGCCGGTGCCCTGCCCCGCCGAATTCGTAATCAGCACGGCAACAATTGCCACCAGGTAACCAAGGTCAAAGGTGTTCGTGGCCGTTGCCGGAATCAGGGCCGGAAACGGATTAATGCGGTGATGTGCTACAACCGATTTGGAAATGCGCACATCGCTCTCGGCAGCCGCCGGGTTGTGAACGAATTTGCCGGACGCCGGCATCCCTAGGAAAAGAAACCGGCATCGCTAGCACGATCCAATCCCCCTTGGATCAACCACCCCCGTCATTCTTTTGATTTTCCGTGGAGTGGCGGGGGACTTTTTTTATTTTAAAAACCTTTGCACTTAAACAGTTTGTCCCCTTTGCTTAACCCCCTTATCTATCAGCCTCACTTATTGTGGCGTTAATTAAACAGGAGCAACCCATTGTTGGAGGACGTTCAAGCCATCGAACCCGCGCTTCGACTCGGTGCGTTCCTAGGTATTTTCGCCGTTATGGCGATTTGGAAAATTCTAGCACCGCGACGAGCCCTGTCGTTTTCTAGAGGTTTGCGCTGGACCAATAATCTTGGGATCGTCGCTCTGAATAATGGTGTTCCAAAAGAGCATTTTGGGCTATTTTTAAAGGAATGTGAGTGGCGATTTAACATAAGTGACCCGTCAGATCAATTATTGCAATTGAAACAATGGGTTAGAGACTATTTGAGGTAGTTATCTAGGACATCCCCTAAATCTTTACTAAACCCGGATTAATAATGCCTATCATTCAGACTTCAGACGTGGGACACGTTAATGGCCGTGGAAATTCGCCGAATCTTGTACAGCGCTGATGAGTTCAAGGCGATTGCAAAAATCTATGTAAATCTTGTCGGGCCAAGTATGGGCTTGCCGGAAGGCACCGTCATGGCCGTCGATATCTTAGCAGACGACCCCTTGGAGGTCCGCGTGCACATACAGGCAGAGATGGCCGACAGATTCAGCACGTATTTGACAAAGACAACGTGGTTGCCGCGATGACGACCTTTTGCGGAGAGATGAAAAGTCCCCTTTCCAAAAAATCTACGAAAACGGCTAAGAAAAACAGCGAAGGAAAATTCACCTTCGACATGGTCATTAAATCAGACTTGAATCTTTAATAGGTCTACTTTCCAAACAGCTTTTGCCACCACAACTTTTTAACTTTTTTCTTCAACCGCCTTCGTTTGCGCTTAGAAGGATCTATATCGCCTGGCTTTTTTGGAACCGACCTCGCGTGGGGGTTTGATTAGGAATAAAAAAAGTCGAAACTCTCCTTCCGTGTTCACACGAGAATAAGCGATCTTAAAAATGCTGCTGTCGCGAATGCAGCGATATTCTGCATCGCCTTTAGCGTCGGCCTTCTCATAGATGGAATCGCTGTATTCCAGATTACCTTCTTTGATCGCTTGGCCTTCCCCGCAGATGTAGACTTCTGTAGTTTCGGCCATGACTATATCTTTTCCTTTGGGTCTTCTTTCGCATGTGCCCAACTGGTAAGAAACTCATCAATAGCTTGGCGTGCAGGCACCGCCTTCGACCCTAGCATTTCGGCGCGCAGGTAAATAATGGTCAAGCTAAAAGCGCTCATCGCAACTTGATTATGATTTCGCCGCGCATCGCCGTTCACGGTGCGATAATGATCGATGATTGGCTGATAGAGGTCAGGGCTGTTTCGGCCTTTCTCATGGCCTTCATCGATCGCTGCCTGGGTTTGTTCTGCCACGGCACGCGCCACGACAGCAGGTGATCCTTTAACGACAGAATCAAGGATCGCCCCAGCATCTTTGTTTAACTGCTTAGCCTCGCGATCTGGATTGTTAAACCAACCGAACATGGCCCCATCTTACTCCGAGAGCTTCTTCTTGAGGAGTTCATTCACAGCCTGAGGATTGGCTTTTCCTTGGGTCTTCTGCATAACCTGACCAACAAACCAGCCGATGATTTTTTCATTACCGCCTTTGAATTGTTCCGCCTGATTTGGCCCACTGGCGATTACCTCATCAATAATAGTTTCAATGGCACCGGTATCAGTAATTTGTTTCAGGCTTTTATCCTCAACGATTTTTGCCGGACTATCGTCGGTTTCCATCATGATATCGAAAACGTCCTTGGCGATCCGGCCAGAGATCGTGTTATCGGAAATAAGCCCAATTAACTCGCCCAACGCTTCCGACGAAACCGGGCTTTCGCCAATGCCAATTCCTTTGGCGTTCAACGTAGCGAAGAGCGTTCCCGTGACCCAGTTCGCCGCCTGCTTGGCATCATGCCCATCGGCAACGCGTTCGAAGAACTCTGCTGTTTCCTTTTCCGCTACCAACACGCCAGCGTCGTAAGGACTTAACCCTAGATCGTTGATAAATCTATTTTTCTTATCATCAGGTAACTCGGGCAATTCGGCTTTTAGCTGATCCACCAGTTCCTGACTAATTTCCAACGGCAGCAGATCAGGGTCTGGGAAGTAGCGATAATCGTGAGCAGCTTCCTTTGACCGCATTGAGCGGGTTTCATTTTTATTAGCATCATAAAGCCGGGTTTCTTGAACCACCTCGCCACCCGCCTCATAGACATCAATTTGGCGTTCGGCTTCGTGTTCGATGGCTTGCATGATAAAGCGAATGGAATTTACGTTTTTTATTTCGGCCCGGGTTCGAAGTTCTGTCTCTCCCACAGGTCGAACCGAAACATTAACGTCGGCGCGCATCGAGCCCTCTTCCATATTTCCATCACAAGTCCCCAGATAACGCAGGATGGAACGAAGCTTTAAAACGAAGGCTCCAGCTTCTTCCGGCGTGCGCATATCGGGCTTGGAAACAATTTCCATCAGGCAGACGCCAGAACGATTTAGATCGATGTAGGACCGCTTGGGGTCCTGATCGTGTATCGACTTACCCGCATCCTGTTCCATATGCAGGCGCTCGATCCCAACTGACCGGCTCTCACCGTCTTCCAGATCCAGCACGATTGTCCCTTCGCCGACAATGGGATGGAAAAGTTGCGAAATCTGATAGCCCTGCGGTAGGTCCGCGTAGAAATAGTTTTTCCGGTCGAAGACGGAACGGAGGTTGATTTCAGCCTTAAGCCCGAGCCCCGTGCGCACGGCCTGCTCGACACATTCCTGGTTGATCACCGGCAGCATCCCCGGCATGGCCGCATCTACCAACGAGACCTGCGTGTTAGGTTCTGCCCCAAATTCAGTAGAGCTACCGGAAAAAAGTTTTGCGTTGGAAATTACTTGGCAGTGGACTTCAAGCCCTAACACGACTTCCCAATCCGCCATTTCACCTTTGATGATATAGGCCATTCCTTAAACCCCTCCCGGCGTCGCGGTGAAGTTTGCTGCCGCTTCCAGCACCCCGGCACTTCGGAACACGGTTTCCTCATCGAACGGCTTGCCAATCAAATGAAGCCCCAGAGGCAGTCCATCACTGTCCAGCCCCCCTGGTATGGAAATCCCCGGCAATCCCGCCATCGAAGTCGGCACGGTGTAGACATCGTTCAAATACATGGCGATGGGATCATCCATTTTCTCACCAATACCAAATGCCGCACTGGGTGCGGTGGGCGTTAAAATGACATCCACTTCTTTAAATACTTTTTCGAAATCCTGTGCGATCAAGGCGCGGACGCGCTGAGCTTTCAAATAATAAGCATCGTAGAAGCCGACCGACAGCACATAGGCACCGATCAAGATGCGACGCCGGACTTCGTCGCCAAAACCTTCGGCGCGTGTGTTCTCATACATTTCGTCCAGCGTATCCCCGGGCACGCGAAGTCCATATCGCACACCGTCATAGCGCGCGAGATTGGAAGATGCTTCAGCCGGCGCGATGATGTAATAAGCCGGTAACGCGTACTTTGTATGGGGTAAGGAAATCTCTCTAACTTCCGCCCCTGCTGCTTTCAGCCAATCAGCGCCCTGCTGCCACAACTTGGCAATTTCGTCCGGCATGCCATCAAGGGCATATTCCTTGGGGATTCCAACTTTGAGTCCCTTAACGTCGCCACTCAGGACCGCTTCGAAGTCCGGCACGGCGATGGGAGCCGAAGTTGAATCCTTAACATCGTGCCCCGCCATTTCACCCAGCATAATCGCCGCATCACGGACTGTGCGTGTGAGCGGCCCGGCCTGATCCAGGCTAGACGCAAATGCCACAACCCCCCAGCGCGAACAGCGGCCATAGGTTGGCTTCATCCCGACAATGCCACAGAACGAGGCGGGCTGGCGAATGGAACCACCGGTATCGGTCCCCGTGGCTGCAACCGCCGTATGTGCCGCAACCGCAGATGCCGAGCCGCCTGACGATCCGCCAGGCACCAGGTCCCTACCATCCGCACCCTTCCATGGGTTTTTTACAGCACCGTAATAACTGGTCATATTGGCCGACCCCATGGCGAATTCATCCAGGTTGGTCTTACCCAGCATGACCGCGCCACCATCGCGCAAATTTGCAGTAACAGTCGATTCGTATGTCGGCTTAAATCCGTCCAAAATATGAGACGCCGCTGTGGTCAGCACCCCTTCGGTGCCAAACAAGTCTTTAACGGCGACAGGAATACCGTCCATGGGCCCGGCAACGTCACCCGCCTTACGGCGTACGTCAGATGCTTCGGCGCGTTGCAGCGCAATCTCCGGCGTTTCGGTGATGTAGGCATTGAGGTCTTGGGCGGCCGACATCGCATCAATATAGGCGCCCGTCAGTTCAGCAGATGAGAAATCACCCTTGGTAAGTCCGTCGCGGGCCTCAGCTAAATTTAAGTCGGTTAAGTGGCCCATGATTATTCAACCACCTTCGGCACGGTATAAAAGTTTTTTTCGCGGTCCGGTGCATTGGCCAGAACCTTTTGCGGCACGCCGCCGTCACTGATCACATCTTCACGGCGAAAAAGCTCCATATTGGCAACACTGGTCATCGGCTCCACACCCTCGGTATCGACTTCACTTAATTGCTCTACCCAACCAATAATGTGGGATAATTCACCTGCCAACGGGTCTAAATCTTGGTCAGGTACCTTGATTCGAGCCAAAAAGGCGATGTTCTTGACGGTCTCTTTATCCAGGGACATGGGTCTTGCCAACTCCAGCCAAACGCTTATTAGACATCACAAAAAGCCGCCTGAAAAATTCAGTCCAGCGGCGGCGGAAACCTAACATTGAGGGGATACCCAAGCAAGATGGGATCGTACACCTAATTGAGCCTACGACTTATTTTTTCTTAAGGCTTTCCCATACACTCTCTGTCCAAGACGTGGGTGCGGTTTCTGCAGCAGTTTTCAAAGCGTGTTGAATATTATCGACCGATTGCTTTTTTGATGCAGGCTTCCGACCTAGTTTTTTCAATGACACACCATCGAATAACAGTGTTTTCTTTTTCGTATTAAAAAGAAAATTCGTCGAAAAGGCTCGATCCACTTCTTCACTGACACCCTGAACATCGATTGTAATTTGGTGAACCGAGGCTTTAGACACCTTGAAGGGGGCCTCAATCAAAAACATGAGCGCAATAAACTTGACCGTTTTTCCTTTATGAACACAGGCGTAGGCCACCTCGTAATCGGCGATCTCAAATAGTTCGCCACTAGCCTGACTCTTCCCTTCGAATAGGATGCCGTACCGACATGCTCGATTATTCCCGGCGTCAAAACTACCGCGTAATTCATCTGGAATTGTCCCATCGATTAGAGGAATCAAAACCGACGAATAGACAAACCCCAAGTCCTTTCCGTCGATTTTGACAGCCAACCATGCCGCATTCTTGGGACGCCCTACCGCTTTGACCTTCATGCCTTTTTTTAGTCTGGAAAGTCGTTTGCTCGCTGTTTTAGGCCCGGCCCGAACATTAACGTCCTTGGTCACTAAGAACGTTCCTTGAGCAGGTTTTACCTCAACACCCAAGAATTTGTCGGCATGGGCAGGGCCCCAGGCGAACGAAACCAGCAGCCCCACCATCAGACTGAATAGCATCACACAAACGCGCGGCAGTAATCTCATATGCAATTAGCCGTAATAGTTGATCTGGAAACATGCCCGAGACATGATAGACAAGCAAATCACGTCCCACCACTTTCTTTTTGCTTCCGCAATGAAATTTGATATTGATGACCCATGCCCGTTAAATCAATCCAAGATTTAAAATCCGAACGCCGTCGCGATAGCCGCTTGTTAGGATTGGACCTCGGTTCCAAGACCATCGGCTTGGGCCTGTCGGATGTGACCCTGACCATCGCCAGCCCGTTGGAAACCATTAAGCGATCCAAGTTTGCAAAAGATGCCGCAAGGCTTCAGACATTGATAACGGAACACGACGTCGGCGGCCTTGTCATCGGTCTCCCGATCAGCATGGACGGCACCGAGGGCCCGCGCTGCCAATCAACGCGAGACTTCACAAACAATCTTTTCGAAAAAATAGACATAGACGCGGCCTTCTGGGATGAACGTTGGTCGACCCAAGCGGTCGAGAGAATCCTCATTGGTGAAGCAGACCTCACCCGAAAGCGCCGCGCCCAAGTCGTTGACCGGGCCGCCGCTGCCTACATTCTCCAAGGTGCGCTGGATTTAGCATCTTAGTGTGGCTGGCGTACGCCGGTAAGATATGATTTAAAAGGCGTCTTGTTCGATCATAATTAAGGGTAAAAAATGACACGCATCGCTGTTTTAGACGACTATCAAGGCGTCGCCATGGAATGTGCCGACTGGGACTCACTGCCGGACGGATTTAGCGTTACGTCATTTAGCGAAGCCCTTGGTGATGAAAACGGGATTGCTGCGGCCCTTAAGGATTTTGAGATCGTCATCGGCATGCGCGAACGCACCCCGTTCCCTAAGTCATTAATCAATAAGCTGCCAAATCTGAAATTGCTGATCACCACAGGTCTGCACAACATGTCGTTTGATGTTGCCGCCGCCAACAAACAAGGCGTCGTTGTCTGCGGCACGGCCTCACAATCAACCCCAGCAGCTGAGCTGACTTGGGGCTTGGTCTGCAGTCTGTTCAAACAAATACCGCTGGAAAACACCGTCATGCACACGGGCGGTTGGCAAAAAGCTTTCCCGGCAACCATGCATGGCAAAACGATTGGCACCGTTGGATTGGGCAAGCTCGGGTCCAAGATTGCCGCCTACGGCAATGTCTTCGGCATGAATGTGCTGGCGTGGAGCCCCAATCTGACCCAAGAACGCGCCGACGAACACAATGCGACGGCGGTCAGCAAGGAAGCCTTGTTCTCAGACTCCGACTTGATAACAATCCATATGCCCTTGGTCCCTGCCTCGCGTGGTTTAATTACCGCCGAAGATATCGGCCGTATGAAATCGACAGCCTACCTGGTTAACACCTCACGCGGCCCGATTGTCGATGAGGCTGCGTTAGCAACCGCCTGCTCGAGTGGCAGCATTGCCGGGGCAGGTGTTGATGTTTACGACATCGAACCCTTGGCCACCGACCACCCTTTCAGGTCTTTAGACAACATGATCCTGACCGGCCACATTGGCTATGTGACCCGGGAGAACTACGAAGGCATGTACACCCACTCAATCGAAAACGTTAAAGCATGGCTGGACGGTAGTCCCATTCGTGTATTGGAGGCAAAATAGTTGTGTTTGAAGGATTCAAAACCCGCGATATAGAAACCAGCGGCGCGACCATTCACCTACGGCATGGCGGCGAAGGCCCGCCCCTGCTTCTTTTACACGGCAATCCGATGACCCATGTCGCCTGGCGTAAGATCGCCAACCGCTTAGCTGAAAATTTTCACGTTGTTGCGACAGATCTACGCGGCTACGGCGACAGTTCCGCCCCGCCAACGGATGAGAAACACACGCCCTATACCTTCCGCGCCATGGCCCAGGATCAAATCGAGGTCATGGACGCACTGGGCTACAAAGAATTCATGGTCGCCGGACATGACAGAGGAGCCCGCACCGCCCATCGCATGGCGGTCGATCATCCGGAAATCGTCAAAAAAATCGCCTTGGTAGATATCCTGCCCAACCATCATATCTGGTCAAACGCGTCTCGTGCTTGGGCGATGAAGTCCTGGCATTGGTTGTTCATGGCGCAACCGGCACCTTTGCCGGAGCAAATGATGGCGGGCCTTGGTGCGCATGAATTTATGTCTGGCAAGCTGTCCAAGCCGGGGATCGGCCTCAAACATTGTGAGGGTGAAGCTTTCGAAGAATATGTTCGCTGCTTTAACGAAAAAACCATCTTCGGGTCCTGCGAAGACTATCGCGCCTGCGCCACCACGGATTTGGAAATGGATACCCAGGATGTCGAAAATGGCGTCACCTTTGACGGCCCGACACTTGTTCTCTGGGGTGGCAAGAGCCATACCGGCACGGTCCACGGTGACTTGATCCCGATCTGGAAGAAATGGTGCCCCAATGCCATCGGCGGGCCAATTGATTGTGGCCACTATACCCAGGAAGAAGCGCCAGACGACGTCTACGACTGGTTTATGAAGTTTTTTCCGGGCTGAAATTATGAGCTGAGATTAAGTGCTGTAATCTAAAAGCTTCAGAAGCTCACCTGCATAGCGGGTGAAGGTGCGTTCGGCATCGTCGTCGAAGGTATCGCGCCAAGACCCGACACTGCCATCCGGCATCGCACCAGCGACCCCGGCATCAATACATTGCGCTAACGCCTCGTCAGAATCGTAGAGCCCTAGAAACAAAAACACGCCTCTCATCACCGGGCCTGGATCGCTGAGCAGGTCTTCGTAACAAACATCAATATAGAGATCTCTGTGAGATCGGCCGAATCGTCTTGCATCACCAACACTGCGCGCCCAACTGTTGGCAAAGACATCGACAAAATCAGCAAACTCAGAAAATTTCTTAGAAAATTGCTCACCTTGATAGCGCCGGTTAAACGTCCACGCCGACGCGACTTCGTCCCGACCATCGCGAATAACGTTAATAAACTTCGCGTTAGGCATAACCCGGGACAGCATTTCCATATTGATTGCGTAGTCAGGCGTGCGTTCCCCGACACACTTCACATGGTCATCGCCAATCCACCGGTTGAAAGCCAGCCCGAT
>Ga0114999_10009135_pt1 | contig 10919 bp, 10 predicted proteins | sample ArcticOcean_MG_C_3_FD_89820 | JGI IMG/M metagenome (GOLD analysis project Ga0114999, IMG submission 89820) | Marine microbial communities from western Arctic Ocean - ArcticOcean_MG_CB8_126 | ecosystem: Environmental > Aquatic > Marine > Oceanic | place: Arctic Ocean: Canada Basin | collected... | reverse complement strand
TGATCACGCGATCAAGGAAGGTAAATGCGAATACAGCAATATTCAATCGCGTATGGAAGCAAACGGAGATGCTGTTCGTCGTTTTACTGCCGATCCAAAAATCGCGAAGATTTCTTATTACAAAGTCAATGACGACGGCGATTTCCGAATTCTTTGCACCAAGGGAAATGCCAACGTTAAGATGTCCAGCGGGCAGGGGCTATCTGATTCTGGGGCTGGCTCGCACTCATCTTGATCTCAAGCGCCGGGCGGTTTAGGAAAAGGTCCTGCTTGGCCATTTGAAAGCCGCCTTTGTAGATTAATTGTCGGGTTTCTGCTTAGAGTCCGTCGACCGGCACTGAGCCATCGCGGCTTTCGATTTCAATCACCCAAAGGTCCGGGTCACGTCCGATTGATTTGCGAATGCGCTCGTCTGCATCACGCTCTTCGATGACTTGTTCATCATGCGCGGGGTACCAGCTTAAATTTCCATCAAAATCGCGCATCTGTGACAGTAATCGACATCCCACGCCAGCCTGATAAATTTTCAGTAAAACCGTCCCACCCATTCTTTCGCCTGAATTAACGACGACAGCAGGGATACCAGCCACCGAACACCGTTTCAGATGGGCGTCGATCCAGATGTGAGTTGGGAGCCGATCATCCACCACGATCTGTTAACCGAGCGGGCCCAGGAATGGTTCGCCCATATAGCTGTCGGAAACCGAATCCAGCGCATCGGGCCAATCTCCGGGTATAACCCGGCGGCGTTCGGATGCAGGGCGAGGTTTTCCATTCCAGCCTACTTGTTCCATATAGGCGTAAAGCTGAATCAGTTGACCGTCGGGGTCCACGACGAATGCGGAGTAATCGATCCCCGGATATAGTTCTTGAGGTATGTCCTCCCGGACGGTGCAGCCTTGCTCGCGGAAAAATGCGACGGCATTCTTGAGCTGCTGGTAGTTGGCGAGCCGAACGGCAAAAGCGAAGAGCTGGCTATCTTCACGGCAACCAAGTTCTTTACGCAAGGCGATGGGATAAAGTGACATCGAATGGTGTTCGGTATTATTACGCAAGAACACGCAGCGGTAGCCTTTGTAATCGACCGTTTCGGTCTCAATGAAGCCTAGTGAATCGCGATAAAAAGAAAGTGCTGCATCGATGTCTTGGCAGAACAGCCGTACAGGGCCGATTTTTGTGATTTTGAAGGGCCGGCCGAGGAGTATGCCGTCGACGTCGTGTTTTTCTTCCAGAGGTTCGATATCGCGATAGCCAGTATTCATCTCGACTCCGGCTTCGATGGCTTCCTTTACTTCGCGGTATTCGGATATTTGTGGTAACGGGGCAACCTCTTTGAATTCTCGGTTGTGCATGTCCCAGGGCTTGGAATAACCATCCCAGCCGATTTGCTCAATGCCGTAGTAAAGCTCGTTCTGGAACCAGTCAGCATCCATTAAATAGGTGTGCCAGTTCGATCCGGGCATGTCCCGCCCGGCGCGGATCATGTTACTGCCGCTATCTTTTAGCCAGTGATGTCCGTTGACGGCTTCTGCCAGCGTACCGACCTGCCAGGTAATTTGGTTTACGGTGATGTTTTCGCGCCACCGACCAAGCTTATCGACCGCACCGCGCTGTTGGTGGTTGTAGAGAACAAAGGCGTGATGATCGTGCGAATAGCGGAAAAAATAGCCACGCAAATCGCCGAACGGTTTTAGTTCGTCGGGAACCTCACGACCTTCGGGGAAAGGATCTCGAATGTCGACAATCCTGAAGCCCATTAGGGCATGATAAAAATGGAGAGCTTCCTCCATCTTGATCGCGTTAATGCCGAAATGACCTAGGCGACGGATTTTGAAGGGGCGGTCGAGTAATACGCCGCCGACATTATATTTTCCATCAATCGCGTCGAGCATGATGATTCCCCTGTCGGATTGCAGCTTCTATTGAATCTCGTTAATTCGACATCATGGATTTTCTGCCGAACCACCAGAACATAAGGACCAGCGGTGTCAGAACTAACGTCATGATGAGGGTCACGGCAGCTGCCAGATTGGTGGCCCCCGAATTCCAGTAGCTCCAGATCACGGCGGGTAGGGTTATGTTGTCATGCCCGACCAGGAACACCGCTACTGTCAGCTCACGATAAACAAGAATGGCTGACCATATCCAAACGGACATCAACGTAGGACGCAAGAGGGGGACCAGGATACGCCAGGAGGTTCTGATCTCGGAAAGTCCTGAGACGTGAGCAGCTTCTTCCAACTCTTTGTGTATTTGAAGAAGCGCGCTGTTGATCGCCCGCGTGGCAAAACTAATTCGAGTAATCACATAGACCACGGCAATGAGGGTTATCGTGCCATAGAGCGGTACAAAATCCTTAAGGACAAAAAGAGACAGGAGAATTGCCGCGACAGCTAGAATGACTTCGGGCAGGGCGTGTGGCAGAAAGGCACCAAACTCCAGGACATATCTGGCTCTGCTGCGGCTTCGTATAATTAGCCAGGAAATACTGAAAGCCAGAATCAGAGTTGCGGCGGGTACAATTAGGACGAGGAGAACCGTATTCTTTAACCCGCGGACTACCAGGTCCCAATCCATATTCTCCATAATGCCGTCAAGGGACATCAGGCTGAACATCTTTGCGGAGGGTGGTGCCAGATAGGGAACAAAGGCAGCGTAGCCGATCAACACCAGCGGAATAATTTTCGCGGCAATGATGTAAAGGATAATAAAGGTCCAGGCGACTTTTCCCCAATTCCTGATGTCAATGAGGGTAGGGCGATATCCTTTACCGGTAACGACCTGGTATTTATCGCCCTGACGAAGAACGGTGCTGTACCACCACGTTAGAAGCAGGGCGACGCCGATCATTATGACGCCTAGGGCTGCGGTAATTCCGTGTTGGGAAAACTCTTCGTCACCTGGATTGGCCTTCTCAAACACATAGGTGCTGATCATATAGACCCGGTTGGCCAGTCCGATGATCGCGGGGACGTCGAAGGTCGCGATACCAATGACGACGATATAAATTACAGCGGCCAGGATTGCCGGCATTGCGAGCGGCAGTGTGACGCGGCGCATTGTGCCGATGAATCCCAACCCGTGAATTTTAGCGGCTTCTTCGAGTGAAGGGTTCATCGCGCGAAACATTTGGGCGGTCAGAATAAAGGCCAGAGCCGCAAGGCTGAGCCCCTGTACAAAGCCCATACCGATTGGTGTAGCGATATTGATTGGCGCTTCTGAGAGAGAAAAATACTCGACCGCCCATCGGTTCAGGAAACCAATGCGGGAATGTGCCAGGAAGGTCCAGCCCATTGCCGTGTAAATGCCGGGGATCAACAGTCCGAGGGTCATGATCGCATAGACGGCGCTCTTGGCGCGCATGGTGGTGCGTTCGGTCAGCCATGCGATGGGTAGTCCGATCCCCATCGAGACCAGAGTCGCGGTGATCGAGAAAATGATGGTGTTATAGAGTGCTTCCTCAATGATCGGATCAGAGAATAAATCAACATAGTTGCTTAGCGTAAATTTTGCATCCGCCGTTCCGATAATGCCGGATTGAAAACTGATTGAAATGAGAACGCCGACCAACACCACGATGACGAACATTGGCAGCGCGGCAAGCACCATCAGCGTGGGTGAGGATTTAGAATGCAAGGGGAGTTCCTATCACTAGGCTAAAAGCATTTTTCAGAAATGCACGGGTTGGGGAGCAAAGCTCCCCAACCCGCTTATTTCACAGAAAACAGTACTTACTTTTTCTTCTTCTTTTTTAGAATTTTCTGCAGGGCTTTTCGGGTTTTTACATAACTACCCTGAGAACCAAGCCATTGCGGTGAGTTCATAACAACCTTTGATCCTTTGGCTCTTTGGACAAGAATCTTCTTCCGCATATGGGATTCGGGGTAAAGAGGTAAATCCATCCCGACTTTCTCCCACATCCATTTTTGGCCTTCCTTGGTGTGGAGCCAGACAACGAACAATGCCGCAGCATTGGGTGCCTGGGAATGCACCGGTACTGAGCCATAACGCGTATGCGAAACGACGGCTTCGTCCATAAGGGCGTAGCCGAGTGGTTCACCCCGGCGTTTAGCCTGGTTCACGTATTGATCGCCACAGCTAAGGACCAACATAAGAAATTCGCCGCTGGTGATCTTGTTCATCGATCCGCAACGCATCAGGCCACCGATCTGGTCGGAAAGCTTGTGGGTATAGGCCGTCATCGTTTTTGTGCCCAATAGATCGGGCATGGCAAATTCCCGCATTCCCGCTGCATAGGGCGTTGAGGCGATCTTGCCTTTCCATTTTGGTTTCAGAGTATCCGCAAGATTTTTCGGAATATCGGCACCCTTGACCATGTCGCTGTTGTAGACAACACCGACGAGTGTGCCAGCGCTCGCTATGCCAGTGCCGTTCGGCGCGATGGGATCAAAACCCTTTTCTTTGAGCATCGGCCGGCCGAGATAGTTCATCCAGTTCATCTCACGGAAAAGACCAATTTTTGACCCTTTCAGGGACCCGCCGGAGTTGTTCCAGACGACATCGGAGCTGGCTTTCTGGCCTGCTTTCTGTTCACGGGTAAGTTTGGCGATTACCCGTGTCATTGAAGGCCCTGGCGTAAATTTGACTTTGATGTTTGTGCCGTATTTCTTGTTCATGGAGGCGACAATATGTTTTGCGCCTTTGCTGCCGTTCAGACTGGAAGCCGACCACAAAATGCGTAAAGTCGATTCCTTTTGTGCGCCTGCTATGAGTTCTTTTAAATCCTTAGGGGCGTCTGCCGCTGAAGCGGAACCAAGCGCTAACATAGCGGTGACTGGGATCACGGCTATGGTCTTCAAAAGTGTAAACTTATTTGACATGTAACTGCCTCCTTTTCTCTCGTTGTTTTCCTAGCGTAGTCCGTAAAAGTTTTCCTTTTTAGTGCTCTAACTTCATACGCTCTGACGTGCCGATCGTTTGAAGCTTCTTCTAACGCGTACTCTTAATCCTCAAAATCATTTGCGCAAGGGCGGGGCTATTTGTCCACCAATGATGCGTTGATAAACGTCGTGTTGCTGTCATCTGCCGCGAAGACCATTATGTCATCGGGATCAACAGCCATATGCAACTTATCGCTTTGCAGTTTCGGCGCTGACCGACTCTTGCCTTGTAAAGCAGAGTCAGAGGCAGTTGCTTCAAACGTATACTGATCACCAAGGAATATCGAATTTTGGAGGTCAGCTAAAATATGGTTGGGTTTTGCGCTGTAAGACTCTTCGGGAAAGGCCAGATGCTCTGGCCTGATGCCGACCCAAACATTTTTGTCGGTGATGGCTTTCTGAGATGCGGAGAAGTCACCGATCTTTGTCTTTACAACATCACCGTCCAGTTCTCCCGGCAACCAGTTTACGGTGCCAAAGAACTCTGCAACTTCTGCGCAATTGGAATTTCTGTATAGCTCAATCGGTGAGCCATATTGTAACAGCTTGCCAAAACTCATTAGAGCGATTTTGTCGGCAATGGCCATCGCTTCGATCTGGTCATGAGTCACGTAAAGGACGGTGGCTCCGAGGTTTTTTGCGAGGTCCCGGATCTTGCCCCGGACGTCTTCCCGGAGTCGGGCATCCAGATTACTGAGGGGCTCGTCCATGAGGAGAACGCTGGGGTTCACCGCGATAGCTCTTGCCAGGGCAACCCGTTGTTGTTGGCCGCCACTTAGGAGGGTCGAAGGTCTGTGTATTTGCTCTTCGAGCTGGACCATCTCGAGGGCTTCCTTAACGCGTCCTTCGACTTCGTTACCGGGTATCTTTTGTGCGCCTTCTCGTAGTGGCAAGGCCACGTTCTCGTAGACCGTCAAATGTGGCCAGACAGCATAAGACTGAAACACCATGCCAAATCCGCGCTCCTGCGCTGGAATCCACACAGGCGGCTCGTTTGAAAATACGGTCCGGTCGGCAATTTTTATCGTGCCTGTGTCTGGCGTCTCAAGTCCGGCGACAGACCGCAACAGGGTGGTTTTGCCAGAGCCACTGGCACCAACAATAACGAAAAATTCACCTGGGGCGACTTCGATGTTGAGGTCGTTTAGCGCCGCGACCTTCCCATCAGTCACCGTGAATTCTTTCATTAGGTGGCTAATTGAAATCATTCTTGTTCTTCCCCTGACATGTTTATGCTCTCTACGAGTCATTTTTACGCACAAATCCTATGGATAAATCGCCGCACACGCTAGTGCCATTCGCATATATTTTTAGGGGTTTTAGTCGAAATATTTGATGCATTGGCAATTCCGTGGCTATGTACGAATGAGCCGCTCGGGCGGTGCTTATTGGACATTTTGCGCATTTCGCGCGAGCCTCGGGCTTGCATCCATGTACTACTCTGTAGCTCTTTTAAGTAAGGGAGGGCGCCATCTTCCGTGCCAAGTTGGCGGATTAACCAACTTTGCGGATCGGCAGCAATTCTGCCGAGATAACCACCTTTGGGACCAAGCCCAAAAAGATTGGCCGCGATAAAGGCATCGACACTCGTCATGAAATTGTCTCCTACGCCGTCAGCATCATGAGGGTGCTAACGGAGGTCAGATTTATACCCAATACCCTTTAACGAAGGATTAGAGCGTTTTGTTCCCGTGGATGTGAAGAATTATTTATCCATCTGCACTTTTAAGTCCGCAGCATAATCGGCGAAGGCGTCCGCCATAGAGAATTCCGGTTCCCAGCCAAGCATCTCTTTAGCGCGGGTTATGTCGAGCGCTGCACCCCGATTAACTGGTGGTTCCCCGGGGATAATATCGACCCGCAAATTTGGCAGCTGATCTTTTATGATCGTAACCAGATCGTTGAATGATGTGACAACCGGATAGGCAATATTGAAAATGCGTTCAGAGGGTTGCTGATCGATGGTCGCGCAAATATCAACCGCGCGGCCGCAATCCTTGGCATAGAGATAGACAAAATCCATCGTCTGTTCTTCAGGTATTCTCGCCGGTTTGCCGGTAATGCCTGCCATAACAAGATCCTGGACCTTCTGTCCTCCTCCGGAACCGGCCCAGAAATGGCCGACACCAAAGACATTTGCGAGTCTCAGCATAAACAGATCAAAACCTGCATCCAGCGCATAAGCTTCGAGGATCATTTCCTGCGAGACTTTCGAGTTGCTGTAGGCAGAGCCTGCGCCGAGGAGATTATCTTCAACAACCGGGCTTTCGGTGATCTTTCTCCAGTTATAGGCGCCGAATGTGCTGATATGGATGACGCGCTTGATCCCTGTTAGCCGAGCAGCATCGGCGACAGCCATGACCCCGCCGACATTGAGGTCGTACCCAAAATGAATTGGATTGCTGACCTTCTTGCCGATGACAGATGCTGTGTTGAGGATGGTGTCTACACCATGGGTGTTGATTGTAGAAATTAGACCGGGAAGGCTGCGTACATCTTCGTTTATATAGGTGTAATTGGCGTTACCGAGTTTGGCGCGGAGGTAGTCTTCTCGCGGAATTGGGTCGACAAATACGACTTTTTCGCCTCGGCGGACGGCGTGTTGCGCATAAGATGTGCCGATAAGTCCGGCTCCGGTGATCAATGTGGTCATGATAGTCTCCCTGTCATCTAACTTCTTTTGTTTTCTTGAATACTGCCTTCAGTCGTCTTTCGCTACGGCCTTTCGAGTGTTTTCAGTTCTAAGAAGATAGACACTGCTGCTGATAATGATCGCGGCGCCACCATAGCTCCACCAGCCAGGGGTCTCTGCAAACCAGATGATACCAAGGATGAACGCGTAAACGATGCGCATGTAATCAAATGGCATCACGAAGCTGGTTTCCCCGAGCCCAACACCATGCGTGAACAGACCCTGGCCAACAATTCCGAGCGTGCCGGTAAGGGCGAGAAGAACGACTTCCATCCATGTTGGCGTTTGCCAGACAAACATTGCCGGAATGAGGGCCAGCAGCGTTGTGAACAACGCAAAGTAAAACATGATGGTAACAGTTTCTTCGGTTCGACTGAGAAGCTTGATCGTCAGGACGACGCCAGTGCCGAAAATTGTGCCGCCAAGTGCCACGATAAACCAAGGGTCGAAGCCTCCACCAAAAGGTTTGGTGATCAACAGGATGCCACCAAACCCGAGGATCGTAACGATCCCGCGCTTGGGTCCAATGACCTCATTCAGGAACAGGGCAGCGACAATGATCATGATCATTGGACGCGAAAATTGAATGGTTACAGTGTCAGCCAGCGTGAGGTGTATGAGGGCGAAGAAGAAACAAAGGTTGCCCATAAATCCGACGAACCCGCGCGCCGCGTGCAAATGAATTTTAGACGTTTTTACGATCTTCGGGCCCATGCGCCAGACGAGCGGTGTAATGACAATAAGTCCAGCCAGAAAGCGGACGAAGAGGACTTCGAAGGCGGGCAACGTCTTGCCGAGATGTTTGACGAGTGACGCCATAACGATCAGCAGGAACGCGCCAACGACAACAAAACAGGCGCCCCGTATATTCGGCGAAATAAGGTTCCAACGCTCGAGAGGGGGCGCCAGAAATAGTAGTCGCGGAGGCTTGGATTCTGAGGAATTGGACATTGAAAGGCAATGTGCGCGCGACCCTGATACTTGTCAAACGACCGGCCTGACATTGCGCATGGTTCTCTCTCGGCCTACCGTCAAGAAACGGGAATTATCACTGAAACGAGGGTTAAGAGGATGACAACGACAGGTAAGATGCAAAATAAGGTCGCGCTGGTTACCGGTGGCGGTGGCGCTATCGGTGGCGCATCCGCAAGATTATTGGCTAGTGAAGGCGCGAAAATTCTGGTCGCTGATGAACGATCGGAAACAGCGGAAGCTGTGGCTCAGGAGATCAAAGACGCGGGCGGTGCTGCGGAAGCTATTGCTATCGATGTCGCTGACCCGGGTCAGTGTAAGGCGGCTGTCGATGCGGCGGTCTCTGCTTTTGGTGAATTGCATGTATTGGTCAATGTCGCAGCGGCAGTAACTCCGGATGCGCCAGTAGATGAATTACCGTTGGAGGAATGGAATCGGGCCTTTGCTGTAAATCTTACCGGGCCGTTTTTGATGTCGAAATTTGCCGTTCCGGAAATTCGTAAGGCGGATGGTGGTGCGATCGTTAATATGGCGTCGCAATTGGGAACTATCGGGGTGCCCAACCGCTCGGCTTATTGTACGACCAAGGCAGCTCTCATTCATCTGACAACAATCCTGGCCGCAGAGGTGGCTGGCGATAACATTCGGGTAAACTCGGTGTCGCCCGGCGTCATCGAGACACCCAGAACCCGGCGGCGGTTCGACACCGCCGAAGAATTTCATGAGTCGCGCGGCAAGCTGCACATGCTTGGTCGGGTAGGACAGCCCGAAGAAATCGCCAAAGCCGTATTGTACTTGGCTTCGGAAGATTCATCGTTTGTAACGGCGACGAACCTGCTTGTTGACGGTGGTTACATTTATTTAAAGCGCCAGCCGGGGGAGAATGGTAACACCTAAATGGAGAAAAGGGCGATACCGTCGCGTGGAGAACCAGGCCTCTTTGGCAAACGAAATTGATATTGTCGAAATAAATTTTATCTATTTATCAATGCCTAATGGCTAATCTAGGTGTTTGTTTCCGAATATAACTGTAGCGAGCGGGTTTGTATCGACCATTGGTTGATTTTATGGGCGCAAAACTGGTTTTAGTTTCTCAAGCAACGACCGCGCTCATGAATTAGCGATTGACGTATCAATTGTTGTCACCAGCGTCATGTCTCCCGATAATGGGTTGGTTTGGTAATAAAAAAATAAAACGATTTTGACGGGACAGAGAAATTGACAGAAGTAACACGCGCCAACGGGCACCGGCTTGATGGGATATTACCCCTGGGTGAACCCCCTATGCCGGGGCCGCAACCCACAGATGACGATGTTGTCTTTGATCTAGAAGTGGGTTTGGCCGCCGTAAGATCGTTGCGGTCGAAAATTCCGGCGGATGCACATAGTGCTAGGAACCTTGGGACCGAAAGGGAAGGCAATGCGGTATTAATTGATGCTGATGGCACTCTGGTTACAATTGGCTATTTGATTACAGAGGCGACAGATATAGCAATTGGTGGTCCCGATGGCGAAGAGGTTCCGGCGCAGGTCGTGGGGTATGATCACCGAACCGGCTTTGGTCTGGTCAGAACTGTAGAACCACTCGATCTAACGCCACTTTCGATAGCTCCCAATGTTGATAATATCTTGACCGAGGATCAAGTGGTTGTCGCTGCATCAGGAGGCATTCCGTCTTCGATATTGGGTCAAGTTGTTGATCGGCGTGAATTTGCAGGCTCATGGGAGTATTTGCTCGACTCCGCAATTTTTACGACACCGTTGCATCCGAGATGGAGTGGCGGTGCTCTTATCGACCCGCGTTCCGGCTCTCTTGTTGGGATCGGGTCGTTGTTTGTTCAGGACCCAGGTGGGAATAGCAGCGAAAGTCAGGGGAACATGTTTGTCCCCATTGATCTATTACCTCCCATATATCAGGAATTGGTGGATACCGGCCGTGCGCAAAGGAATGCAAAACCATGGTTAGGGATGCAAACGACTGAAGCGCTGGGCCATTTGGTCGTTTCAGGCGTTCACGACGGCGGGCCTGCCGACAAAGCTGATATTCAGGTGGGCGACATTATTGAAGAAATTGAAACCAAATCTGTTGAAAGCTTGCCTGACATGTATCGCAAGATATGGGCAGCTGGCGGCGCCGGGGCAGATGTCAGTATCAGTGTTACGCGTGGCTCGCGCCAAATCGATATTGTTATACGATCTGGTGATCGTCATGATTATTTGAAAGTACCGCGTCGGCACTGAAATTTGGTTAGCCTGACGGCAACCATGCAATGCCAGAATTATCTATCTGCTTTTAATCTCGCGATTCTGGCGTCTGCAACGGCGATCTCAACCTGGGTGTTTTCATTTTCTTG
>Ga0114999_10009134_pt1 | contig 10921 bp, 11 predicted proteins | sample ArcticOcean_MG_C_3_FD_89820 | JGI IMG/M metagenome (GOLD analysis project Ga0114999, IMG submission 89820) | Marine microbial communities from western Arctic Ocean - ArcticOcean_MG_CB8_126 | ecosystem: Environmental > Aquatic > Marine > Oceanic | place: Arctic Ocean: Canada Basin | collected... | reverse complement strand
CATTAGCTGAAGACATGCCTGAAGTATCGCCAGACGGTCTAGAATATATCTTCAAAATTCCAAGTGGTGTTAAGTTTCAAAACGTCGCTCCAATTAACGGACGTGACCTCACTTCTGAAGATGTTGCAACTTGTATTATGCATTTCGCTACTACAGGTAATTTCAAACGAGATTTCGAAAGAATTCAAAGTGCTGAAGCTGTAGACGGCAATACTATTAAGGTGACTTTGTCTGCTCCTTACGCACCGCTAATTAACTTAAGTGCTGGTCACTATGGTTGGAGAATTTTCCCACCAGAAATTTTAGAAAATGACCTTCATAAGAGTGAAGCCATTGGTTCAGGGCCTTGGATTCGTGACTCATATGAGCAAGGTAACAAAGCTGTATACGTTCGAAACCCTGATTACTATAGAGGTAATAAAGGTGCTTATCTTGAAAAGATAGAGCACGTAATTATCACTGATGACAGTGCTGCAGGTGCTGCTTTTGGTGCAGGAGAAGTTGACCTCTTAATCGGTCGATTAGCTTGTGTTCAAGCAGAAGAACTTGCTAAACAAGTAGGTGATACAGCAACTGTTCAAATCGCTCCTGGTAACTCAGCTTGGTTCGGATTGAATACATCCGGTAAGCCATTTGATGACATTCGTGTTCGTCAAGCAGTTGCTCTTGGATACGATCGTCAAGCTGACTCAGATGCAATCTTCTGTGGAACTGGTACTGTTACTGGATTAATTCCAATGGACGAAGCACTCTTCCCTGAAGATGCTGCAGCATTCCCTGAATCTGCTAAGTGGTTACGTTACGATGTAGCTGAAGCTAAGAAACTGTTGGCCGCTGCTGGATATGCTGATGGTGTTAAGACCACTGCTGTATTTACACCTCGATATGGTCAGGTTTATCAGTTCGGTCTTGAGAGAGCTATTGGTGACCTCAAGAAAATTGGTATGGAAGTTGAGCCTATCGCTTATGAATATGGTGAATGGATCCAAGGGATTTACCGTACTCCATATGCATTCGATGGAATTCTATGGGGACCTGGTAGAAACTATCCAGATGCTGACCCATATGTTGGTTACTGGTTGCATCCAGAAGGTATTGCAAACCACAGCCGCGTCAATGATCCTGCTATTACGGCACTCATTGAGAAGCAACGAACGCAGAATGACCCCAATGAACGTTGGGAAACTCTGCACGAAGTTCAGCGATTGGAAGCAAAGAACATGTACTACGTTTGGCGAACAGCTGGTGACACCACCAACTTTATCGCCTCGTGGTTAAAGGACTTCAACCACCATGCTGGATACGATGCTGGAGAGTATGCACACGCCTACGATGGACGTTTGGCATAATCCAAATAAATTCAACACAAAAGGCAGGGTCAAAACCCTGCCTTTTGTGTCTATACAATACGCGCGGGGATCTACTTAAATGAAACCACCACTCATTTATGACACTATGGCTGAAGCTGTCGACGATTTTGCTGATGGATCATCTTTGATGATACCTGGATTTGGACCAGGAACACCATGGAACCTTATGAAAGCACTCTATCTTCAAGGTGCCACTGACTTAACTACTATTTCGAACGGAATTGGATTTGGTAATGACCCAGATTTAGTTAATACTGGAAATTTTGTTTCTGATGGACGTGTTAAAGAAATAATAGCAGCATTCACTGCCTCAACACATCCTTCAAGTGTTGGTGCTGGTGAAGAGTTAATTAGAGCAGGGAAATTAATAGCTGAAATTGTTCCTCAAGGTACACTTGCAGAACGTATACGTGCAGGAGGATCAGGTATACCTGGGTTCTATACACCTGCAGGTGTTGGTACTCAAGTTGCAGAAGGTAAAGAAGTAAGATCTTTCAATGGCAGAGATTATTTACTAGAAACTGCACTGACTGCTGATTACTCATTTATCCGAGCATGGAAAGCAGATAAAGCAGGTAACCTTATTTATCGCAGAGCTGCAAGAAATTTTAATCCGATTATGGCGATGGCAGCAACAACTACAATCGTAGAAGTAGAACAACCAATTGTAGAAATTGGTGAACTCGATCCAGACCACATACATACCCCAGGTGTGTATGTGCAAAGATTGGTAAAAATACCTGAAGATGGAACTTTCGTTGTTCGTCGTCCTGTATAAATTGTACTAAGTAATTATCCTGACGGAGTAAAGTAATGACTACGACAGAAAAAAAACCCTTAACACGTGACCAAATGGCAGCAGTATGTGCACAACATTTAGGAGAAGGGTGGAATGTTAATTTAGGTATAGGAATCCCTACTTTGACCTCCAATTTCATTCGTGAAGAAATGCAAATAACTCTTAGCTCTGAAAATGGAGTTATCGGTTATGGTGTTCTTGCTGGGGAAGGTGAAGAAGATACTGATGTAGTTAATGCAGGAGTACAATACGTAACACTTAATCCAGGTGCTGCAATTGTTCACCACGCAGATTCTTTTGCTTTGATTCGAAGTGGCAAGATAGATGTTTCTATTCTTGGTGCTTACGAAGTGGCTATAGACGGATCATTCGCAAATTGGAAAACCAGAAATGAACCTTCTAATGGGTTAGGTGGAATCGGTGGAGCGATGGATCTTGCAGCATGCGCCAAACAAGTCTACGTTGCGATGCAACATACTACTCGAGACGGAGCACCCCGATTGGTCACAGAGTGTTCTCTTCCGGTCACTGCGCCAGCTGGGGTGACCTTGGTGGTGACTGATATTGCTGTTGTCAGAGTTGCAGATGGAGAATTCACTCTTGAACAAGTCGCCCCCGGTTACACAGAAGGAGATATCCGCCAAGTCACAGAAGGCAAACTCTCTATTTCTCCTTCATTACGTGAAATGTCAATTTAAATAGCTTTCTTCACAAACCAGCTATTAAGGAAGTAAATATGTCTACCATACAATCATATTCAAATTATGAGGCACTTCAAGTAGAACTCATGTCAGATGGTGTAGTTCTCGCAACTTTAGATAGACCAGAACGCCTTAATGCCTTTGATGGAAAAATGCGTCAATCAATTCGTGCATTACTACACCAAGTACGTGATGATGAAAAGGCACGAGCCTTAGTAATTACAGGATCAGGAAGAGGTTTTTGTTCAGGCGCAGATCTTACTGCAGAAGATAGAAGAACTTGGCCCACAGAAGTTTATGAACCACAATTTGCATGGAATTTAGATTTACTTCATATGCCGAAACCAACTATTGCAGCGGTGAATGGAGTGGCTGCAGGGGGTGGATTAGGATTAGCATTCTTATGCGATATACGAATATGCTCTACAGAAGCACGTCTTTTACCCCTTTGGCTTAAACGTGGTATCCACCCAGATGACTTAGTAACATGGACTCTTCCACGTTTAGTTGGTTACAGCCGCGCATTAAAATGGATGTATCTCGGAGATGATATCCCACTAGATGAGGCAAAATCTTCTGGATTGGTTAGTGATGTTGTTCCAGGAGATAAGTTAATCGAAGTAACACTCGAGCTAGCTTCTCAATTGGCTAAAGGCCCTACCGCACATTATGCACTTGCAAAACAATCAGTTCTCATGGGACTCAATAGGACTCCATGGGATGCTGTTCTCATGGAGTCATGGGGACAGACAAAAATAAGAACTTTTGAAGATACTGAAGAAGGTATAAAAGCTTTTCGTGAACAACGTGCACCAGAATTTAAAGGTCGATAATCATAATCCGATTAATATGAGGAGGAAATATGCGTATACAAGTTAACAACGAAATTGAAATCAACTATGAACTTACTGGCGATCCAAAAACACAACCCGTCATAGCCCTTACACATGGTATGGGTGGTTCTCAAGCAAATTGGGAAGCTGATATCCCACAACTGTCTGAAAAATATGCGGTACTTCGTTGGGACGTTCGTGGACACGGTGACTCAGACAAACCTGATGTCCCCTATGATGCAGAAATGCATGCACGTGACCTTGCTGGCTTGCTTGAAGTATTAAATATCGACCAGGTTTATTGTGGTGGTAATTCAATGGGTGGTGCAATCACTCAGAGATTCATGCTTGATTTTCCTAGTCGTGTAAAAGCTGGTTTTTTAATGTGTACTTCCAGCCAAGTAAACCCAAAAATGGCAGATGCCTGGGAACAACGTGCGACTGTTGCTGAAACTGAAGGAATGGAAGCGATGATGTCTGCACAGGCTACATTTGCAAATGCAAATACCAGTGTACGTGAACAGGCAAGTGACACTAAAGAAACAGCACAAAATAATACATTAAAAATTCCTGGTAATATCTATGCACATATTGTACGGGCGATGGCCTATTACAATTGGACAGATGAACTAGATCAAATAGATGTACCTGTGCTTATTCTGCAAGGTTTACAAGACACTATGTGTCCTCCTGGAGGAGCAGTATTGATACACAGACAAATACCAAATTCACAATTAATCATGATGGATGAATGCAGCCATTCAATCCAAACAGATCAACCGGAACAATGGAGAAGACATCTTCTAAATTTCATAGATGGAGTTCAGGCTTGGTAAATAATTTTTGAATAGCAAAGGAATATGTTATGAATATCTCAGAAATAAAAACGCACAAATGGACTACTGCCCCAAGGCTTGGCAATGGTGGTATAGGAATTCATGACGATTCAAATGCCAAATCATACGGCTTTGAAGGTGGCTTTGTCGGTGGTGTATCACTTTATGAACATTTTGTCGGAGCATTTTTAGATCAAGGAATAGACTGGTTGAACTCCGGTACGGCTTCTTACCGTTTTCGATTGCCTGTATATGATGGTGAGGAAGTACATTTTTCTATTGATGCCACTAATAAAACTTTTGAAATTATAGGAGATGATGACAAAGGACCTAGAATGTTAGGTACATTTGGATTGGATTCAGATCCAGTTCAAGTTCCAGCCGGGGAAGCAATGCAACCAATCGATGTTCGATTAGGTGAAGAGTCACATCTTGGTAGCATAATGCAATTAGAGATAGATTTTAATGATCAAGATTTTTCAGGACCAAATTTATCTGGTTTTCCTAATACAATTGATGGTCGAAATACCATTCCTGCGGGGAAATGGACCAACCCCATTGATTTGATTACCACACATTTTGATGAACTAACTACCATCCATAGAACAGGTCGAATCTGGCATCATTCGCCATTATTTGCTGGCGAGGTATTAGTAAAGCGTGGAGTAATTAATGAATTATATGAACATAGAGGAAATCAAGTAGTGCGATTTTCTGTCGAACAAACTACTCCAGACGGAAGACCTATTGCAACTATTGAACATGAGAGTGTTTATAGATTAGCTAGAACACAAAGCTAGTTCGATATATCAACTATCCGTTAATGGAATTACTAATCGAGGAAATTTATCATTCGCGGGAATGATAGTTGTTTTAACTCCGAATACATCATATAGATATTTTTTAGTCAGAACTTGATCAGGTGTTCCTTCAGTCAATATAGAACTTTCATGCAACAAAATTATATCATCACAGTAAATAGATGCCTGATTTACATCATGGAGCACCACTAATATTGCAGCACCTTCAGAGGCTAATTTTTGGAGAAGTGCAAAAATATTAAGTTGCGCATCAAGATCAAGGTTAGCTGTAGGTTCATCCATCAAGAAAATATCTACATTTTGAGCAAGTGCACGTGCAATAAAGATCTTTCGTTTTTCTCCACCAGACAAACTTCCCATGGTACGAAAAGCAAGTGATAAACATTCGACTTTTTTCAGTGCATCCTCTACAGCAATCATGTCTTGTTTAGATTCTTGGGCAAATAATCCTAAATGTGGATAACGTCCTAACATCACCAAATCTCTAACTTTCATTTCATCAGGAGCAAATGGTAATTGTTGAACCACACCTATGTTTAATGCACGTTCCTTAGATGTCATATTGGATAAAGAAATATCACCTAGAAAGACATCTCCATTAGATGGTTTCAAAATACCAGAACTCAATTTAAGAAAAGTTGTTTTACCAGCACCATTCCTACCAATCAACGCGGTAACTTTCCCCGAATTAATTGTTGTAGAAATATCCTTTAAAATAAAACGATCAGCAAATTTAAAGCTTACATTTCTAAATTCGATAAATTTCTTAGAATCTTTAAACATAAAATATTTCGCTATCACATAGAAATTCTTTTTTGAGAAGAAAGTAACCAAATGAAGAAAGGACCGCCTACCATCGCAGTTACAATTCCAACTGGTATTTCTTGAGGTTCTATAATAGTTCGTGCAATAACATCAGTAATTACAACAAAAGTTGCACCAAAGATTGCAGAGAGTGGTAGTAATAATCGATAATCGCTCCCCACAATTAACCTGATCATATGCGGAATAATCAAACCAACAAAGCCAATAATTCCTGCCATCGCGACGGCAGCTGCTGCAATCAAAGAAGCTGCTGCAAGAAGTATTATTCGAGTTTTCTCTACATTTAATCCAAGATTTTGAGCTTGATCATCATCTAATTGCAATAGATTAAGTCGATGACCAAGAAAGAAAATTGTCATACCACCCATCAACACATAAGGGGTACCCAAAAAAATTTTCAACCAAGTAATAGTGTTAAATCCTCCGAATAAAAATCCAAATATTGGGCGTGCATTTTCACCACCAGTCAACAAAATAAAAGAAGTGAATGCCGAGAATATTGAAGATAAAGCTACTCCCGCAAGAATAATAGAATAATTATCAAATTTCCCTGCTTTTCTAGCTAGAAATAAAACTACAACAATGGTTAATCCACTACTAACAAATGCGACAAGTGGAGTTAGAATTCCTACGTACAAATTTTGTTGCCATGGAGAAATCACTAACAATGCAATACCTAAACTAGCACCTGATGCAATACCCAGTAAAAAAGGATCAGCAAGAGGGTTACGGAAGATTCCTTGGTAAGTAGCTCCAGAATAAGCTAAGGCACCACCAACAATTATGGATGCAACTAATCTGGGAAGCCGTATCTCTGTAATTATTAATTTTGATGAATCAGAAATATTATAATGTTCATTACCACTAATAATTTCCAAAAATATTTTCCCAATAGTCCCGAAATGAATATCGGCATATCCTTGCGAAAGTGAAAAAATGGAAACAATTATTAGTATAGCCAACGCAGCTGTAAGGCTAAAAAAAGATTTATTAGTGGAATTATTAAACATATATTTCATCTAAAGATATGTATCACATATTAATCAAAAATGTCTGGATAAATTAATTTTGCGATCAATTGTAATCCGTTACCGACTCGCGGTCCTGGTCGACTAACAATATCAGCATCTATAATTTCTAGAATCTGATTATTTTGAACTGCAGAGATCAATTCCCATCCAGGGCGTGTTTTGACAGATTCAGAATTTTCACCATATTGAAAATCTGCGAGTAAAATAATATCAGGATTTTCGGTAACAATGCTCTCTAAATTTAGTTGAGGATAAGCAGTAGCTGAATTGGCTGCAATATTTCGTAATTTCAATATTGATAATAGTTCACCAATAAAGCTGTTCGAACCCACTGTCCATAACCCAGGATCTAATTCGAAATATACTGATGGACCATTATCTACATTTTCAAGTTTTTTTTCGATAGTGCTAATTTGTTTTCCCATATCAGTTATCAAAACTTGAGCATTATTTTCTAATGCCATAATTTCACCAAGCAAAGATATTTGTAAATAGATTTCATTTATTGAAACAGCTCCATCTAATAACACAGTTGTAATACCGAGTGTTCTAAGTTGTTGTGTGAGATCTTCATGTCCACCTGTCGTAATTATAAAATCAGGTTCATATGACATAATTACTTCAGTATTGACATCTTGAAAACCTAATTTAGGAAGATTCTCAGTCTGATTAGGAAAATTAGAATGTGAGTCAATTGCAACTACTGAATTTCCAGCACCAATCGCAAATAAAATTTCTGTTGCAGCGGGAGAAATTGATAATACATTTTGGGGTGTTTCATTAATAACAAAAGAAAATCCTGCTAAATCCGTAACTGTTTTTGGAAAACCTGTACTGGGTGTTTTAGAATTTGAATCAAAAGTAGAATTTGATCCAAAACACCCTGACGTAACAAATAATGAAAAAATGATTACAATAACAGCTGTAGTAAATCGGAACAAAATGATCTCCCATGCAAATTATTATTGATAATGAAAGAACAAAATTTGAGATGATCGACGTGAAATAAGCACTGCCGAATCTCCTGTCCTCGCAGGATCAGACATAACTTAATAACAAACCGGTATTCTGACTTAGAAAGTAAAACTTTCATTACAGTTGCGGGACAGTGATGGACTCACACCATCTTCCTCGGCATCAGTTATTCATTGAACTATAGAACTAACTAACGGTAAAGTTATCATTCACATCGCTTTCCAATTAGGTTTACGTTTATCAGCAAAGGCTCTTGGACCTTCAATTCTATCTTCAGATGCAAAATGTTTTTGTAAAACAGGAAAATTATTCCCTGCACCAATTGCTGACCAAAGAGGAATATCTAGCCCTTTAAGTGCAGCTTCTTTTGAACCTCTAACAGATAATGGCGCACATTCCATAATTTCCAAAGCCCATTTTTCTGCAGCAGTAATTAAATTTTCGTGTGCAACAACTTCATTCACTAATCCCCATTGATAAGCTTCATGTGCATTTATGTTTTTTCCCGTCAGTATCATCCCCATAGCTATTTTTAGAGGAATATGGCGTGGAAGACGATGAACTCCACCAGCAAGAGCTGCAAGACCTACACGTGGTTCAGGTAACCCAAAACGTGCTTGTTCAGAAGCAATTAATATGTCACATGCCAAAGCGAGTTCACATCCTCCGCCCATTGCCCAACCATTAACAGCTCCAATTATTGGTTTATGTAAATCGAAACGGTTTGTCAAACCACCAAAACCACTTTGCACTTGTATGCCACGTGTATTTCCTACATTCGATCCATCATTGCGAGAAGCTGTAGCTTTTAGATCATTGCCAGCTGAAAACCCTCTCGACCCAGATCCAGTTAATATTGCGATCCATAAATTTTCGTCTCTAGCAAAGTCATCCCATACTTCAGCCATTTCATGAGACGCATCAGGATGCAAAGCATTTAATACCTCAGGGCGATTGATGGTAACATAAGCTATATGTTCAACTTTTTCATAAATCACGAAATCATAAACCATCGTTTTCTCCAATACATTTAATCCTTGGTTTATCAATACAATCTATAAAATAACAAATAGTAAGGTAGTTAGATGGAAAAAAAATTATCCGCCGACAGATATACACATGGGCACCATTCTTCAGTAGTTGACCAACATCGTCAACGCACTGCTGAAGAAACTGCTGCTTTCTTATTACCAAAACTTCATCGTGACATGAAATTATTGGATTTTGGATGTGGCCCAGGCAGCATCACTGTTGGATTTTCTAAATATGTGCCAAATGGTGAGATTATAGGTATCGATATAGCTCCTGAAATTTTAAACCAAGCTAAAGAATTAGCAGCAGAATCCAATGTTTCAAATGTTAAATTTGAAAATGGTAATATATATTCCTTAGATTATCCTGATAACAGTTTCGATGTCGCTTATGGGCATCAAATTCTCCAACATCTACAAAATCCTGTTGAAGCATTAAAAGAAATAAAAAGAGTTGTTAAACCAGGAGGTATTGTTGCAGTTAGAGATGCTGATTACGGCACAATGGCACATTCGCCTTTAGATCCAATTTTGGAACACTGGTTAGAAATATACCATGCTGTTGCATCACATAATGGAGCCGAAGCAGATGCAGGCCGTTATTTATATTCATGGTTAATTGATAGTGGGTTGAGTGATATAACAATGTCATCATCCACATGGACATTTTACAAACAGCGTCAAGTTCTTAATTGGGGCGATTCATGGGCGGAAAGAAGTACAAAGTCAGAGTTTGCAAAACAAGCTGTCGAATACAAAATCGCAACACAAAACGAACTAGCATCAATTGCAGATGCGTGGAGAACTTGGGCTCGTAAACCAAATGCATTTTTTTCGTTTATACACGGAGAAGGTCTAGCATACGTTAGTAAAAGTTAGAATATATTATCCACCATAAGACCATCCAGTTAGAATTGAGGTAAGAGGTTCTCCAGAACCATCAATCGCACCTCGCAATACTTTACTGACTACAAGAATATGATCACCTATTTCAAAAAATTGTTCTGCTTCCAATTCTAACCATATAAGAGCATCGTCTAAAATTGCACATCCATTATTTGAAAAATGATAAGCAATATTCGCTAGTTTATCGTGTCGAATATTTGAATTATTTTCACTGCGACCTTGTATCTTGGCAGAATTAGTGGGTTGTAAAAATGATCGAGCTAAATCCATGCTATCTTCGTCCAATAAGTTAATAGTCATTGACCGATTAGATCGAATATTTTGAAGATTTGTTGAATCAGCTTCGAATGAAACAGCGACCAATCTGGGAGAAAAGGACACTTGCATCACCCAATCTGCAATCATAGCGTTAGGATTACCTTCATTGTCTTTTGAACCTATGACATAAATACCATACGGGATTTCATGCATGGCATCCTGTATGATTTCATCATCACTTTTTGGTCCACGTATTCGTGGAGATGTTTCCTCAGACATAATGTCTCCTAATAAAGTAGGTACAAGTTGATAAAACGAAAAAATTATATGATTAACACTAATCATTAAAGAAAATACTATCAGGCATGAAAGAGAAGATCTTGAAGTTAAGCATTTTAGATCAAAGTCCAATTAGAGAAGACGGTACTGCCTCAGAAGCAATTTTTGAGACAATTGAACTTGCAAAAAAAACAGAATCATTCGGATATCACAGATATTGGTTAGCAGAGCATCACGATAGCTCAGCCTTGGCATG
>Ga0114999_10009132_pt1 | contig 10923 bp, 10 predicted proteins | sample ArcticOcean_MG_C_3_FD_89820 | JGI IMG/M metagenome (GOLD analysis project Ga0114999, IMG submission 89820) | Marine microbial communities from western Arctic Ocean - ArcticOcean_MG_CB8_126 | ecosystem: Environmental > Aquatic > Marine > Oceanic | place: Arctic Ocean: Canada Basin | collected... | reverse complement strand
CCACGAGGACGGTTTATCTGGGCCAATACGCCAAATTTCAATTTCCGGTCCCATCTTCTCCAGCTCACCGAACGATCCGATCGGCAGATAATAGGCGTCAATCGGATCGTAGCGCGCCGACATCATATCGCTACCGGGTGAAAAACGGGTGATCAACTCCCCGCGTACCGCTAGGCTCTGCGCAAAAGCTGTATCAATCGTGGAGTAGACAAGCGCGTGCCTGTGCAAAATCACATAGGGACAGTCGAATTTTCGCACCACGTCCATACTGCCAGCATTGTGCTGGCGATTGCCGTAGTGAATCGCATAACTATAGAAGGGACTTCGCGGTCCAGTCTCTACTATAAACGACCGCACCTCATCCATTTTTTCTCGCCCCCACAAACGCTCATATTGGCTAATTCGCCCCCAAAGGCCCTCGATCGTCCGCACCGACACATCGCCGGCCCAACCGCCGAAATTGCAGCAGGTCGAACCCGCAGGCAGTCTCGTTTCCACCCAACTTTTAGCCGCGCTACGCGTATCGCCGGCCACTTGCAGTTCGGCGATGCGCACCGACGCGTGCAATGGTTCAATTAACCCCACCAACAACAAAGCATAACGCCAAGGCCGCCCCACCCGAGCGACAGCGCCCCCGGCCAGGATCGCACCTATCACCAACAAGGGCAGTGCATAGCGCACAAAAACCAACTGTCCCGACCCCATCACCAAGTAGTAGCCTGCGAAAGTCGCCAACAACACGCGACCTTCCCGACTCGGCCAAGCCGCAAAGGCCCCGTAAGCCATCAACACAACCCCGGCCCACCCCAAACCGGCGGGTAACGTCTCGCGCAGATAGTACCACCACCCCAGCCCCAATTCCTGCCCGTGGCCCTGTTGTAAATGGCTTACCTCTCTGGAGAAATGCCCGGCAAAAACCGCATAGTCCAAAAACGTATACGGCGTCACGATAAAAAAAGCGCCGATCGCCGCCGCCCCGCTCGCCCATAAGCGCCGGTCCAACAACCCCCGCCCCGCGCTAAAGTGCGCCGCGACGACCGCGCTACAGACCAGCGCCCCCGGATATTTGGCCGCCGCCGTCAACCCCACTAACACCCCCGCCCACAGATAGGCCTTTACATCTTCGCCGTGCAAAAGCCGCAACGAAGCCCACACCGCCCCGACGAACCAACAGGTCATCGGTACATCTACGGCCACTAGGCCACTCTGTCTTACGTGGATCGCACACACGGCGGTAAAGAGCGCAGCCATCCAGCCAGCCGACTCGCCCCAAATTCGCCGCGCCACAGCCCCTGCGCACACCACCGTGCCCAGCGCGAAAAAAACTGTCACCCAACGGCCAATGCGCACCAGCGCGTCCCCGCCCCAGAAAAGCTGATAGGCGACCCACTCGTGTAAAGACCAGGCGAGACCACCCATTTTCAGGGCCGCGAAATAGAGAAAATAGAGCGCCCCGAGCAAATAGTAGTGGAAAGCTGGATAAAAAGCGGTCAGCGTGTGTTGATGGTTAAAATCACCGGTCGAAAAATAGAGCGGCCAATAGACCAGGAAAAACTCGTCCGGATGCCGCACCGACGCGTCACCCAACGGCCCCCAGACCCGCAACAAGGCAGCCAATGCCAATATCGCCGCCCAGCGCCAATAGTTTCGGGCGCTATTGCCCATCGCTGGTTTTTCCGGTCGCGTCCATTGTATAAATTCCTATTGAAATTGACAAAACCAACTACTCGCTATAATAGTTCAGTTAGCCATTTTTGTCATTGACCCGAGGAGAGCGATCTATGGACCTACAGGCCTCCGAAATTCTCATCGTCGACGACGTGCCGGACCCGTTTCGCGCTGCAGGCGGCCGCCGCCATCAACGACGGCCTAGTGCGACAGGACAGCGGCCAATGGAGCGCGCAACTCACCGACGCGCTCAAGGTCAGCGACATCGACACAGATAGAGGCCCATAGGACAGAGGCAAAGATTGAGGTCGAGACGGTAGTAGTGAACACCTGGATAAAACGCCGTTAAATTCTGCCCCGCGTTCAGCTCGCCACTAAAGAGTTTCAGCGGCACGTACACCAAGTAAAACTCATCGGCATGCCACTTGCAGCGATCCGCTGCGACAAGCCCCACAGGCGCAATGCCGCCGCCGAGATCAATGCCAGTGCCCAGCATCCGATAAGCCTACTGCCATTCGACATGAATCACCTTTTGCAGACCACTTGTTAGTACCGCCACTCCATATAGATCAACAGCACAAACAAATGAAAGGGCTCCGGCAACCACCGGAGCCCTTTCGATATAACTGTAAATAATCCCTAATCCGCCATGCGCCGCAAGACCGTGTGCAAGATCCCGCCATTGCGGTAGTAGTTGATCTCTACCGGCGTGTCGATGCGGCAAATCGTCTTGAAGCGCTTCTCGCCATCATCGCCTTTGGCGACAATCTCCAACTCCTGTCCCGGCTGCAAGTCGTCGTCGAGCCCCTCGATGTCGTAGACCTCCTCGCCGGTTAATCCCAACGAGTTACGGTCTTCGCCGGCGGCGAACTGCAAGGGCAGGATGCCCATGCCGATCAGGTTCGAGCGGTGGATGCGCTCGTAGCTCTCGACGATCACCGCCTTGACGCCCTGTAAGAAGGGCCCCTTGGCCGCCCAGTCACGGCTCGAACCCGAGCCGTATTCCTTGCCGCCGAGGATGATCGAAGGTACGCCCTCGTCAATATACTTCATCGCCGCCTCGTAAATCGTCGTCTGCTCTCCCGAAGGCATGTGGCGCGTATAACCGCCTTCGACGCCGGGCACTAGTTCGTTGCGAATGCGGATATTAGCGAATGTCCCGCGCATCATCGCCTCGTGGTTACCGCGGCGCGAACCATAACTGTTCCAATCCTGGCGCTCGACCCCGTTCTCTTCGAGATAGGTGGCCCCCGGGCTGCCCGGCGCGATGGCCCCTGCCGGAGAGATATGGTCGGTGGTCACACTGTCGGCTAGCTTAGCCAATACCCGGGCGCCCTTGATCGGCTGGATCGCGTGCACCTGTTTCGTCAGACCGTCGAAGAAGGTCGGCTTGCGGATATAGGTACTTTCTGGCGCCCAAGCGTAACGCTCGCCCTCGGGCACCGCAATCGCGTTCCAGGTTTCGTTCTGGCGGAAGACATTGCCGTATTCCTCCTCGAACATCTTCGGCGTCAGCGAGCGGGCGATCTCCGCGCGAATATCGTCCAACGACGGCCAGATATCGGCGAGGAAAACATCGTTGCCCTCTTGGTCCTGCCCGATCGGCTCGCTGTCGAAGTCGATCGTCGTGCGCCCCGCCAGCGCGTAGGCCACCACCAAGGGCGGCGATGCGAGGAAGTTGGCCCGAGTCACCGCGTGCACCCGCCCCTCGAAGTTGCGGTTGCCGCTGAGCACGCTACAGACGACCAGGTCGTTATCGGCGACCGCCGAGGCGATCTCTTCGGGCAGTGGACCCGAGTTGCCGATGCAGGTCGTGCAACCATAACCCACCGTATGAAAGCCCAAAGCGTCCAAGCTTTCGGAAACCCCGGCCGCATCGAGATAGCGGGTAACGACCCGGCTGCCCGGCGCTAGGCTAGTCTTGACATAAGCCGGCACCGTCAGCCCCTTTTCGGCCGCGTTGCGCGCCAGCATGCCGGCGCCCAACATCACGCTAGGGTTGCTAGTGTTCGTGCAGGAAGTGATCGCGGCGATCAGCACCGAGCCATTGGAAAGTTCGACGGTGCCCTTATCACCCAAATCGACCGCGACCTTCTTACCGTCGTCAGGCACCTTAAAACGATCGCCCAGCGAGGCAGAGAATTCGCTCTTCATATCCTTGAGCGCTACCCTGTCCTGCGGCCGAGTCGGCCCGGCCAAGCTCGGCACGACCGTAGCCATATCCAACCCTAAGCGCTCGCTGAAAATTGGATCGGGGCTATCGGCGCTATAGAGCATGTCCTGCGCTTCCATATAGGCGCGCACCCTTTCGACCACCGCCTTCTTGCGGCCGGTTAGCGTCATATAGGCCAAGGTCTCCTCGTCGACGGGAAAAAGCCCCATCGTCGCACCGTATTCAGGCGCCATATTGGCCAGCGTCGCCCGATCGGCCAGACTCAGCTTGCTCATTCCCGGCCCATAAAACTCGACGAACTTGCCCACCACCCCATGTGCGCGCAGCATCTCCACCACCGTCAGCACCAGATCCGTCGCCGTCGTGCCGACGGGCATTTCGCCGGTCAGTTTGAAACCAACGACATGCGGCAAAAGCATATAGATCGGCTGGCCTAACATCACCGCCTCGGCCTCGATCCCACCGACACCCCAGCCCAAAACACCCAGACCGTTGATCATCGTGGTATGGCTGTCGGTGCCGACCAGGCTATCCGGGAAAAACGCCCCATCCTGTTCCTGCACCACCTGCGCCAAATATTCCAGGTTGACCTGGTGCACGATGCCGGTGGCCGGCGGCACGACGCGGAAATTGTCGAACGACTCCTGGCCCCAACGCAAAAATTCGTAGCGCTCGCGGTTGCGCTCGAACTCGCGCGCGGTGTTCAGCTCCAGCGCCTTACGCAGACCGTAGTGGTCGACCTGCACCGAATGGTCGATGACCAAATCCACCGGAATCAACGGATTAACCTTCTTGGGATCACCGCCCAGATCAACCACCGCGTCCCGCATCACCGCCAAGTCGACCACCGCCGGCACCCCGGTAAAATCCTGCATCACGACCCTGGCCGGTTTGAAGGGAATCTCCTCCTTGCCCGCCGTCTCCGGGCTCCACCGCGCGATGCGCTCGACATCTTCGCGGGTAATCTCGAAACCGTCACACTGCCTGAGCGCCGCCTCCAGCAAGATCTTGATCGAAAAGGGCAGCCGGCTCACATCGGCGATACCGTCTTCCTCTAGCTTCTGAATGCGATAAATCGCGCCATTACCACCACTGGATTCCAGTTCGGCGCGCGCGCCGAACTCGTCGTTGTTTTCAGCCATTATAAACCTCTCGGGGATAGAGCGTCACGCTCGTTTTATCGTTCAAATTCACGAAATGTAGTAAAGACCATCATTCATTATATGTCAAGATCCATTGGAGCCTACCAGCCATTCAATTCAGCAGGCTCAACCCCTAGGCCTGCGCTTTCCTTGCTCTCTCCCCCCCACTCCTTCATCAAGGGGTATAGAATAGACGCTGCCTTCTAACCACCAACATTGCTGAAGCTGGCTTAAAGGCATTCTCTGAGCGGCTTTTGCTCTCCTATATTTCACACGATGTGAGGTGGAAATGGGCGGAGATAATGCCCCCAAGCCAATCATCCGCACCTATTCTAGCCAATATCTACTGATTCCAAAAAGAATTTATACGACTATATTATATTCTAAAAAGGAATATATATGTTTACCCATATCGAAACCCTGATCGCCCTCGCCACCACTGGCAGCATGACCCGCGCCGCCACCCATCTGCGCGTCACACAATCGACCGTCAGCAAACGCCTCGCCGCCCTTGAATGCGAAGTCGGCCGACCGCTCACCGAAGCACACGGCCGCGGCGTCCGCCTGACCCCTGCCGGCCACCGCCTGCTCACCCGCGTCGAGCCGCTCGTCGCTTCGCTGCGCCAGGCCCTGCAAGAAGAAGAGCTGCAGACCGGCGGCCGCCTCGAAATCGGCGTCTCTGAATCCATCCTCGCCTCTTGGGGGCCACGCGTGCTGGCCGGGGTCCATCGAGCCCTCCCCGAACTTGAGCTCATCGTCAACGCCCACCGCAGCCCGGTCGCCATCGACCGCGTGCGCTCAGGCGAATACACGCTGGCTCTGGCCGCCGGCGTCAGCGAGGAAACGCCTGACCTGCAAGCCGAAATCCTGCTTGAAGAAACGATGGCTCTTGTCCCGTCCGGCCTCAAACCGCTGACCCTCACCCCCGGTGCGACCCTATCGGTACTCACCATCGAGCCCGGATCGGCGACTTGGGGCCTCTTGCAGCGACGCCTGCGCCGACAGAGCAAGCAATGGGGCTTTACTATCGAAGTCAGCCGCACCCTGCAATCCTTCACCAGCATCGTGCAAATGGCCCGCCACGGCTTCGGCCACGGCCTGGTACCCGAGGGTGTCGCCCACGCGCTCGGCATCCGCCCCCACCAACTCGTGCATCTTCCCGAACCCACCCTCACCCGCCCCGTCAGCCTGATCGGCCGCCCCACCAGCTTATCCCTGCCGGTGGTCCAACACTTCTACCAGGCCTTGAGACAATATCTTAAGGCCTAAGGCAACCCCATACCAAATTTCAAAACGAAAGCTCAATGACGAACACGGTCTTTTCTGTTAGTGCAAAAGGCAATTTTCCAATCAACGCGAAGCTTTTCCCCATAGCGCAAAAGACGATTGCACTGTATTAATATCTACAGCGCAAAACCACCCAAGCTTCCGCAGGTCAGGCCAAGGGGATTTCCCTAGCGGCTTTGCAGTGCCCTCGGAGCCCGACAGGAGGTCGGGCGAGAATGATCGTAGGAAATCCCCTCGGACTAATCACTGGCTATCCCGGCTGGCTGAGCAGCCGCCTACTCGAATGTTTGCGCCAACCAGCTACCACCCCTTGGCAAGAGCAACTCGCACCCTATCGCTGGCGCGTGCTCACTGCACCCGGCGTCGACCCCGGTCCCTTGCCCAACAATGTCGAAACCGTACACACTGGCGACATACGCGCGCCGGCAACCGCCACCGGCGCGATGAAGGGCGTCGACCTAGTCTTACACGCCGCCGGCATCCTCCACCCCCGCCGCATCCCCGACCTCTACGCGATCAACCGCGACGGCACCGCGCACCTCGCCCGCGCCGCGGTGGCCGCCGGGGTGCGCCGCTTCGCCTTTGTCAGCACCAACGCCGCCGCCGGATTTGCACTCGACTCGCAAACCCCGATGCGCGAATCCGATCCGCCGCACCCCGAAAGCCACTACGGCAAAAGCAAACGCGAAGGCGAAGAAGCACTCTGGCAGATCTTGACCAATACCCGAACCGAAGGCGTTGTCATACGACCGACCACTTTCTACGGGCCGCACTTCGCCGAGCGCCACCTGCGCGCCTACAAAATGGCCCGCGGCGGCCGCCCGCCGCTCATAGGCAACGGCACCAATAGCGTCAGCATGGTATATATCGATAACCTGGTCCAGGGACTCGGCCTGGCGCTCAGCGTTCCAGCGGCCGCGGGGCAGACCTATTTCTTTGCCGACGAAAAACCCTATCTTTGGCAGGACATATTTTACGCGATGGGCCGAGCAATGAATGTCGAAGTGCGTCCGCGGCACCTGCCAAAAAGCATCGCCGCCTTGTGCAATATCCTCGACCGGGGCCTCGGCGCGCTGGGATACTATCACCTGCTGGTGCACGTGGCCGGCGAGGCGACGCGCGATATGGGGTGCAGCATCGACAAAGCCCACGACGAACTGGGCTACCTGCCCACCGTCACTCTAGATAAGGGGATGCAAGAAGCCGTCGACTGGGCTCAAAACCAGGGCTGGCTCTAAACCATGGACCACCATATCAAATCCGATGACCAAGTCGACTGGGCCGATTTCCACAGCCCCGAAGAAAGCTGGCGCACCCGATTATTGGGCGACTTGTCCACGCAATACGCCATCCCGCGCTACGTGCAGCTTTTTATGGACACCTTCGGCGAAAGCGAGGGCTTGCGCCTGCTCGAAGTCGGCGCAGGCAATGGCGAGGTGCCGCTGCAGATCCGCGACCTCGCCCCAGCCTGCGTCGGTCGCTACTGGGTCACCGAGCTCTTCCGCGAAGGCACGCGTTGGCTCGACCAGCAAGGCCTGTCCGCCTGCGCCGCCGACGCACAGCGCATCCCCTTCGCCGATAACTCTTGCGACGCGGCAATCTCCTTCGACGTACTGCACCACGTCTCCGACCCCTATCTGATGGCCAAAGAAATGGTCCGGGTGTCGCGCGGTCGCCTGCTGCTGGTCGAATCCAACGGCCTGAGCCTCGGGCGCAAACTCATGGAGCTGACACCGGGCCACCGCGCCGCCGGCGAACGCTCCTACACCCCGGGGCAATACCGCGCCTTCTTCGCCGCGGCCTGCCGCCTGACCCGCTTCCAGATCAAACCCTTCCTCTTCCCTTTTCCCGGCGGCGTGCCTCCTGCCCTGCTGCGCGCACTAATCGCCTTCAACCGCGTAATCGAAAAGACGCCCTTTTTCCGCTGGCAGTGCTCCAACGTATCTATCCAGATCGAATTCGAGCAATGAGCACGGCCCGGGGTGAATCGGCAGCCTGGCAGGAGGCCTATCACAGCGGCGCGCTCAAACAGCGCCGCGAAGCCACCTATGCGCGCAAACTACACCGCCTCGGCCTCACCACCCCAACGACCGACCCCCGGACCCTCGACATCGCCTGCGGCTCGGGCGAAGCGCTGACCACCCTGGCCGAGACGGGTTTTACCCGCCTGCACGGCCTCGACCTAGACGCGCCGGCAACCGACGACCCCGAACCTTTCCATCGCACCATGGGCGACGGCGGCCGCTTACCCTTCGCCGATTCGACCTTCGACCAAGTGCTTTGCCTGCACGCGCTGCACCATTTTCGCTCGCTTGAGCATATCGCCGAATTGCTCGGCGAAGCGCGAAGGGTGCTCAAGCCGGCCGGGGCGCTATTGCTCATCGACCACTTCGACTCGTTTTACCTGCGCGTGATCTTCCGCCTGCTGCAATTCCGCTGTCCGCTTTATCCGACGGCGGCCCGGCACTTCGGCGAGCAATTGCGCGACGAGCGCGAAATCGTCGCCTGGTGGCTGGACAACTGGCGTGCCCTCTTCCCCCTTATCGAACAGAACGGCTTAAAGGTCGAACGTTTCCGCCGGGGCTTGTTCTTCTTTTATCTGCGCTGCACGCCAATCTCATGAATTCCAGACCCGAACTCTCCGTTGTCATGCCGGCCTACAACGAAGAACATCGGCTCGAAAAGACGCTCACCGCCACCATCGCCTGGCTGCGGGAGCGAGATCTCACCACCGAAATCATCATCGTCGACGACGGCAGCCACGACCGCACCGTCGAGATCGCCAACTCCTTCGCCGCCGAGTGGCCCGACTTACAGGTATTAGTACAGCAACGCAACAAAGGCAAGGGCGCGGCCCTGCGCCGGGGCTGCCTTGAAGCGCGGGGCCGTTATGTGATGTTTATGGACGCCGACAACGCGACCCGGATCGAAGAGATCGATAAATTCCTGCCGCTGTGCGAAGAGGGTTATGGCATGGTCGCGGGCGTGCGCACTTTTCAGGAGGGCGAAAGCCGACTGCGGCGCATCATCGGCCTGGGTTTTTTGATGTTCGCCCACCTCTTCGTCTTCCGCAAAGCCGTCGTCGACAGTCAATGCGGATTCAAATGCTTCACCCGAGATGCGGCGCGGGCCATCTTCGCGCGCACGCGCACCAACGGCGGCACCATTGACGTCGAGATCTTCTTCCTCGCCCACAAACTCGACATCCCCATCTACTTCGTCCCGGTCCATTGGCAAAACGCCGAGGGTTCGACCATCAATATCTGGCGTTGTATTGTCCAGGATCCGGTCGACATGCTCCATATCCGCATCCACGACAAACTCGGTCGTTATAGCCGCTCTTCTTGAGTCCGCATCATCTCGCGGACCTGTCGCGCCTGTGACGAGTCCGGATAACGCTCGAGCACTCGCCGCAACCAACGCAAACCTTCGGACGGGTTCTTGCTGAGATTATAGGCGTTGGCGAAGTGACTATAGGTTTCGGCCGAATCCTCACCGGCGGCTATCGCCCGGTGCCATAAGGGAATAGCCGCTTGGTAATCGCGCAATTTGCGATATTCAATACCGATGTCATTGTAGATCGACGGATCCGCGGCACGCATTGCCAATGCTTTTTGTAACAGGCGTCCGACGCTATCACTGTGCCGCCGATTATCGCGCCCGGGTATTTGGTCCCGCCCGCCCATAATCGCGCACCGCCTCGTTTTGCAGCAGACGCACCGCCGCCCATACCACCGCCACACACCAACAGGCCAACGACACGTCGACCGACACCAACGACGCCTGCCGCACATGCACCACATCCACCGCAATAAACGCCGCCGCCAAAGCTAAACCGGGACCGTACAAGCGCCGCGCCAATACCCCGACAAAAGCCACCGTGCCCGCAGCAAAGGCCACGCTAGTCGCCTAGCCCAAACGAGCAACGCGTCCGGATCCCAAAAAATGTAATAGGCCGCGAACTCCACCCGCGACCAACCTGCGCCAAAAATATTTTGCAGTACGAAACATACGCCGTAGACCAAGCCGAGCAGATAGAAGTGCAATGTCGGATAATAGAAGCGATGTGGATTGAGGTCGCCGCTGAAAAACTCCAACGGAAAAACGACCATGAAAATTTCATCTGGATGACGCATAACCGGGGCGAGAATAGTCCCCCATAGGCGCAATCCCACGGCAAGAGCCATCAACGCGGCAAGGGCGATGAGCCATGTTCTTTTTGACATCGTGTCTCCACGACAGAATACGGTGCTGTTCAGTTGGTCGAAGTTTAATATATTCAAGGACGATTGATCACCCCACCTTTCGCGATGGACCATTCATGCACAACCTGCGCCAATTCCTCGATATTCTACAACGCGAAGGCGAACTCGTCCGCATCGAAACCCCTATCTCCTCCGACCTCGAAATCGCCGAGATCCACCGCCGGGTCATCGCCGCCGCCGGCCCGGCCCTGCTCTTCGAAAATGTCGAGGGCGCCGACTTCCCCTGTGTCACCAATCTCTTCGGCACAAAGAAGCGCGTCGATTTGGCCTTCGGCTCCCGACCCGAGCAATTTATAAACCAGTTGGTACAACTAGCCCAAGACCTGCCTTCGCTCTCGCCGAGCAAACTCTGGCCACACAAAAACCTGGTCTCTGCCGCACTCAAGCT
>Ga0114999_10009130_pt1 | contig 10924 bp, 9 predicted proteins | sample ArcticOcean_MG_C_3_FD_89820 | JGI IMG/M metagenome (GOLD analysis project Ga0114999, IMG submission 89820) | Marine microbial communities from western Arctic Ocean - ArcticOcean_MG_CB8_126 | ecosystem: Environmental > Aquatic > Marine > Oceanic | place: Arctic Ocean: Canada Basin | collected... | reverse complement strand
GGCAACCGAAAATGCAATTCAGTTTGCTCAGTGTATTCAGCCGTGGATCCTGAGAATTATGGGCACCTCTTACTGTATCCACTAAACATAAACGAATACCCTTACTTAAGAGGGTTGTATCTGCTTTTTTATATTCGGGAATGATAACGATAGAAGCTCCACCTACATTGGCATTAGGATGTTGATAAGGGGTCTGTTTCAGTCCACGGGAAACAATGAGACGAATATGTACATCCGAATCCATTGCATTGGCATGAACAGTTTTATATATAAGTACAATAAGCTCTTCTTTGGACTTTCCAATTCCAATTTTTAATTTTTCCGCCCCACGATACAAGCGTTCAAGATGTTCATCAATCAAACAGAGTCTTTTATTGTAAAGGCGAATACCCTCCCAAACACCATCTCCTAATAGAAAGCCACTATCGAAAACAGATATTTTAGCTTCCTTCCGGGGAAAGAATTCACCATTAATATATATGATAATATTTGCATTTCTTTGATCTTGAATGTAGCTATGAGTCCCCTTTGCCATAATTTCTACTTTTATATTTGAATGATATACCAGGTAAAATTATCAGGAGCACCAATTTCTTTGGTGAGCAGTTTTCTTTCCATGAGGTCAGATGCCTCTTGTGGCGAATTATTAGTGATAGCATGAATAATATCCTGCTCCATTAAAAAATTAGAAAGTCCATCTGAACAGAGTAATAAATGGTCCCCCACTTCAACTGAAAAAGAATAATAATCGGATTTTACTTCAAATTCCCTGCCAAAAAAACGATTTAATGCTTGTGGATTCATAAACATACTACCTCTGGACTTGCCTTTATTTAAAATATCATGAAGAATATTATGATCTCGTGACATCCAATGAAGAATATTATTACGAAAATGATAAATTCGGCTATCTCCACACCAGGCAGCGTAGGCAGTGTCACCATCTAAATAGAGGGTAACCACAGTGGTACCCAAAGGTTTCGGATTGGTTTTCATGACGGCCTTTTGAGCTTTTTGCATGGCAGATAGCAGATGAGTTTCTGGTTCCGCCGAGGATACCATAGAAAAATCTGAGATTATTGAGTCCACGGCTGTTTTACTGGCTAGTGCCCCATTTGGAAGTCCACCAACCCCATCGCATATAGCAAATAGATCATTGGTACCCACTTTGATATACCCCAAGGAATCTTGATTTTCAGTTTTAACCAAACCCATATGGGTTGTTTTTGCATAAATCATTTTAGAAGATGAATTGAAGGATTAATTTAAAATTCATAGGGGAAAGTTAATCTAATAATTGATTGAAATCCCATCCATCTATCCTAAATTTCCATATTAATTGAAAGGAAATTATATTGAAGAAATGGTCTGGCTGGCGAAGTGAATATGCCAGTAATAAATATGATGTAATAATCATCGGATCTGGCATCAGCGGATTGACATCTGGAATACTTTTGGCTAAAGAGGGTAAGAAAGTGCTCATTCTAGAGAAACATTTTAAAGCAGGTGGTTGGACACATACCTTTAAACGGGATAATTATGAGTGGGATGTGGGCATTCATTATATTGGCGAGGTGCACAATCCTAACTCACCTGTGCGAAAATTATTTGATTTGGTTAGTGATGGTAAATTGGAATGGCATAAAATGGGGAATAATTATGACCGTATCATTTTTCCAGATAAGCAGTACAATTTTGTAGCTCCACGTGAGCAATTCATCCAGGATATGGCGGGCTATTTTCCCGGAACTGAAAATAAAATACGTAAATATATTCAAATGGTGGATGAGGTTGTGAAATCGGGTCAATCCTATTTTGCCAATAAAGCTCTGCCTAATTGGCTGGGGAATTTCACTTATAATAAAATGACGCGCAAATTCTTCAACCATTCAGATAAAACCGCCAGAGAAGTAATTATGGATATTTTCAATGATGAAACTATTCTGGGTGTACTCAGCGGTCAATGGGGTGATCATGGACTACCACCAGGGCACAGTAGTTTTGCCATGCATGCAATGGTGGTGCGTCATTATTTGGATGGTGGAAATTATCCTATTGGAACCTCCCGCAGAATAGCTGAAACAGCTGTGGATTATCTACAAAGTATGGGCGGTGAGTTATACGTGAATGCCGGCGTGGATGAAATTATTACCCACAAAGGAAAGGCCATAGGTGTTCGTTTAGAAAAAGGGGATGAAATTATGGCCCCTCTTATTATCAGCTCTGCAGGAGTAATGAATACCTATGGTAAATTTCTCAGGAGTAATAAGGATTATTCACAGATGTCCACTCAACTTAAGACCGTTACCCCAACGGGATCGTACATCTGTCTTTACATTGGATTAAATAAAGCTACAGAAGAGTTGCAGCTCAGTGATACTAATTTATGGATTTATCCCAGTTATGATCATGATAAAAATGTTAGGGATTTCATGCAGAATTCAAATGCAGATTTGCCGGTGGTATATGTCTCGTTTCCATCTGCTAAAGATCCAGCATTTGAAAAAGAAAATCCCGGATTCGCAACAATGGAAGCCATCACAGTTGCTAATTGGTCAGATTATGATAATTGGAAGGATGAACCATGGAAGAAACGGGGAAGCGATTATGAGCAAATGAAAGAAAAACTAAGTGAACGTATTTTAAAAACGGTATATAAACACGTTCCACAGGCGAAAGCAGCAATGGCTTACAGTGAACTTTCTACCCCTCTTTCGGTTAAGAGTTTGGCCAACTATCCCAAGGGAGAACTCTATGGTATTGATCATACGCCAGATCGTTTTCATCAGAAATGGCTGAAACCAAAATCGGGAATTAAGAATCTCTATTTAACTGGGCAGGATGTTTTGACCGTTGGGGTTACTAGTGCTCTGTTTTCAGGATTGCTGACAGCTTCTGCAATAACGAAGAAAAATTTGATGAAGGAGCTACTTAAGTAATTTAGGCTTAGTTGATAGTTGTTAATTGATGGTAAAGGCACTTTTGGATAGAATTAGGGTTCATTTATATTTAAATTTTTGTATTTAATACCTAGAAACGCTGCATTTAGGAGCGTTGATACTATTCTCAACTCATCAAAATCCTGTAGAAAAAATAACAATCATTCCACCAATGGTAGTGCCCTTAAATATTTGAGCAATTATTGCATAATCTTCTGAAGAAGAAGTTTCTTGTAAAAGAATAAATACAGCATACAATGATGGCAGGGCAACACCCCCAATAAGCAGAAAGAGGTAATAATTTCCATACCATCCCTCAAACCAGGGAATTGTCGCGCCAAAACAAAGGGCGATAGTGAGAATCCTCAGAAGCCAAAGGGTTGTTATGAGGCCATATTTTCTAGGGAAAGTTTGTAAACCCCCCACAGCGTCTCCTTCCATATCAGCCGCATCTTTTACCAGTTCTCGAACGGAAGAAAGTGTAGTAGCTAAACAAAAAGGTATCCACATTTTATCCACATTACCCATTAGTGCTCCTTCGGTAAAGATAAATACCAATCCCAATATTGCACCCACAACTAAATTGCCAATAAAGGGTAGCCGTTTAAAAAGTGGTGTGTATAAAGCCAAAAGGGGTAAAACTAAAGCTAGTGCAATCTGTTGACCAACAGGATGCAGATAACTAGTGGCCATAATACCAAGTGCATACAAAATACTCATGAGTATTAATGCTTCCTGAATTTTAAGGTGGCCAGAGGGGAGCATTCTATTTGGACGATTAATTTTATCAATATTAATATCCAATACATCATTCAATATATTGGACGCTCCGGCGAAACAGAGAACCACTAATGCGGTATAAGGAAGTAGGGGGGAGGTGATATCGTTTACCAGCCAGCCAGCTATGAATACAGCAAATAAGCTTAATATCATATTCAATGGACGCACAATTTGAATGCTGGCAAAGAGCCGGTTCATCTACGCACCTCAACCATTCTCCAATCCTGTTGCAGGTCTTTGAAAAATTCGGTGTTTAGTCCTGCATTTTGAAAAATAGATTCTACAGCATCTTGTTGATCACCACCACCAATCTCTAAAAGTAAATAGCCATCTAGTTTTAATAAATTATCAAACTGTTCGGAAAAATGACGGTAAAAAGTAAGTCCGTCACTATAATCTGTGAGGGCTGATGGAGGGTCATAATCTTTTACCTCAGTTTGAAGAGCATTTATTTCATTTACAGCAATATAAGGGGGATTAGAAACGACTACATCAAAATTAGATTTAAAATTTTGCCTTAGAAAATCATGGCGGGCAAATTGGATGTTTTCTATATGATGCAGTGCCATATTCTCTTTTGCAATTTTAATGCAGGATTCAGAAATATCAGTAGCAAATATATTATCAGCTAAGTTTTCTATTTCTGCTGTGATAGCAATACAACCCGTACCAGTACCAATATCTAGTAGTGAACTTACTTTCCCGTTGGTTTTTATACGTTCGATAAGAATTTCTGTTTCGGGGCGGGGAATGAGCACATTTGGATTAACGATAAAATCTCGACCATAAAAGGGTGCTTTGCCAATAATATGCTGGAAGGGTTCACCAGAAATACGGCGTTTTACCATTTCCCGGAAAATTTTCATCTCACTTCCATCCATTATTTCTTCAAAACGAACATAAAGATCAATGCGCTCACATGTAAGAATTTCACAGAGAAACCATTCCATTTCCCGGCGGGCATTATTTAAACCTTTTGCCGTAAAATGATTGGTACCCCAGTTGATGAGGTCAATAATACGCCAGAGCTTGGTGTTTGTGGTCATTTGAATTATTAAAATATTATCACTATTAAATTAACCATAGATTAACACGGTTTAACATAATAAAAAACGGAATTACGCCCGATCTCCTGTTTGTTATATATTTAATAGTTGAGGTAAAACAGAAACAACTTAGAAAAGTTATTGAACAAAATTCAATTATACTGCTTCCATGGCGGCTTTTTGATCTTCCAATTGCAGTGCTTCAATTATCTCAGTAAGATCACCATCCATGATGTCATTTAATTTATAAAGTGTGAGATTAATTCGGTGGTCTGTTACACGACCCTGTGGGAAATTATAGGTACGAATTTTAGCACTTCGATCACCAGTAGAAACCATAGATTTTCGGGCATCTGCGCGTTCATTGTGCTGTTTTTCCATTTCCAATTCATAGAGGCGGGAGCGTAATACCTTCATAGCCTTATCTCTATTTTTATGCTGAGAAGTTTCATCCTGACAGGTCACAACCAGCCCTGTTGGATTGTGGGTTATTCGAATGGCTGACTCAGTTTTATTTACGTGCTGTCCACCAGCACCAGAAGCCCTATAGGTATCAATTTTAAGGTCACCTTCATTTACTTCTACATCCACATCTTCAGCCTCTGGAAGAACTGCAACAGTTGCTGCGCTGGTATGAACCCTTCCGCTGGATTCAGTTTCTGGAATCCGTTGTACACGATGCACACCAGATTCAAATTTTAGCAGCCCATAAGCACCTTCACCCATTATGGTTAGAATGATTTCTTTTATACCACCACCTTCATTATCATGAAGGGTCATAATTTCTGATTTCCAATTCTGGCGTTCTGTAAATCGCAGGTACATACGGTACAAATTGCCTGCAAATAATGCAGCTTCATTTCCCCCCGTTCCTGATCTAATTTCAAGAATAGTATTTTTAGTATCATTTGGATCTTTGGGAATCAGAAGTACTTTCAACCTTTCCTCCTGTACGGAGATATCTTCACGTAAATGCCCAATTTCATCTTTCACCAATTCCTTCAATTCAGGATCATCTCCATTAAGGATTTGTTCATCATCTTGAAGTTGTGCGTAGGTGTCAATATATATTTTTGAAAGCTCAACTAATTCGGTGAGGCCACTATGTTCACGGGCTAATTGAGTAAAGGCTTTCATATTATGCATGGCATCAGGCTGACTCATGAGTTCAGCTAATGTATTATAACGTTCAATAATAGTTTGGAGCTTATCAATCATCCGATAGCCTCGGCTACATAGGTTTCACCCTTGGAATAGTGAGAGAGTTTATCGCCAAAAGCTTCTTTTAAAGCTTTAAGGGCAACCTCTACCTGTTCATCATCTGGTTGTTTAGTGGTAATATTCTGAAGCCATAAACCTGGCTGTGCTAATGCTCTAAAGAATATATTCCCACGATGTTTTGCAGTAAGCTTTAACACTTCATATCCCATCCCTGCAACAACTGGTATAAAAGGGATATGAAGTGTTAGGCGCATCCATATTTTAAGTTCATCAACATAAAACAGAACAACTGAATCTAATATTGCAAAGGATAAAATTGCCACTATCATGATAATAAAAAGAAAGCTGGTGCCACAACGAGGATGTTGGGTTGGAAATTGTTGAGCATTTGCAATATTAAGTTTTTTACCAGACTCAAAATTATACACGGTTTTATGTTCTGCTCCATGATATTGGAAAAGACGGCGTACATCTTTCATAAGGGAAATTAGTATTAAATAAGTTAGAAAAAATATTACTCGAAACAAACCAGAAATAAGATTGAATATGAAAGCATCCTGATCTTTATCAAATAGCCAAGATGTAAGTCCTATTGGAGCTACAAAAAACAAACCTAAAGCTAATCCAAAAGAAAACAGAGTGAGCAAAATATCTACAAGCTTACTGGGCTCTTTATTATTTTCCTCTTCAGACAAACTGATTTCAGCTGACCATTGTAAGGTTGAGTATCCAATTTTTAAAGATTCAAATAACCCCAATATCCCCCGAAATAAAGGTTTTTTAAAAAAGGGATATTTTTCAATTATAGATTTAAATTCATGCCTATCAACTTGTATGTTCCCTTGTGGATCTCGCACCGCCGTTGCATAGGCACCAGGAACTCGCATCATAACCCCTTCCATAACGGCTTGTCCACCAACTAGAATGGAAGATTGGCTGATTAGCAGGCGTAAATGGTATAATAGTCTTTTTTTCATAGGAATAAACAAAAGCGGTTCCGCTTTTAAACGGAAACCGCTTTATTTAATGGTAATTTAGCTACTCCTCTATATCACTCTTAGTGAGTTTATATTTTTCCATATATTTTTCGATTCTTCCTGCAGTATCTACAAGATTCTGTTTTCCCGTAAAATATGGATGACATTCACTACAAATTTCCACATTTATTTTATCAATGGTAGCACGCGTTTCGAAATTATTTCCACACGCGCAGTGTACCATTGACAAATGGTATTCTGGATGTATTCCTTTTTTCATGTTATTCCTTTCTCCCCGTTACTCTAATTCTGTTAATGTTTCTTCTAATAAATCCATTGCTCGAGACAGGTCCTCATCTGAGGCTGCATAAGAAAATCGAACATTGCCATCACTTCCAAATGCCTTTCCTGCAACTGTAACTAGCGACTTTTGTTCCAACAAATACATGGATAAATCGTTGGAAGACTGTATTTTTTTGTTACTACCCATAAGGGTGCTAAAATCTGGGAAAACATAAAAGGCACCACCTGGATTGTCACAATGAACTCCATTCATTTTATTTAGTCGGTTAACAATATAATCTCTACGCTTTTTAAATACATTTCGCATTATTGCAACCTCCGATTGGTCTCCAATTAGTGCTTCAGTAGCAGCAACCTGAGCGATTGATGAGGGGCAGGAGGTACTTTGTCCCTGCAATTTTCCCATGGCTTGAATTACTTTTTCATCCCCCGCCGTGTATCCAATTCGCCAACCAGTCATAGCATATGTTTTCGAGCAAGATTGAAAAGTTAACACTTTTTCGGTGTTTTCTCCCAACATTGCTGTACTGATATAGGGCCTATCATAGGTTAGTTGTTCGTAACATTCATCGGAAAAAATCCATGCATTTGCATCTTGAGCAATTTCTAACACTTTTAATAGAGCTTCATCACTCCAAACTCCACCAGTTGGATTAGAAGGTGAATTAATTATGATACCCTTTGTCCGAGGTGTTATTTTGGCTTTCAAATCATCTAAAACCGGCTCAAATTGATGTAATGGATCTGTATTTACGAATATAGGTTTAGCACCAGTTACTGAAACAAAATCTGGAAATGATACCCAATATGGTGAAAATATTATTACTTCATCCCCCGTTTGAAAAAGCGCCTGACAGGCATTGTAAAGGGAGTGTTTTCCACCACAGGAAATAAGAATTTGCGATGTATCATAATGCAAGTTATTATCTCGACTTAATTTTTCAACAACCGCCTTTTTTAATTCCATTGTTCCACCACCGGGAGTGTAGCGGGTATGCCCTTCTTCAATTGCACGTTGACCGGCTAATCGAATATTTTTAGGTGTTGGAAAATCTGGCTCTCCTACGCCGAGGTTTATGACAGGTTTTCCAGCTTCCCGAAGCTCTGCTGCCTTTGCGGTCATGGCCAGGGTAGCAGAGGGAGTAATTCTTCCTATTCTTTCAGCCAACATTAATTAAGTACTCATTGAATCGAGGAATTCACGATTGCTTTTGGTATGTCCCAATTTTCCAAGGAGGAATTCCATTGCTTCTACATTGGTCATTTCATCTAATAATTTTCTTAATAACCAAATTCTGGAGAGGTCTTTTCGACCCATAAGTTTATCTTCCCTGCGAGTTCCTGATCGTTTTATATCCATAGATGGATAAACTCGACGATCACTGAGAGATCTATCCAGCACCAACTCCTGATTACCCGTACCCTTAAATTCCTCAAAAATAACCTCATCCATTCGACTACCAGTATCAATTAAGGCGGTTGAAATAATGGTAAGACTTCCACCATCTTCAACATTACGTGCAGCACCGAAAAATCGCTTAGGTTTATGAAGAGCGTTTGAATCTACACCACCTGTAAGAATTTTTCCACTATGGGGAATTACGGTATTATAGGCTCGAGCTAAACGAGTAAGGGAATCTAACAGTATCACCACATCTTCACCCCCCTCTACCATTCGTTTTGCTTTTTCAATAACCATTTCACTTACTTGCACATGCCTTTCTGAAGGTTCATCAAAAGTAGAACCAATTACAAGGGCATCCACAGATCTTGACATATCTGTAACCTCTTCAGGGCGCTCATCAATAAGAAGGATTATCACCTTAATTTTTTTATCATTAGTTGTTATGGCATTGGCAATTTTCTGCATGAGCATAGTTTTACCAGTTTTAGGTTGTGCCACTATAAGTCCACGCTGCCCTTTTCCAATAGGAGCCAGAAGATCAATTATGCGTGTTGAATACTCCTTTGCTGTAGTTTCGAGCTTAATATGTTCTTCAGGGAAGAGGGGGGTTAAATTATCAAAATATACAATATTTCTATTTTTTTCTGGAGCCAACCCATTTACAGTATCAACTCTAAGTAATGCAAAGAATCTTTCGCTGTCTTTTGGTGGACGAATCTGCCCGGAAATTTGATGCCCCGTTCGGAGTTTAAATCGTTTAATTTGAGAATGAGAAACATAAATATCATCGGGTCCGGGTAAATAGCTATAATCCTGGGAACGTAAAAAGCCATAACCATCTGGCAGGACTTCCAATACACCGGAAGCAAAAATATTCCCCTTTTTCTTTGCCTGAATGCCTAGAATTTCCTTTATGAGATTCTGTTTCCGCATTCCGGAAGAATCGGTTGACCCAAGATCACCTGCAAATTTTTGCAGTTCTTTAACTGTCAACCCTTGTAGTTCACTGGTATCCATGTAATATCCTTTTGATTAATATTGAATTATGAATTGAGAAAAATTGAATTTTGGATTTATCGAGGAATAGGGAGTTGTCCCCGTGTTCAAATATAAGGACTCTTTAATATTTGTCAAAGGATATTTTAAATACCTTGCTCACCGCAGGTCCAAGGCAATGAGAACCAATAATTGCCATACCATCTCCCAAAGAAATATTCTCTATACCATGTTGTATGGCTTTTTCTGGATTAGGAATAATTTCAGTTTGGTTTATTTTGTTAAAATATGCCCCCAAAACATTACCATCCATGGGATTATACCCTGGAGCTTCTGTACAAATAATATGACTAAATACTTTTTGCAAAGTAGAAACCAATGGTTTTATATGTTTTCGAGCCTGAAGCGCTATTATCAAAATAGATTTACCCGTAATTCCCAATGATGAATAATATTCTAAAAAGGACTGTATACTTTCAACGTTATGTGCAACATCAAATACAATGTGAGGATCTTCTCTAATTTGTTGGTTTCTACCGAACCATTGTACAGTACTTAATCCTTTATTTAGAGAAGATTTTGGAATATGAAAATTATTGATAAATTTAAGAGTTGAAACAGCTAAATGAGCATTCTCTTGTTGATTTAAACCAGGAATATTAACTTTATATTCCGAGGGCGTTTTATCAGTTACAAAATGTATTGGAGCGCCTATTTTCCCCCCTTCATTAACCAATATTCCTTTTGCTTCATCTTTCTGTTTCGCGCTTATACAGGGGATATTATATTTTAATATTCCTGCTTTTTCAAAGGCAATTTCAGATAAAGTATCACCTAAAATATCCACGTGATCAAGAGAAATGGGGGTTATTACAGTTGCTAAAGGTTCACAGACTGATACACTATCCAATCGGCCGCCCAATCCTGTTTCTAAAATAGCAATATCCACATTTTCTTTTTTAAAATACCAAAATGCCATTGCTGTAATGGTTTCAAAAAAAGTAGCCTCGGTTTTTTCAATTTGTTTTTTAAATGTTTTTATAAATACATCTATATCTTCATCAGAAATTGTATTACCATTAATACGGATCCTCTCATTTACTTTTACCAAATGAGGCGAGGTAAATAAACCTGTTTTGTAATTTGAAGTTTTAAAAATATTAGCCAATATTGCAGAAACGGATCCTTTGCCATTTGTGCCAGCCACCTGTATTGATGGTAAATCTGACTGTGGATTTCCACATGCAGCCATCAATT
>Ga0114999_10009129_pt1 | contig 10924 bp, 11 predicted proteins | sample ArcticOcean_MG_C_3_FD_89820 | JGI IMG/M metagenome (GOLD analysis project Ga0114999, IMG submission 89820) | Marine microbial communities from western Arctic Ocean - ArcticOcean_MG_CB8_126 | ecosystem: Environmental > Aquatic > Marine > Oceanic | place: Arctic Ocean: Canada Basin | collected... | reverse complement strand
CTGCTGAGACAAAAGCAGCGGGACATCATCTATTCGTTCCGTATGAATCTGAGCTTCTGGTTGCATACCAGAAGCATGTATCAATTCTGTCTTTTACGCAAGAAATAAGCGAACGATCAGTCAAAGCGGTCCCATACCTCAAATTGAGCCACAATCCCACGTTCGGCAGTTAGTTCCATAAAGCGTTTAAATCGTTCCCAGTGTTCCACTCCCGGTTTGTTTAAATCGTACAAACCCGTCTCTTTATCCCGATCAAACCACCACACATTGCCTTCGTCCCGACACGACATTGTACAGCGTACATAATTTCCTCCTACCGCCGCCAGTAAATCAAGATGTTCCTCTAAGTCGACAATTTGATAGAGATTATCCTCTATACTTCCTCCCAATAAAACTATCGGCTCCCCATTTAACGCCCAATAAAACCGATTTTCCTCAAACGGCTGTATACCAGTAGACATTTTGTCTCCTTTGATAACTTGCATCATGCGCCTCTGCCCTCAATCCTACCAAAGGTATCCAAAACGCGCAGGACTTCCAATGTCCATATGCTTTTCCATATTTCTCTTGCGCGACCACTGATGCTCCATGTGAGTTTGAAATATCCTTCTGGTTCTTGGGTCTCGACTTCGAAGTCGAGGCAAGCATCGATCTCGTCAGCCAGCATCGGGTAGAGCGGCGCTTGCGGTGTCATGGCGTACCAATACGGCTTTACAAAATAATTAGTCTGCCATTTTTCATGGTCCAGTTGCAGATTCTCCCAGATCCCGGCAGTTACCTTTTCCATGATTTCTTGCCGCAGTGTCGGCTCCAGAAAATCAGCCAATCGTAGAAAACACATATCCGCAAATTCGTGGATGGGCGGCGTGGCCTCTCTTAATATTGTTATTGCTCGCTCTGTCGCGTTGGCGAGAAAGTCGGGAGGTACGAGTTCGCGATAGAGCCAGAGATAGGCAATGATCTCGGCGCCTGGATTTGCCCATTTCTCTGGTTCGATATCGGCTACTGGCATGCCGGGGCGGCGGGGCCAGATGTGGTGCGTGTGGTCATATGTATCCAGGAAGTAGCGGATGCCGTTTTTTACCAGTGGGGACTGGTTGGTGATGCCAAATTCTCTAAAATGCTGGAATGCAATGGTGGAGCCTATTGGTGTTGGCCCGTCTATGCCTCCTTCGCCCATTTCGAAGAAACCGCCGTTGTCGGCTTGATGTTTTGCCAACGCATCCAAGATATCTTCGACTGGACCGGACTCAAAAAAGTGCCTGAACAGTGCTTGTTCCAACGGCCGTCCTTTGCTCATTAGAAATTCTCGCGCTTGTCCGAATGCGTCTTGGGTCAGTTGCATTTATTTTTTCCTCGAAATTAATTCGTCTTAGATTGTCATAGCCTGCTGACGGATCACTTAGACCATTGCTCTTTGAGTGTCTGGTCTTTGGCATGAATCTTTCAGGCCAGACGTTGGTCGGGTATGCGGTTGTACTCGGCTGCTTCTGCGTTGCCCTGGTAGGTCGCTACTAGTGGCTCTACCAGATTCCAAATTTCATCGGACCAATGGTCGGGTTTGTGGCGCGGCTTGCCGTAAATGGCCTGAATCGATTCTGGTAGTTGGTCGTAGTTGGGGCAGAACCAAAGTGTGATGACGGTGCGCCGCTGCTCCGAGCGGTTTGGGTGCGCTGCGTGCAGCAGGCGGGCGTCGCCGATGACGAGGTCGCCGGCTTGCACCGGGACGTCGACTTCGTCCGGGTCGATTTGCAGGGCGGGATGGCCCTCATCGGCTTGCTGAATTTCATCTGTGTGGGCTGGCGGCAAATCGTGCAGCCGATGTCGTTTGAGATGGGAACCGGGGATGATGCGCAGGCAGCCGTTGTGGCGGTTGGTATCAATCAGATAATACATCAGGAAAAATTGGACCGGAGTGTTGGTGTAGCTGATGGGCTCGTTCCAGCCAAATCCGTCTTGGTGCCAGAATAGGGCCGGTGCTGTTTCGGGTGGTTTGCTGATAATGTAGCCGCTGTAAAATTTCGGCTGTGGGAAACCGAGTTGACGCAGTGCTTCAAGGGCACTGGGCAGGGCGATGAGTTGCGCCATGCCGGGATGGGTGCAGACGTCGATGAGCGATCCCTGGAAGCGGTGTTTCTGTTTTAATTCATCGGGGAGTTCTTGCGCCATACGGTCGGCGATCTGGCGGGTTTGTTCGATGAGTTGGGCTGGGGCGATTCCCGGCAGATGGCAGTAGCCCTCGTCGATGAGTTGACGGCGCAATTGGGCGGGATGTTGAAGGTTCACAGGTCTTAGCCTTTCTCGACGGTGCCGACAATAGTGCGGATAGTAGCCGCCATCGCCGGCATCGATGGATATTGCTTAGCTGACCCTGATGCGCAGCCAGCGGATATTGTGAATACAGTCTTCCAGGCACCAGAAGGCCACCAGAACATCGCCGTCGGCTAGGTCGTTAGGCCACGGCGATATCCCCATTGTCGAGCAGAGCCAGCGTTGGGTGCCAGGCGTGGATCGATTTGAGGAATGGCTTGGGATTGCGGTAGATGAGCCCAGTGTCGGCTAATTCGATCATATTATTTCCCTCTGATTATTCGCACAATAATATAGTATAGGGCCAATCCGTGGGCGAGTTATGTATCTGGCTGACCGCAATATTATAAATTAGAGCTTGATAACTGACTGAATTAACATTAATTCAGTCAGTATATAGACGATATTTACATTGCTGGCGGCACACCTACCCCGACAGTGAATTCCAGGTAGTGCATCGGGAAAATTACCTCGATTTTATCAATAGCTGATACAATATAAACCCAATAGGATAGCATTTATGGAGATCACTAGTATTCAGATCCACCAACTTCGTCATCACCCGACCGGTCTGTTGCGTCTTATAACCGATAGCGGTCGCGAAGGCCTGTGTCCGGGCATAACACCTGAAGTCGGCCGCATGATTATCGACCATGGTGCCTCGGTAGTGGTCGGCGCCAACCCCGTCGACCGGGAGCGCTTATGGCAGGCGCTTGCCGAAATTGATCGCTCGCAGAAAATCGCGGTGCGCGCTTATCTCGACATTGCGCTGTGGGACCTGGTTGCCGGCGCGGCGGATATGCCGCTGTTTCGCTATATCAATGGGTTTCGCCAGCGCTGCCCGGCCTGTCTGCGCGGCAGCGAGGATTTGGGAGCGGACGCGGTGGTGCAGGAAGCTAAACAGGCACAAGAAGACGGCTTTGCCGGCTACATCGTCACGGCGCATCTGGAGGTGGCGGCGCAGGCGGTGTTGCTGCGGCAAATACGCGGTGCCGTAGGTGACGATTTCTACCTGAGGTTAGACGGCAATCAGGGCTACACCGTAACGGAGGCGATTCGCATTGGCCGGGTGCTCGAAGAAATAGATGCCTTCTGCTTCGATCGTCCCCGTCCGGACGGAGACTTGGTCGGCGCCAAGGCGGTGGCCGACGCCATCGACACGCCGGTGACAGTGACCGCGTCTACACCGATTGAGGCGGCACAGCCTTTTGCGGTCGAAGCAACCGATCAGCTACGCACCGGGACACCGTGGGGTGGCGGCATTACGGATGCGCTCAAAATCGTTCGCTGTGCCGAGGCTTTTGGGGCGCTTTGCCACCTGCACGGGGTGGGCGCTGCCGACGGTTTTGCGCATGCCCATGTCATAGGCGCGGTCAAGAATACGCCCTTCTTTGAGGCGACGGGCGTTGGCGTACAGTGTGCATCGCCTATTATTCGCAACCCGGTGCGGGTGGATAACGGCACAGTAGAAATGCCGAGCGGACCGGGGTTGGGGATTGATCTAGACCTGGATGCGCTGGAGCGGGAGACGACAGAAGTGATGGAAAATTCGTGAGCTGTGTTGCGGCGCACGATAGCGATTAAAAAGACTGCGAGAGGAAACCCTAATGTTAATTAAAGAAGCCATATGTTATATCAGTGAAGCCGGATCGAATCTTCGGTCGGAATCGGCGGCCAAGGGGTCGATCGTGCCCGTGGCGCCCGGTATTACCAATGTATTCACCCATTCCGGCGGTGCCGGGTTGCCGTCACCGGATATCGAAATCAAAGCGCAGGAGCCCTCGACCAGCTACCAATTGACCCTGCGGTTGGTTACCGACGGCGGTTTGGATGCCTATGGCACCTACGGGTCCGGGCACAACGTAGAGGATCTGGTGTGGGAGGCCAATGCGTTCCAGGCGCGCTACGCCCATATGCTAATTGGCGTCGATGCCTTTGATCGCGAGTACGTGTGGCAACAGTTTTGGATGGCACAGCGGTTTATGTACACCGGTCGGCAATTGCTCGACACCATCGACCGCATGCTGTGGGATCTGGCCAGCCGTCATGCGCGCTTGCCGATCTACAAATTGCTGGGTGGCTGCCGCGAGCGCGTACCCGCCTATATCAATGTGGGTGGCACCACCGTCGACGACATCGTCAAAGATGCGCTGCGGCGCAAAGAGCAGGGATTTAAGGGAGTCAAGGATCACTGGTACCGCGGCGTCAAAGGCAATATCGAAATGGCGCAGGCGCTGCGCGCCAATCTGGGCGACGATTTCTTACTCTTCCACGACCCGGTGGAATCGTACACCTACGAAGATGCGGTGCGGGTCGGTCGCGCCATGGAGCGGCTGAACTATCAATGGATAGAGGAGCCGCTGCAGGACTACGATATCATGGGGCTGAGGAAACTCTGCGCCACCCTAGATTTGCCGGTACTGGCGCTGGAGTGGATCGGCGCTATCGGTGGGCAGCCCTACAATACGGCGCCGTACCTAGCCCTGGGGGCTTCCGACATCGTGCGGCAGCGCGGCATTGGCATTACGGGGCAGGTTAAACAGGCGCAATTGGCCGAATCCTTTGGCGTGCCGGTACACGGCGGCGATCCGCACGTGATCCTGTCCATCGGCCACGATCCGGTTTTTGAAACTGGGTCGGGCGGGCCCCAACCGCGCCCCGATGAGGCCGAACTAGATTGCCTCGGCCAGATGGTCGTGGAGGACGGTTATATGTCGATGGCCTGGGTCGACCGGCCGGCGCAGGAACCGGATTGGGACGCCATAGCGCGGGATGCGGTGCAGGTAGTGTAGGCGGCGCGACCGGTACAGTGAACGGTTAATATCATCTGGATTATTTTCGATTTACTGGTGTATCAAGGAGATAGATGTGTATGGAACACGAGACACTCGATCATAGGAAACGTCTCTTCGTCGACCGGGCCGATATAGAACTGCAGGAGAATGTGGAGCGCGTGTTCTACCAGGCGCAAAAGCACGGTACTCATCCGGTATTAAAACAGGAGGCTGCCTGGGAGAAGAATAGTGGGATGACGGCTTCGGTGATATTCGACGAGGAGGAGCAAGTCTTTAAAGCATGGTACATGGCCGGCTTTTATGCAGACGGTGTCAATCACGTGCAGTGCATGGTGACCTCGACGGATGGCATCCACTGGGAGCGCCCGCAACTGGGATTGCACGAAGCACTCGGCTCCAAGGACAATAATATTGTTATCTCTTCGACCTATCACGAGGGCCAGGATCACTGGGAGACGATGTTAAAAGATCCAGACTCGGCCGATGCCCAAAGTCGTTACAAAGCTATTGGTTGGTCGAGTTACGATTGGGATGGTCCGATGTCGGGCATTTATAGCTCCACGTCGCCGGACGGGATGAATTGGTCGCACTCGCCAGAGCCGGTATTTCACTATCATCCGCGGCCCAATAGCGATGACCTGGGGCCGGTTGGGGACGCCCAGTCGCTGATGATCGATACCGAGCGCCAGCGTTATGTGGCTTTTCTGCGCGGCGTGCCCGAGCGCCTCATGAGTGTAAGCGAGGACTTTGTACATTGGACGGTGCCCAGGCCGTTCATGGCACCGCTGCACGAAGAGGAGGGGCTGTACAATAATACGGGTTTTAATTACGGGGCCCATTATTTGGGCATCCTCACCCACTTTGACAAACACCCGCTGACCCAGGTCCAGGTTTTGCGCTTGCTGCACAGCCGCGATGGGGAAAGCTGGCAGCGTGTTGAGGGAGAGCCGCTCGTCGGTCTTGGAGGAGTGGGCGAATGGGACCGCTTCCAGATCATGCTTAGCGGCGCGGCGCCGATCGCTGTGGGTGACAAGCTCTATATCTATTACCGCGGCACCCCCCGGCGGCACGCCAAACACCAGCGGGATTTCGATCCGCGTATTTCGGCCGATCAGGACAATGGCATGGCGATTGGTTTGGCGACATTGCGCCTTGACGGTTTTGCGTCGATAAACGCGAGTTTTGACGGCGGGCGCCTTACGACGAGACCATTTTTGTTGAGTGGCGAGCAGTTGCGGGTGAATGTGAAGGCGGATTACGGGGAATTTAAAGTGGAATTGCTCGATGAGGAGAGCAAGGTCATTCGCGGATACGCCGAGGCCGATTGTAACGTTGCGGCCGCAGATAATGTGGCAATGACCATTGGTTGGAAAGATGGACAGGGTATTGGCGAGTTGCAAGGACGGGCGGTCAGAATTCGCTTTATTCTGAAGAACGCTCGGCTCTATGCTTATTGGTGCGCATAAGCGCTTAAAAACTGTGGCCGCTTCTAGGCGCTTGCCGTCCAACTGGCAATAAAATCTTCGACGCCGAAGGGAGACGGCATGGCATCGAAGTAGTAATGCATTGGCCGGGCCTGGAAACCGGGGACAAAATGCTCTTCGTCGGCCTGGAGTTTGGCGTCGAGCACGGTGCAGCGCTGCCACAGCAACTCGGCTTCTGCTGTTGAGAAGCGGTCGGCGAATTGCGGTCCCCAATTGATGCTGATCGGATGTGGACTGGATGCTCTGCCTAGGATATCATCCGGCAGGCTGTCGTCGGGATTTTTCAAGATGTGGATATTGTAGGCGGCTTTGCAAAGGTAGATGGCCTGGACTATCTGGCCTGCTTTTCCGGCGCCGGGTTGCAGATCTTCGACCGCGGCGCGATAGGCGTCGGCCTCGTTATTGATTATGGCGCGCAGCGCCGACTCGGTTAGATCCTGCATCTGAGCACTTTTCTGGTCCCAGCCGACAAAGCTTTCCCGCGCCTCAGCTGAGAGGTATTCGGTAAAATTTAGATCGGCACAATAGGGAAAAATAGTGTGGCCGCCGTGTAGCGTGCGGCGCAATTTGGTGCTGTAGTTGCTGCCCCAGTGCAGCAGGTAGTTGATGTAGACGACGCCGTCGCCGGCTTTGAGCTCTACCGGCACGCCGTCAGGTAAGGGGACGCGGGGGTCTTGGCTCAATTGCTGATTTTCTGCCGCGGTATTGAGACGGCGATGGCTGCCGGGCACCACCCAAAGTACCTCGTCGTCGTAGAGCGGAATATTCCACTGAAGATATTTGGGGCCGTTCTCCAGCAGGTCTGCTTGTAAGCTAGCCATTGGTGCCATGTCGATGGGATGCACATCGCGGTGCCACGCGGCGGGGCCGTGGTCGCGCTGCGGACTGCACATCATCATCATGCCCGTCATTGAGGTGTGTTGTGGCACGCTCAACAATTGGCGACTGACGCCGAGGGTATTTTCGTGCAGCCAGACTTCGACGGTATTGGCGGTCGATGCATCGATGAGGTTCTGGTAGTTTCCCAGGCGCGGTTGGGCGCCGGTCTCCCATTGCCCCCCCGCTGGCTCGTCGGGTTTGCGGTCGCGCGTCCAGATTTCTTTTTGGCGCTCGACGAGGATATCAGAGGCCGTGCGCAGCGCCTCTAATTGCGGCGCCGGGATGACTTCCGGTAAAATAATGAAACCGTCGTTGAGTAACTGTTGTTGGTCGACTTTCATTTAGCGTTCTCGCTGCCAGGAGGCGACGTGGGCAGGTCGAATACTCCTGCGGTAGGTCGTCCTTGGCCGTAGTAATAACCGGCGTGGATCCAGAAATTGGCATGGTCGACGCCGCCGGTGGTCTCTTCGCATAGGAGTTTGTTGACGGTGCCCCATTGGTGTTGTTGGCGGATTCCTTCTTTGTTGGTGACGATGATTTTGCCGGCGTAATTCATGGAGAATGCCTTTTGTTTTGTGTTTGATGATTTTGCTAAATATAGTTTTTAGGGTAGGAGTAGGAAAGGGGGTGGAGTTGGGAATTGGGCTTTTCTTAATTGGTTGGAAAACGTAGATTCTATGGCAATATTGGTGTTTTTTAGGAAATGAAACTTAGAGGAGTTTGAGATGGACGATTTTATTTATCATGAGCTTATGCCGTTGGGTAAGAAGGATGATGTGCCGTACCGGTTGCTGACCAGTGACTGGGTCTCGACGGGGGATTTTGAGGGGCGTGAGATTCTTAAGGTCGAGAGAGAGGGGCTTGTTATGTTGGCGGATCAGGCGATACGGGACAGTGCGCATTTGTTGCGGCCGGGGCATTTGGCGCAATTGCGTAAGATTTTTGATGATCCGGAGGCGTCGGATAATGATCGTTTTGTGGCGCTTGAATTGCTTAAGAATGCCAACATTGCTGCGGGTGGTACTTTGCCGATGTGTCAGGATACGGGGACGGCTATTGTAATGGGCAAGAAGGGAAATTGTGTGTGGACGGAGGGGGACGACGAGGCGGCGTTGTCGCAGGGCATTGCGCGCGCTTATGCCCAAACTAATTTGCGTTATAGTCAGATGGCACCGCTCGATATGTTTCAGGAGCAGAATACCAAAACTAATCTGCCGGCGCAGATCGAGATTTTTGCAGAGAAGGGCGATGCCTACAAGCTCATGTTTATGGCTAAGGGCGGGGGATCGGCCAATAAGAGTTATTTGTTTCAGGAGACCAAAGCGTTGCTTAATCCAGAGCGGCTGCGCGACTTTATCGATGAGAAGATGCGCATGCTGGGGACTGCTGCATGTCCTCCGTACCACCTGGCTATTGTTATTGGTGGGACCTCGGCTGAGCACACGCTCAAGATGGCGAAGTTGGCTAGTACTCGTTACCTCGATAGCTTGCCGACTCAGGGCAGCGAACATGGGCAGGCGTTTCGCGATTTAGAGATGGAGGCCGAGGTTTTGGAGATGAGTCGTCAATTGGGGATTGGGGCGCAGTTTGGCGGGCGTTATTTCTGTCACGATGTGCGCATTGTGCGCATGCCGCGGCACGGGGCCTCGTGCCCGGTGGGCATTGCCGTTTCCTGCTCGGCCGATCGGCAGGCGTTAGCTAAGATTACGCGGGACGGCATCTTTTTGGAGGAATTGGAAACCGATCCGGTCAAATATATGCCCGAGATCGAGCAGAAAACGCTCGAAGGGGAGGTGGTAGCTATCGACCTGAACCAGCCAATGGATAAAGTGAGGGAGGCGCTGAGCCGTTATCCAGTCAGTACCCGGCTGGCGCTTACAGGGCCGATGGTCGTGGCGCGGGATATTGCCCATGCCAAGCTTAAGGAGCGGCTCGATAAGGGCGAGGGGTTGCCGCAATACGCCAAAGACCAATGCATCTACTACGCCGGTCCGGCCAAGACGCCCGAAGGGTATGTGTCGGGATCTTTTGGGCCGACTACGGCGGGGCGCATGGACAGTTATGTGGATCAGTTCCAGGCGGCGGGGGGCAGTATGGTGATGCTGGCCAAAGGCAACCGCTCGCGCCAGGTCACTCAGGCTTGCGAAAAACACGGCGGTTTTTATTTGGGTTCGATCGGCGGACCGGCGGCGCGGCTGGCGCAGGACTGCATCCGCAAGGTCGAATGCCTCGAATATGCCGAGCTCGGCATGGAGGCGATCTGGCAGATTGAGGTTGAGGATTTTCCCGCTTTCACTGTTGTCGACGACAAGGGTAACGATTTCTTCTCGTCTTTTATGAGACCGCAGAATTAGAGTACGTCCTCTTTACCGGAGAAATATTGTGGGAGGAACAACCATGTCCAGCATAGCTGCTAACGACCCGCGCCTGATCTGGAGCGGCACTGTTTCTTGTGAAAACGGTGCTGGTTGGGTCAAACCTTGGCGCATTCCCTACCAGGATCAGGATCTCTATTCCCCTGCCGATGGCGGGTTGGCTGGTCGCGCTGAAATGCCATCAGGTGTGCGTCTGCGTTTTGCCACCGATGCGCAGTCGCTGGTTTTCTGCACCGAAGCGCTGGCGGAGGAGGGCAACTTTGATCTCTACGCCGACGATGAATGGGTCTCGACGGTCTCTTATGCAGCCGGCCAGACCGAGGTGCGTTTTGACGGTTTGGCGGCGGGCGCTAAGACGGTGGAGCTGTGGCCCTCTATGTCTATGCCCCTGGCGTTGCGCAGTATAGAATTGTCGGCAGGGGCCGACATCGAGAAGAGCGAGGACAAGCGCCGCAAATGGGTCACCTACGGTAGTTCCATCACCCATTGTCGCAATGCCGGTTCGCCCTCTCACACCTGGCCGGGAGTGGTGGCCCGGGCCAAGGGGTTTAACCTCACTTCATTGGGTTATGGGGGTCAGTGCCACGCCGACCCGATGATCGCTCGGCTCATTCGCGACCTCGATGCCGATTTTATTTCTATCAAGATTGGCATTAATATTTACGGCGGCGCGAGTCTGAGACCGCGCGCTTTTAGTCCGGCTGTCATCGGTACTATCGCCACCATCCGCGACGGTCATCCCGAGATCCCTTTGGTGGTCTGCTCGCCGATCTGGAGCCCGGAGCGCGAGAACAAGGCCGGCGGTGCCGACCTGACGCTGGAACAGATGCGCGTCGAAGTGGAAAGATCTGTCGAAGCTTTCCGCCGCCGTGGCGATGCGAACATTTATTACGTGGATGGCCTGAAATTATTTGACGCGAGCCTGGCCGAGTACCTACCCGACAATGTACACCCCGATGCTGAAGGTTATAGGCGCATGGGCGAGAACTTTCTCAAAGAGGTCTTTGAAGTCCAGGGGGTAGAGGTGGGGTGAGGCGGTGCAGACGCGGAAGGGTAGAAATCGGCAAGATAGGTTAGTGGT
>Ga0114999_10009127_pt1 | contig 10926 bp, 12 predicted proteins | sample ArcticOcean_MG_C_3_FD_89820 | JGI IMG/M metagenome (GOLD analysis project Ga0114999, IMG submission 89820) | Marine microbial communities from western Arctic Ocean - ArcticOcean_MG_CB8_126 | ecosystem: Environmental > Aquatic > Marine > Oceanic | place: Arctic Ocean: Canada Basin | collected... | reverse complement strand
AAGATATTTGGGATGCGGCTTCCGCCACTGTTTACAAATTTGAATCTTCAATTAACGGCACTATTGTAAAACCACTTTAACCAACATTAATGATTCCGGCCATCCAAGGATGAACCATGCAGAAGTAATCATAAGTTCCTGCATCATTAAAAGTAAATTCAAAAGAATTTCCTGCCATGAATATGCTAGAATCAAATAATCCATCTGGACCACCAGTAGGAGTTCCACTAGTTACAGTATGTGCTGCAGAATCATCATTACTCCAAGTAACAGTTGCACCTTTTGCTACTGTTTCCTCATAAGGTAAGAAACATTCGTTTGTTTCATCACATCCAAGAACCCCAGAGCCCATTGGGAGTGAAACTATTAATGACATAGGTAAAACAGGAACAATTGATTTTTCTTTTTCTTCAACTATACGTGGTTCCGGAATATAGTCGGGGGAAACAGCAATAAATCCAATAGTGATTGCAGCTAAAACACCAACAATTGCTATTATGCCATATGAAAAATTCAAACTCATCCACCTGTTAATTTTGCAAATTGTTCGTTCTTACTTAACTTTTCCATAAACTCAATATTTGATAGTGCAACTACTGCAGATTCCGCAACTGACTTATCTGGATCATTTAATGCCCCTTCCAGTGCACCTTTTGCTTCTTTAGTACCAACTACACCTAAAGCAATTGCAGCTTCATGTCTTACAAACATACTTGGATCATGAAGTGTTGCATCATTTAGAGGAGGGATTGCACTAGAATAACTCATTTGCCCTAACGCAAAGGCAGCCTCATGTCTAACTAGTTCATTTTCATCATTTTTTAAAACATTAGCAATATACTGGACTTTATCTTCACCACCAAAATCTACCAAAATACAAGCTACCCTTGTTCGGACAACATAATCAGGATGTTCTAAAAGAGATACAAAATAATCAGTATCTTTTTGTTCATATTTTAATTCCATTTCAGCAAAAAGTGCCAATCTTTCTTCAGTAACAGCTTGCAATTTGTTTGGAAGCTTGTTGAGGCCTATATTAGGTTAAAGAATTCATCAAAAAATAATTGAGATATCTATTTAATGTAAAAAATCAGATGAAAAATTATGAGCGCAGTAATTGGAGAGAAAGTACCAAATTTTGGAGTGTCAGAGTGGGTACAAGGAGCCCCTACCAATTTTGACCAAGAAAAAGATCACATCGTTTTACTAGAAGTATTCCAAGTAAATTGCCCAGGGTGTTTTATCAATGCAATTCCTGAAGCAATGAACATTTACAACAAATACAAGGATGAAGGGGTTAGAGTAATGGGGCTTGCAACAGCTTTTGAAGATTTTGATAAAAATACATTAGATAATTTAAAGATGCTAGCAGAAACAGGGGAAGTGATTGGTGAAACAAGAAGCGCATTTTCAATGAGTGGACAGTTACAAGAAGGAAACAAGTTACCATACAAAATTCCATTTCCTTTAGGAATGGACAATATAACTAAAACTTCAGGGGAAATTAGTCAAGAAAAGATCATGGAATTTATCTATCCTCAAATTCCAGAATTTGATTCACAACCAGAAGACTATAGAAATCAAATCATTCAAAGAGTAAAAAGTCACATGAACTCAAAAGAATATTCTGCTGAAACTTTTGAAAAATTTGCTCTACAAGGAACACCATCAATGATTCTAGTAGATAGAAAAGGAATTCTCAGAGATGTGTCATTTGGACAATCAAATCATATTGATTCAATGATTCAAAAATTACTTAACGAAGATTAAATCAATTTATCAAAACTAATACTAAGGATAAAATAATTACAACACTAAAACCACCAATTAAAGCAATTTTTGAGTTATCCATGTTGTCTAATTTCTAAAAAAGCCTTCTTAATGAAACAATTCCAAGAATCGGCAAACCAAGATACATCAAGGCATTAAGAGAAATTATTCCAATTCCATAACCTAGAACTGATTGTTCAGAATCAATATCAACATGATTTAGAATTGAAAGGGAAAAAAGCATAGGAGTAATTGTAATTTTTATTGCTTCCTTGAATAATGTATTCTCACGCTCATAATCAGCAATTAATGGACTAAATGAGTAATAGAATTGGTTAAATGATTTTACAAAAGATGTTCCATATTCGGTTTGTAGTAATGAGTTATCTCGAAGTTCTCGTAATTGTTGTACATGTTCAGACATCTCACTACCAAAAGTTGCAGTAGCAATTAGACACCCACCACCAGGGGAATCAGAAGTATTAGCAATTTCAGATATTTCCTGTACCCCAACTAATGCTTCAGTTCCAAGTATGTCAATTTTGTTATCGCCAATTCCGGTGAAATTCAAAGTGATAAAGGAAATCTTTTCACTTGGACTTACATTTTGAATAGATTCAACATCATTTACATAAAATATTAAATTATTGCCAAGCAATTCATTTGGCAATACTATTTCACCCAAATTATTTTCCAAACTACTAAAAATAAAAAACGTTAATCGTTTTTCATCTTTGTCAAACTCATGATCCTCTATATCATAGTTAGATGTTGTAATTACTTCAAAGATGTTACCATCCATATTAACATTGAAACGTTTGATAAGTCCTGTTCCATCTTCAGATAACAAACCAAAGGCAGGATTAATAATTAAGACTAAAAGTAATGGAATGAATAAAATGAATTTCAACTTATGCAGTTTGAGATACTCGTTTATTTAATTCAGTATCTTGAGCAATTCGTGGATGTTCAGGATCTGCCAAAATTACTTCAAACCAATAATGTTTTCCATCTTTATAGACAAAGTAAGAACCTAAAAATTTCATATTTGGATATCTTTCAAGAACTCTTCTGTCTGCAACAGTTTTCATAGAATCATCTGCCTTAATTCTAGTAACACCTAGATGTTTTGGTCTTCTACCACCCCTAGGTCTTTGTTTTCTCATACCACCAGTTCCCACTCTCATTCTAACTACAACAATTCCCTGTTTAGCTTTGTAACCTAATCGTCTAGCCCTTTGTAATCTACTAGGTCTATCAATTCGAATAATTGCATTTTGCTTACGCCATCCAACTACACGCTCACGTAAATCAGTGGAATTTTCTTTCCAAAGTCTGATCCATACTTTATCTTGATTACTAGGCATATCGGGCATAACAAAATGCCCTTTAATAACTGTAAATCAAAAAATATACCTAATTATCAATTAATAATAAAAATTTCTTTGAGGTGGGTTTTCATGCCACACACTCAAAGCGGATTATATCCGCAGAAAACGCTATAATCAAAATATATCAAAGGAATTAAAAAGGATTTCTCTACAAAGCTATGAGATTTTTATTGAAGGATTTTTTTTAAAAAATACATGGGATTAAAAATAGTCATTTTAGTCATATTAGTGAGTACAAGTTTTACGTTTTTCCCATCTGTAAATGCAGAATCATCAGTAACTATTGTAATGGAAAAAACAGTGTATAGTTATTGTGAGAGATTATTCTATATTATCGAAGTTTCAGAGATTACGGGAGAACCTGCAATTGTTCACATTAGAGATGAATCAGGACAAGGAAGTAGTGCAATTCCAATTGAAATAACAAACTTACAAAATCCAGTCCCATCACTAATTGCTTTTGAAAAAGAAATGTTTCCATTAGGAAAATATTATGTAGATGTTGAATATGCAGGTTCAAAAGTTACAGCAGGATTTGAATTAGTGGATTCAGATAATATTTGCATTCCAGCAACAATATCACAATTTTTGATTGAATGGCTTTATGAAAATATATCAGATGGATATCTAATCGATGCATTTCAAAAATATGTAGATCCAAAATTAATCAATATACCTTTTGAAATTAATGAAGAAAACATTCACGAGATGGATATTCCAGATTGGGTAAAAAATGTGGCATACTGGTGGATTCAGGGGGGAATTTCAGACAAAGACTTTGCTCAAGTTATAAATTATTTAATTGATGAAAAAATAATATACCCTGACATAAAAAAGGTGAATGACACATGAACAAACATACAATCATTACATCAATTGCAATTATCATAATTGTGATTCCTTTTGCATATTCTGCATCAAGTATTGTAGGAGTTCAACAATTAGAATACAGATGGAACAATCCAGGTGAGTTTTCATTTTTTGCAATGTTAAATGATGGGGAAATAGAATTTTGTAATGCAAATCCATTTTGGGTAGGTTTTGAAAGATTTGAAATATCAGCATTTTATCAAGCAGATCTCTTGGGGTCATTTTCAATTCAACCATTAACAATCAATCCATATTCTTCAGAAATAGAAGAAGGGGTTTTTGCATCAGAAGGGAGACTAGAAGCTCAACATATTTTCATGACATTTGATTTTGAATTTGATGGAGGCAATATTAGATTAGATCCTAATCAATTCATCATTACAATAAGTGCAGATACCCCAATTCTAGGAATAATTCCATATTCAACAACTACTCAAATGTCAGGATTTGAATTTGATAAAAAAATGAATACAGAAAACTTGTCTTGTAATTAATCACGAATATGTCAATTTTTTTAATTATTTTTAAAGTTCAGGCAGGAATTATTAGAAAATCTAGATAACACCACGAAGTATCTGAACTATTTTTTCAGCTATGACATTTGCAGCCAAAGATTGAGCTTCTTTTGTTTGAGCACCAATATGAGGAGTTAAAATCACATTATCTAGTTCTGCTAGTTTTGTTCCAATTGCAGGTTCTTTTTCAAATACATCCAAAGCGGCACCACCTAATTTTCCACTTTTAATGGCATCATACAATGCATCTTCATCAACAACACCACCCCTAGAAGTGTTGATAATTTTTGCAGTTTTTTTCATGGTAGACATTTTTTGTGCATCTAATAGATGGTATGTAGAATCTAATAATGGGACATGAATTGAGATATAATCAGAACTTTGCAAAAGTGTATTCAAATCTGCTTTCATCAATCCTACTTCTTTGGAAAAGTCTTCATCAATAGGAACTACATCATATCCAATAATATTCATGTTAAGTGCATGAGCAAGTCTGCCTAATCTTTTACCAATATTTCCTAAACCAATAATTCCAAGATATTTTCCTCGTAGTTCAGTTCCCTTTAGTTCCTTTTTGAGCCATTGTTCATTTCTTATTGCTCTATCACCTCTAGCAGTTTGTCTTGCCAAAGATAACATCAAACCTAAAACTAATTCAGCAACAGCATTCATTGCGCCCTCTACTGCATTAATTACACGAATGTTTTTTGCTTTTGCTGCATCTTGATCAACATTATCTAGTCCAACGCCAACACGTGCGATGATTTTACAATTATCTGCCTTTTCTATCATTTCCTTAGTTACAGTGGTTCTACTTCTAACAATTACAATATTGAAGTTAGAAATTTTGTCTAAAATTTCTTCAGGAGTGATTGTGGGCTCATAAGAAACTTTCAAACCATTATCTTCTAAAATTTTATTTAAAATTGGATCTACTTCATCACAAATTAAAACAGAATCTTCAAAACTCATGTATTGATAAAAAAATGCGCAGAATATAATTCATTAAAAAATCAAAAAAATGAAAAAATGAAGATTGATTAGCCTAGGATCATTTCAGCTACCACAGGAATTACTTCCCATAGAGGAATTAGACCATCTGCTTTCAATTCAGAAACGACACTATCAGAATATAGACCATGTATGTTTATTGCAGGATGTGCAATACTGTTTAATCCCATTGGTGGGACAGCATCACTTGGATTGCCTAAAACATATGCATATGAGACTACTGGTTCAGGAATGACTCCAGCTCCAACGAAAACGGGGTTCAAGTTGAATGGATCACCTGCAACAAATAGACCAAGTGCACCAGTGTAAATTGCTGCATAGTCATGGTTTACAAGAGCATATGCTCCTGGTTCGTCAAATACCAAATCTACAATCATGTTTTGTGAACCTCCGAGTAACCATGTTTCAGTTGCTGCGGATTGTGTTCTGTTACCTTGAGTAACTCTATCCAAAATTTCACCCACAATGTGGAAGAATACTGGTTCGTTACCATGGTTCTCAATAAAGAGTCTTACATGTTGATCATTTTCAACATACAAGAGTTGTGATTGCATATTTTTTAGTTCAAGACCATTCCATGGTTGTGCAACAAACATGTTTGTACCTGCATCACCTTTGATGAGTAAATTGTGTGCCATGTTTGGGACATATCCAAATTGAATACCATTAACAACGGTTGCAGTATTATGGTGTTGGAACATTGCTCCTGCATCATAATTGCCATCTTCGTTAAGATACAATTGGTTGAACTGTAGTTGGAACTCTAATGCGTCTGCATCGTAGAATACTCTGTCGAGTTCACCGCTGCCAGAAGTTTTCTCTACCATTAATTTCTTGTATCCGTTTGCAGGATCAACAATTGCAATTCCGTACATGCCGGAAAATACGTGTTGGTCCATACCAATTAAGTGGACACCAGAACAGTGGTATTTGAAAACACCTGCTGATTCAGCAATGTAACAATATTGACTTGTCTCTCCAGGATTAACTGAATCAAAGGCCAATGCTGTCATTTGTGATGCGTGCATGTCGTTACCGTGACCAGTAACTTCATCAGCTGGAATTGATAGTGTCATTTGTACAACGTCACCTTGTGTAACTCTAAGTGTTGGTCCTGGGACTTGTCCACTAAAAGTCATGGCGTTGTATGTTTTTCCCCCCATAATTGGGAGTTCGACACTTTCACCAGTTAGATTGAACTCAACTACGTTGCGTCCAGTATCTGCAAGTGCACCACAATCAGTTTCTGCGAATGCTTGAGGCATTACAAGTTGTAAACCGCCCATTTGATGGATTTGTTCAATTACATCGACATCCATTTTGTTGATATCGAGTGATTGTGCACCAATCTGGGTTTGTGTGTATGTGCTTCCGAATAAGGTTGCTCCCATTACAGCTACTGCTGCAATTGTAAAGAGCATGCTTATACGCTTATTCATGAAATTACAAGCTTGCTTCATTATATAATGTTTAATGCTAAACCTTATCCTTCTGAAAAGAATGAATAAGGATAAAGTCATCGAATTAGCATGAAGTTTAGAATTGATGAGGATTCTTTAGGTAAAATCAAAATTCCAGATGATGCATATTATGGGGCATTTACTGAGAGAGCAATTAAACAATATCACGTTACAGGAAACAAAAGTCATACGAATTTGATAAAGTCCTTTGTCATGATTAAGAGATCGGCAGCAATTGCAAATATGAAAACTAAAGTCATCGATTCAAAACGGGGAAAAGCTATAGTTTTGGCATGTGACAAAATTCTATCTGGAAAATATGTAGATCAATTTGTAGTCGACATGATAAACTCAGGAGCTGGAACAGCATTTAACATGAATTCAAATGAAGTGATTGCAAATGTGGCACTAGAAATTCTTCATAAAAAGAAAGGACAACATCAATTCTTACATCCAAATGACCATGTCAACATGTCACAGTCAAGTAACGACACATATCCAACTGCAATGCATGTTGCAATTTTGATGAATCTAAAAGAAACAATTCCAGCAATTGATATTTTAATAAAATCATTATCTAAAAAAGCAAAACAATTTTCATCATTTAAAAAAATTGGCAGAACACATCTAATGGATGCATTACCAGTTACATTGGGAAGTGAATTTACAGCTTATGTTACATCAATTAGTAAAGCACGAAATGAAATTGTATCATCTCAAAAAGAATTACAAAATGTTGCACTTGGTGGAACAGCTGTAGGTTCTGGTGCAAACACACCAAAAGGATATAGAAAGATTGCAATATTAGAACTTGGGAAAATTTCTAAACTTTCACTAAAACCAGAAAAAGATATGCAACATAGTTTACAAAGTAAATTTGCAGTTGTAAATGCATCAAGTGCATTACGAAACTTGGCATTGGAAATAGGCAAACTTGCAAATGATATTAGGTTAATGGCATCAGGCCCAATAGCAGGCTTAGCAGAATTAGAGATTCCTGCAGTACATGCAGGTTCATCAATTATGCCGGGAAAGGTAAACCCATCATTAGCTGAATGTATGAATATGATTTGTTTTAACATAATTGGTAATGATACATCAGTTTCTTATGCAGCTCAAAGTGGGCAGTTTGAGCTAAATGTAATGTTACCAGGAATGCTAAAGTGTATGTTAGAATCAACGGATATGCTCAAAAATTTCTTGCCGATATTTTCTGCAAATCTGATTGATGGCATAACAGCAAACAAAGACAAGTTGCGTGCAGATATAGAAAACAGCCCAGTTATTGTCACACTACTAACCCCAAAAATAGGATATCTAAAATCGGCACAACTTTTCAAAGAGTCATTGAAAACAGGAAAGACAATCAGAGAACTTGTCGTATCCAAGAAATTGATGAGTAACAGAGAAATTGATTCATTATTCAGGTAGATAATGGCAAAAATTTTTGTAGAATCTTACGGATGCTCTGCAAGTTTTGCAGATGGCGAAATGATTTCAGGATTAGCTCTTAATGGAGGTCATACTCTAGTTAAAAATTCTTCAGAATCAGATTTGAACATAATAGTAACATGTTCAGTAAAAGATGCCACTGCAAACAAAATGATTCATAGAATTAAATCATTAAAGTCAAAACCACTAGTGGTTGCAGGATGTCTTCCAAAAGCAGAACAAGTGACTGTGGAAAAATTTTCAGAAAATGCTAGTCTATTAGGACCTAATTCAATCGGAAAAACACTTCAGATAATTGACTCTACACTAAAGGGTAAAAAACAGATTGCATTAGATGATTCAGATTTATCAAAAGTAGGCTTGCCAAAAGTTAGACTCAATCCAGTGGTAGGGATAGTAGAGATTGCAAGTGGGTGTCTTAGTGAATGCACATTTTGTCAGACCAAATTATCAAAAGGGGATCTTACAAGTTACAGATTAGGAGATATAGTTAGACAAGTTCAAACAGAAATTAAAGAAGGGTGTAAAGAAGTATGGTTAACATCTACAGATAATGGATGCTATGGATTTGATATTGGAACAGACTTACCATCATTAGTAAATGCAGTTACAGAAATTCCAGATGATTTTATGATAAGAGTTGGAATGATGAATCCCATGTATATGCCAAGAATCAAAGAGTCCTTGATCAAATCTTTTAACAATGACAAAGTCTTCAAATTTCTTCATATTCCAGTGCAATGTGGAAGTAACAAAGTATTACATGATATGAAAAGAGGCCACACAGTAGAGACTTTTAGAGAGATTATCAAAAAAGTTAATGAGAAATTTGAGAAATTTACAATATCAACAGATATCATAGTTGGATTTCCTTCAGAGACTGAAGAAGATTTTCAAAAAACAGTAGATTTACTTGATGAGGTTAGACCAGATGTAGTAAATTTATCAAAATACAGTGCAAGGCCAGGAACTGATGCAGCAGAGATGAAACAAATTGATGTTGTCGAAATGAAACGAAGAAGTAAAATAATTTTTGAACAGATCAACAAAATATCAATAAAGAATAACAAAAAGTGGATCGGATGGAAAGGTAAAGTTTTGTTTGATGAAAAAATAGAAGAGGGGGTTAAGGGGAGGAATTTTGCATACAAGCCTATTTTTGTACAAGATAATGTAGATATTGGTCAATATCATACAATAGAAATTACAGATGTTACAGTAAACACCTTACTTGGAAAGATCGCTAGCTAAATTTTTTAGATCTAAAATTTGATTAAAAAAACGTAAGAAGGTTTTTTATCCAATTCAGTAAACAATAACAGAAATGAGCTTTCAGATTAAGGAACCAATTTTAGTCATAGGTTTAGGTGGAGTAGGCTCAAAATTAGCAATCAAAGCAAAGGAGACTCTTAATTCAGATTGTTTACTAATTAGTAATGACACAAAAGATTTTTCGTCAGATAATTCATTTATTCAAATTTCAACAGATTCAATTGTAAATCCATCTACTCAATTAATCAGAGGCTCCGCATTCAAGGTATCTGATGAAATAAAATCAAAGATTGCAAACTATTCCACAGTTGTAATGATGAGTAATCTTGCAGGAAAAGCAGGCTCAGCAATTGCGCCAGTTGTATCAGAGATGTGTAAAGAATCAGATAAAGGATTAATTTCATTTGCAATCATGCCTTTCAAGTATGAAAAAGATAGAATTTTCAATTCTGGAATATCACTAAAACGAATCAGAGAAGATTCCAAATGTACTATTGTACTTGACAATGATTCATTATTAGATAGTAATCCAGATTTGAGTCCTAAAGCATGTTATGATATTGCAAATTCTGCAATCATGCACATAGTAGAATCACTTGGAACATCAGAAATATCTTCTGAGACAAATATTCTATCAACTAGTAAAAATGGTCAAGATATTGAAGACTCGCTTAGAGATTCACTAAAAATGCTTTATGAGAATGCCCCACCAAACTCAGTGAAACGTTCAATGTTGTATGTAGTGGGAGGAAACAATATTCCAGTTGGAGTATTAAACTCAATTACAAATATTACAAATGGAATTCTAAAAGAAAGTAATTCCCAAATAAATATGACATCAAATGAAGAATCTAAAGTTGTCATGCTATCAGCAATTCAAGGAATGACAAAATTTGATAAGTATGATCCACTCGGAATGATTCCACAAGAAAATACATTGGATTGGTCTACACCAGATTGCAGTATTGACTGTAAACTAGATTTATACCAATTAGAATAAAATTATTTTTTTAGAATTTTAATTTTTTAAGGGAAATTATTATTAAGAATTTTTCTTTGTAGATTTTACTTCTTTCTTTGCTGGTTTCTTTGCGGGTTTCTTTGTAGATTTTACTTCTTTCTTTGCTGGTTTCTTTGTAGATTTTACTTCTTTCTTTGCTGGTTTCTTTGCGGATTTTACTTCTT
>Ga0114999_10009125_pt1 | contig 10929 bp, 9 predicted proteins | sample ArcticOcean_MG_C_3_FD_89820 | JGI IMG/M metagenome (GOLD analysis project Ga0114999, IMG submission 89820) | Marine microbial communities from western Arctic Ocean - ArcticOcean_MG_CB8_126 | ecosystem: Environmental > Aquatic > Marine > Oceanic | place: Arctic Ocean: Canada Basin | collected... | reverse complement strand
TGTTATGAATTTAAAGAAAGAACACTGATGAGAAGATTCAGTGCAGTCTTACACCACAGACGCTCAGGATTTATGGCAAATGCAATGGTTGTATGGGAAGTTGATGAGTCTGATGCTGAGACAATAGGAATGAAAATGGCAGAACATCCGGCTGTAACTCATTGTTATCAGAGACCCACATTCCCAGACTGGCCTTATACTCATTTCACCATGATTCACGCGACTACAAAAGAAGAATGTCATGATATAGCGGATCAAATTCAAGAACAATCCGGAATTTCCAACAGATTAATGCTATATAGCACCAGAGAATATAAAAAAACTAGAGTACGATACTTTGTTGATGATTATGACAGATACAGGCAAGAACCTAATGTAACAAACTCAAAATTATAAGGAGAGACATGGATTCATATTACCCAGTATATTTAAATTTAAAAGGTAAAAAAGTTTTAATAATCGGAGGTGGTGAAATCGCCGCCGGTAAAGTTCCAGCATTGCAAGAATCTGAGGCCACCATAGAGATTATCAGCCCTATAGTGACAGACACTATCAAAGAATACGCGACCTCTGGAGCAGTGAAATGGACAGAAAGAGAATATATAAAAGGAGATTTAGATGGAGTGTTTGTTTGCATTGCTGCTACAAACGTACGTAAAGTGAATCAAATGATCTTTGATGAAGCTGATGAGAAAGCAGTTTTGTTAAATGTTGTAGATGATACTCCATTTTGCTCTTTTATAGCTCCAGCAATTGTAAAAAAAGGCCCAGTAACTTTAGCCATTTCCACAGGTGGAGTTAGCCCCGCGTTGGCAAGAAAATTTAGAGAATCATTGACTGTTGATCCAGTTTTAGACTGGTCAAATTTATCAGAAGTATTATCAGAAGCTAGAAATGAAGTCAAAAGAGAAGATGTATATGTTGAACCACAGAGATGGCAATGTTGTATCGACGAAGATTTAATGACTTTATATAAAGAAAAAGGCAATGAAGAAGCTCTAGACTTTCTATTAGGAAAATTGATTAGATATAGTGATTCTAGGATGTGCCCTAGTATGGGAGAATGTGTACCAGGTGGTTGTTCGGTAAGAAGAAAGGAGTAGATTGAATGTCTTTCGTTACGGTTGGCTTAAGCCACAAAACCGCAAACTTAGATTTACGTGAACAAATTACAATCGAAAAAGATAATTTGCCTAGAGCCTTAGCTTCTATAAATGGTTATCTGGATCAATCAGTATTAGTATCGACTTGTAATAGATTGGAGGTATATACCTACACAGATCAAGAAGACGTAGCCTCAAAGACATTGAATTTTTTCTCAGATTATTTCGAAATAGATAAAAATGTATTTGCAGATCATTTGTATTCTTTAGAAGGCAGAAGCTCAGTTAATCACTTGTTTAAAGTTGTGAGTGGCCTTGATTCAATGATAGTTGGAGAACACCAAATTTTAGGCCAGATCAGGGATTGTTATGGCATTGCAAGTGAAATGGAATCCGTAAAAGGCCCTTTAATGAGACTATTCCATAGAGCTTTTCGAACTGGCAGAATGATACGGCGAGAAACTAAACTGTCGAATTATGGAAGATCTGTCAGTAAAACGGCGGTCGGATTAGCTAGAGACAATGTAAATAATCTTAAAGACTCTACTGTGATGGTAGTAGGCGCTGGAGATGCAGGTAGATTAGTTGTTCGGGCTCTATCCTACGCTGGGATAAAATCTATATTAGTTGCTAATAGAACTCGAGAACGTGCTGATGAACTTGCAGAGACTTTAGGTGGAACATCTATTGCATTTGAAAATATTAATGACGCTTTAAAAGATGTGGATGTTGTAATTAGCTCTACTGGGTCACCAGAATTTGTTTTTAATAAATCTGAAATACAAGATAAAATCTCTCAACGTAATAACAAGCCTCTGGTGATTATAGATATAGCGGTCCCACGGGACGTAGATCCGAGAGTAAATGAATTACCCGGAGTGGAAGTTTATTCAATGGACGACTTAGCTGAATACTCTGGCTTAAATGATCCACTTTTTGAGACAGAGATTCTGAAGAGTCAACTTATGGTTGATAAAGAAACAGAATTATTCATGTCTTGGTGGGGTTCATTGGATGCTACGGAAGTAATTGGAGATTTGTATCAGAAAGCTGATGAAATTAGATTCAATGAATTAAACAAAACTATTAATCATCTTATTAATAGTCAATCCTTTGATATAGATGAATACAACGTTGATGAATTGTCAGATCGCTTAGATTCTTTAACTAATGCAATTGTGAATAAAATATTCCACTCTACTGCGAATCAGTTGCGATTGGAACAAGACCCATTCAGGCAAGACTTAGTAAGGAAATGGTTCGATCTTCCAAAAGACTCAGAATAATATGGTGTCCACTAAGAAATCTCTTAAAATTGCTACACGGAGTAGTGCATTAGCTATGCAACAGGCTAATTCAGTAAAAACTGCTCTAGAATCTAAATTCTCTGATTATATATTTGAGCTGTATGTTGTTGATTCTGAAATTGGTGATCTAAATAAAGATAAGCCGTTAGCAGGATTAGGGTTAGGAGTGTTTGTGAAAAGTATTGAACAGGCTCTATTGAACAAAACGGCAGATATTGCAGTTCATAGCTTAAAAGATGTGCCTACAATATTAACTTATGGATTAGATATAGTCGCCTATATGGAGAGAGAAGACGCAAGAGATGTGCTAGTCAGTAGATTTAATTGTCAATTTGATAAGCTACCGGAGAGGTCAAGCATTGGGACTAGTAGCCCGCGGCGCACTGCTCAAATAGTATCAGAACGTAAGGATTTGGAAATAATACCAATTAGAGGTAATGTGCCAACTAGATTGAATAAAATACAAGACTTGGAATGTGATAGTGTTATTTTGGCAGCGGCAGGATTGATTAGACTCGGTTTGGAAGATAAGGTCACACAATATTTGCCAATTCATTCATTCATTCCAGCACCAGGACAAGGTATCATAGGCGTACAAATCAGATCTGAAGATACGGAATGCCTTCAACTGGTTAAACAGCTCGATAATAAATATTCTCGAGCCTGTGCAACAGCTGAACGCACTTTCTTAGAATTATTGGGGAGTGGGTGTCAACTACCGGTAGGAGCTCATGGTGTTGTTAAAAATGAATGCCTGGAGTTACACGTGAGTGTTGCTAATATAGAAGAAGGAACCAGTTTTTTTAACAGCGAGACTGGAGATATTAATAATCCAGAAAAACTGGCTAAAGATATAAAATTAAAATTAGAGCGATCTGACGCCAAAGAAATAATGAACCAACTCATGCAAAATAATTAGAATTTCAATTGAGGAAATAACAATTGACAAAAATAAGTAAACATATAGTTTATTTGGTTGGTGCCGGCCCAGGAGATCCTGGACTGATCACTGTCAAAGGTATGAAATGTTTAAAATCTGCTAATGTAGTGGTGTATGATCGACTTATGGACGAATCTTTATTGACCTTCGTTCCATCAGATGCGGAAAAAATATTTGTTGGCAAAGAACGAGGGAAACAAGCTTTTACACAATCAGAAATAAACGGCATCTTGGTTGAAAAAGCAGGGTTATTTAATGTTGTAGTTAGGTTGAAAGGTGGAGACCCGTTTGTTTTTGGAAGAGGCGGAGAAGAAGCTATAGCGTTGAGCGATCATGGGATTAAGTTTGAAATAGTCCCTGGTATTACTTCTTCGATTGCAGCCGCTGCATATGCAGGCATCCCTGTAACTCATCGTGGTATCGCTACGAATTTCACTGTTATCAGTGGAAGTGAAGACCCTAATAAGCCTAATACAATGGTACCGTGGGATGTATTAGCAAAATCAGAAGGTACATTAGTAATATTAATGGGATGGGCGTCTTTACCAAATATTATTAAAATATTAACAAAAGAAGGCAGATCTAAGAATACACCTATCGCGCTAATTCAATGGGGAACCTGGCAAAAACAAAAAACAGTCACTGGAGATTTAAGCGATATAGTTGAAAAAGCTAAGAATCAAAATTTGGGATCTCCGGTTGTCGCAGTTATTGGGAATGTTGTAAATCTTAGGAAAAAAATTAATTGGTTTGATGCAAAACCACTATTCGGCAAAAAAATACTTGTTACTCGTGCAAGAACACAGTCATCTTCACTAAAATCCGGACTAACAGCATTAGGAGCTGAAGTTATAGAATTGCCAACTATTAGCTTCAAAGAATTGACAGATTATGCTGAATTGGATGAATGTATAGTTAATTGTTCATATTATGATTGGATATTTTTTAATAGTGTTAATGTTGTGCAAACAATTTTTAGAAGACTAAATAATTTGGGTAAAGATGCTCGAGCTCTTAATAATGTGAAAATATTGGCAGTAGGACCTGCAACTCATAGAGAATTAAAGAAATTTGGCATTACTTCAGATTTATTACCAAAAAAATCTTCATCTGAAGAAATCTTACGTGAACTCAGTGAGTCAACTTGGTCAGGTAAAAAGATTTTAATTCCAGCATCTGATATAGCACGTACATTAGTTAGGAATGGATTGCAATCATTGGGAGCTGAAGTAACTCAAATAACGGCATACAATAGTGTATCCCCAGCGGGGTCAAGTAATATTGCTGCAGATATCCTTAAACAAGGAGTAGATGTAGTTACATTTGCTAGCTCTTCTACAGTAGATAACTTAGTAAGAATGTTGGGTGAAGAACAAAATTTACTTGATAATTCAGTTAATATTTGTATTGGACCCACTACTTATGCTACTGCAAAAACAAGAAAAGTCATAATATCCAAAATTGCAGAAGAACCTACGGTAAATAGTATGATAGAGTGCATAGTTGATTACTATGCTAACGATAGTACTGTTAATTAAATGTGAGGTTATGATGGATGATATTTCTATATCCAGATTACGACGCTTGAGAGGATCCGAAGTTATTAGACATTACGTTCGAGAAAATCGCTTGGATATAAAAAACTTTATATACCCTCTATTTGTTTCTCATGGAGTAGATATTAAAGAACCTATATCATCTATGCCGGGTTGCTTCAATTTTTCATTAGATAAATTAAAAGACGAAATCAAAGATATTGTCAATCTTGGCATAATAGGGGTACTTCTATTTGGAATCCCTGAAAAAAAAGATCCACAAGGAACTGGAGCCTATGATCCTGAGGGAATCATACAACGCGCGATAGCAGTTATAAAAGATGTTGCTCCTGACTTATTTGTAGTAACAGATGTTTGTTTATGCGAATATACAGATCATGGTCATTGTGGACTTATATCAGGTGGTACCGTTATCAATGATGCATCTGTAGAGTTATTATCACAAACAGCTGTCAGTCATATTGTCGCTGGAGCAGATATGGTTGCACCATCAGCTATGATGGATGGACAAATCCTTGGCATTAGAACTGCCTTAGATATTGCACAGTACAGTGATGTACCTGTAATGGGGTATTCGGCTAAATATTCATCAGCATTCTATGGACCATTTAGAGAAGCTGCTGGCTCCACTCCATCATTTGGCAATCGAAATACATATCAGATGGATCCTGCAAATAGTAAAATGGCAATGCTTGAAATTGAAAGTGATATCAATGAAGGAGCAGATATTATTATGGTAAAACCAGCGCTGTCTTATTTAGATATTATTGGAAAAGTTAAACAATCTTACAACCTACCGTTAGCTGCGTACAATGTTAGTGGTGAATATTCTTTGGTTAAAGCTGCAGCAGCAAATGGTTGGATTGATGAAAAAGCTGCTACATTAGAGATTTTAACTTCTATTAAGAGAGCAGGAGCGGATATTATTATTAGTTATCATGCTAAAGATGTAGCTCAATGGTTATCATAATATTATAATTTTAAGGTGAATTTATGGAAATGAAAAAATCTACAGAATTGTTTGCAAGAGCATTAAAAACTATGCCAGGAGGAGTCAATAGTCCGGTCCGGTCATTTAAAAATGTCGGAGGGATTCCTCCTTTTATACAAAAAGGATATGGAAGCAAAATTTGGGATATTGATGGTAATGAATATCTAGATTACGTAGGCTCTTGGGGGCCTTTAATTTTAGGTCATTCTCACCCAGAAATTTGTAACGCACTTAAGAAAGCTGTAGATTCAGGCACTAGTTTTGGAGCACCCGTAGAAGAAGAACTGGAACTTGCAGAACTCATATGTAAAGCTATACCGTCAATAAATAAAGTTAGACTTGTTAGTTCTGGTACAGAAGCCTGTATGAGTGCTATCAGATTGGCGAGAGCCTATACTAATCGATCTAAGATTATAAAATTTGCCGGATGCTATCATGGCCATGTTGATGGGTTATTGGTTAAAGCGGGATCTGGAGCGATGACAAATGGCATCCCTGATAGCGCAGGAGTTCCAGAATCTTATGCATCGGAGACGTTAATCGCGGATTATAATGATCTGGATTCTGTGCAAAAATTATTTGGCCAATATCATAATGAAATTGCTGGAGTAATAATTGAACCTATCGCTGGCAATATGGGTGTTATTCCTCCAAATGATAGTTTTTTGAAGGGATTGAGAGAAATTACATCTAATAATGGAGCGTTACTAATTTTTGATGAAGTAATAACTGGCTTTAGAGTTCATTACGGAGGAGCCCAATCTTTATATGGAATTACTCCAGATATAACATGCTTAGGAAAAATTATTGGAGGAGGTTTACCCGTTGGAGCTTATGGTAGTAGTGATGACATTATGGAATGTGTAGCTCCATTAGGACCTATGTATCAGGCAGGAACATTATCTGGTAACCCGTTAGCCGTTACTGCAGGCCTTACTACTTTAAGACTTCTTTCTAAGCCGGGAACGTATGAACATTTAGAGACTTTGGGCCAAAGGTTTGAATTAGGCGTTCGAAATATTTTGTTAAAAGCAGGCAAAACCCCAATTTTTAATCGTATTGGAGCTATGTTCACATCATTTTTCACTGATACCGAAGTGGGCACTTTGTCGGATCTTGATAATGTTGACACTTCTTTATATAGTAAATACTTCCATGGGCTATTGGAGAGAGGCGTTTACTTTGCTCCATCTCAATTTGAATGTGGTTTTATTTCTTTGGCTCATTCTGAAAATGATATAGACAAGACATTGGAGCAAATTGAAATTGTAATTAAAGAAATTACTGATTAGGCAGGATTAAAAGGTTTGATGTTCAAATGTTACTGGAATGGAGTATCAGCGCTAGTTGGAACCATTGAAAAACACATATAATCACGAATATATGGAGTTTAGTGATTATTAATCTTACATTTTGTAATGTGATTGTTTTACTAAAGAACCCTGGGCATAATACCCAGGGTTCTTGCTGTTAGGTTTATTAAGCTCCGAATCGGACACTTGCATTAGGATCTGAATATTCAACGTTTTTAGTTTTCCAAAATATGTCTGCAATTTTGTCCACTGTTCCAACTAATTCTTCAGCCGCCGCACTATCAACAGATTGTTTGTTTCTGCCAGCTAATTTACCAGCATTCCAAACTAAAGAATGAAGATCAGGGTATTGCTCTACATGTTCAGGTCGGAAATAATCTGCCCACAGTATATAAAGCTCTTTTTTGCATAATTGAGCATGCTCTTCTTTGACTGCAACGTATCGTGACAAAGTATTTTCATAGCTTCCCCAATCTCCGTCATCAGATGGTTTTTCTAATGCTTCGATACGCATAACCATTTTCTGGACAGTTTGAGCAGCAATTTTTGCGCTTACTGGGTCATATATGCCGCACGGTATATCGCAATGTGCTTCTGCAGGGTTGGTTGTGATTAATTTGAAAATATTCAACATTTAAATCTAATCTCCTTGATTATCTTACTTAATTCTTGATTGAAGGTTACTAAAAAGCCCTATAGAGTGCAAGTGTTATTTTAGGTTTACGATTTAAACAGTCAACTTGCATTGTAGGTATGGTGTTCTCTCATTATAATGGACCCATATACTTTACGAGAGAAACAAAGTAATTTGGAGGAATACCATGACTCAGACTGATTGGAAATCTTTAAAACTTCAAAGTAATGATATTACTGAAGGCCCAGAACGAGCTCCTGCTCGAGCTATGCTAAGAGCTATGGGATTGACCGATGACGATTTATATAAACCTTTCGTGGGCATAGCAAATTTAACAAGTGATGTTACTCCCTGTAACGTTCATTTGGATAAATTTGTTAAAGCAGCAAAAGAAGGAGTGAAACAAAATAATGGTACTCCCTTTGAATTCGGAACAATAACCGTTAGTGACGGAATATCTATGGGAACAGAAGGGATGAAAGCTTCTTTGGTTAGTCGAGAAGTCATAGCCGACTCTATTGAAGTGGTTACATTTGGTGAAAGAATGGATGGACTTATAACAGTAGCTGGGTGCGACAAAAATATGCCAGGTTGTATGATGGCAATCGCTAGGCTTAATATTCCATCTATATTTGTTTACGGCGGTTCAATTATGCCCGGCCAGTTTCAAGGTAGAGATGTTAATATACAAGACGTTTTTGAAGCTGTCGGAGCTTATAGTAAAGGAACTATGTCTGCAGAAGACTTGCATGAACTGGAATGTAATGCCTGCCCTGGAGAAGGATCTTGCGCTGGATTGTTTACAGCCAATACTATGTCTACCGCTATTGAAATATTAGGCATGTCTTTACCAGGCGACGCTTCAGTTCCCGCTATTAATCCTAGTAAAATTCAGCAAGCTCAAAGAGCCGGGAAAGTCTTAATGGAAGCCATGAAAGCTGGAATACGACCCAGAGATATTTTAACTAGAGATGCATTTTTGAATGCTATAACTGTGGTGGTGTCCATGGGAGGATCTACCAACTCAGTATTACATTTAATGGCCATAGCCAAAGAAGCTAATGTAGATTTATCTTTGGATGATTTCGATAGACTAAGTAGATCAACCCCTTACATAGCAGACATGAAACCAGGCGGGAGATTTGTTATGGCTGATTTAGACCGCTACGGCGGTGTTGCTGTTGTTGGTAAAAGACTTTTAGAAGCAGGCCTCTTAAAAGGTGACACTTTATCTATTAATGGTAAGACTTTAGCAGAAAATCTGAACTCTACTGTGACTGTAGACGACCAACCAATAATATCAGAAGTTACATCACCAAGGAGCCCTACTGGAGGATTAGCTATTTTATATGGCAACCTGGCTCCTGAAGGAGCGGTTATTAAAGTAGCTGGCCATCAAGAAAAAGTATATGAAGGTCCTGCTAGAGTCTTTGATCAAGAAGAATCAGCATTTGCGGCGATCCAAAAAAATCAAATCAAACCTGGAGATATTGTTGTCATAAGATATGAAGGACCTAAAGGTGGACCAGGTATGAGAGAGATGTTAGCCGTGACAGCTGCTCTTATAGGGCAAGGTCTAGGCGATGATGTAGCTTTGCTAACAGATGGTAGATTTTCTGGAGCAAGTCATGGCCCGATGGTTGGACACGTATCTCCTGAAGCAGCAGTAGGAGGCCCTATAGCTTTAGTTGAAGAAGGAGACATAATTACTCTTGATATACCGAATAGGAAATTGGATGTGCAATTGACTGAAGAACATTTAGCGGATAGACAAAAGAAATGGGTTCCTATAAAAACGAAATATGAGACTGGGGTTTTGGCAAAATATGCTAAATTAGTTTCTTCAGCTTCTGAAGGCGCTATTACTAGATAATTATATGCTGAACAAGATGATGTTATGAGTGATACAAGTTTAAAAACATCAATTCAAAAAGGATTGATGATTATTACATTGGATAGGCCTGAATCCAGAAACTCTTTAACAAAAAAGATTATTATTGATTTAGGCATTAGTCTAGATAGAGCTGCTTCTAGTGATGTTCGTGCTGTATTAATTACCGGAAGTGGAGATTCGTTTTGTTCTGGAGCTGATTTAAGCGAATTTATGCTCATCGTGTCCGACCAGGGATTAGATAAGTTATCTTCTTATGTGTATGAATTAGCCACGTTACTTCATAGTGAAGTTATAGAAAAAATATGCTTGTTGCGTAAACCTGTTGTATGCGGAATCAATGGAGTAGCAGCAGGAGCGGGTTTTAGTTTAAGTTTGGCTTGTGATGTTCGTATTTGCAGTGAATCCGCACGTTTCTTGATGGCTTATTCAAATATAGGATGTACATCAGATGGCGGTTCTAGCTATCTATTACCTAGATTAGTAGGATATGCTAAAGCTATGGAGTTGTATTTTTTCAACCAACCTCTGAGTGCCCAAGCTGCTTTAGATATAGGTTTAGTGAATCAAGTAATTCCAGCTAATTCTTTTGGCAGACACATTTTAGAAACAGGATTAAGGTTGGCTGAAGGGCCTACTGAAGCATTTGGTCGCACTAAAAGACTTATGAATGACTCTTGGAACAATTCATTGCGAGAACAACTAAATGAAGAAGCAATATGCATATCCGAAATAGTTAAAACGAAAGACTTCCAAAATGGAGTTAAAGCATTTTTGAATAAAAACAAGACATGGTTCACCGGAGAGTGATTTTAATAGAGTGCCTAATAGATTATGAGAAAATATAATATAAATGATATTTTAAGCAACTCCATATTTGGATTATTGCTATTTTTAGTGTTTGTATTTCCGATTATTTTTATTACTGATGGAACCCTCGCACAGAATTCGACAGGTGATGAGACTAGCGGCGTATTTGCAAAGGCTATTGTTTTATGTGGATACATATCTTGCAATTATGATTTGCCTAAAATATTGTTGGTTAGGTTAGTAGCTAGCAGCATTTTAGTATTAATGATATTGAATTGGTTTGTAATGAATGTGGATGCCAAAGTTTATGGATTGCAGAACCTTGTTTCAAAAACAATTGGAATAGTTAGATTTAAATTATTTACTAATATATATTATTTAATT
>Ga0114999_10009124_pt1 | contig 10931 bp, 8 predicted proteins | sample ArcticOcean_MG_C_3_FD_89820 | JGI IMG/M metagenome (GOLD analysis project Ga0114999, IMG submission 89820) | Marine microbial communities from western Arctic Ocean - ArcticOcean_MG_CB8_126 | ecosystem: Environmental > Aquatic > Marine > Oceanic | place: Arctic Ocean: Canada Basin | collected... | reverse complement strand
TAGAGGGTCTTGGTAGTGAACGTAAAAAAACTGGAATGGCTCGGCTGCTTGAAAATCAGGCTAAAGAGCTTCTCCGCGAGGCAGTGAGTATGAGTGCTGGTGATGTTGAAGGCTTTGCCGCCGTCGCATTCCCCATCGTTCGTCGTGTTTTCGCAGGCTTAATTGCTAACGATCTCGTTAGCGTTCAGCCCATGAGTCTCCCAAGTGGACTCATCTTCTTCCTGGACTTCGTGTTCTCCCCTAACTTGGGAGCAACCGAGACCGTGGATGGTCGATTTGGTAACGTTGCTGATAAGTCCATTTATGGTACGAATCAGGTCGGTTCTCAAATCACGGGTGGTGTCGAGTTGGTTGGTGCACTTAAGCAGGATCTTGGTGGTCCACGTACCGTTGGTGCTCGTGGTTACGCATATGCGTCTCCATCTGGCTCTTCCACGTGGCGTACCGGTAGGTCTGTTGACTATCAGATTATGGAGTCTTTCAGTCTTACGGGTTCTACCGAGACTCAGAAGAAGTCAATTCTTTGGGATCCGGATCTCATCGCTCTTAGCTCTTCGGCTACGGCGCGCTGGGTTCTTCGAATTGACGCTGATGCTTCTGCCTTTAGTCAGCTGTCTTATGACAACCTCGGAGCGATCTCGGCATCTATTAATGGTGTTAGTGACGCGATTATCAATCCAGGTGGTGCTCTTACTCTCACTTCCACTAACACTGGTCAGCTTCGTCGCATGACTCAGATTACAGGTAGTGACAGAACAGCTAATCGTGTCCAGATGTACTTCATCTCCAGTCTTTGCCTGGATGGTGTCACTGGTTCGAATGCTGGTGTTGGTACGGGTATGGTTGTTAATTATCCCATTACTGATGCTTTCCGTGCGGTTGGTACCGCAATGGGTGCTATCGAGGGTACTGTAACGTGGGGACTGGAAGGTTCTGACTCGATTCCCGAGATTGACATCAAGGTGGATAGTATCGCTGTTACCGCACAGACCAAGAAGCTCAAGGCTAAGTGGACTCCAGAATTAGGGCAAGACCTTAATGCTTACCACAACCTTGATGCCGAGGTTGAGCTTACCAGCATTCTGTCCGAGCAGATCGCTCTCGAAATTGATCGTGAGATTCTCTCTGATCTTGTAAATGGCGCTACTGCTGCCACTTACTACTGGTCACGTGCTCCTGGTCTTTTCTTGAACCGCGAAACTGGTGTTGAAATTGGTGCTGCTTCTGCTGCTCCCGATTTCACTGGTACAGTTAGCGAGTGGTATGAGACTCTTGCTGAGACCATCAATGATGTGTCAGCCCAGATCCACCGCAAGACTCTGCGGGGTGGAGCGAACTTCGTTGTCTGCGGACCCGAAATCGCTAACGTCCTTGAGTTCACTGCTGGATTCCGTGCTTCTGTCACTCATGATGATGAGACTGGCTCGATCGGTGCGGTTAAGGTTGGTAGCCTTTCCAAGAAGTTTGATGTCATTGTTGACCCCTACTTCCTGCGAAACGTGCTTCTCGTTGGTCGTCGCGGATCCTCTTTCCTTGAAAGCGGATATGTGTACGCTCCATACGTGCCACTGCAGACCACACCCACTATCTTTGGACCAGAGGACTTCGTACCCCGTAAGGGCGTGATGACTCGCTATGCCAAGAAGATGGTTCGTCCAGATCTTTATGGTCTAGTGGTTGTCCGAGGCCTGATCGGTGAAGCCGGCGCAACTAGCTAAACCCTAGTAGCAATATAAATGTAAAGCCTCCGTCTTTGACGGGGGCTTTCGTTTGCCTAAAACTACTTACATGTGAGCCCTTCGGGGCTCGTATTATTTTATGATATGATTACAAATGGAGGATTATAAAATGGGAACAAAAAGAGTAGGCTTGGCTAGAACTCAAGCACTAATTCAGAATTTAAAGAGAGATCTAGATCTTAATGCATCTACGCTTAAAGATTTCATCGTTGGTGGTGCTGGAGACGCCGCGGCCACGACACTATCGACGGGTACTTCCGGCAATTTCACTGTCCGAAAGAAAAGTGAAGCTGCTGGATATCACATCTATCAGGAGGAGGTAACCTTGATTGGTGCATCCACCGCTACGGATCATGGTATGATTTGCTACTTGAGCAAGACACTCCCGGCAAATGCCAAGATTGTTTCGTCAGCCATTACTGCTACAGAATTGGCTAATGTGGCTACATTCTTATGTGAGCTAAACCTCTCGGCAACGACCAACACCGCTCGCGGTGTAGCATCGACATCTCCAACAGAACTGATCGGTGCTGGACATGGCTCAGGCGCCCTCGTCGCTTCGTCTGGCGGTACCGTTGGGGATACCGAAATACACTCCATCCAGCACGGTATTGATGTTGGTGCTAAAACATCAGTGCTTCTGTGTAATGACAGCACCGGTAACGGCACAGCGGCCATCACCGCTGGTTCTGTTCTTGTGACTATCGAATATTACGGAAGTGCCGCCCCAGCATAGGTTGGAATATTTTATATTTAACCCCCTTTCTTCGGATTGGGGGTTTTTTATGAAAACCACGATCCTCTCATTTTTTTCGCCCCCAATTTTTTGAGATTTCCGCTTTTTTGGACTAGTTACTACACAAAACAGGAGTTTTTTATGGGCAAGAAAAGAAGAATATTTACAACCAATAAGTTTAAGGCAAAACATTCGGCTCACCCGCGATCGCGCCTCGGAACCGCGATAATGGCGACATCTCCGGTAAACACCTCAGAAACCATAGAGGAAGAGATTAAGGTTGGGCCCCCAGCCCCCGAGCCGATAGCTGCGCCTATTCCAACTTTAACGGCAGAAGTAGTCGAGACTAAAGCCGCAACCCCCAAAATACCAAAAGCCAAAAAGAAAACAATTCGCAAGAAGACAGTAACTTCAACGAGAAAAAGATCCACAAAAAAGAAGACTACTACGGCTACTGCATAAATAATTTTCCTTTTAACAGGGCGCCTATACTTGTGTAGGAATTTTGTTAGTGAGATTACTACTTATAGTGAGGGAGAATTTTTGAATGCCCACCAACCTAAGCCCTAGATCACAAACCAGCGCAGTTATTCTCACTTCCACTGGCTCTGCCGCGCAAGTAGCGCAAGGGTGCCCCTTTGGAGTCTATAATGCTTCGATCCCATTTTTAAGTGGAGCGTCCCTTCAGGTTAAATATGTATATAAGAAACTAGGAGGAGATGTTGTTGATATTGAGCTGACACCCTCGAATGTGTACGCCGCCTATGAAGAAGCCGTCCTCGAATATTCTTATATAGTTAATCTTCACCAGGGAAAGAATGTCTTGTCTTCCATTCTCGGATCTCAGACCGGAACGTTTGATCATCGAGGGAAGAGAACTTCAGGCCCCACAAGTGCCAGTCTCCAGTATGCGCGATTTTCTTTGGGTTATTCGCGCCGCGTAGGCGATGGGGCTGCCGGCGCCGGAGGCTTTGGAGGCACATTTCCGCAATATTCGGCTTCCTTTAGGCCGGCCCGCGGTCAACAAGATTATGATATTCAGAAAATTATCAAAGATGCCTCCGCTTCAGGGGTAGATGATGGCGGCACTCCTGTCCCGTATGCTGGAAAAGTTGGCAACAAGCGTGTTTTAGTGACAAGAGTTTTCTATCGCTCTCCACGGGCCATGTGGCGCTTCTTTGGGTACTATGGGGGCATTGGTGTGGTCGGAAATATGTCCACCTACGGACAGTTTGCTGACGATTCTACTTTTGAGATTATCCCCACATGGCAAAACAAAATGCAGGCCATTATGTACGAGGATTCCATTTTTACTAGAACTTCTCACTATTCATATGAGCTTATAGATAATAAGTTGCGCCTTTTCCCAACTCCCAGCAATTTTGGATTTGATGGCTATAATGATCGCATGTGGGTGAAATTTTATGTTGATATGGAGCCTTACCAGACTGGCTCTTATGATACGGGAATTCAAGGCGTAAATAACTTAAATACGGTTCCCTTTGATAACGTACCTTATGCTAATATTAATTCGATGGGCAAGCAGTGGATTAGAAAGTACTCTTTAGCGCTATGTAAGGAAATGTTAGGACAGATTCGAGGCAAATTTACAACTATGCCGATTCCAGGTGAGAGCGTCACACTAAATCATTCCGAGTTGCTTTCGCAGGCTAAAGACGAGCAGACTGAACTGAAAGAGAAGCTTAGGGAAATGCTCAAAGAGGTGGAATACCCGGCACTGGCCAAGCAGGATCAGGAGCTTACAGACGCGGCCACGAATGTGCTCAAGGTGACCCCGTTGGGCATTTTTGTAGGATAACTAAACGATGGCAGATGAATGGAAAAGACCGAAACAGCCACCTCCACCGCTATTCTTAGGAAAAAAAGAGCGAGATCTTGTAAAACAAGTAAATGATGAGCTAATTGAAAAGGTCATTGGTCAACAAATTCTTTATTATCCCATTGATCTAACCACCACCAACTTTAATGAGCTGTATGGAGAGGCGATTGAAAAGACTTATTTGCCTCCTATTAGAGTATATGCGCTAATTGAGTTTACTGAATATTCTACGAGTTACATGGAAAACATCGGCATTGATAAAAGTTGGGAAATTGCTGTACACTTTCATCGTCGTAGGTTAACCGAAGATCAAAACTTGTATGTACGAGAGGGCGATTTCGTGCTTTATGGCGATTTCTTTTATGAAATTGTGAAATTATCCGAACCTAAAAAGCTTTTTGGCCAAGTTGATCACAGCTTTGAAATTGCGGCCACTTGCAAGCGCGCAAGGAAGGGACTATTCGATGCTACCTAAAAACTTTGATTTTGCTTTATTGCCTATGGATAGGGCCAACTATACTTTAAGCGAGGTAGGGATGTTGGGATCTTCTTTGGAAGATATTGATCAGGCATTTGTAGACTGGGTAAAGCAGATTGGACTATCCACCAATTCTAATGAAGGCTTCAATAAAATAAACATTTTATGGCAAGCACCCGAAAGAGCGTACCAAATTAAACACAATAAAAACTTGAGAGATGATGCCGGCGCACTCAAGCTTCCCATACTAAGTGTGGAAAGAACAGGAATCGCTAAAGATCCCGCACGCAAAGGATCCTTTCAGGCCAATCTTTATTCAGATGATCACAATGGTCGGTCTGGAAGACTCGTGATTGCACAAAAAATCGTGCCACGTAAAACGCAAAATTTTGCTATAGCTTCCGGAATGCGGAGCACTATCGGGAAAAGCAAGCAGAAATACTATCCGAGAGTTAATACTAAAGTGGTTATTAAGTCTCTTTCGATTCCCATTCCCGTATATATAAATGTGGATTATAAAGTGGTAATTAAAACCGAGTATCAACAACAAATGAATGATTTGATGACCCCCTTTATTACTCGCACAGGACAGATTAACGCTTTTGTTATGCGACGAAATGGACATCTCTATGAGGGGTTCATTGACCAAGGGTTTACTCATAACAATAATGTTAGCAATCTAGGCGAAGACCTGCGCATGTTTACGAGTGAAATTACTATTAAAGTCCTGGCCTACTTAATCGGAGATGGCCCGAGTGATGACAGGCCCTTGGTAAGAGTAGATGAAAATGTTGTGGAATATCAATTCCCCTCAGAGTCGACGGTTCCCAAGGGAAATATAACTTTTTGGGAAGATTAGTTCCTGAAGTGAAAAACGTCTTTTATTAGGATTCGTGAAGCTTTTTGAGATTAAAAATACTATTTAATTAATGATTGACGTATCAATTAAGTCATTTTTTAAAAGAGGAACACTGTAATGTCTGTGAAGAGTTTTAAGTTTGTATCTCCTGGAGTGTTTATCAATGAGATAGACAACTCTTTTGTGCCCAAATCAGCTGATGCTATCGGCCCCGTTATTGTTGGTCGCTCGACTCGTGGTCTTGCGATGCAGCCAGTGCAGGTGGAGTCTTATTCAGAATTTGTGGAATTGTTTGGAGAAACCGTACCAGGATCAGGAGGCGGCGACGTTTATCGGAACGGCAACCGCCAATCGCCGATGTATGGAACCTATGCTGCCAAAGCATTTTTGAGAGCAAATGTCGCTCCCCTTACCTATATGCGCTTACTCGGTACGCAGAACACCAATGCGACTGTCGCAGGCTACGCCGGTTGGAAAACCACAAACACCCCCGCTACCACTCAGCTCACACAAAACGGTGGCGCTTATGGAATGTTTGTTTTCACTTCAGGATCTGATGCGACCCTAGGAACTGGAAAGCTAGCAGCCGTCTGGTATGTGGATACATCCGCCTCTATTTATTTGAGCGGTACTTTGCGCGGCGGCTCCGCAGCATCAGGAAGTAAAGGAATTGCAACCCGCAGCGGTCTGGCAGCCGGCACCCTGTCATCCATCGCCGGCGTTGGAATGGTTATCGGCTCCGATGCTAATGGTCTTTATACTGTTCTTGTTACCGGATCTGGAGGATACAAGGAGAAGATTACATTCAATTTTAGTGATGACACTGAAAACTTCCTGCGTAAAAAGTTCAATACGAATTCTCAGCTGGGAAATGCCGGCGCATCTAGTTTTTATGCCGCTTCTGCTGAAAAGAAATATTTCCTCGGCGAATCATTTGAACAGGAATTACGAGAAGGCCTTACAGATAGCTTAACTGGAGGTGGCACCGATGTTACTTCCGCTGAAACGCAGGCTGTCATTCTTCCTCTTGGCTCTGGCTCTTCGGATCCGCGCGGCCCAGCCGGTATGAGTGGGATTAGCTACAACGAGGCCGTCGCAGGTTGGTTCATCGGCCAGGATCTGGGCGCCGCCGCTGGCTATAAGCCCACTATGGCAAAGAAGCTTTTTAGGCTCGTTGGCCGCGGCCATGGAGCATGGCTCAGCAAGAATTGTAAGGTTTCGATTGAGAACATTCGGGTTTCGACTAGCACGACAACAGATTATGGAACGTTCTCGGTTGTGATTCGCTCTCTCCTGGACACTGACAACAATGTTCAAGTATTAGAAAGATTTGACAACCTCCGTCTGGATCCCACTTCTCCCAACTTTGTTGCGCGCCGAATTGGCGATGTATACCATCAGTGGGACGAAACCGCAAGAGCATTAAAACAATATGGCGAATATCCTAATCAGTCCAAATATGTATATGTCGAGATGAACGAAGATGTAGAGTCTGGCGCCGACAAAGCCACTCTTCTGCCTTGGGGTTACTATGGTCCTCCCCGCTTTAGTACTATTACAGACTGGGTTGGCTTGACTGGATCTGGTGGAGGTGCCGGCATCGTTGCCATGGCCCAGGGCGCAGTTAAAAATGCTTATATTTATATTGGTACAGAAAACGCCGTGGGTGCTCCGGCGAGGCCCATGAATGAAACATATGGAGGGATCCAGGCCAATTACTTATCGGGAGGCGTCAGGCTTGTAAGAAACCACGTCACACCAGGAGACCGCACTTTGTTAACCGGCACGCTAGCCTTCCCTCGCGATCGTTTACGGCTCTCGGCTTCTGATGGTTCTTTAAGCGACCAGACGAATGCTTATTTCGGATTTTCCACCACACGCACACAAACCAGCACACGCTCCGATCCGAGTGTTGCTGACGCGCACCGACTTTGGCTTACGTCCTTGAATAGTGATCCAGTCGGAAGCACTATTTCGGGTGTTGATTCATATTCGTACATCTTTACAATGGACGATATTCAACATTTTTCCAGTACCGGTGGCTTTGCTTTCGTCTCTGGTTCGCGCACATTGGGTGTTAGCTATACTGCTATTAACGGCGCCGCCGCCTTATTAGACACAGCCGAGCTGAGACGTTTCACTGCTCCTTTCTGGGGCGGCTTTGATGCTGTAGACATTTTCAAGCCCGATCCGTTCTATAATAAGTCACTTAGCAATGCTTCTACTCAAGAGAACAGCTACGTTTATAACACTTACAAGCGCGCCATCGATACAGTGGCGGATCCAGAGTTTATTAACATGAACCTTCTGGCCACTCCTGGACTCACTCACGATTCGCTTACAACACATATGATAAACGTCTGTGAAGAACGTTCAGATGCCATGGCAATTATTGATCTTGCCAATGTCTACATCCCCCCACATGAAGAGAAATTGGCGAAGACAGCCAGAATTGGTACAACGCCACAGGCTGCTGGAACAGCACTGCGAGATCGCAGAATTGATTCAAGTTATGGCTGCACCTTCTATCCTTGGGTACAGACCCGGGATGCTAATACTGGCCAGCTTGTGTGGATCCCACCCTCTGTCGCTATGATGGGTACCCTGGCTAGCTCACAGAAGAAATCTGACCTCTGGTTTGCGCCAGCCGGTTTCAATCGTGGTGGCCTTTCTGATGGTGCGGCTGGAATTCCCATCGTTAACATCACAGAAAGATTAACATCGAAGCAGCGAGACACTCTCTATGATAATCGGATCAATCCGATTGCGTCATTCCCCTCTTCGGGAATTGTGGTGTTTGGCCAGAAGACTCTTCAAGAGCGCCAAAGTGCTCTAGATAGAATTAACGTGCGTAGGCTCGTCATCTATCTTAAGAAGCAGATTTCGATTCTTTCTACGCAGGTTCTTTTTGAGCAGAATGTGGAAGCCACTTGGAGCAGGTTTAAAGGCCTAATCGAGCCGCTTCTAGCTAATGTTAAAATTCAGTTTGGTATTACCGACTATCGTCTAATCCTAGATTCTAGTACCACTACCCCTGATTTGATTGATCAGAACATTCTATATGCCAAAATCATGGTTAAACCAGCACGTGCAATTGAGTTCATCGCAATTGATTTCGTAATCGCATCTACGGGTGCATCTTTTGATGACTAAAAATATTAGAAATACTAATTAAAAACATAGGAGTAACAAAATATGCCATTCTGGACCGAGGCCCACGATTCTACCACAAAGGATCCTAAAAGAAAGTTTAGATTTCAGGTCAGCTTTAACAACATTACCGATCCTAACGGAAACGGAAGTGTGCTTTGGTACGCAAAGACCGTTTCCAAGCCATCTTTCCAGCTTTCGACTACTGAACACAAGTATTTAAACCATACTTTTTATTATCCTGGCTCTGTTACGTGGCAGGATGTAAGTTTAAGTATTGTGGATCCGGTGAGTCCTGATATGACGGTCACCATGGCCCGAATTTTGGAACAGTCAGGCTATGTTGTGCCCGGCAATGCTATCGATCCAGCCGCGTTGGCTACGATTTCTAAGGGACAGGCCGTTGGCGCCCTAGGAGATGTAACTATTACTCAATTAGATGCTCTCGGCGCGGCCATTGAAACGTGGAAACTGTGGAATGCGTTTATTACAGAGGTTAAGTTCGGAGATTTAGAATATGGCTCCGATGAGCTTGTCCAGCTCGATCTGGTATTGAAGTATGATTGGGCCCGTGTTGAAGTTACCGGCGGAGCCTCCGCGTTGAATGGAGATGCTGCTCAATCCGCATTTAACATTAGTAGCGGAACGTAGTATAATATTTATAATATAGAGGTGTATATTGTCAAGAAATAGAGATCGCTTGGGCCCCTCAACCCCCCAAGCAGCTAACCCCGCTCCCCAAGCGACACAACAGGCGAGCGATGGCTCTGGTTTTTCCTTTGTGGTTCCTACTGAATTTGTAGAATTGCCATCAAAAGGGCGCTTTTATCCCGAATCTCATCCGCTTCATAAGCAGGATACGATTGAGATAAAACAAATGACGGCGAAGGAGGAAGATTTACTTACTTCTCGCGCTTTACTTAAAAAAGGTGTCGCATTAGACAGAGTGATTGAGAGTTTAATTCTAAATAAAAGTATTAATCCTAATAGTTTATTAGTGGGCGATAGAAACGCAATTATGATTGCGGCGCGCATTTCAGGATACGGGAGCGAATATAATACTTCTATTACCTGTCCTAGTTGTGCTGCGGTTCAGAAATATTCGTTTAATTTAGTTGACTCCACTCTTCAGCATGGAGAGATTGAAGATGCGCTTACTACAACTGAAGTGGGCGGCGGTTTGTTTACAACAGTTCTTCCGCGCACCAAATTTGAAGTTACCTTTAGGATCTTAAATGGAAGCGACGAAAAGGTTTTAGTAAAACAGATCGAAAACGCTAGAAAGAAAAATAGAGAAGAGAACGCGGTCACGCGCCAATTACGGTTAATTGTGGTCGCTGTTAATGGCGACGAGACACCCCAAGCAATTGAACATTTTGTATCTAATATGCCGTCACTTGATGCCCAGCATCTTAGAACTGCTTTTGCGGCAGCTACCCCTAATGTTGATTTGACACAATTTTTTACTTGTGAGCAGTGCGATTTTGAGACTGACTTGGAGGTTCCGCTGACCGCGGACTTTTTTTGGCCTAACCGATGAATATATGGAGAACGTCTATGAGCAGTTCTTCTTTTTAAAATATGCCGGCGCATGGTCATTTAGTGAAGCGTATAACCTGCCCGTAGGCTTGCGTCAGTGGTTTGTGAAAAGATTGGTGAAACAATTAGAAGCGGAAAACCAAGCTGTTGAAGACGCATCACGCGGCCGCGGCCGCGGCTCGCAGGAATTAACTGCGCATAATGAACCTCAAGGCTCTAAAAGCTTTGGTTAATTCAAAGCATCGACACTTCGTTGCTTTTTTTGTGTAAAACTATTTACTATTAGTTTAAGGATTTATTATGTCTGTTCCTCCCGATCCACGTACTGCCGGCACAACGAAAGAAGATCTAGCGAACGCCGAACGCCTGCTCAAGACTAGCCAAGATCTCTTGGAAGTACAGAAGGCTACCCTAAGTACGCTCACCGCCGGTTCCACTGCGCACACAGCTCAGAAAAATATTATTGAGAGCACAACGCGCGACCTCCAAACTCGGCTGCGCAAGATGCGAGAGATGCTGGCGACGCGCAAAGAAGAAAGCGCTGAGTTATATGAACAGATCAAAGCTTCCGAAAAATATAGAGATTCTCT
>Ga0114999_10009122_pt1 | contig 10931 bp, 11 predicted proteins | sample ArcticOcean_MG_C_3_FD_89820 | JGI IMG/M metagenome (GOLD analysis project Ga0114999, IMG submission 89820) | Marine microbial communities from western Arctic Ocean - ArcticOcean_MG_CB8_126 | ecosystem: Environmental > Aquatic > Marine > Oceanic | place: Arctic Ocean: Canada Basin | collected... | reverse complement strand
TGCCGAAATGCTGGTCGCCGGCATGGGTGGCGGGGTTCTGTCCGACGCGACCCATACCATCAAGGCTGGTTCGCGCCTGCTGATCAACACGTCGTCCGAACCGTTCACCAACTGGACGGCGTCGGTTGCAGAAGATGTCGCCGTCGTCGGCGGTTTGTGGGTCGCGCATACGCACCCGGCGGTTTTTGTCGGCGGGCTCATGGTCTTTATCTTGCTGGCGATCTGGCTGATCCCGAAACTGTGGCGCGCGATCCGCTTCCTGTTCGCGAAGATCGCGCGGCTGTTCGGCAAGGAAACCGACCCGCCGCCGCTGGAAGGTGTGCGGGTAACATTGAGGCGAAAATCGATCGGAGGCTAGAAACCGGCGATAGGGAAGGCTAACATTCCGCCCGGACGCCTTGTTCCGATTGGAAATTGAATGCCTTCTGACTCCGTTCCCATCATCGACATTTCGCCGTTCATGTCCGGCAGTCCTGACGGCAAGACGGAAATTTCGAGAGCTGTCGCTGAGGCCTGCCGGACCATCGGTTTTTTTGCAATATCGGGGCATGGCGTCGAACAGGACATCATCGAAAATCTGCGTGAAGCCGCGCATTCGTTTTTCGAGCAGCCGGAGCACATCAAGCGCGCCTCCCAGCATCCCGTCACAGATACGCCGCGCGGGTTCCGCGAGCTTGCCGGCGAAGCGCTGGGCCGCACAATCAAGCCGGATGCGACCCCCGACCTGAAGGAATTCTATCATTACGGCCGGGAAAGCTGGCCGGACGATCCTTATTTTTCCGGTCCGGAAGGGCAAAATTACTTCATCCCCAATCTCTGGCCAGAACACCCCGCAACCTTCAAGGCTGCGTCGCTCGCCTATTACGCGGCAATGGACCGGTTGATCGTCGAGATCATTCATATGATCGCGCTTGCGCTTGGCCTCCCGGAAACCTGGTTCGACGCCAAAACCGACAAGCATGCCACGGCCGCCCGGCTGAATTATTACCCGCTCTTGAAAGACGGCCCGCCGCCCGGCCATATCCGCTCGGGCGAACACACGGATTACGGCATGATGACGATCCTGATGGGCGAAGACGAACCCGGCGGGCTTCAGGTGCGGACCCGAGGCGGCGACTGGATCGACGTCGAAACCCGGCCCGACTTCTTTATCGTCAATATCGCCGATCAGCTGATGCGCTGGACCAATGATACCTGGCTGTCGAACATGCACCGGGTGGTGAACCCGCCATCGGGTTCAAAACCGACACGCGGACGCCTGTCGGTCGGCTATTTCTTCCAGCCCAACTACGACGCGTTGATCGAATGTATTCCGACCTGCACGGGACCCGGCAATCGACCGCTTTACGAGCCAGTGATCGCCGGCAAATACCGCGACTTGAAGTACGAGCAGGGCAACGATGTCGGCGACCGCGTAAAGACCTAAGGAGCTAGCAGTCCGCCATCCATCGTGGCATTCTGCGGGAGATCGAATAATGGAGATTCAAATGGCCGAACCCGTCACGCTGGAGTTGTTCAGCGACTACGTCTGACCCTGGTGTTATCTCAGTACCGTGCGTATTGAAAAACTTCGCGAAAACTACGACGTCGATATCAAGCTGGTGCATTTTCCACTACATCCGGACACGCCGCCCGAAGGCCGCGAGATGGCGGGCTTCTATGCCGAGCGCGGGCTCGATCCCGACAAGATGTACAACGATATGAAGGCGCGCATGGATGCCGAGGGCCTGCCTTACGGCAAACGCACGCATTCCTATAACAGCCGCCTCGCTCAGGAACTCGGCAAATGGGCCGATACGTTGGAAGATGGCGCGAAACTGGAAAAGGCCTTCTACCAGGCCTATTTCGTCGATTCCAAGAACATCGGCGATGTCGACGTGCTGCTGGAGATCGTCGCCTCGGTCGGACTGTCCGTTGATGATGCGCGCGCCGTGATCGAAAACCGGACATTCGAACAGGCTGTCGATGCCGATTGGGAGAAATCGCGGCAATACGGCGTTACCGGCGTTCCAACCTATGTCGCCGGCGGGCATGGCGTTGTCGGCGCGCAGCCTTATGAAGCACTTGAACAGCTTATGAACGAGGTCGGCGCGCAAAAACGGAGCTGACACGGCCATAGCAAGAATAAGATGAGGCCTAACATGGCAGCACAGGGTTACGACTACGTCATCGTCGGCGCCGGATCGGCGGGCTGTACCCTTGCCGGGCGGCTGACGGAAGACCCGAATATCTCCGTCCTGCTGCTTGAAGCTGGCGGGCGCGACTGGGATCCGCTGATCCATATCCCGATCGGCATGGGCAAGATCCACGAACATAATCTCCATGACTGGCGCTACATGACGGAACCCAACCCGGCGCTCAACGGTCGCCGCCTGCACATCAAACGCGGCAAGGTTCTCGGCGGCTCGTCATCAGTAAACGTCATGGCCTATACCCGCGGCCATCCCGGCGATTACGACCGCTGGGCGCGGAACGGCGCCGCCGGCTGGTCTCATGCGGACGTTCTGCCCTATTTCAAGCGCTGCGAATCCTGGGAGGACGGCGAAAGCGCCCGGCGCGGCGGCGGCGGCCCGGTCGGCACAGAATGGGCAAAGTCCCGCGACCCGATTTTCGATGCCTGGATGGAAGCCGCCCACCAAGTCGGCCTGCCGGTGACCGACGACTATAACGGATCACAACCGGTCGGCTTTGGACGCGGTCAGTTCACCATTCGCAACGGGCGCCGGTCATCGGCCGCCAACGCGTTTCTCAAACCGGCGCGGGGCCGGTCCAACCTGACGGTTCACACCCGCGCCCATGCCGCTCGTGTCCTGATGAACGGCACCACGGCAACCGGTGTCGAATATTTTCACCGCGGCCGCGCAATACAGGCCAGCGCCGACCAGGAGGTCATCCTGTCGGGCGGCGTATTCAACACGCCGCAGCTTCTGATGCTCTCCGGCATTGGCCCGGCCGCTCATCTGAAGGAATTCGGCATCGACTGCATTGCCGATCTGCCGGTCGGCAAGAATTTGCAGGATCACCTCGTCGTTTCCAATTTCTGGACACGCCCCACTAACCCCAGCCAGTTTCGCGAAGAACTCCGGTTCGACAAGATCGCTATCAGCATGATCCGCGCCTACTTCTTCGGCACGGGCCCCGGCACTGTGGTGCCCGGTGGCATGCATGCCTTTCTGAAGAGCGCGCCGGATATCGATGTGGCCGACCTCGAATTCCTGTTTCGCGGTGCGCCGTTGAACGCCAATCCCTGGTTTCCCGGGATCAAAAAGAAATACGAGGACGGCTATGCAATCCGCGCGGGGATCGTCCACCCCAAGAGCCGTGGCGAAGCCCGGTTGCGGTCGACAAATCCACGCGACCCTCTGTTACTCGATTTCCAGTTCCTGTCGAATGAAGACGATCTTGTGCTGCTGCGCAATGCGCTCAAAACCGTCCGTGACTGCGCCCATCAGGATGCCCTTGCGCCGTTCCGAGGTGTCGAGATGACACCCGGTCCCGACATCAAATCCGATGCCGATCTAGATGAGTTTATCCGCAACACTGTCATGACCATTGAGCATCCCGCCTGTACCTGCCCCATGGGCACCGGACCGGACTGCGTGCTCGACCCCGACATGAAAGTGCGCGGTACCGAACAATTGCGGGTTGTCGACGGCTCCGCCATGCCGGATCTGACTTCCGCCCATATAAATTCGGCAATCCTGATGATGGCGGAGAAGGCATCTGATATGATCCTCGGCAAGGAACCCTTGCCGGCGGAACACGTAAACTGAGGCAGCCATGGCAATAGTGTCGGAAGCCCAGGTAGAAGCGTTTGAGCGTGACGGGGTCGCCCTCGTCAAGCAGGTTTTTTCTGATGACTGGCTGGATGCGCTCGCAATCGCGGTAGACGAAGTCATGGCCGACCCGAGTCCGGTGTCGCGGGAATATGCGCCGGACGGCAAGGGACGTTTTTTCACGGACCACCACATGAGCCAGCGCAACGAGACGTTCAAGCGCTTTATGCTCGAATCGCCGGCAAACGAAACCGCCGCCGCAATGCTTCGCGCCGATAAACTGAATCTGGTCGACGAGCATCTTCTGGTGAAAGAGCCGGGAACCGACATCCCGACGTACTGGCATCACGACCTGCCCTATTTCGAGATTTCCTGGCAAGATTTCGGATCGTTCTGGATACCGCTCGATCCGGTGACCGCCGATACTGGCGCGATGAAGTTCGCCAAGGGCTCGCACTTATGGGGCAAACTGTTCAAACCGGTGTTGATCGGCAGCGGCGAAGACGCCAAGGGCGCCGACGAATTCGACGGGCCGGCGCCGGATATCAATGCCGATCCGGAAAAATACAATGTCGAGATGTTCGAAATGGATCGGGGCGATGCGCTGTTCTTTCACGCCGCGACATTGCACGCAGCGGAGCCCAACAGGTCTCCACAAACCCGGCGGCGCGCGTTATCGCTGCGCTATGGCGGCAACGGGGCTAGGTGGGAGCCGCGCGGTTATGTACCGTCCCGCCCGACGCGCCCTGACCTGGAAGCCGGCGCAGTGCTCGACGGCGACCAATACCCGGTCGTCTGGCGCGCCTGAACCGACAACCGGTTAGCTTTCGTCGAGCGTATTGGCGCCTGCCATATAGACCGCGACCCTGCAGAACCGATCACCCCGGGTCTCAAAGAAATTACAGTTGGATTTGTATGTCAGGCCGCCATCACGTTCGGTGTTTACCACCGTAAATTGGCTGGCGACACGCCCGTCTTCGGCTGACGGCACATGCGTAAAATCCTGATGCCGAACCGCCGCGTGGTCAGCCCATAGTTTATCGAACATCCGCCGGATCGCCGCAATGCCGTTTAGCTCCACACCATGGGTTTCCACGGTGAACACACAATCGTCGGTCAGCGTCGTGCTGAGAACTTCAAAATCCTCGCCATCCACGGCGCTAAAATATCGTTCCACCAGACCAACCAGTTCGTCGCGTTGCATACCGATCTCCCTTATTCCAGTGTCAGTATACCCGGACTGACGCCGAGATACGGTATGATGCCGGCCGAACAGACGGAGAATCGGGCATGAAAGTCGGTGTGAATCTGGTCAATTTCGGCCCGGCCGCGACGCCGGAGATCCTCACGAAATGGGCCGAACTAGTGGAAGGGCTGGGATACCACCACCTGATGACGTCGGATCACGTAACCATTACTCCCGACGTACAGGAACGTTTTCCTGCGCCGTTCTACGAGCCGCTGACCACGCTAGGCTGGCTTGCCGGCATCACCAAGAGTATATCGATTGGCGCATCGGTCATCATCCTGCCCTATCGCAGCCCGCTCGAAATAGCCCGCACATTCTCGAATATCGACCAGATCAGCGGTGGTCGCTGCATTCTTGGTGTTGGCGTGGGATGGGCGCGGCAGGAATACGCCGCGCTCAACGTACCGTTCGAAAGGCGCGGCGCGATCGCCAACGAATACCTCCGGGTCATCCGTCAATTATGGACCGAGGAAGTATCGTCCTTCGACGGCGAGTTCATCCGCTTCGACGATATCCATGCCGCACCGATGCCGGTGCAGTCACCGCACCCACCAATCTGGGTCGGCGGCGGCAGTGACGCGGCACTGCGCCGCGCCATCCGCTTAGGCGACGCGTGGCATCCCTTCCGTATTTCCACTGACGGCCTGAAAACCGACGGAATTCCGCGTCTGTGCGCCATCGCCGAAAAGGAAGAAATGCCCGTCCCGCCGATCTGTCCTCGTATTCTGCTGCGCGTTACGGACACCGCCCTGCCCGATGATGCCCGCGTCGCTGGCGAAGGCTCTCTCGATCAGATCCACCGCGACCTCGCCGGTCTCGAAGAACTGGGCTGTACCGACGTGCTGCTCGACACGTACACGGATGACGGTGAGGCCGCCCGAAATCCGGAATACGCCTGGCGGATGCTGACGACGGTATCGGAGAAGCTATTCAATCTGGATGCAGGCGCGGTCCGGTGAACGGCGCCTGCCCCGGATACCCTGCAATTAAGCGGACTAAAGCGCCGCCACAACTTCCAGATTTACGCCCTCGGCAACATGCTTTGCGCGGGTCGCGTCGAACGCTGCCTTTACCGGTGGCGGCAGTTCGATTTCCTTCGCAATTTCCGGCATCGCCGCAAGGCGATCGTACCAGGCGCCCATATTCGGATGCAGCCGCGATATCGGATAGCCGGCGAGGGTCAGGCGGTTCGCATAGATAAACCACGCAATATCCAGCACGCTCATCGTATCACCGAGAACGTAGGCGTTCCCGTCCAGCCGGTCGTCAAGTTCACCAAACACAACTCGGAACTTTGCGGCCGCGGCCCGGGCAACTTCATCGGTGATTCCGTGCGCCGCGATGTTTTCCCAGAAGTCGATTTCGACATCGACGCGGCCGTCCTTTTGCCCCTGCACGGTGCCCGACCCCGTATTGGCATAAATCTCCAAATCTTCCGGTGATTTTGGAGCATGCGGCGGCGCAAATACAAATCGGAAGCTCAGCGCCCGCAGATCCAGATGCAATTCGTCCTCGTGCTTCAACAGCGTTGCGACTTCATTCTCAGCACCTTCGGGAATCAAGCGCGGTTCGGGGTAGACGCTTTCCAGATAAGTGAGGATATCGTTGCTCTCGATATGCACGTCGCCGTCATGAACCAGCACCGGCAGAAGACCGCGCGGGTTGATCCCGAGAAAATGTTCTTGAAGGTTTTCGTTTCCCATCAAATCGATCAGGTGGGATTCCCAATCAACTCCTTTGAGGCCCAGAAAAATCCGGAGCTTCTGGGAGCAGGACGAAAACGGAAAATGGAAAACGTGGAGCCCTTTCCAGTCGAGAACTTCACGCGTTTTGATATCTTCATTGGCTAGTTTAACCATTTTCGATTCTTCCCTGTGTTCAGTATTATTTACACCCGGTTAGACGATACGGACAGGCAGTACAAATTCGGCCCTCAACCGCCGGCAAGCTTCCGGTGCTGGCCAAGGATGTCTGCCAGAAACTCCGGCTTTCCGCGGCCAAGTCCGCATTCGGCACCGACCCCGGCTACCCGGGCGAATTTCTGAGCCATTTCCAGTTTGCGCGCATTGCCCCCGGCATCGCCATGGTGAACGCAACCTAGATACAGATCCGTGCCTGCCGGAAGTTTCAAACCCGACAGTGGCGCGAAATACGCTTCATCATTGCGGTCGTTGGGAACAGGCATGTGAATGTAGTTGATAGGCCGGCGAACACCGGCCGCGACGCCGTTGGCGACCTCTACCAGAATGCCCATGTCCTTGGGCAGGATCAGATGTTCGTCGCCGGGGCTGCCGTAGCACAGATGATATCCGAGTTCGACATCATCCGGCACCAGGTCCGCCACCCAGGCAAGTGAGGTGAAAATTTCTTCGTGGTAATCCGGATGCTTGCTTTGATCCAGGTAACCTTCCCACATCAGCACTTCTTGGCAGACGTCCCACTGATAGGAAATCCGGTCATGGGGCAATTCCGCCATGATACGGTCGACCTCGGCGGCAAGGTGATCGCTGTAAACCTTCTGAAATGCCGGCCGCGTCGGTGGCGAAACGAACATGTAGGTAATCGCGAGCGGGGTCGCCATGCAGATCTGGTATTTGACGCCCGCCGGGATCGCGCCCTCGGACTGCAACTTATCGAATGTCGCGAAGTTGCGAATTGCGTCGTCGGCGTAACCGGTTTTGAACACCACGTCGGACGGAATCACCCCGTCTTTGAAACGGAGTTGGTCTATTTCGAAGACGACCTTGCCGTCGAACTGGATGAACTGAAACACCGGCACTCCCGGATCGGCTTCCATATCCGGGCTTTCGATCAGGCAGTCCTTGACGAAGCTGATCCACATCCGGCGGCGTCCGGTCTCGCCGTCAGGGATACGCCGGACGTGCGGTCCCAGATCTGCGCCAAGCCTGCGGAAGACGCTTTCCGCGTCCGCCATCGGGATGCCGCCGACGAAATGGGCGATGGGTGTATCGGTACTCATGGCCGTTTCTTTCCGATGATTGTTCTACTCGCTAACACGGATGACGATTTTGCCGAAATGGCTGTCCTGCAACATGCTGTTATAGGCGCCGCGGGCATCCCCGAAGTCGAAGGTCCGGTCGATCACGGGTTTGAGCCTGTTGGCGGATATCGCCGCGTTCATATCGATGAACATCTCGCGACTGCCAACGTAGATGCCGCTAAGCCGTCCCGATTTTCCCATCAGGGGCAGCGGGTTCAGCTCGCCCTGGGTGAGCACGCCAATCAGCCCGATATGACCGCCAAAGGCGAGCGAAGCGACCGATTTCTGAAGCGTTCCCGCCCCGCCGACCTCAACCACGTGATCGACGCCGACGCCGCCGGTCAACTCCATGACCGCCTTTTCCCAGTCGGGCGTGTTGGCATAATTGATGGTCTCATCCGCGCCCATTGCACGGGCGCGTTCAAGCTTCTCGTCGCTTTTCGACGTGATGATCACCCGCGCGCCCATCATTTTGGCAAACTGTAATCCGAATATTGAAACGCCGCCGGTGCCGAGCAGCAGTACACTCTCGCCTGCTTTCAGATTGCCGCGGGTCACGAGCGCCTGCCATGCGGTCACCCCGGCGCAGGTCAGCGTGCCGGCTTCCTCCCAGGACAAATGTTCGGGCAGGTGAACCAGCCCACCTTCCGGCAGGACGGTTTCTTCCGACAACATGCCTTCCTCGGCGCCGCCCAGCGCGCTCACCATTACCGGCGCGGTTATACGGCCGGCCGGCCAGCGCTTGAAAAAGCAGCTCGCGACACGGTCGCCCGGTTTGAATTCCCGCACACCGTCACCGACCGAGACCACTTCGCCGGCCGCATCCGAATTGGGAATGCGCGGCAGCGGCGTGTTGCGGGCGCCTGGCGCGCGGACCGTATTCATGTCGCGGCGGTTGATCGACGACGCATGCACCCGGACACGGACTTCCCCGGGCCCCGGGTCGCCGATATCGACATCGGTCAATTTAAGGGCATCGATGCCGTCGTCGTTTTCTATGCGCCAGGCTTTCACGAATTTCTCCCGAATGTGTACAAGAATGAGTTCATTATATTTTGCGCCACCGCGCCGCGCCGCGGTGGATTATTCCGGCCATCAGAATAGGTCCAGTGGTCTGTAACAAGAGCTCGCCATCGGCAAACGAGGCAAGCCGTTTCTGTTCGCCGCCGACCCAGTTAGGGAACAGGCTGTAGGTGATCGTAAACGTGATGGCATCCCCATCGAACGACCACGCGCCGCCGAACGAAACGTAGCCGTCCGCCGCTTCGCCTTTTTCGGCCGCCGTGCCGCGGAGCAGATCTCCGCTTTGATAGACCGACCGGCCGCTGCGCATCATCGTAAAGGCGTAGTAACCGTCCTCGCCCAATAACAGGTTGCCGACCGGGTCGTCCCCCAGAGGATCGACTTCGACACCGGCGTCGTCGGTAAACCAGAACCGTTGCAGGTTCCAAGTACCGATTAGATCGTGCTTGTTCATAGTATTGCCTGTTTCCGAGCTTCGTCGCAGAATGACCGCCATGGATGCACCTGAAACCTATATATCCGCCGACCAAATCGCCAGCCGTATTCCGGACGGCGCGCTAATCGGCATACCGAAGGAAGACGGCGGCGTGGCCATGGAGGTGACACGCGCCCTGATCCGTCGAAACGCTCAAAATCTGCGTCTGCTGACGGTTCCTGTAAGTTCGATCCAGGCGGATTTGCTGATCGGCGCGGGCTGTGTCGCCGAGATTGAAACCAGTGGCGTTTCCATGGGTGAATTTGGATTCGCGCCGCGCTTCCGGTCCGCCGTTCAGGACGGCACGATCGTCATCCGGGATGCCACCTGCCCGGCGCTTTACGCCGAATTGCAGGCATCCGAAAAAGGCGCGCCGTTCCTGCCACTGCGGGGAATTCTCGGCTCCGATATACTGGCCAATCGCACCGACTGGAAAGTTATCGACAACCCGTTTGCCGAAGGCGGGGGCGACCCTGTGGTTCTTCTACCCGCAATCCGCCCGGATTTTGCCCTGTTCCACGCCCGCTACGGCGACAAGTACGGCAATGTGTGGGTCGGATCCAAACGCGAATGCGTTTTGCTGGCGCATGCGTCGGCCCAGACATTTGTGACCGTTGAAGAACTCCGCGACGGCAATCTGATGGATGACGAAACAATGCGCGCCGGCACTATTCCGCCGGTCTATGTCGATGCGGTCGCCCATGCGCCGCGTGGCGCCTGGCCGCTGTCCCTGCCCGGCTGTTATGAACGCGACGGCGAGCATTTGCGTGCCTATGTGACGGCGGCAAAATCCGATGACGGATTTTCCGCCTATCTCGAACGCCACGTCTATGGCAAGCAGGTCGCGGCCTGACCAATCCCATGGAATACACCCGCGAAGAGCTTCTTATCTGCGCGGTCGCGCGGATGCTGGCAGGGTGCCGGAATATCGCCGTCGGCACCGCGTCTCCGATACCGGGAAGCGCCGCTCTATTGGTGCAGGCGCTCAGCGATGGCGCAGCGCGGGCCAGCATTCTTGGCAGCAATATTCACAACCCGTTCAATGACGGCGGTCCCGAACTGTTCGACCGTGCCGGTCAGGGCCGCGTCGATGCATTCTTTCTCGGCGGTGGGCAGATCGACGGCGAAGCCAACATCAACCTCGTCGGCACCGGCCCTTATCCGGAAGCCGATACCCGCTTTCCCGGCAGCTTCGGCTCGGCCTATCTGTATTTCACCGTGCCGCGGGTCATCCTGTTTCGCGAAGAGCATTCGCGTCGCGTGTTTGTCGACAAAGTCGATTTCATCAGCGCGCCCGGATGGAGCCCGGCCGGCGTGCACCGTCCCGGCGGCCCGCACGCACTGATCACCAGCCTGTGCATTTTTATATACGACAAGGAGCGCCACTGTTTTCGCCTTGACGGATTG
>Ga0114999_10009121_pt1 | contig 10932 bp, 11 predicted proteins | sample ArcticOcean_MG_C_3_FD_89820 | JGI IMG/M metagenome (GOLD analysis project Ga0114999, IMG submission 89820) | Marine microbial communities from western Arctic Ocean - ArcticOcean_MG_CB8_126 | ecosystem: Environmental > Aquatic > Marine > Oceanic | place: Arctic Ocean: Canada Basin | collected... | reverse complement strand
TTTTGTTTCCTATCATTGAAAGTCTTTACTGCTATACAGTAAGTTATTATATTGTTCAATATTTTGGAGATAACTAAAGAGGTAATTACTATTCTCTTTTAAATGTGTGTCCTAAAATTGAAAGATAAAGTTTTAAAATGATGAATGTTGATAAAACTGTAATTATTACTGGAAGTAGCGGTGGCATAGGAAGGGCGCTTCTTGAAAATTTTTGCAAGGAGAAATTCAATATATGGGCGTGCTCAAGGGAGAAAAATAAAGAACATTCAGATTTTTTAAACGGTCTAAAAAAAAAAGCAAATGGATTTATAAAAGATCTGTACTTCGATTTTGAAAATACTGAAGATATGAAAAATGCAGCGCAAACAATAATAAATTCTAATGAAAAAATAGATGGATTAATAAATAATGCAGGAACTATTCATACTGCTTTATTTCAAATGACGTCTGTCGAAACTTTTAAAAAAATATTTAATATTAATTTTTTTTCTCAATTACATTTTACTCAATACATTATAAAGAATATGATTAAAAATAAATCTGGTTCCATAGTTAATATTTCTTCAACAGCAGCTTTTGACGGCGTCGATGGTAGAGTCGCTTACTCTTCAAGTAAAGCAGCAATAGTTTCCGCTACGAAAGTAATTGCAAGTGAACTAGCAAAATTTAATATCAGAGTAAATGCGATTGCGCCGGGTTTAACAAATACAAAAATGATGAATAAAAATCATTCAGAAGAAAATATAAATAAAACTTTAGATAAAATACCACTCAAAAGAATTGCAGAACCTAAAGAAATAGCAGACGCAACTTTTTTTTTAATTTCTAATAAATCTAGTTATATTACTGGTCAAACTCTAAGAGTTGATGGGGGCATGGAATAATGACAATTGAGTTAGAAAATAAAATTAAAAAAATGGCAACTAATATGAGAAAAAATATTCTTGATATGTCTCTTGAGGCTGGTGCTCAAAGTTCTCATTTTGGAGGAGGTTTATCTATAGTTGATATAACGGCAACACTTTATGGGGCTATAATGAAATATGATCCTAAAAACCCCGGGTGGGAAGATCGTGATAGATTTATTTTAAGTAAAGGGCATGGTGTTTTAGGATATTATACCGCCTTATCAGAAATAGGTTTAATTTCTAAAAAAGAACTTTTAACTTTTGAAAAATCAAAAAGTTTTCTTTTAGGGCATCCTGTTATGAATTTAAAAAAAGGTATTGAATTTACTAATGGAAGTTTAGGAATGGGCCTTTCAGTTGGTGTAGGTATTGCGATTGCAGCGAAAAAAAAAAGCAAAAATCATAAAATCTTTATTCTTATAGGAGATGGAGAGTGTAATGAAGGATCGATATGGGAAGCCGCAATGTCGGCGCCTCACTTTAATCTAGACAATATAGTTGCTATTTTAGATAAAAATAATTTTCAACAAACTGGATCAAATATTGAAATTTTAGATACCGCAAGTTTAAGTAAAAAGTGGCTAAGTTTTGGCTGGGAAGTGATTGAGGTTGATGGACACAATATTCTAGAATTAATTAAAGCATTAAGTACAAAAAATCCAAAAAATAAACCTAAAATTATAATTGCAAATACTATTAAGGGTAAAGGTTTCTCCTTTGCTGAGAATTCAAATGAATGGCACCATAAAATTTTAACTAAATCTCAATATGATAAAGCAATAGAAGAACTTCATAGTAATAAATGAAAATTGATGAAAAAAATCTTGTTACTTATTCAAGGATAGGTTCGAGAGCTACGTTTGGTCTTGTTATTTTAGAATTAACAAAAAAAAATAAAAATATTATTGCAATATCTGCTGATACTTCTACGTCCGCAGGGTTAGACAGATTAAAAAAACAATTTCCAAATAATTTTTTAGATGTTGGTATTTCTGAGCAAAATTTAATAGGTGTTGCTGCTGGTTTGGCATCAGAAGGGTTTGATGTTTTTACAACAACTTTTGCTCCATTTCAAACTATGCGCTGCTGTGAACAAATAAGAGTTAATTTAGGCTACATGAAACATAAAGTGTGTATGGTCGGTCTTGCTAGTGGATTAGTTTTGGGAACTTTAGGATTTACACATTGCTGCATTGAAGACTTATCTATTATGAGGTCAATACCCAATATCACTGTTTTATCTCCAGCAGATTGTTTAGAAACGGCAAAAGCAACAATAGCTTCGATAGAACATAAAAATCCAATTTACATTCGTTTAACAGGCGGCTCAAACCAGCCAATGGTATATAAAAAAGATTATAATTTTGAAATTGGAAAGGGAATTGTTCTAAAAGATGGAGATGATATTGCAATTTTTGCAACCGGCACAATGGTTCATGAAAGCATAGAAGCTTCTAATATACTTCAAACAAAAGGAGTATCAGCTAAAATTATAAATATGCATACTATTAAGCCTTTTGATAACGAGTTAGTAGAAAAAATATCTAAAAAAGTAAAATTAATTATTACAGTTGAAGAACATAGCATAATAGGAGGTCTAGGATCTTGTGTAGCAGAAGCTAAATCAAAGATTAAAAACTCAGCACCGCATATTGCAATTGGTTTACCTCAGCAATTTGGCAAATCTGAAATTTATCGCGATATGCTTAAAAGTCATAATTTAACAGCACCACAAATCGCTCAAAGAATTTTAGATGAATTAAATAATGTCTAAAAATTATATAAAATATGAACAAATTATTGAAAATCTAAATATAAAAAAAGGCGACTCTTTATTATTAATTGCTGATTTAACTAACATTTTAATAGACTGTAAAAATAATAATGAAAAATTTGATGGTAACAAATTTATTGACTCAATAATCAAAAAAATTGGATTAAAGGGTACATTACTACTGCCAACATTTAACTTTGATTTTTGCAAAGGAAAAGATTTTGATTACATAAATACTGTACCAAAAACTGGGGCCTTGCCAAAAATTGGGTTATCTAGAAAAGATTTTAAAAGAACTAAACATCCAATACATTCATTTGCAGTTTGGGGCTCTGGCAAGGAAGAATTGTGTAATCTCGATAACTTAAGTAGTTTTGGTAATGATTCTCCATTTTCTTATCTACACAAAAAAAATGTGAAAAATTTAACTATTGGATTAGACTACAAATTGGGATTTACAATGGTTCATTACTGTGAGGAAAAAGTTGGAGTAAATTATAGATTATTAAAAGAATTTAAAGGATTTTATATAGATAAAAATAAAAAAAGAGAGTTAAAAACTTATAAGATGTATGTAAGAAAAGACGTTCAGTTAAATACTATGACTGGTATAAAACCAGAGTTAGACGAAATCCTTAAATCTAAAAATGAATATATAAAATATAAGATTAATAATAATATTATATTTTCATTAAATTTAAAAATAATAGCAGATATTTTAATTGATAATATTAAAGCTAAAAGCGACATGGTATACTTAGCTGATGTTAAAAATTATCTTAGACAAATGAATAAAAAATAATTCTAGGATTTAATGCCAAAATTTTTCAACTCAATAGGATCGACTATATTAAAATCAGCTCTACAAGCTAATTGACCGTTTACTTTTCCAGTTCCAGTGCACAACCCTATTCCTCTTTTCCATGAAATAATTTTAGTTTCAATATTTAGGCGATCTCCAATTATAATCTTTCTTTTAAACTCTAAATTATTAGCTTTAGTTAAATAAACTACTTTTCCTTTATTTCCAGGTAAAGTAACTATTGCTAAGGCAGCCATCTGAACTAGAGATTCAATTTGCAGCATGCCCGGCATGTTAGGGTCATTAGGCCAGTGCACTTTAAAAAACCATTCATCTTTTTTTAAATCTTTATATCCTTGAGCTGACTTTCCAGGAATTACTTTTTCTGCAAAGTCTATCATCAGGTATGGTGGTTTATTTTGTTGATATTCTAAAATATCATTTTTATTAAGTTGCATTTTTATTCCAAAGAAATTGTTCTAGAAAGTGAATTAATAACATCATAACCATCCCAGATAATATCTATTTCTAAAGCTTTGCCAATGGGCACAACTCTATCTACTCCTAATAAATTATTATTTAAAAGGAAAGTTTTTAAATACACATTATCGAAACCAAAATATGAAATTGTCTGACATTTTTTTGTAATATATTTTTTTAATTTTTTTATTTCATTTATATTTTTTTGAAAAAAGGTTCCATTAATTCCTCTTATGTTTTCTATTTTATTTGTTTTGCTACTTGGATTAATAACATAAAGAAAGTTTTTAAATGTTTTTAAACCTTTAAATTCATTTTGATTAATAATATTTTCTATTAAATTAGAATACTTATCTACAACATGGATATCATCAAATATAAAGTTTTTTTTCGCAAACTTACTAACCTCTTCCCAAAAATAATTTTGTAGTTTTTCATTTTTTTTACCAATCCAAAAAATGAAATGTGGAGAGTTGCAAGCAAGCTGATTCATTGAATACCCATCATAATAAAACTTTTTTGCAAGCAATTTAATCTCATTAAAACTCAATTTTTTTAACTCTTTTAAATTAATTATAGATAATGAATACCTGTCAGGAAACGTAATTTCTATTGACCTTTCGGGTATCCAAAATTTTCTAATCTCATTAATTGTTTGGTCCCCTCCCCATAAAACTCGACCATCACAAACAGCTGAGATTTTTTTAGTTGTTTCATTATTATCTTTATATTGAATAAAACAATTTGAATTTTTTATCTTACTGTATTTTTTATTTTTAAATAAAAAATTTATAGTAGAAATAATAATTTTTTTTTCTTCAAAGTCTTTTGATGGAATTTTAACTATATTAGAATTTCCACTTAATATTCCAAAAAAAAAAGAGTAAATAAAATTTGTAGGAACGTTGCTTGGGCAGACATGAAACACCAAACCTCTGCCAAGCTTAATATTTTTACCCAAATAGTTTTTTGATAAATTCTCAAATTTTTTTTTACTGCACCAAAACATTAGGTAAAGCAAATTGGGGTATAATTGAATTTTTTTATTTTTTCTTAATTTATTTGAAAAGTCATTTAAAAAATCAATTACCAACTTATTAAATGGCTCTGATACTTTGATATTAAAATTTTTATTTTTTGTTAAAAAGTGTAATAATTTTTTATTATCTTGCGTCACTACAACCTCTAATTTCAGCTTCTTTTGCTCTACCGTGGACTAAAAAGTATTTACCTTTAGTTCCGCATTTACAAGTGTCTTCGCCTATTATTTCTCCAATATCTTCTGTTAAAATATTATGACCAGGATAGCTTGTGGGCAACAAAGAAATTAATTGTATTAATCCTCTTTTTCCATTTTTTGCAATATTGAAATGTTTATCTCTGATTAAAATATCAGAAAAATTTGAAGTGCTAAAATATCCGCATTTGCATTCAATAAATATTGAGCCTGTTTGTTCAACTAAACCATAATAATTATAAACGTTTTTTAGTTGAAGTTTGTTAAATAATTTTTTTTTAAATATATTATTATTTATTTTAATTTTTTCTAACTTTTTCCAGCCTCCACCATGTAATAATATTCCATTTTTAAAGTTGAAATTTAAGGATTTTCCAGAAAATTTTTTAAGTAAATTTTCGAATATTATGCTTGTAAAACCAAATATAAAAAATTTATTTTTTCCATACTTCTTTAAAAAATTATTAAGCGCGTTGTATTTAATTTTATTATCTTTATTTAAAAGGTAACAATAATTCGTTCCAAAAAGAGAAAAGCCATATATCGCAGCAGCTCTCGCATTAAATGTTGACCTATCTGATAACTTTGGATCTTGGTCGATAATAAGCATTGGTAATCTTTTTTTGCCAATTAACGATTGCATAATTTTTTGCAAAACCCTTATTTGATTTTTTGCATTATTTTTGTCTAAATATATTTTTGATAATTGATCTCCAGTAGTTCCTGATGATACAAGTTTTTTTATTACCTTGCTTGAAGGTACACTTTTTAAATCATATTTTTTAAATAATCTTACAGGAATCATTGGAAAATTTTTTATTTTTTGATTATTTTTTATATTAAATTTAAAATTTTTTATTATTTTTTTATAAGGTTCGCAATTTTTATAATGATGTAAAGTTAGAGCCGCTAAAGCAGAAGAAAATATTTTACTTTTTTCTTTTTTATTTAAAGAATAAGGCTCTTCTTGATAAAGTTTATTTACATAATTCATTTAAGCAATTTTACTTTAATTGAGAATATAAAATTTTTCCATTTTCACTTCTTGGAATTTTATTAATAAATATAATTTTGTAACATTTTTTAATTAAAGGTATTTTCATATTAATAGTGCTTTTGATTTTTTTCATAATAGTTTTATTTTTATTATTTAAAAATATATTAATATTTTTATCATTACCAGTGCATGCGCAGCTATATCCTTCATTTTCTATTATTTTTTCTACTGCATCCAAATTAATCCGGTGTCCATATAGCTTTATAAATCTTTTCTTTCTACCAACTATATAATAAAAACCTTGATTATTTCTATACGCTATATCACCTGTGTTTAGAAATTTTTTATTTTCATCTCCTTTAGATAAATCAGATCTATTATTAGCATATCCTAAACAAACGTTAGCACCTGAGTATGCAAGCTCTCCTGATGTATAATTTTTTATAATTTTCTTACCACTCTCATTTATTAAATAAAATTTACCTCCTGGAATTGGTTTGCCTATACTTTTTTTGTATTTTTTTAATTCTTTCCATTTTAAATATGACATGCGTGGAGAAGCTTCGGTTTGCCCATACATTATAATAAATTTAAATTTATTAATTTTACAAATTTTATAAAAGTGGTCTATGAGATTCTGGTCTAACTTACCTCCGGCTTGTGTAATATATTTTAGGCTAGGAAGGATCATATTCTCAAACTTAACTTTTTTTAAAATTTCAAAGGTATAAGGAACTCCACCAAACGTAGTCACATTACTTTTCTTAAATAAATCCCAGAATTCTCTCGTAATAATAGAGTTGTCTGTAAGCACTAAACTTGCTCCTTTCAAAAGATGACTATTAATTATTGATAAACCATATGTATAATTCATTGGCAACGTTGTGATTGCTTTATCATTTTTTTTTATTTTAAGTGAGGTGCATATAGCATTTGAATTAGAAATTATATTTTCATAAGATTGTCTTACGACCTGTGGATCTCCAACTGAGCCAGAAGTTGTTAAAAGCAAAGCAAGATTTTTATTAATTATAAATTTTTTATTTAATTTTAATTCTAATAACCTGTATGTCTCTAGTAAAATTTTTGTTTTTGAGTTTGGTATAATGTTTTTTATTTTTGATGGTCCATAAATATAATTTGGTTGATATAAATCAGTCATTACTTTTAGTTCGTTCTCACTTATGTTTTGACTTAATAACAATATACATGCATTTGATCTAAGAAAACTTATATAACCTGCCATTGTTTCAAAGTTATTTTTACATATAAGAAATACTAATTTTTTTTCATTACTATTATTAATATTTAGTTTTGAACTCATCTCTAACAAATCTGAATAGTATAAATTTCCAACTCTGCTATCAATTACAGCTAATCTCTTCCTATGTTTTTCAATTTCAAAAAATTTTTCGTCCATATTATGCTGGTTGATTATAATAAATGTTATATGTTGAATTTATCATAAGAATAAGCTAATGAAGTGAACATTAATTTTTATGAATAATCAAGAAAAGTACGATATTTCTTTCACTGAAGCCTTTTCAATAGATAAAAAAAAGCTAGAAAAAAATCTAGAATACAATTCTATTGATGAATGGGATTCTATAGGACATATGACTTTAGTAGCTGAATTAGAAAAAAACTTTAAAATATCTATTGAAACAGATGATGTTATTGACTTAAGCTCTTATCAAAAAGGCAAGTCAATACTTAAAAAATACAAAATTATTGTTTAAATTAATTAGACAAATATTTGTAATCCCAATATAGTTATATTAATTATGCCAATTGCATCATCACTATTAAAAAAACCTAGATTAGTTCAAAAACTAAGAGATTTTCATTCTTATGTTATGAAGAATAATGGCCAAGTAGGGACAAAAACTAGAGGAATAGATCTCAATTTTAATAACGCTTGCAACTTAAGATGTAAGTATTGTTTTACTAATTCCCCAAAAGGCGATCATGTAAAAGAATACCTAGATCTTGGTGCAATTAAAAAACTTGCAGATGATGCAGATGAATTGGGATATTTTGAATTTGATTTACAAGGTGGTGAATTGCTGTTGCAACCAGATAAATTATTTTCAGTCTTAGAAGCTATAAAGCCTGAAAGATTTTACTTATACCTTACTACAAATGGTTATCATTTAGATGAAAAGATGGCAAAAAAACTTGCTGAATATAAAGTAAGCCGAGTGTCTGTAAGCATAGACAGTATGGATGAAAAAATTCATGATGAAATTAGAGGTAAAAAAGATTCTTGGAGAAGAGCAATAGAGGGGTTAGAGCATGTTAAAAACGCTGGCATGGATCCTTATCTAAACATTACCGTTGGTCACTACAATGCTAACACGGATCACTTTAAACAATTATTAGACTATTCAAAAAACAAAAAATATAAAACCCTTTTAAATGTTGCTGTTCCATCGGGTATGTGGCAAAAAATGACTGACATTATTTGTGATGACAAGGATCGTGAATATTTAAGAAAAATTAGAAAAGAATATAAGAATCTTGTTAGAAATATTTGGAATCCGTTTGATAAAAATAATGAAAAAATATTAGGATGTACTACTGTTAATAGATTGTATATAACTCCAATCGGAGATGTACTGGTTTGCCCTTATGTACATATTAAAATAGGAAATATTTTTAAAAACTCTTTAAAAGAAATAGTTGATTATGGATTCAGTATAAAATATTTTAGAAATCACAGTGACCTATGCCTAGCTGGAGAAGATAAAAGTTTTATTAAAAATTTTATGACTAAAACTGGTCAAACAATTTTTAAACCCGCTGAAGCAAAAGATATATTTAAAAAAGAAGACTTTGTTTAAAAGTTATCTTAATAATCTGTGACAGTATTTTGCCTATCTTCAATACAACGTGGAGGAGTAGAATTATAGTGAAGGATTTTTCTTAAGTTTGGCTTTAATTTTTTTAATTTTTTTATTCCGATCATTTTTTCATAATTAAAATAGGGCTTAATCCACCAAGGCCCATATAAACTAAAAAGACTTAGTCTATTTTTATAAGCCGCACTTCCACCCTTGTGCCATAAGCTGCTATCAAAGATTGCTACATCGCCAGATTTTCCTAATAGTTTTTTACATTTATAATTTTTATTTCTTATAGGGGTTTTTTTATTTAAATGAGATTTGGGAATATAATAAGTACATCCATTTGATTCTGTAAAATTGTCTAACATGATAATCACAAGGAATCTAAAGCCGTTTAATTTTTTTTTTCCTCCAACTGCCGGAGTGTCAGTATGCCAAGTGTCCCCAAGAGTTTTTTTATTTAGATTTAATTCTTTATCTATGGATCTATTTAAAATATTAGAATTTAATAAAACATAATCTTTATCGATAAGTTTTTTTAAAATTTTATCTATTTTTTTATTATATATTAATTTATAAAAATCTTTATTATATCTAAAAGGTGAATTAATAACCTGATTATGTGCACTTAGTGGTTTTTTTAATTTTTTATAATTATTTATAAGCTGAATTGATTTTTTTTTAAAACTCTTACAATCTTTTTGTGTAATTAAATTTGGAATAATAGAAATACCATTATTTTGAATATTATTAATATGTTTTTTTATGTTCATCTTAAAATTTTTAACCATTTTACAACTTTAATATTATTATCTTTTAAACCATAATTTTTTAATTGATTAAACACTTTTTTTTTATGAGCTAGATGTTCATGGCTAATGATAATTAATGTTTTTTGCAAATCTTTTGGGCTGAATTTACCTATAATTTTTGGATTACAAACCTTTAATCCTAAAAATTTCTTTTTATAAAAATATTTATTATTATCAATAAAAGCTTTTATACTAAAATTATTTCTTTGCAGAATTTGACTTAATGCTCTACCCAACAATCCAACGCCAAAAATATAAATAAAGGAAAATTTATTCAGATTAAAATCATTAATCAAATTCCATGTATTTTTTCTAAAGAATAAAAATTTTTTAAAATAATCATTTATTTTTTTAGATTTAATATTGCGCAACTGAATTAAGTTTTTTTTTATAAATTTAAAATTGTCTATATTTTTTAAAATAAATTTTAAAGCACTTTTGAGCTGCAGATCGCTACAAGATAGTAGATAAATTTTTAAATTTTTTAACATAAACATTAATCTGTTATTTAAAAAAAAAAATTTCTCTTTTGTTAATTTTTTAGTTTTAATCATTTTGATTATTTCATTAACAACTACTAAGGATGAATTTAAAGCTACTGAATCCATTGATCTACTTAAACTATTAAATCTTTCGTTGTGATTGCAAAATGAATATTTATAAAAATGAAAATTTTTCACTAAACATAAAACACGTGATATAAAAATTTGATCTTCAAAAATCCTTATTTTATTAAAATAAATATTATGCTTTCTAATAAAGCTTGTATTTAAAATATAATTCCAACAATGTCCTTTAAAATACAATCTTTTATTTAAAAAGTTAAAAAGAGAAACTATATTTTTTTTTTTTAAAATATTTGTTTCTTCAAAAAATTTTTTTTCTTTTTTTTTTAAATCTAAAGAAATTAGTAAATCAGCTTTACTATTTGATATTATTTTATTTATAATTTTTAAAGAATTTTTTTTTAGCTCATCATCGCTATCTAAAAATAAAACAAATTTACCTACAGCTTTTTTTATTCCAAGGTTTCTACTACATGAAACACCAGAATTTTTTTTATTATTAAAAATTTT
>Ga0114999_10009117_pt1 | contig 10936 bp, 6 predicted proteins | sample ArcticOcean_MG_C_3_FD_89820 | JGI IMG/M metagenome (GOLD analysis project Ga0114999, IMG submission 89820) | Marine microbial communities from western Arctic Ocean - ArcticOcean_MG_CB8_126 | ecosystem: Environmental > Aquatic > Marine > Oceanic | place: Arctic Ocean: Canada Basin | collected... | reverse complement strand
TACTTGAGGGGAAAGCAAGAAGCAGAACCAGAAAGTACTAATGGCATAGCGGAAGACTTTGAGAGAAGTGAAGGGTATCCAGAGGAACTATTGGCAACGTAAGGAGAACAAATGCCCCTTTATACAGGGTTAGAATTTACAAAGATATTTAATTTTGATGGTAGCAGTACCTATACAGATGTAACTTTGGAAGCCCAATCCCCAGGTGGGACTTCCTTTTCTGTATTAGATAGTGCTGCTCATTATCTTTACTTAGGCCATGATGAACGTTTTGACATGGCGGCTTTTGATATTGATGTGCCAGGAGTTTTGGGGGCATTGACATGGCAATATTATAATGGGTCAGCTTGGACAACCTTTATTCCAGCTACGGCTAGACTTGTCCATGACCCAGATGCGTCTGATTTTGGAAAGATGTATGATTTTATGCGGGATGGTGTAGAAATTTTCCCTGTTAATCTCTTGAGTGATTGGGCTACAACTGCTATTAATAGTATTACTAAATATTGGGTGCGGGTTACAGCTGCTAGTTCAGATACGCCCCCAACGATTAAACGAATTCAAATGCGCCCTATTAATTCATATTGTAGCACAAAAGATATTTTCAATCTACTCCAGTTAACAAATATCAGTGACACTACAGATTTTACAACATCTACAATACCATCAAAAATAACTGTGGAACAATATATAGATGCTGCTCAATCTAAGATTGATTATTACACTAGAAAATCTTGGAGGCCTAATTATATTGCGGAAGAATATCATGACTTTAATCTTAATGGTTTTAGGCTAAAGAGAAACGATGCGTATAAAATATTGTCCCTTGAAATATGGAATGGGGCTAACTGGGATACAAAAACTGAGGGACGCACGAAAGATTTTTTCCTAACACCAGATGTAGGTATAGTATATTTTTCTAGGTACTTCTTGCTTCCTGCTAGATTTCAATCCTATAACGCTCCTGTGTGGCGTTTTGGCGGGGGTGAGTTTACAAACCCAATTAGGTTACGATATTTAGCTGGTAAAGATGTTAATGTCAATCCTATGGAAGCTGGGGTCATACATGATGTTGCTAAAAAGCTTACTGCTATAGATGTGTTAAGGTCTTCAGATTTTGGACAGTTCACGGTTAGTGGAACGGATAGAGTACAATTAATGCAAAAAATTGAAGGGTGGACAAGAGAAGTAGATGAACGACTAGAAACCCTACGCTCCTGGGAGATATTCTAATGCCAGCAGAGCCGTTACCAGTAAAAGAATTACTAGATGACTTTGATACGCAATGGAATGCGTCTAATGTGGTTGAGCCTAGATTTATTGAAGTAACCGGAAGTACCAATGACCCATTACGATATGATTTGAATGTAAAGGATGTAGTCGTAGGAAGGCCAGGTAATCCCGCAGTAGATGAGATTCCCATAGGTAATTGGGTATACGGAAACAGATTATATAATATAGAATTAGAAATACATACAAACGGCAACCGTCAAAGATTATATGACTTAATACGAGAAATACGTAAACTCTGCCATGCTAGGATGCACAGCCTAACAAATTTTCAACGTATTCGTTTTGTAAACTTTCAGGAATTGACCCAACAACAAGTTAATGTTTGGTCAGGCCTAGTTAATATTCAACTAGAAAACAGTGCAATTCTATTAGAAACTACGTAGATTAGAGTATAATATAATATATGCTTTATGATGGAGGAAATTAATGGCTGTATATCGAAGTGACCAAGCGCAACTAACTTTTGGCCCTGAATCTGCACCTGGGGCTTACCCTGGCATGGCTACTACTGTCGTTACGGGAACAGGTGACAGTACATTAGCCAGTGCCCATAATGCAGGAAGCCATAAAATAACGGTGGCAAGTACTACTGGCATTACTGCTGGAGAAGATGTTAAAATCGGTGGGGCGAGTAATACCGAATCTGAGGTTCGTCGTGTAGAATTTGTTGAAGGTGCTGTCTTATTTCTTGATGCACCAACAGCACATTACCATGCCTCTAGCTCAGCAGTTCAAGTTGTTACCTCAATCACTACAACGGCTAATGAAGTGTACATGAATCAGATTCCTGGGGTATATGATACAGTTGAAGTACCAGATATGACTCCAACTCTAGAACCCCGTTATTTCTTGGGTACTCAGTCAAAACGTGACTTCTTTGCAGTCTATAAGGGTCAACAGGCTTTTACAGGCTCTGTCAGTGGTTTTGTTCTTCTAAATGGACGGGCGTTGCGTTATCCCTTTGGAAAGGTAGTAACTAAGGCTAGTACCAGTTCTGCTGGTACGTATCTAACTGCTGAGGCAAGAAAAGGGGATGTGTTTATTACTGTTGCAGCCATCACTGGCCCCACGTTGGCGGTGGGTGGATTGATAGCTATAGACGAGGCTGCTTCTCCAGTGGCTACCAGTGTCTCTGAGGTGCGTAAGATTGTGGCTATAAGTACCCTAACGCTACAATTAGATTATCCGTTAACTTATGCTCATGCAGCAGCAGGGTCAGGAACTACTCAAATTAAAACTGTAGCAGCTACAGGCATAACGTATGACCACCATATATTTGAACAAGTAGACTTAGACACTGTATCTTGGCATGTACATATGCGGGATAGTGGAGAAACTACCGCCAATGACTTCGACAGAACGTATTTTGGGGGTATGATAGGGTCAGCTACTCTTGCAGCAGATGAGGGAGGAATGCTGAATATGTCTTGGGATGGTGTGAACTTCCAAGGATTTAAACATAATCAGATGTTGGGTAACTCAAGTAGTAGTTCGGCAATAGTACCCCACGCTGGTGTAATGCAAAGTATTACGGCGGCTAACGTAGATTTCCCAACAAGTAACCCTTATTTCTTCTCTCAGGGGAGTGTGACCATGTTTGGGGTAGAGGTGGCTAGAGTTCGCTCCTTTAGTTTGGGTGTATCTAACGGAGAAGAACCGCGATACTATATCCAACGGAGACAGGGAAATAAACGAGGGCCAACTGAAATTAGAGAACAACGTAGAGAGTATACATTAGGAGTAACCTTAGCGTTGCCTGATTCTCAAGCAGCTGCGGGGAGTTCAGGAAATACCATTTTCAAAGAATTCTTAACTGAAGGAGATTTTGGAAGTGGTATGCAAGGATTTAATATTGTGTTATCATTTACTAGAGGAACAAATGATTCCATTACTATAACCATACCTGATGATGGTACAGCTGCAACAGGTGGGAATCAACAGGGAGCCTTCTTTAGGTCTGCCCCACATGGTATAACAGGAGATAATCCAGTTCAAGTAGATGCTGATATCTTAGTAAGGAACGCAAAAATATTGGTGACAGACAGTCTTTATTATTACCCGTAGGAGGAAAGAATGGCAAATAAAAGAAAAGGAACTAGTGGCCCGTCATTAGGTACGTTAACGGAGGAAGAAGAGGAACTGAGAGAGGACTTGGAAGAATCCCTTCCCCTTTCTCTTAATAAACCTAAAAAAGAATTCGATTTTAATAAATATCGTATCGCTAATAAAACAGAAATACGTACTCTAGAAGTGGATGGGGCTGAGTTTACGGTAACAGTTCGCCCTCTATCGTGGAGTAAGAGGAATCAAATTCTTTCTAGAGCGATGGCTTGGGATACCGAGGGTGGGGCTAAATTTGATGGGGATTCCTATGTTAGAGAATCTTTAAAAGAAATGTTAGTAGACGCTCCGTGGGGCAAAACTACGGAGCTATTTTTGTTGTCGATTGATGAGAGGTTGGGAAGTGCTTTAGAAAGTATTGTGCCTCAAGCTTTTGGGACAGGAGAGATGGATGACATTGAAAATTTAAAAGACGAATAACGCTCTTTTATAAAGACTTAGGTGATATTTCTCAAAATGAAGCTCATCTATATAACCATTGGACAGTTCTTTTAACGTTGTTAGAAAAAGGTATTCCGTGGGATTATATAGAACAAATGTTACCCGCTGAAGTGTCCTTAGTATTAGCCCTAATGACGGCTAAAGCAGAACGGGAACATGAGTTAAGTGCGAAAGGATAACTAAATGGCTGCTGATAACATACTTGGTAAACTAATAATTGAGGGGGCTAACCAGGCCGCAAGCATGGCTGGTGGAAGCCCCTCTTTAGGTTCTGGACTCGCTGGCGGTGATGGCAGCAATGGAAATGCTGGTGGTGCTGCTGGGGAACGGGAAACACGCGGGTTTCAGAAAACTATTAAGGATGCCAATGTAAAGGCCGTAGGTTTAGCCAAAGACCAACCTAAATGGTGGACTAAGATGTTTAAGACCCTAGGTATTCAAATGGGGTTGGCTGGCATCTTGAAACAATCTCAGGTTTTCACAAGTACTGTTGGTGCCTTCTTCCAGATTTTTGGTGCTATGGTAGACGTAATGTTGGCCCCGCTAATTAAACCAGTGTTAATGCCATTAATGCGTTGGTTTTCCCGTCAAATTCCTACAATGGGACGTTTATCAAAAGCCTTCTTTGGTTTTGTAGGCAGTACCATTATGGGTCTTATTGGTTGGGTAAAAAAGATTGGGGGCTGGATTTCCGATGGTTGGGATTGGACTAAAAAACTCTTTTCAGCAGAGTGGTGGAAAAAAGCTTTTAGCACCGTAGTATCGGAGATAGCAGGCCTTCCACGGAAAATATATAACGAGATACTCAAACTGTTTTCGTGGAACACTTGGGCAAACATATTTCGGAGCCTGTGGAATTCTACTTTAGGTGGGGTAAGGGTAGGTTCAGATAAGTTCGGGTTCACATTCCCTACATGGAATGGGGGCAGCACCCATCAAAAAACTAACGATGGCTCCTCAAGTGAAACCATTGAAACGCGAGATAACGATGAAAATATAATTTCCTATGCAGCAAACGCAGGGGGGTCAGGGTTAATTGAGCGGGCGTATAAGTCAGGGTTGGATAAAGATGGAAATATTCTAAAGGGTGCAAATGGTAAAGCCGTATTGCTTGGTAATTACGCCTGGAAACAAATGTTTCCTGACGGTACATTAACTGAGTATAAACAGTATATGGACGATTGGAAAAAGAGTCAGAATGATGTAAGTCTTACAGACACCCTAAAAGGTGGCGCAGGCGACGTAGCTGGTCAATTTAAGGATTTGCATATAGGAATTAAAGCTTCACTTGCCGCCTTGGGCATCGGCGTCTCAGCCATGTACCTGAAGGACTTGGGAGGTTCGATAACCTCCGCTTCAAGTTCCGTTATTAAGGGGGTGTTAAGCCCAATCAGAGCAGTTAAGGGTATCATGGATGGGCTTATGGCCCAAATTAAAATAGGTGACCAAAAATCTTTTATTAAGCATTTGAGAGAAGGCAAAGGTGTAACAGGTTCATTAAAGGCGGCACTGAGTCATTTCCAATTGGGGTTTCAACCCAGTGCGGTTACTGATGTACCAAATGTCACACCGCGTGGTGTCGGGGGGCCAGACATCCCAACAACGAATCGGTCTATAGGTGATGTAAACAGGGCTATTAGGTCAGGAATGCCAGTTGCAGATGACGGGGCAGGAGCGAGGTCTTCTAAAGCTACAAGTACCCTCGTTAAGGCAAGGATGCTACTATCACAATTAACGTCTTGGCTGTCAAGTAAATTAACAAATCTGAAAAGTCTAATGTCTCCTACTGCCTTTCAACAAGCACAGACGCACCTCTCTACGAAATCGGACGAAATTATGAACCTATTGAAGACCATACCAGACAACACGCCTGGGGTAGCAAGCATCGTTGGTAGGCTTGGAATACTAAAGAGTTTCTTAGCAAGGGCAATACCTCTTGTGGGGGCTGCGGTAGGCGCAGTTATGACAGGAAAGAATATCAAGACTATTTTAGGTACGGATTTAAGCTGGTTTACTGCCAATGAAAATACTAAGGCTGCTCAAGAAACAAACGCTCAGATAGCAGATAGTCTGAAACGTGTATCCGGTGCCATGAGTGAGGGGGAAGAATTATGGAAAGAGGGTGGGATTATAAATAAAGTAAAGGCTTTTGGTGCTTGGACTACGGCAGGCGTCATGGGTCAAAACGTAGCAGCGGAAGCACAGCAAGGCTATATGAGCCATACGAAAGGCGGGGCCATTCTTAACCAATTGCTGCTGGGAACTGTCTCTACTGGAACGGGTTTGTTTGGTGTTGCTGGGATGCCTGCTGGTACAACAGCAGCAGTAGCACAACAACTGGCGATGGCAGATATAAATAACAATGACAAATCAATTGACCTCTATAACCAGATGCTTCTATCGGTACAGGCAGGAGCAAAAGGTATAGGCAGTGAACTAAATATTAAAGTAGATGGGCATGATGGAACAATGGATGTCCCGTGGTAAGGTTTAGGAATAAAGGGGGGTGTTAAATGGCAGACCCATCATTAGCAGTTTTATTAAGAAATGGGAATCACGCAACAGCAACCATAAAATACGCATTAAAATGTAATGACGTAGCTATTTCCTATGCTAGAACACCAATCCAAATTCCCATCGCCCAACAAAGTCCTGAAATTATTGACTTGGGTTTTTATAGGCCGTCCATTACTGTGACAGGTTTAGTAGATACCGTGGGGGGAGACTCCTCTAATACTACTCTTGGGTTTGCAGGAATGGAATCCATTACTTATACCCGTGGTGCGACATCAGCGACAACTGTTTTTTCTGATGGCGGTAGCGGTACTGCTCAAACTTATTACATTCCTTATAAGAATGCTTTAGAAGAGGCGGTGGCTAACTGGCTATTCTTAGGAGGAAGTCAAACTATACAACTAGAAATCGGAGATGCCAAGTATCCAATTTCTTCATATGGGGGATATCTGGGTACGTTGGGCGCAGGCTCTCCAGTTCAGCGATTTAGTGTGGCAAGTCAACACGCGACGGGTGGGGCCATTTATGATGTAGCTATCCAACAGGGAAGATTTTCATTGAATGCCGCAAAAGAAGATAGGTATGATTTTTCCCTTCAATTTGTAGCAACTAGTAGAATAGATACCCCATCAGCGGCGTAGGAGAAATATAAATGGTAGCACCTAAATGTAGACTAGAAGTATGGAAACCGAAAATTCGGATTGTGAACGCAGATGGGACTTTGGCAGATTTATATCAGCCTGACCGATGGGTGGCCTGTGAAACACATGAAAATATAGCTACGAATCAACGGCGTGGAAATGCTTTAGAAAGCGTAAATCTGTCCGATAGTATATTTAGCAGCATGTATGCTACCATGCGTGTGACAAACCGTCCCCAAGATTTCAAATCTTATGATGCAGATGTTTATAAGCATGTGTATAAAGATAGTGATGGCGTACCCATCCCTAATTACAGCACTCCATCGTATCCAGGGACACTATCAGGAGGTGAAGTTTATTTACGGCAACGTTGGGGCGTTTTTACAAACTTCTTCTATGAATTCCAACATGTACGAATAGTTGATTTAGAAACTCATTTGGTTCTTTTTGCTGGTAGGCTTTCAAAAATTACAAAACGGTATGAAGACGGTAATGGTTCTATTATTCAATTGGAAGCACTGGATGCATTAAACGATATTGCTAATATAACTACTGCTGCTTTAGTTAAAAGTGCAACGTTTAGTACTAGCTATAGGCGTAGCGATTTAGTTAAATACCTGTTAAATTTAGCCACTGATTATGAGGGCAATCAGCCTTCTGCTGGCCCTGGTGTGGGTGTCGTGATTGCTAATAGTGATGTAACTACTATTGCTAATAGTACTACTGGTATATTAACTAACGAGGATATTGGTACTAGTACGGGAACCAATGAATATTCTCGCTTTGAACAGTCTGCCGCAGCTTTTCGTGGGGACATCAAATGGAATGCTGAAATGACTGGCACTAAACATTTGTTGGCTGAAATTTCTAGGTGGGCTATGTTAGACCCCCACGCTAGTAATACAAGTGAAAGAGCCTTCGGTTATGATTTCTTTGTAGATGCTAACTACGGTAAACATAATCTAGCTGCTGATAAAGGCCCAGGCATTACAGGCTTTAATCTCCCCCACTTCAATTATTTTAAACGTGGTAATCGTTTGTCTGCTACGGGAGGTGCTGGACAAGATGCAGCTGTATATGGTTTAACAGTTAAATATCCTACTCTTACCACCGCAGCTAGGGTGGGGGCTACAGCAATAGATGTGGGAGATATATCAGCAAGTATTAATGATGTGGTAACGACTTTTGTAGTTACCAATAATGGGGTTGTCCCTGGCATACAAATTAAGATTGACAGCGAATATATGTATGTGAAGCAAGTTATGCCAGATGTCACTGGTGGTGGTGCTGGTGATGAATTAGAAGTTATTAGAGGGTTTGCTTCTACAGATGCTGTATCCCATACTGTGAATACTGTTATTAGTAATCCACGTTCCGCTCAAACGATTATGCAACGTGGCTTTAATTTTGAAGATAATAAAGAAGATTTACATACAGAAGCCGTACTTACGTACAATACCGCAAAGGATAATAAAATTGCAAGTGGTGCCCAGGAAAGTGCCGCTCCGCACTTTGCCCAAAAGCGGTTTGAGATTATGTATGTAACAGAGGTTGCCTTAGGTGGGAGTTCTTTGTTCCATTGGGATGGATATAATATAACTGCTGACAACCAAACCGCAGCAGCAACAAGTAATACAGCAGAAGATATAGATGTTTATAATGCTGCGGGAGCAAAACAAGCAGACGCTGTAGCCAGAATTCAATATCAAAGCCATAGTGCATTAACAGGCAGTACAAACTTCGCCTATATATTGCTTTCAGATATAGGTGCGGTACCAGGCGGTGACGCTTTTCCTGCTGCTAATTATGGTTCTGATGCTTATGTTGAATTAAGGGGGGCTACTAGTGGGGCCAAATGTAGATTAAATCTTGCAGTGGGGCTAACAGAAGCCCATGAAGGACGCCCCTCCAAAGTATGGGGAACCCATAAAGTTCTAGATATGGGGCTGATGAGTGATGAAGACCCCACAGATTTACGGACAGAGATTGCTGCTAGATTAGCCCAATCTACCACGGGATTACGTCAAGGAGGATATTCTTTTTCTAAAGCCCCCTATTATTGGTGGGATGGGTTGGTACGCTCTGTGAGTACAGCGGCTACTGATTCTTCTTTAGGGCAAGACATAACGGTTAAAAATATCAATGGGTCATTAGCTGTAAACATCACAAACTTTGGGGTACGGGAAGGAATGCTCGTACATAAAATGACTGCAAACCACGCTGGCATTGCACAGAACCCCGATACTAATAGTCCCGCTATTCAATTAGATACATATGGGTATATTGGGAGAATGACCAATAGTACCCAGTTTGCAGTTAACTTAGGAATACGGGATAGTTTAGGAGGCTCACCTACAAGTGGTAGAACTTTTTCTGTGGGTGACCCTATACGGATTATAATCCCAGTTCGGGCAGGAACTGAAGTCTTTGTGGATAACGTTATAGCCGAGGTTTATGGAGAACATATTATATCTAAGGTTGCCTATAATGAAGACCCTATTCCTGAAACTAGGGTGTCTTCTATTGGTAAGAATGAGAGTAGGTTAGGTGGGGGGCATAGAGTTAGGGGGTTAATCTCTCAAATTGCTCAAACAGCTTTAGGAGTCAGAGAAAGAAGTCAAACTCTCCAACCACAGGCTCTAGGAAGCCTTTTTGGTGGGTTGGTTATCACTATACCCAATGGTTCAGAAGCACAGACAGCATTGAAAGCTACATGGACTGCTGGTACTATGCATCTAGCTGATGGTAGAGTCTTTAAATTTGCCGCAGGGTCTACTGCTGTTGGTACGTATGGCCTGGGTGCTGACATGGTAGCTAACCAACATTATATTGTATATTTAGACCCCGAAGGAGAGAATCTAGGTGCAGAAGGAACCTATCACCTATATACAAAACGTGTTGGGACGTATACAAGAGACTCCGATAATATACCCCTATTCCATGTAATCGGTACTAATACTGCGGGAATAACGAAGCCTATCATACGGTTACAACCTAATGTGTGGCTTAATCATACTGAAGTAAATGGGGCAATCCCGTTGAAAAATGAGGCCACAGCTGTTATAGATGTGGCTTCAATTAAAGAGGAGTTGTTAGCGGATTTAGCGGTAGTAAGGGGGAAGATAGCTAATGATGCTATTAATGCCGCTAAAGTACAAGATGGTACCCTTTCCGTCAGTCAGTTAAACTTTACTTATGCTTCTGAGATTAATAGTAATGGTGGGTTAAATTCAGATACTACAGCAAATATACGATTAGTAGCTGGTGCTACATCTGGAACAATAGGTGGGTTAGCAGTAACTGCCTCTACTTTTCATATGGGAACAGGAACTTTCGGTAATGCGAATACTCCCTTCTTTGTGAGGGGTATTGATGAAGTTGGGGGAGCTAGTGGCACAGCTGGAGATTTCTCCTTAGGGGATAAATTTGTTTGGGATAACTCTGCTAGTACATTAGAAATAGCTGGTACTATAGAACAAGGTGCTGTGACCATAGGCGGTGGTGAAGGGATATCCTTTGGCATAGTAGACCCATCTGGGTCAGGAGCGAGTGCGGGACATAATACAGATGGTATACGCTGGGAACATAGGGTTGCTGATGCGGGTAATGCTGATGATGATGTAGGATATACTTGGCTGTATAGACAGCCTCGTACAAATTCTAGCACCACTGGGAACGGTAGAAAGGTTTCTATGTCAACCTCTTCCGTGGGTACTTCTGCATCGAGGGCGTTCATGCTATCTGCTATGGATTTAGAAATGTTTGGTGGGGCCATTAATATCAGTAATGGTTCCATAACAGACGGGACAACTGGCATTACATCTTTCATTCCCTCTGGTACAGGGATTGGTGCTAATAGTAGTGATTCAAATGTGAAATTAGCAACAGAGGCAGCTATTATAGATTATGTAGCTGCTAATAGTGGT
>Ga0114999_10009110_pt1 | contig 10941 bp, 14 predicted proteins | sample ArcticOcean_MG_C_3_FD_89820 | JGI IMG/M metagenome (GOLD analysis project Ga0114999, IMG submission 89820) | Marine microbial communities from western Arctic Ocean - ArcticOcean_MG_CB8_126 | ecosystem: Environmental > Aquatic > Marine > Oceanic | place: Arctic Ocean: Canada Basin | collected... | reverse complement strand
TTATATTACGATTTTATATGACCTTTTATGAAGAGTTTAGTTATATCCGCTATAATGCGCGCCCTTTTTATTGATTGATAGAAGAATGAGAAAAGCAGAAATAACACGTGGCACTTCTGAAACAAAAGTCGTAGTAAAGATTAATCTTGACGGGACTGGCGAGACTTCTTTTTCGACGGGCCTACCTTTTTTGGAACACATGCTAGATCAGATAGGACGTCACGGCATGATTGATTTGGACATAAAAGCTAAGGGCGATTTGCATATAGATGACCATCATACAATTGAAGATATAGGTATTACTCTGGGAGAAGCTGTTAATAAGGCTGTTGGAGACAAAAAAGGTATTAGGCGTTATGGACATTCTTATGTACCTCTCGATGAAGCTCTTTCAAGGGTTGTATTAGATTTCTCAGGCAGACCAGGTTTATTTATGAATGTCGAATATGCTAAAGATACTGTAGGAAATATGGAAGTTATCATGTTTGAACATTTCTTTCAGTCTTTCAGCAATCATGCTTTTGTTACACTTCATATCGATAATTTCAGCGGAGACAATACTCACCATCAGATTGAAACAATTTTTAAAGCTTTTGGTAGATCTTTAAGGATGGCTTTAGAGCTTGACGAAAGATTAGAAGGAGCTATTCCTTCTACTAAGGGTTCTTTGTAATTGTATAAGAAAATTTTTTATGAATACAATAGCTGTAATTGATTATGGCATGGGGAACCTCCATTCTGTTAGTAAGGCTCTTATAAAGGTTTCACCTTTAGACCGAATTTTAGTTACCTCCGATATCGGTGAGATAGAGAAAGCAGATAAGATAGTTCTGCCTGGAGTAGGAGCTATTAAAGAGTGTATGGAAGCGTTATGTAAAGATAAACTTCATGAAGTTACTATAAGCAATATGATGGAGAAGCCAACTCTTGCAATTTGTGTTGGAATGCAGATGCTACTTGAATCAAGTGAAGAGAATGGAGGTATTAAAGGGCTTAATTTGATAGACGGCAAAGTTCGAAGAATCTCAAATAGTGAAACTGTGAAGGTCCCACACATGGGGTGGAATCAAGTTTCACAAAAGTCTAATCATTACATGTGGACAGACATTCCCGATAACAGCTTTTTTTACTTTGTTCACAGCTACGCATGTGACAGTTCTCTAGATGCAATTGGATTAACTAGTCACGGATCAGAATTTATTTCTGCAGTATCCAGAAAAAATATTTTTGCAGTGCAATTTCATCCTGAAAAAAGCCAAAAGGCAGGCCTCCAGCTTTACAAGAATTTTATTAATTGGGAGATTGATTGATGTTAGTCATTCCAGCAATAGATATAAAATCAGGAAAATGCGTCAGACTTAAAGAAGGGAAAATGGATCAGGAAACTATTTTTTCTGAAGATCCCTTAGGTATGGCAAGACAGTGGTTCGCAAAAGGAGCCGAAATACTTCATGTAGTAGATTTGGATGGGGCCATACAAGGCAAGCCTATCAATTATGAAATTATTTTAAAAATAGCTTCTGAATTTCAACATAAGACAATACAGGTTGGTGGTGGTATACGTAATTTAGAATCAGCTTCGTTATATCTTGATTCCGGTATATCAAGAGTTGTTATGGGGACCTCTGCCGTGAAGGAACCAGAGATTTTACACAAAGTGAGTTCTGTATATCCAAATGGCATTGTCCTCGCTCTCGATGTTTATGATGGTAAGCTTAAGACGGAGGGCTGGGTTGAAGAAAGTGCTATTACGCCACTTGATCTAATTAATTCCCTCTCTGATATAAAAATTTCTGCGATTATTTATACAGATATCTCAAAGGATGGAATGATGTCTGGTCCTAATGTAAAAGCTACTCTTGAACTAGCAAGAAAAACAATAGTCCCAGTTATAGCTTCAGGAGGTGTTTCTTCTTTGGATCATATTAGGGAATTATCAAACAGCAGTGTTGATTTGGAAGGGATTATCTGTGGTCGGTCGCTCTACGAAAAGGCTTTTACCCTAGAAGAAGCAATCTTAGAAGCACAATAGAAATGACAGTAGCAAAAAGAATTATCCCTTGTCTCGATGTAGATAATGGACGTGTAGTTAAAGGAGTTAATTTCTTGAATATTCGAGATGCCGGGGATCCAAGTGAGGTTGCAAGACGTTATGATCTTGAAGGGGCAGATGAAATAACCATGTTAGATATTACAGCTAGTCACGAATCGAGAGAGGTTACTTATCAAACAGTAGAAAAAATAGCTAGCGAGGTCTTCATTCCATTAACTGTGGGAGGTGGCGTTAGGACTCTAGAAGATATAAAAGCTTTACTAAGATGCGGTGCTGACAAGGTAAGTATTAATACAGCTGCAGTTGAAAATTCTGATTTTGTTCGCCTGGCATCGGAAAAATTTGGATCCCAATGTATTGTTGTTGCTATTGATGCTAAGTGTATTACAAATGATGGTGATCAGTGGGAAGTGGTCACATACGGAGGCAGAAATAGAACTGGACTGGATGTTGTCCAATGGGCAAAACAGTTGGAAGACTTTGGAGCGGGCGAAATATTACTCACTAGTATGGATCGAGATGGTACTAAAGAGGGCTTTGATAATAAATTAACCAAAGCAGTTTCTTCTAATATTAGTCTTCCTGTAATAGCTTCAGGAGGAGCGGGATCTCTTCAACACTTAGTGGATGGAATTATAATCGGCGGTGCAGAGGCAGTGTTAGCTGCTAGCATTTTTCACTTCTCTGAATACTCAATTGAAGAAGCTAAGGATGTCTTAAGGTCTGCAAATATACCAGTTCGAAATTAATCTTATTTCTTGATTACCTCTCCAGACGCTTTAATTTCATAATAAATAGGAACACCGGTAGCAATTTCTAATTTAATGACTTGTTCTTTAGTGAGTTGATCTAATTCCATAACAAGGGATCTAAGAGAGTTTCCGTGTGCGGTAATTAAAACATTATTGCCTTGTAATAATTGTGGAAGTATTTCTTTCTTAAAATAAGGTAGAACTCTTGCGGAAGTGTCCTTTAAACTTTCTCCACCTGGTGGGGGTGTATCAAAGGATCGTCGCCAAATATGAACTTGTTCGTCGCCCCATTTTTTTCTTGCCTCATCTTTATTAAAACCAGATAGATCACCATAGTTTCTCTCGTTTAAGGCTTGATGTTTAACTATGGGTAGATTTTTAACACCCAATTGTTCAAGAATAATTTCTCCTGTCTTCTGTGCTCTTAAAAGGTCCGAAGTAAACATAATATCAAATTGATAATCCTTGTCCTTTAATTCAATGCCAGCCGATGTAGCTTCATTAATCCCTTGTGTTGTTAGGTCTGGATTCTTCCAGCCAGTAAAGAGATTTTTTTTATTCCATTCACTTTGGCCGTGTCTAACGAGAACAAGAGAAGCAGTCATAGAGTATAATTATTTAATAATAAGCAACTATTCTAACTTAGTAATCTATATAATCCCGCTCCAATATGGATAAATTTGTTCTTTTTCTTACTGATAATTATTTAGCAGTGCTTTTGTTATTCTTTCTCTTACTCGCTCTTATGGTGTATGAAAGCAGGAAGGGTGGAAAGAAAATAGATGCTTCAGAAGCAACTCGTATTATTAATAAAGAAAATGCCTTTGTGGTGGACCTGAGAACTCCAGTAGAATTTAATTCAGGTACTATTGCAGGAGCTGTAAATCTGCAGCCAGACAACGTAGATAAAGATAATTCACTTTTTAAAGCTAACGAGAGAGATTATATAATCTTGGTTTGCAAATTAGGGAGTTCTTCAAACTCTGTTGGGGGTAGATTAATCAAACAAGGTTTCCAAAATGTGAATATCCTCTCAGGGGGAATACAGGGGTGGGTTCAAAGTGGCTTACCTCTAATAAAACAATAAATTAAACCTATTTATCTAGTCCTAGTTCTTTAATTTTCCTGGATAAAGTATTTCTTCCCCACCCAAGCAGATTGGCCGCTTCTTTTTTCTTTCCTTTTGTTTTTCTTAGAGTTGCTTTGATCATTGTTGTTTCAAAATCTGGGAGGGTTTTTTCTAAAAGATTATCTTCACCTTTAGCTAAAGAGTTTTCAACCCATAGATTCAGAAGGTCTATCCATTCTGCACCGTGAGATGTATTTTCAGATATTAGGTCATCAGAAAGATCTTCTAGACGAATTTCTTTAGTTGGAGACATTACAGTCAGCCAACGACAAGTGTTTTCTAATTGTCTAACATTTCCAGGCCAAGGAAGGCTCAAGAAATAATCCTCTACTTCTTGAGAAAGATATTTCTTTTCTTCTCCAAGTTCATCTGAGCAAATCTTAAAGAAGTGTTTAGCCAGTGCCGGTATGTCTTCTCTGCGTTCTTTTAATTTAGGAAGAGTAAGTTTAATAACATTTAATCTATGGAATAAATCCTCTCTAAATATTCCTTCTTTAACATGTGTGTCAAGATTTTGATGGGTGGCTGTAATGATTCTTACATCAACTTTTATAGGTTCTCTTCCTCCAACACGATAAAACTCTCCATTTGAGAGAACTCTTAATAGCCTTGTCTGTGTTTCTAGTTGCATGTCACCAATTTCATCTAAAAATAAAGTACCTCCATTGGCTTGCTCAAATCTCCCTATTCTTTGTTCATCAGCTCCAGTAAAAGCACCTCTTTCATGACCAAATAATTCTGCCTCTAAGAGCTCTTTAGGAATATCTGCCATATTGAGGGCAATAAAAGGTTTATTCTTTCTTGGACTATGTTGATATAGAGCTTTTGCTACAAGTTCTTTACCTGTTCCTGATTGGCCTTCAAGAAGAATAGTAGAGCTTGAGTTTGAAAGCTTTCCAATTGCCCTAAAGACTTCTTGCATAGCAGGAGCTTCTCCTACTATTTCTGCATTATTTTCATCTTCATTTTCTTTTTCTTGCTTTTGTGAAGGAGAGATTGTTGCTCTCTCAACCATTCGTACTGCTTCATTAATATCGAATGGCTTTGGTAGATATTCCCATGCACCATGTTCATAGGATTCAACTGCACTTTCTAGGTCAGAATGTGCAGTCATAACAATAACTGGAATTTCTGGCCTTAAGTTTTGCACTTGATCAAGTAAATCAATGCCGCTTGTACCTGGCATTTTTATATCAGTCAAGATTAGATCAGGATTCTCTGATTCAAGTTTTAGGATCACTTGATGAGCAGATTCAAAAAGTTCTACCTCAATATTGTGTTCAGACAGTCCCTTTTCTAAAACCCATCTGATAGATTCGTCATCATCGACTACCCACACCAAGATAGAATTAGCCATGTGCCTCTTTTAGTCCATTATTCATTTTTATATTAGTTGAAATAGGGATAATGATTGAAAATTCAGTATTGCCTGGTCTGCTCTTAAACTGCAGAACACCCTTATGTTGATTAATAATTCCTTGTGTAATTGGAAGTCCTAGCCCTGAGCCTTGTTTTTTACCGGATATCATAGGAAAGAATATGGAGTCTTTAATTTCTTCCGGTATTCCAGGACCGTTATCTGAAACTGAAATCTTGCAGGCGGTATTAAATTTAGACTCACCAATATATTCTTGATGAAGCACTCTAGTTTTTACTTTTATTTTTGGACTTAAAGTGTCTGAATCAGATAATGCTTCTCTCGCATTCTTTATTAGGTTAAGAATACTATTCTCAATTAAGTAACTATCTATCAATAAATCCGGAATGCTTGGATCAAAATCTTTTTCGTACTTGATACCAATATCTCCGATCTCATTTCTTTCTAGCTCCATGACATTTTCAATAGGGTAGTGGATATTTTGAACCTTGAAGAATGGCTTTTTATTTGGGCCTAGTATGTTGTCAACGAGAGCAGTTAATCTATCAGTTTGTTTAATAATTATATCTGTGTACTCTCTCAAATTTTGATTAGGTAACTTGTTTTCTAGGAGTTGTGCAGACCCTCGTATACCGCTTAAGGGGTTCTTTATTTCATGCGCCATACTTCTTATAAATTCAGATGTTATTTCTTGGTTAGTTTTCATTCTGTGCCTTTCTTTTATTCCTGAAGTATTTTCTTTACTGACTATTTCCATTATTAGACATTTTTTGAACTCTCCATTAGAGAAAGGACGCAAGGTGTAATCACACAATAATTTTCTACCCTTACGAAGGTAAAGCAAAGCATCTATTTTCTTAAAATCACGATTTTTCTTTAAACACTTCTTAAAGTTTTCAAGACCGTTTGGTTCTTCGTGGAATAAATCAGTAACTTTTTTACTTAAAGTTGATTTAAAACTTGAATCCAAGAAAGATTCAGCAGAAGTATTGATCAATCTTACCGAAAGAGAAGAGTCAAGTATGAGTATTCCAGTCGTTAACTCTGAAAATAAAGTGTTATTAGTTAGATTCAAGACCGTATTTCTGAGGGTTGTGTGTACCCCCAGAATTTCATAGATGCTTAGTAATTAGTTAAGCAGTTAAAGTGCTAACAATGTGAGTAATAATCTTGTAAGGATCGGCATTGGAAGCAGGTCTCCTATCTTCTAGGTAGCCATTCCAATTATGCTCAACTGTATAGATGGGGATTCTGATGCTCGCACCTCTATCGCTTACTCCATAGGAAAATTGGTCTATACTTTGAGTTTCATGCAACCCTGTAAGTCGCATGTCATTATCAGAACCATAAGAAGCTATACCTTCTGCGTGAACTTCTCCAAGTTTCTTACACATTGAAGTGAACAATGCTTCTGTACCTGAAGATCTCATTTCTTCATTTGAGAAATTAGTGTGCATACCTGAACCATTCCAGTCACCGCTCTTAGGTTTTGGATGAATATTGACGCATACGCCGAATTCTTCAGCAACTTTATACAATAGATATCTACTAACCCACAAGTCATCACCAGCCTTAACTCCTTTTCCAAGACACTGGTACTCCCATTGACCTAAGGCAACTTCAGCATTAGTACCTGTTAGTTCTATTCCAGCGTCCAAGCAAGCATCCAAATGGGCATCAGATATTTCTCTGCCTACAACATTATTGCTTCCAACTCCACAATAATAATCTCCTTGTGGTCTTGGAGTTCCATCTTCCCAACCCAGAGGATTTCCTTTGTGGTCAGTAAAAAAGTATTCCTGTTCAAAACCGAACCACCATTCGTCAGTAACTACTTCAGCTGCGGCCGCTCTTTCGTTTGAAGGATGTGTTTCATGTTCTCCAGTTTGTACTTGGCACATAACCAAAGCACCGTCGGCTGTAGGATTGTCATAAATCTGTACTGGTAGAAGTAAACAATCTGAATTGCCTCCCTCTGCCTGTTGAGTTGAAGAACCGTCAAAAGACCATTCAGGCGCTTCTCCTTCTGTTACTTTTACCTTACTTCTCAAGGATGACTCAGGTTGGTAACCATCTAGCCATATGTATTCATATTTAGTCATTCTAATATCTCCGTTCAATTTAATAAAAACCGAATATTAGCATGTTAAAACAGGTAAATGAACAGAATAAGTGCATATAAAAAAATATATTTAACAAAACGCACTAATATAGAACATATGCACTAATAAAGTGCAGAATTATCTAAGTATATCTATATTACTAAGACCTTCTTTTTTTACGAAATCCAGCCATTCAGATAAGTATTTATTCCACTGATATTTTTCATCTTTACTAAGCATGTTTTTATTAGGAAATACATTCCTTGACCAGAACTGATGCTTTCCGTTAAAACGTCTAACTTCTATCATTTTTAGATCATGATAAATAGCTACTTCCATAATCATGTCTTTCATTGTTGTAATTGAAAAATCACTCTGGCAAATAATTAATTTGGAAGTGTATCTAGATTCTTTATTGATATTTATTTTAACTGTAGAGCATTCATCACCTTCCGGAAGCGAAAAGTCTGTGCTATCTCTTGTTAAGATGTTAGGTAGTATTCTATTAAGCTTAATATAATTAATTTCATAAAGCTGAATAAGATCATTCAGACCCGTTTTCCTTTTCTGAGAATTATAATTTTGGGTTTGTCGACTAATCTTTATCATAAGTAGACCATAATAATAACGCAGCAATGGATCTATAGGGTTTCCAGGGTTCAGCCATTTTTTCAATTGTCAAACTTTTCGGCCTCTCTTTGATCTTCTTAATTTTTTGAATGGCTACAATTAATCCTAGATCTGAAGATGGCCAAGCATCTAGGCGTTTCATACAAGCCATTAGATAGCACTGTGCAGTCCATTCGCCTATGCCCTTTATTTTGATTAGTATCTCAACTACCTCTTTGTCTGGCATTTTTTCTAGTTTTTTAAAATCTAAAGTTTTGTTAACCACCGCTTTAGCTACATTCCTGCAATAAAGAACTTTCTGACGACTTAAGCCAGTACCTTTTAGCTCGTCTTCGTTAATTTGAAGGAATGAAGTGGCTTCAAAATCACTACAGAGCAATTTGACTCTGTTAAAAATAGCTTTAGCTGATGCAACCGATAGTTGTTGCTCAACTATTAAGCTAATTAAGCCTTCAAAGCCTTCTATTTTTTTAAAAGTATTTATTTGATCGTCTCTAGCTCTGAGTATTTTCGTAAAATCAGAGTCTACTTTTTTTAAGTGTTTTATTCCGAGAGCTAAAGTTCTACTATTTAACTTCTGTATTTTGTTCATAGATTTTTCTTATTACATCTTTTTTAAATGGCAGTAGCGAAATACACTGCTGATTATAGTTCTTGATATTAGTTGTTTCTTTATGAAGAAAGTCGTCAATAGCTTCTTTGAAACGTAAATCTTTTATCCAATGCGCTGAGTAAGTTTCTATAGGTAAAAATCCTCTTTTAATTTTATGCTCTCCTTGAACACCAGGATCAAATCTTGATAAATTGTTTTCTATACAGAATTCTATTCCTTGGTAATAACAAGTCTCAAAATGCAAAGAATCATATTCAGCTAGACAACCCCAGTATCTTCCATATAATTTTTGAGAGTCATAAAAATTTAAAGCAGCAGCAACGTAATTCCCATCTAAATTTTTTGCCATTACCAAGAGAATTGATTCAGGCATTAGTTTTATGGCATCTTTAAAGAATTCAAGATTTAAGTAACCACTCATGCCGCGTTTTAAGTAGGTAACTTGATAGAAATCATAAAAGCAAACAATCATTTCTTCTGAGATATCTTTACCTCTAACCCTCTCAATTTTTATCCCTTGGGCATTAATCTTTTGTCTTTCTTTTTTTATATTTTTCCTCTGACGAGAGGTTAAGTCGCACAAAAAATCATCAAAAACTTCGTATTTGTTATTGAACCAATGAAATGAGTAGCTTGTTCTAAGACTGAAGCCAACTTTAAGAAACCCTTCTAATTCAGAAGTTTCAGGCAATAAGACGTGCATACTGGAGAGGTCAAGTTTATCACTGACGTTTTCTATGGCTTGATAGACTAGTTCAGTAATCTCTTTTCTTTTAATACCCTTTTTTATTGATAGTCTTGGTCCTGAAGCAGGAGTAAAGGGTATAGAAGACACGAGTTTAGGGTAGTAATTCAGACCATTTCTGTAATATGCATCAGCCCACGACCAATCAAAAATAAATTCACCTTGTGAATCTGTTTTTAGATATAAAGGCATAACAGCAATTACTTTAGTCTTATTTTTTACAATTAAATGAAAGGGACTCCATCCGGTTTCTTCAGAAACACATTTTGATGTTTCTAGTATTTTTAAGAAATTATATTTTAAAAAAGGGTAGTCCGAATCTACAACTGAATCCCATTCTTGTTTTTCTATATCAGAAATTCTCTTTAAAAACTGGATTTCCATAATCAAGAACCAAGAAAAGCCCCTATAAAGATTAAGAGTCCTATCCAGTTATTACTTTTGAATGCTTTTAAGCATTTATTTCTATCGTAGTCTTTAATAAGAAGCATCTGTTGAATAATGAATAAAAATGAGAGAAAAAGAGTAAAGAAGAAGATTGTATCTAATTCTTTATAGAAGCCAACACAACACCAAAATATTAAAGATATGATATGGAAAATAAATATAGATATTTTTACGCTGTTACCCAAAGTAAGAGCAGAGGAGTTTATGCCTATAGAGGCATCATCCTCTTTATCGCACATGGCATAGATTGTATCGTATGCCAATACCCAAAAAAAACAGGCTAAAAACATAAGAAGAGCAGTTAAGCCAATTGCATTTAACTCAGCAGCAGAGACCATAATAATTCCCCAAGAAAACGCAAATCCTAGGAAGGCCTGTGGGAAAGAAAAGAAACGTTTAGTTAAAGGATAAAAAGATGTCAGAAGTGCCCCTAAGCAAGCTATCAGAAAAGTAAATTTATTGGTCCAAGTAAGAAGGTAGGCAGAAGCAGCAAGTAGAGTAAAAAAAAGGATTAGAGCTTCCTTTGAAGAAACAGTGCCAGTAACTAGGGGTCTTTCTTTGGTGCGTTCAACTTTTCCGTCAAAATCTTTATCAAAAAAATCATTAATTACACATCCTGCTGACCTCATAAACAAGGCTCCAAGAATAAAAACTACTAATAGAACAGGGTCAGGTTCCCCGCCTGTAAGAATATAAAAAGCACTTAATGTTGGCCAAAGTAGTAAAAGCGTTCCAATAGGCTTATCAAATCTCATTAGATAGGATAGTCCTACCAGTTTTTCAATTACATTTTTTTTCATTAAGAGGCGCTACTTTAATCTAGGTTGATAAGAAAGTTGAGTTAGAATGATTTATTTTTTAATTAACGCAGGAGAGAAAATTGAAGAAATGGGAATGTATCGTCTGCGGATGGGTATATGATGAGGTTGAAGGTTGGCCAGAAGATGGCATTGAACCTGGTACAAAATGGGATGAGATACCAGAAGATTGGGTTTGTCCAGATTGTGGCGTGGGTAAGGAAGATTTTGAAATGGTTGAAATGGATTAAGAGATGACTTTAACAACTAGAATAGTTTTAGCAATGGTAGGCGG